>OHTV01000408.1_pt1 | contig 22122 bp, 19 predicted proteins | sample 1579041 | NCBI WGS metagenome assembly OHTV01 (sample SAMEA3879583, study PRJEB24766) | human gut metagenome | biome: human-associated habitat; feature: feces | place: USA | collected 1985/1987
CCTTGATTGCGGCACTTGCGCCGGTGTTTGCCCTATGGGCGCGATTCATCCGGGAGACGAGTAGTACGCGTCTGGAATCCGACACGAGAGAGACCTGCGGCTATGATGCTGTCGGCCTCTCTCTTTTTTTTGTGCTCTAAAATGCATTGAATTTAGAAAAATATTCATATATTAGCGGGTTGTTTGATGGTTAATTACTTAATAATTAGATAATGAAACTTTCTATTTTTAACACTCTCCGTGCGGCAGCCTATGCAGTTGCGGCCGGACTCTTCGTTACTGCGGCAGTAGGATGCGATCCTTCAAGCAGTAATGACAAATCACTTTCAGTTTCTGACAGGTCAGTCATTCTCGATGGTGAAGGCGGTTCTCAGAAAATTTCAGTTTCAGCAAACGGCGTGTCATGGATTGCCACAGCTGCTGATTCTTGGGTAAAGGTAACTCCTCAGTCAGGAACCGGTGACTCATTTGTAGTAGTTTCCGCAGAAGCGAACAATACGGCTGAAATGAGAACTTCTTCCATTACTTTTGAGGCTCCAGGCGTAAGTCAAGTTGTAGTTTCAGTTCTTCAGAACGAAGGCTCAGGCTCTTCTGTAAGCGGCTCCGGCTATGAGGTAAAGAGCGTTATGTTCGCTTACTATGGTGACGGCCTTAACACTGGCGGAAAACTTGCTAATGTTGCTGTCTGCCTGTTCAATCAGGTTCCTAATGAGACCACCGGTAAATTCCAGAGTTATCCTCTGAAGGTCGTTGAACTTGTTACCAGTGTGCCTTTCAGTGATAACTACGAGACTGCTTGCAAGTCAGTTCTCGGTCATTCATACAAGACAAGCAAAACCGATAAGGAATATACTATCAATATCGCGAATTCATATTATGCCAATATGATTTCTGAAAGCAATACGGATGAGAAGGCGGTCGTTTCCGCTGAGCTTACTGTATCTGAATTCCAGTCGAACGGTACTTTTAAAGTTTCCTACAATGTGACATTTGATGACAAATCCACAATGAGTGGAGTGTTTGAGAGTGACAAGGTTTTCCTTGCGGACTACAGCAAGGCTGCTGATTCTACATTGGAAAGTGACATAAATCCTGTATTTACAAGTGCGACGGCAACAATATATGAGATGGACAAAGTAAAAGAATGTGCATTGGCTCTGGTTGATTTTACAGGTCCTACTTCTGATGGCCAGGATGTTCTTGCTCTTGGTATTTATACTGATTATGCGGATCTTACTACACTTGATCTTTCAGGAACATATAATTGTATAGCTGATGATGCTGATAAAGTACCGAATACTTTTGTTCCGGGTACATTGAAAGATACAGATGACGGTAAGAAGGTCAAACTGATTCCGACAATCTACTATCATAGCACACCTAAGGGTGTTACCGCGTTTGCTGTTCCTCATTCTGGTTCAATAGTGTTCGCTAAATCAGGTGAGAAATATGATGTAACATTCAATTTCAAAGATGGCAACGGCTTCGCTATCTCCGGTAAATGCACTGTCAGTATCAGTGTGTCAGTCGGTAAACTCGGCACGTCTTCAGCAAGTCCATACTCAGTGAAGGTGGCTGATTTCGCCCGCAAATCTAACATCGGTGTTGCCAAACTCCCTTCAGTGAAGTTTGAAAGATTCTAATCAAAATATGTCATACGGCTTCGGGCCAGTCTTTTTGGCTGCCGGGCTTAGATATCCACAAGGTCGATCCGTAAAAGATCGGCCTTGTTTTTTCTGTCTAGTCCTGAAAAAAGTTTACCGATGTTGAACACGATGCGCAGCGCGTAATCGGCTATGTATTAGCATTTTAGACGTTTTCAGAGTTGCCAAAAATCCAACTCTGATTTTGGTTAAATACTTGATATTCAGTTATTTGCAGGTCGCGCTACAAGTCGTCATCAGACGACCGGCCGGGTCCGGGTATTTGCGGCAGCAAATACGTGGAGGACGAAAAGGCCGCGCGGAGCGTCAGGGTTTGGGACAGAGTCCCAATGAAATACAAGGCTGAGGGCCTGGTCCTCACAGGGGCTTCTTATTGCCGTACACACTTGGAGTTCAGCGACACACGAGGCGCAGCGCGTAAGTTGCAGATTATCAATTATTTAACCAAAATCAGAGTTGGAAAAACCACAACTCTAAAAATACCTAAATCGCTGATATCCAGCAGAATACGCGTTGCGCCATCTGTATCGTCCTGAAAAAAGTTTACCAAAAAAAGTAAACTTTTATGGAAGCTAAATGCTATCGGGCGATGCAGCGCGCCCAGGGAAAAATGCTGCGCGAGTACTTCTCGGGAGTGTCTGTAGAAAGCCTGTCAAGGAGGTATGGCTACAGCGTGATAAAAATCAAGACGATGGCCAGCGACTACAAACAGGGAAAAATTGATATCTTTGACAATCCTCAGAAACGTAGAATAGCGACATCAATTATGACACACCAAGAAGAAGTACAGCTTCTCCAGGACAAGATCCGGGCCCTGGAGCACGCCCTGAAACTCTCGAACATCAAGGCCGAGGGTTACGAGGTGATGATGGACATCCTGAAAGACGAGTACGGCATCGACCTGTCAAAAAAAGTCGAGGCCGAACAGTCGAAGAACTCAAAGGGCGCCACCCGGAAGTAAGCCTTGATTCTCTTTGTGGACTGTTCGGCATTACCAGACAGGGGCTTTGGAAGCAGAAACATGCTGTCAGCTCGGAAGAGATCGACAACACTGCCATCATCAGTGAGGTCAGGCTAATCCGGAAGGACATGCCCCGTCTAGGCGCGCGTAAACTTCAAGTCAAGCTCGCGGAAAACGGCCATGATATAGGCCGGGACAAGTTGTTCAATCTTCTGCGTGAAAGCGGGCTCCTGGTCAAGCGCAAACATTATCGAGTCATCACGACCTACTCAAAACATTGGATGAAGAAATGGTCAAACCTTATCAGGGATATTGTTCCATCCCATCCTGACGAGGTGTGGGTCAGTGACATAACCTACATTGAAATAGTGCAAGGAGCAAAGAAGACGTTCATGTATCTATCGCTCATCACTGACGCATATACACACGAGGTCGTGGGCTACGCTCTTCATGACACCTTAGACACGACAGGTCCTTTGAAGGCCTTGGGAATGGCTCTCGCCAAATACCCTGTGGGAACATTGAAAGGACTTATCCATCATTCCGACAGGGGAAGCCAGTACTGTTGTCAGGAATACGTGAACAAGCTCCAGCAACATGGCATCCTCATCAGCATGACAGACAAAGGCGACCCCTACGAAAACGCAATCGCAGAGCGGGTAAACGACATCTTAAAGACGGAGTGGTTGTACCATATAACGCTGACATCGCAAGCGATGGCGCGGAACGTAGTTGACAGGGTAATCTATCTCTACAACAACGAGCGGCCGCATGAAAGCATAGGAAATATGACTCCTGCAGCGGCGAGGGCAACATCCCAACGACTCAATAAGCGTTGGAAAAACTACTGGCGGATAAGACGACAAGCGGCCGGCAGCATTGTAGACGACGCGCCGAGCCGTTGCGTAACGGCTGTATCGCTTTAAGAATCAAGCATAATGTTGTATCTTTGTAACATCAACGTAAACCGATATCAGGACATCCGTGTCCTAACTACTTATTGTTCAATATCGGTAAACTTTTTTCAGGACTAGACAATTTGTAGTACTTGGGCCAGCAGGATTTGAGGTAGGCGGCGAGGACGTCTTCGTGGCGGTTTTCGGCCGGCTGGTAGAAGACCTTGCCCTTCAGGCCTTCCGGCATATATTCCTGATCCACAAAGTGGCCCGGAAAATCGTGAGAATACTTGTAGCCGTCGTGATAGCCAAGCTCTTCCATAAGTTTGGTCGGGGCATTCCGAAGCGGCATCGGCACACTTTCAGCTTGAGTCTGCGACGCCACCTGCATAGCCTCGTTTATGGCAAGATAAGCTGAGTTGCTCTTAGGAGAAGAAGCCAGATATATAGTCGTCTCCGCCAATGGGATTCTGCCTTCAGGCATACCTATAGAAGACACAGTCTGGAAACAGGCATTGGCCAGAAGAAGAGCATTGGGATTCGCCAGTCCGATATCCTCAGAAGCAGAGATGCACAGGCGCCTTGCGATGAATTTCGGGTCTTCGCCACCGTCAAGCATCCTCGCCAGATAATATATGGCAGCATTCGGATCCGAACCTCTGATACTTTTTATAAACGCGGAAATTATGTCATAATGCATATCGCCGCCCTTGTCATAACGCGAAGCATTGGTCTGAAGACAGGACTCCACAGTCTTGTTGTCGATTACGATATGCTCCGCACCGGCAAACGAATCCACCACTATCTCCAACAGATTCAACAACTTACGCGCGTCACCGCCGGAATAGCGGAAAAGCGCCTCAGCTTCATTGACCTTGATATCCTTATGCTTTAGAATCTCGTCTTCAGTCAGTGCCCTGTCGAGCAGATGCTGAAGGTCATCCTTTTCCAATGACTTGAGCACCAGCACCTGACACCTCGAAAGCAGAGGATTGATGACCTCGAAAGACGGATTTTCCGTAGTCGCGCCTATCAGGACTACAGTCCCGTCCTCCACTGCTCCCAAAAGAGCATCCTGCTGAGCCTTGTTGAAACGGTGAATCTCGTCAATGAAAAGAATCGGAGCACCTTTTCCTGAACCGAACATCGAAGACTTGTCAGCCTTGGCTTTGTCGATGACTTCGCGCACATCCTTGACGCCGGAACTGACGGCGGACAATGTGTAGAATTCCCGGTCCAATGAGTTGGCCACGATCCTGGCCAATGATGTTTTTCCCACACCCGGAGGTCCCCACAATATGAATGAGGACAAATTGCCGCCGGCTATCATATTCCGCAGCACGCAACCATCTCCTACAAGGTGTTTTTGCCCTACATATTCGTCCAGATTACGCGGTCTCATCCTTTCCGGAAGTGGAGGAAGCAGTCGATTCATCTTTTCAGTATCCATATCGCGAAATTATATATAAACCTTTGTAAATCAATAAATATAACAAATATGTTAATCAGTGTAACATTTTTGTTATACGCATTTTTCAGCATTCTTGAGGCAAAATCAGACAGCATTGCCTGTCCTGACAGCCCTGAAACTGCAAAAATAATGAATGGCTGGCAAAAAGGAAAGAGGAATCTTTTTTTCCTCACGAACAATACACGAACAATATCGGAATTATACCATGATTGTAACATAATTTCGGTTGAAAGTTACTACATTTGTACTTGGAAAATAATATGGAAATGTTTGAGAAAAAGACAAAGATCATCTGCACTATTGCAGACAACAGATGTGATGAAGGATTCATCAGGAAGTTATACGAGAACGGAATGAACGTTGTCCGTATCAACTCCGCACATGCATCACTTGAGGGTGCACAGATGGTAGTGGACAATGTACGCAAAGTATCAGACCGTATCGCCATACTCATTGACACGAAAGGACCTGAGGTCAGACTTACCCAGATGGCAGATGCCGTGGGGTTCGTAGCACATACGGATGAAATCATAGAAATCATTGACAATCCTGCGGAAGCATGCCGGAAGGGGAGACTCTACACTACATATCCGCACATGGCCGAAGATGTTCCTGTAGGTTCCGACATTCTGATTGACGACGGCTCCGTGGATTTGTCTGTTATCGGCAAAGAAGAGGGCAAGCTTATATGCAAAGTGATGAACGAGGGAGTAATCAAAGGACACAAGAGTGTCAATGTCCCGAATGTCCATATAAATCTGCCTGCCGTTACGGAAAAGGACAAGAAATTCATTCATTGGGCAATCAAGGCCAATATTGACTTCATTGCACATTCATTCGTGCGCAGCGCCAAGGACCTCCAGGAAATCCAGGAGATTCTGGATGCCGAGAACAGCCATCTGAAGATAATTTCCAAGATAGAGAACCAGCAGGGAGTGGACAACCTCGACGACATTCTCACATACTGCTATGGCGTAATGGTCGCGCGCGGAGACTTGGGTGTAGAGATTCCAGCAGAGCGTATTCCTCTGGTACAGAGAGACATAGTCAAAGCCTGCCGAGCAAGGAAGAAACCGGTGATCATCGCCACCCAGATGCTCCAGAGCATGATTGAGAACCCGAGGCCGACAAGAGCAGAGGTGACGGACGTGGCCAATGCCATTTTCCAGAGCGCTGATGCGATTATGCTGAGCGGTGAGAGCGCATACGGAGAATATCCGGTAGAAGCTGTCAAGACAATGACCAAGATAGCGCAGCAGACTGAACAGACTCTCGACGTTAACCTGGACCTTGACTTGAGGAAAGTGGTGAAACCGGTCGCCGTGGTACTTGCAAGATCATTGGTTGCGGCAACCCAGGAGCTTCCTGTCAAGGCTCTTGTCTTCGATACATATACAGGAAGAGTAGGACGCTATATCTCCACATTCAGACCTGAAGTTCCGGTTTATGCAATGTGCTATAACGATTACACTATGAGGGAGTTGTCGCTCGTGTTCGGAATCAAGGCATACCCATTCCACAAGGTAAGGGACAAGGAGGAATTCGCAGCCGACTCCATCAAGATCCTGTGCGATGAGGGCAAACTCCAGAAAGGTGACCTCGTAGGCTTTATCGGAGGAGTTTTCGGTGCCCAAGTCGGCGCCACATATATGGAATTGAAATACATTTAGCACGCATTGAAACAATCCTTGACAATATTTATGGTCTGCGTGTGTCTTCTGATATGTTCAAAAGGCTCTGCGCAGGTAGTGGACATCGGTTTGCTGTCGTCTCCGAAAAGCGTCGGCTTCAGTTTCCGCCACTTGTCAAGGAATCAGAATCTTTCAGTCGTCAGACTCTCGGCAGACATTCTTGATGTACTTTCCCACAAGCATGACAATGCCGGTATAAAATGCGATTATGCAATGCTGATGCCGCTGACTGCAGGACGCATAGGCGAGGACACGCAGTTCAGCGTGATGGCCGGCCCCGGAGCATCTGTGGGCTATGTAGCAGACCACGGGACATCCAAAGGCCACATGTGTGGACTGTTGGGAGATGTCTGCATCGATTTCGCATTTAAAGTACCGGTTCATATCTCATTGAGTGCCAATGCTATACTGGGATGCCACATAACGAAAGACGGGAAAACGCTCGAATTCTACAAGAACGGCATCTACAGAAGCTGGATTCCGGAGATAACCATTTATTACAGATTCTGAATGAAGCAGTTACTACTCATACTGGCATGTTTGGCATTGACTTTTCCGCTGCTGACAAAGGCAGGGGAGAGAGCGTCATTCAGATATGGTATGGAATGGGGTGTGAATTCGGCCATCCTCGTCGGCAGCCACAGTTCATACATCTCCGGAGAAGGGTATCTTGTGGACAGCAGAAGTTTGGATTTCAGGTCCCATATAAATGGTGAGGTGATAGGGCTTATAGGATTGGAATACAAGCGTATAGGATTATATGTCCGAAGCGGGTACATGGGGCTTCAAAAAGAGGAATGCGTCGTTCCTGTTCTCCTGAGGAGTTCTTTTGCTCTGTCCAGGTCCGGAGTCGAAAAACACGGTTCCATATATATTGAAGGCGGCTGTGGACTGCAAAAGTCCAAACCAGTATCAGCAGTAACCGGTACAGGATATGTTTACCGCCTGAGACTTTCCGAGAAATTGGCATTGGACCTGAACGGCGGACTACGCATATCATATTCGCATCCTGACGTTTACGACAAGTATGCCGAACGGAGAGTTCCGAAGGAATCACTCGGCCAGAGCAAAAGCTTGAATATCGGCCTGGCCTTGACAATCGCGCTGGTTTTCTGACATGACAATGTATTTTGGAGATGTTCCGTGCGCGACTGGAACGAAACTGAGTTTTTTTACGGCTATATGTAGCCATAAAATATTATCTTTGTATTCCCATACGGGTTTGCCGTGTTGTTATACAATTTATATTATGTTAAGTTAGGTATGTTTTTACAGATCTTCTCCCTACTCGGTGCCATTGGATTGTTCCTCTACGGCCTCAATATGCTGAGCAACGGACTTCTCAAACTGTCCGGCGACAGACTCCAGAAGTTTCTTCCCTGGATGAAAAAGAATCCTGTCAACAGTATTCTGTCCGGATTTTGCATAACGACAATCGCCGAATCATCAAGCGCGGCAACCGTAATGGTCGTAAGTTTCGTCAATGCCGGCGTACTTGCACTGAGCCAGGCCATTCTCGTCATAATGGGAGCGAACATCGGTGCATCCTTCACCACTTGGATAATTGCTCTGTTGGGCTTTCTCATTGATATAAAATACGTTACATATCCACTTATTGCAGCCGGATTCATTCTGACAATGATGAAGGGACAGAAACGCAAGGTGTTCGGAGACGTTCTCCTGGGATTCGGTCTTCTTTTCCTCGGTGTATCCTTCATCATGTCCACATTTCCAAGCACCGACCAGATGCAGGGACTCGCCTACCGGATTTCTGAGCTCCAGACCAACAATTTCCTCGGCGTTCCAATGTTTATGGCCATCGGATGTATCCTTGCATTCGGAATGCAATCAACTGGCGCTGTGACACTTACGATGGTTATGCTCAGCTGCGGATGGATCAATTTCGACCTTGCTGCAGCTATGGTGCTCGGTGAGAACATCGGAACCACAATCTCCGCAAACATGGCTGCCACAGATGCAAATATACAAGCAAAAAGAGCTGCATTGGTACATACATTCTTCAATGTTTTCGGCGCCGTACTTGCACTTATCGCATTCAAACCGCTGATTGGACTTGTCGGCTGCATCACGACAGCATTGGGAATTGCTCCCGGCATTTGGGCGGGAGTCTTCGGAATAGCGCTTTTCCATACGCTCTTCAACCTGTTCGACACCTGCATCCTCGCCTGGTTCACCAAATTCATCGAGAAACTTGTCACCAAATGCGTCCAGGAATCTGACAGCGAAACGAATGAATACAGCAATCTGATTTACATCACCTCTCGCAACTTCGGCACACCTGCCATAGCCATTTCACAGGCATTCAAAGAGGTCGTACACTTCGCTGAAATACTCAGAAACGGCTTTGCCAATGTGAAAAATGCTGTTATGGAAAAAGATCCTGACAAATTCGAAGAATACCGAGTGAAACTCGTGCACCTGGAGGAACTGTCCGACAAACTCGAATATGAAATCGCAGGTTTCCTGAGCAATGTCTCCACAGGCAATCTCACAGAAGAAGAAGCAGAGCAGGTCAAAGTGCTCTACCGCGTCATAGGCGAGCTCGAAAGCCTCGGCGACAGTGGAGAAAACATAAGCAGGATATTGGAAAGAGAACGCGTGCACAACAGAAAATTTGATGACGACTCCATATCCAAGATACTCACATTGAGTTCTAAAGTCGAAAAAGGCTATGACGTAATGGTTGAGAATCTGAAAAGCGCTACGACTCTGGAAGGAGTCAAAGACATTTCCAATGCCTATGCATCAGAAGATGACATCAACGAAACTCGCAACAAGCTGAGAGAAGAAGGCATTCTGCAGATAGAGCACCACACTGGAAACTATCAGTCACTCAACTATTTCCTCGATATGATAGCAGAATTGGAGGCAATGGGAGACTTTATGATAAATGTATCACAAGCCATCGTTAGAAACGACAATTGAAATGGGACGTAAAAAACTCGACCTCATACTTGAAAATGTTAAGATAGAAGCGGTTGCGGCAGAAGGAAAATCACTTGCCCACGTGGATGGGACAGTGGTTTTCGTAGAATTCGCAGTTCCGGGAGACATTGTCAATGTCAAGGTAACAAAAAAGAAAAAGAACTATATGGAAGGTTTCATTCTCGAGATAGTGAAACCTTCCGAGGACAGGCTTCAGCCTTTCTGCGAGCACTTCGGAATATGCGGAGGATGCCGCTGGCAACCATTGCCTTACGATATGCAGCTGAAAGCCAAACAGCAGCAAGTCTGGGACCAGCTGGTCCGCATCGGACATCTGGAAATTCCGGACATCTCCCCTATCCTGCCGTCAGACAAGACCAAATACTACAGGAACAAGCTCGAATTCACATTCTCAAACAAAAGATGGATCTACAACAATGAAGATCCGGACAGCCTTACTGACGAGGAGCGTCTTGGACTAGGCTTCCATGTAGGCAAATTCTTCGATAAAGTATTGGATATCAAGCATTGCAGCCTGCAGCCGGAGCCGTCAAATGAGATCAGGCTTTTCATCAGGGAATACGCCGTCACTCATAACCTCGAGTTCTACAACATCCGGGAAAATACCGGTTTCCTGAGAAATATCATTATCCGAAACAATCAAGTCGGCGACGTAATGCTCACAGTATGTTTCGCTTACGACGACCAGGACAAGATTGTCCCGATGCTCGATGCCATTGCAGCAGAATTTCCGCAAATCAAGTCGCTGCATTACGTGATAAACGAAAAGCTCAATGACTCGATTTCCGATTTGGACTGCATATTATATAAAGGAGAGGACGCCATCTGGGAAACCATGGGCAAATTGAAATTCAAGATTGGTCCCAAATCATTCTACCAGACGAACAGCGAACAAGCCTACAAACTGTATTCAGTAGCCAAGGAATTTGCAGCATTGACAGGAAATGAGGTCGTATATGACCTCTATACCGGCACCGGCACAATCGCCCAGTTCATTTCGGACAAAGCATCCAAAGTGATTGGTATCGAATATGTTAAAGAAGCAATCGAGGACGCGCTGATAAATGCGGAGGCTAACGGAATCACCAACTGCACATTCTTCGACGGCGACATGAAAGATATCCTGACAGCCGATTTCATAAAAGAGCACGGCAAGCCGGAAGTGATGATTATCGACCCGCCAAGAGCCGGAATGCATCCGGATGTAGTAAAAGTCATTATGGAGGCCGCTCCTGAACGCATAGTATATGTCAGCTGCAATCCTGCCTCACAGGCAAGGGATCTGGCAATGATGTCCCCTTTGTACGAGATTACTGCTGTGCAGCCGGTAGATATGTTCCCTCATACGATGCACGTGGAGAACGTATGCGCATTGAAACTAAAAGACAAAGAAGAATAATAATTTTTAGGTAACATGCTGATAGAGTGTTTATTGCTTATAGTCGGACTTGCACTTGTAGTTCTCGGTGCAGACTTTCTGGTAGATGGAGCATCATCCATTGCCAAGAAGTTTGGAGTCAGCGACTTCGTCATAGGACTTACGATAGTCGGAATGGGGACATCAGCACCTGAGATGGTAGTAAGTTTCATCGGTGCCCTTCAGGGAAACGGAGATATCGCAATCGGCAATGTAGTAGGCTCGAATATTTTCAATGTCTTCATGATATTGGGAGCCACAGCATTGATTTTGCCGATGGACATTACTCCGATGAACCGGAAAAAGGATATACCTCTGAACATAGCCATAACATTGATATTTATCGCTTTAGGAATGAGTCGTACCCTTTTCGGCATCGGTGACGACGTGCTTGGCAGACTGGATGGAGCAATTCTCCTCGTGCTGTTTGCTGCGTACATTTATATGTGCTTCCGTTTCGACACGGCAAATCAGACAGAAACCAATGAAAATGAAAAGGTTATAAAACCGGCATTGGCAGCAGTGCTGATAGTTGCCGGACTTGCGGGACTTGTTTTCGGCGGCAGAATGTTCGTCAATTCAGCTACATCCATAGCCAAGATGCTCAATGTCAGCGACAAACTCATTGCCATCACGATTCTTGCCGGCGGCACGTCAATGCCTGAACTTGTGACCTGCATCGTGGCCGCATTCAAGAAAAAGGGACAGCTTGCTCTTGGTAATATTTTGGGCTCCAATGTGTTCAATATTCTCCTGATTCTTGGAGGCTCCGCATTGATACATCCGCTCTCCATGGCGGGCATGAGTTATGTGGACTTGGGCGCCCTGCTGCTCAGTTCACTCGTGATATGGGCAAGCATCCATACAAACAAAAAGAACCAGCTGGACCGGGCTGACGGCCTGCTCCTGCTCCTTCTCGAAGCAGCATACATGACATTCCTGATAATCAAGAAATAAATCTAAACCAATATGTTCAAGCCAATCGATTATAAGTTGATCAATGTATCAAACGGTCGAGTTTTCGATGATGAGGGCTGGTCTCTTGCCGACCCGGAAGCAACGGCACCTTCACTTGTAAGAGCCGTTTACAATAACACCAAATTCACCCCGAGAGATGACCTCAAAGGGCTTTTCAGATACGCAGAATGGCTTCCAGTACGTAAAACTCTCAGACATTCGCACGCACCTGTAACGTATAAGAGCAAGGGTTTGGCCAATATGTTAGGCCTTGAGAATCTATACATTACATTCTCAGGTTATTGCCCTCGCCTTGGCGCCAGAATGGAAACCTGTTCATTCAAAGAGACTGAGGCCTATTCCGTATGCGCAAGACTGCCGAAGAAGAACAAGAGAATCCTGGTTGTCCAGTCTGCCGGAAATACAGCAAGAGCATTTGCCAAAGTCTGCTCGGACAACAACATACCTATCGTCATCTGCATTCCTTATGACAATATAAGCGACCTCTGGTTCAGAAAGAAGCTGTCATCTTGTGTTAAAATAGTTGCAACACCGACAGGCACAGACTATTATGACGCCATCGCATTGGGAGACAAACTCTGCAAGGATCCGAGATATATGGCTGAAGGCGGTGCCAAGAACGTGGCCAGAAGAGACGGTATGGGAACCACAGTACTGTCAGCCGTGGAAGTGATTGGCCGTATTCCTGATGCATATTTCCAGGCTGTAGGAAGCGGTACGGGCGCGATTGCCGCTTGGGAAAACGCAGAGAGGCTCGCTGCCGACGGCAGATTCGGCAAGAACAACATGAGAATCTATGCTAGCCAGAACGCTCCGTTCACTATCATGTATGACTCTTGGAAGAATCACAGCCGTGAACTCGTATCGATGACTCCTGAAGAGTCCAGGAGTAAGGCGGAAGTCATTCTCGGAAAGGTTCTCTCCAACAGAAAACCTCCATACAGCATAGCAGGTGGCCTGTTCGACGTGCTGGAGAAATCAGGCGGCGACATGTTCAAAGTCAGCAACGATGAGATTGTTTCATGGGTTGTACGTTATTACAGTGCTGAAGGATATGACATTTTCCCAGCCTCAGCATGTGCGGTGGCAAGTCTGAAACAGGCAATCGACTGCGGTGCCGTGAAAAAGGATGAAACCATTATGCTCAATGTGACAGGGGGCGGTATGCTGAGCGCTACGAGAAAAGGGTTCATACTCAAGGAACCGGACCTGGTTCTGAGTCCGGAACTGCCTGCAGAAGAAATAATTGCAGCAATCGACAAATTGTTCTGATAGATGATTCTACAAATTCCGCAAATAGCTTCGCAGCTGGATACCGCAAAGTTCAATCCGGACTCCGCGAAAGTTGCATTGAGCAATATGGCTAAAGAACTGACCACCAACCCTGATCAGTTCTTCCAGAGCCTTATCCATGATGCCATCACATTCGGCTTCAAGGTGCTGGCCGCCATTGCAATATACGCAATCGGCCTCTGGATCATAAAGCGGGTGAAGGTGCTGCTCCGAAGGATATTCGAACGCAAGCAAACAGAAAAGACACTTGCATCGTTCGTCACCAGTCTTTTCACCATCACATTGACAGTGCTGCTCGTCATCATCACGATAGGCACATTGGGAGTGAACACTACTTCACTTGCGGCCCTGCTCGCTGCAGGCGGTATGGCGATAGGTATGGCGCTGAGCGGAACAGTGCAGAATTTCGCCGGAGGCATTATGATATTGATGTTCAAGCCCTTCAAGGCTGGAGACTATATCAATGCTTTAGGTTTCTCCGGTATTGTGACAGAAGTGAATATCTTCAGCACCAAGCTCAGGACATTCAACAATGAAACAGTCGTCCTGCCTAACGGTGCGCTTTCAAACGGAAACATAAAGAACTTCTTCGAGAGAAACGTGAACCGCTGCGAGTGGTTTGTTAATCTCGACTACAGCACGGACAATGCCAAGGCCAAGGAAGTCCTGATGAACATCCTGAAATCCGACAAGCGTATCCTTGACGGGACAACACCAGGCTCCGCTGCCCCTTTCGTAGCACTTAATTCGATGAAAGACAGCAGCATAGAATACGTAATGAAAGGCTGGGTCAATGCTGAGGACTACTGGGATGTGATATATGACATAAATGAGGCCATATTCACGGAGATTCCCAAGAACGGTCTAAGTTTCCCGTTCCCGCAGATGGATGTGCATATAAAAAATCAGTAGCCGGTTTCGACTACTGATTTTTTATATATGTTCCGCACATTCTGTTACTGCCGGGAAGCAGCGGCACGTTCCATCATAAGATTCTCGAGACTGACTACCGGATTTGCATATATCCTCAGGAATATGTCTCTCAAATCAGCTCTGCAAAGAGACTGCTCCACCTTATCAAGCTGATGCTCAACGTAATCCGTAAACTGAGCAACATCTTCCGGAGTATATTTGTCACGGTATTTGAAAGTGTGGTTCACCATATCATAACCGATATAGTTGGTCTTCCACAACTTGTAACCCTCTATAATCCTGACGTCAACTGCATGTCTGATCGCCTGATAGCGGTCATTCTTGTTACAGCATGACGCAGCCTCGATCTCATCATGAGTGAGCGGCGAACCGATATTCAGATGGATATTGCCTTTCTGCTGCTCGATTCCGGTCATAATGCTTATGAGATCCTCTCGGGAGCCCTTGACATATTTCTGTGTCCGTGAAATCAGGCGCTCACGAGCCTTGAGGATATCGCACGGCTCATATTCGTATGAAATACTGAGCGGAACAATGTTAAGTTCCTCAAAATTTGTAGTGAAATCAGCAGTACCGCTCATATCCAGCATCTTGAGCAGGCCCTGCTCAGTAATGTCGATACCGTCCTTGGCCCTGCCTTCACGCTGGGCAATCCAGATGGAACTGCGGCCGGATGTAATGCACTCTCTGATATATTTCGAAAGGACCTGTGATGAAAGATAGAGCTGTCTCGCATTGATTCCGCGAATGACCTTGATCATCCTGTTCGAGCGGATGAGATATTCTATGTACTTGTTGGTCAACAGGTTGCTTCCCACTGCTATCTCAGTCATAGGAATCGCATTGCGGTAAAGCACCACCTGAGTTATCGCAGGGTCAAGAATAATGTCGCGGTGATTGGACATCGCCAGGAACTTGCCGTTGATCTTCTTGAGATTCCCGATACCGTCATAGGAGAAATTGTGCGCAGTCGTGGACAGAACCCATTCTACAGCCTTGTTCATTACGAGAATCTGGAACTCGTCAATACTCTTTACGCTCTTTAGTATTTTTCTGAGGAATTCAGGCTCTTTGTCCGGAAATATAGCTTTAGACACTTCCACAACAGCGGGATGATCTGCAAGTTTACCAAGCGCCTCTACCGCTTCCGCATCCGTATAAGGACTGATGTCGGTGAATTCATTCAATTCTTCACTCATAATCTTAAAAAATTGGTTTAGGATATCATACATTCGCGGATATCTCCACAAAATGCTGTATCAAGGGACAAAACTAATAAAAACCACGTGAATATGCAAAAAGTTCTATTCCAAAGGCTGCTCCAAAAGTAATATTATGGATTTCAAATAGGTGATTTTGTCGGCAGAATTGTTTTATATTTGTAAGAAATAATGCAACTGCATAGCACTGGACCAATGAAATTCAAGAACACTATCATGCGTATCGGACGCTCGATGAGCGCCATGGTAATGCCCAACATAGGAGCCTTCATAGCCTGGGGACTCATCACAGCCCTCTTTATCCCTGACGGATGGCTGCCCAACGACAACCTGGCAAAGCTAGTTTCACCCGCATTGACCTATCTCCTTCCGATTCTTATAGCCTATACGGCGGGCAAGAACATCGCTGGCGACAGAGGCGGAGTAACCGGGGCGATAGCGACAATCGGCGTAATCGCGGGCAGCGACATTCCGATGTTCATAGGCGCGATGATTATGGGGCCGGCTGGCGGTTTGGCCATAAAGGAGTTCGACAAGCTGACCAAAGGACGCGTCAGGAGCGGCTTCGAGATGCTGGTGAACAACTTTTCGGTCGGCATTATCGGTATGCTTCTCGCCATCGCCGGCTTCCTTGTAGTGGGCAATGCGATAAGTTCCCTCACAGGACTGGTCAGCCGCGCCGCAGAAGCATTGATCGCACATAAAATGCTGCCGCTGATATCGTTAGTGGTAGAGCCGGCCAAAATCCTGTTTCTGAACAATGCCATAAATCACGGGATTTTCTCACCCATCGGAATCGAGCAGGTACACGAAATCGGCCAATCGGTAATGTTCCTGATTGAGGCGAATCCGGGTGCGGGACTTGGTATGCTGCTTGCGTACTGGGCTGTCGGCAAAGGCAGTTCCAAGACATCTGCACCAGGAGCGGCCATCATACATTTCTTCGGAGGAATCCACGAAATCTATTTCCCGTATGTACTCGCAAACCCTCTGCTGCTGATATCAATGATTGCCGGCAGTTCCGCGAGCCTCCTGTTTTTCAGTATATTCGGCGGAGGACTGGTAGCACCGGCATCACCCGGAAGCATAATTTCCGTGCTGGCGATGGCGCCTAAAGGCCAGACACTCATCGTATTGGCTGGAGTTCTGATTGCCGCTGGAGTCTCGTTCGCCGTCTCGCTCCCACTCATAAAGGGACGCAAGGCCAATGCCACTGACAATCAGGTCAATGCAGATGTAAGCATATCCAAATCCGGCACAAGACAGCGCATAAAGTTCGCCTGTGACGCAGGTATGGGCTCAAGCGCTCTCGGGGCTACAAGGTTCCGTAAAAGAGCCGCGTACGAAAACATTGACGCGGATATCAGCAACTGCGCCATCGAAGATATTCCTGCGGATACCGACATTGCGGTCTGTCAGAACCATTTGAAAGACAGGGCATTGGAAAGAGTGGAAAAGAACAGTGCAGAAGGCGGAAAAAAGACAGTCGTAATAGGAATTGAGAACTTCATGGATGATCCGGCACTGGACAGGCTCCTGGAATCGCTTAAAGGCGGCAACCATGAAGTGCTTGCCAAAGACAACATCCTTACCGGGCTCAAGACCGAAAGCAAAGATGACGCAATACTTCGTGCAGGGCACCTTCTCGAGCAGAAAGGATATGTCCAGAAAGGATATGCAGAGGCAATGCTGAAACGAGAAAATGAGTCCACGACCTATATGGGCATGGGAATTGCCATTCCTCACGGCACGGATGAGGCCAAAAAGGACATCATCCGTTCAGGAATCGTCATTCTTCAATATCCTGAAGGAGTGGATTTCGGGGATGAAAAAGCATATCTGATCGCAGGAATTGCAGGTAAAGGCGATGAACATATAGAGATTTTGGCATCGCTCGGCGAGACATTTGAAGACGAGGACAAACTTAAGACCCTGATGTCTGCAGAAGACCCGAATACAATTTATAACATATTGAACAACAATGAATAGCGTAAAAGTAACTGTAACTGCGGAGAACGGCATCCATGCACGTCCCGCAACTGAACTCATCAAACTCATCAAGGAGTCCGCTCCGGCAAAAGTAACATTGAAGGCCAATGGAAAATCCACCTCGGGAACGAGTATGATTTCGCTTCTTACTCTCGGCCTCAAGAAAGGAACGGAACTGGAGATCATTACTGAGGGCGACAATGAAACTGCTGTGGCAGAACGCATTGCAACATTCGTACAGGAACTCAAGTAGCATGAAAATCCTTACATCACCGGCAAAGTCCAGAGGATTATGTGCAGGGAATGCATTCATTCTGCATAGAAGCAAACTCGAAAGCACTGAAACAATGGATATCGACGAGAGCTTTACAAGGCTTTCGGAAGAACTTCGGCATCTCGCTGAAAAAGACAGCATCTTCGAAGCACATGCGGAAATTGCAGAAGATCCGATGCTGCGGGAAGCCATTGACGCTGCCATAAGCGCAGGATTATCCGTCATGGTGGCGACAGACAAGGCATGCGGAGATATCTGCGCAATGTTCGACGAACTGGATGACGAATACCTGCAGGCGAGAAAAGATGATGTCAAGGATGTTGTCGCAAGACTTAAACGGATACTTGCAGGAGAAACGGAGAGGATGCTGCAACTTCCTGATTATGAACATATAATCTTAGTAGCAGAAGAATTCTACCCTTCAGATTTGGAAGCCCTGGACTTATCCCGTATAACGGGAATGGTGTCGGAAAAAGGCAGCACCACAAGCCACGTCTGCATTATCGCCCAAACCAAAGGGATTCCAGTCCTCACAGGCGTATGCAGCTGCACGACAGAAATTTCTGACGGAGAACGAACTATCCTCGATGCCGACAACAGTCAGGTAATCATCTCGCCTGACGATGCTGCCGAGACTGCATTCCAGACGAGGATGGAGGCAAAACTGACGTCAGAAAGCACTGTAAGTCAGATAAATAGAGAATATCCAGGAGTCAAGGTCTATGCCAATGCAGGCAGTATTGAAGATGTACGCAATGCCATTGGAAAAGGAGCTGAGGGCATTGGCCTGTTCCGCAGTGAATTCCTGTTCATGGAAAGCAAAGACGGATTTCCGGATGAGCAGACACAGTTAGACGCATACCGCGAGGCAGCTGAAATCTGTGCAGGCAAGACATTGACCATAAGGACATTGGACATAGGCGGAGACAAACACCTGCCGTACTTTCATATGGACCATGAGGACAATCCGTTTCTCGGGCTGCGTGCTATAAGGCTATGCCTGCACAAACCAGAGATTTTCAAGACTCAGCTGAGGGCAATCCTACGTGCATCCGCCTACGGAAATGTCCGCGTCATGTTCCCGATGCTCAGCACGTTAGAAGAATGGGACAGGGCCATTTCGATATTGGATGATTGTAAAAAGGAACTCACCGCCGAGAAAATCAAGTTCAATGCGGACATTCAGGCCGGAATGATGGTAGAAACGCCGGCAGCAGTGCTTATGGCCAAAGAATTCGCATCCAGGGCTGGATTCTTCAGCATCGGAACCAATGATTTGACGCAGTACATTATGGCATCCGACAGGGGAAACAGCGCAGTGTCCTATCTATATAGATATGACGATCCGGCTGTGTTGTACGCCATCAGCATTGTCTCGAAAGCTGCTGAAGAAGCCGGGATTGAAGCAGCCGTGTGCGGAGAAATGGCCTCAGACAAAAAATTTATGCCCACACTGTGCAGCATGGGCATCAAAGAACTCAGTCTGAACATTTCAGCATTATAAATCACTGAGCATTAACAGTTTCTGAACAGCAGTGAACTGTCCCCATAGCTCAGGAAACGGAAATCGTGGGACAGCGCGTAATCGTAAATTGTACGCCAGTCTCCACCCACAAAAGCGGACACAAGCAGGATCAATGTACTCTCAGGCTGATGGAAATTCGTCACCAGGACATCCACAAGACGGAATTTGAATCCAGGGACAATGATGATGCGCGTCCCGACCTTGAGTTCTGTCAATGAATTGTCTTCCAAGTATTTGACAAGCGCCGCAATGGCTTCCCGGGTGGTCGGTTCATACTCGCGTGTGTAAGGAGCCCACTGCTCCACATCCTCTGGATGACCTTTTTCAATACAGTTCACGCCCGCATAGTACAGGGATTCAAGCGTCCTTACAGAAGTGGTTCCGACAGCAATAATCTTTTTTCCTGATTCCAGAATGTCCTTAAGGAAGTCCAGGGACACGACAAACGGCTCACGATGCATTGAATGTTTGGAAACTTCCGAGTCCTTTACTGGGAGGAATGTACCGGCACCGACGTGCAGACACACTGTTTCCATGTCAATGCCTCTGGCCTTGATCTCCTCAAGGACTTTCTCCGTAAAATGAAGACCAGCCGTAGGAGCTGCCACAGAGCCTCTTATCTTGGCATAAAGCGTCTGATAACGTTCCACGTCCAAAGCCTCGCTTTCCCGGTTCAGATATGGTGGAATAGGGATTGTTCCGCAGATTTCAAGCACACGGGAGAACGGATGTCCGCCATCCCAGCTGAAGCGTACAATGCCGGTTTCGCCTTCTCTTGAGACCAGTTCAGCACGCATGTTCAATGCCGTAACTGCCTCATCTTCCTGCGGGTTATAGAGCGAAAGTATATCTCCTTTCCATTTCTTGGCATTGCCGATTACGCATTTCCAAGTGCAGGATTCAGCTGCGGCAAATGACAGGTTGTATTCCTCAGGTTTTACCGGCTGCAAGCAGAAAATCTCGATTCTGGCTCCGGTAGGGCGTACAAAATGCAGACGAGCAGGAACAACTTTAGTGTCGTTGAATACCATTATGGCATTGTCAGGAAGCAGACCGGGAATGTCACGGAAGACATATTCGGAGACTTTTCCGTTCTCGTATCTCAATAATTTTGAAGAATCACGCTCTGACAGGGGATATTTTGCAATCCTTTCATCTGGCAGCGGATAGTTATAATCTTCTATTCTCAGTTCAGGTATCATATTCAATGTATTTTCTTATGTATGATTGCAGACATTATGTCTTTCATCGTTTGCGGCTGCAAAATTACGCATAGATTAAGAATATCGGAAGAACTTTTGAAAATTCTGTGAATTTGACGATGTCACGGAGTTTACCATTTGTGTATTCGCTCAGTTCACAAAATTAACTTTAACCCCGTTACATTATCATCACTTTTGTTAATTGTTGTAAATTTAACATAAGTTAACAACACAATATGTTTGTATTTGTAAATTTTAACCAATGTAATATAAGCGTTTTTTATAATGTATTTTTAATGATGCTATATTATTGATATTCTGAGTTTTATATTAAGATACTTTAACTATTGATTTACTTATTTAGTGTAAATTCCTGCTCTGAGTGGCGTAAAATAGAGGTACGGGAATTGTATTTAAATGTTTATCCGCTGAAACCTAAGTATTTACGTCAAATTACATAAAGTTATTTTTATGATATCATTACCGTGTATCTGTTTACAAGTTACACTTGTGTACAGGATAACCAAATGTAAACACTTGTTTTTTACATTTATTCGTATTACTTTTGTAACCACAACGTTTAGAAATATGAACAGCAGATTAGAACAATTTCTTGCTGCGGAGAACATCTCCCAGTCTCAGTTTGCCGACACCATCAATGTGGCAAGAGCAAGTGTGTCCCATATATTGGCAGGAAGGAACAAACCCGGCTGGGATTTTCTGAACAGTATGATGGAGCACTACCCTAACCTTAACATTGAATGGCTAATGAACGGCAAAGGCAAGATGTACAAGACCATGATGGTCGAGAAGCCACAAGCTGCCCCGACTCCGGAAGCGAATCCTGCTCCTGATCTGTTTTCACAGCCTGTAGTACAGGAAATGCCTGTCCAGACGCCGCGAGAATCCAATATTGCACGTACATCTGCAGGGCGTGAAACGAATATTGAAGCCACGAAGAGTCAGGACTCCCCTGCCGGCCCTATTCAAGTAATTGATAATCAGCGTAAAATATCGAAAATTGTAGTGTTTTACGATGACAATACTTTCATTGAAATAAAGTAAAAGGACATATTTTTCAGTATGGATTGACAAGAAGGCAAGATTCTGAGTATCTTTGCAGTCGTAAAATTCATATCCAGTATGTACAAGTCCATCATCCGACCGATTCTATTCAAATTCAATCCTGAGACGGCTCATCAGTTCACATTGAACAGTCTCAAGGTATTGGGAAAGATTCCTTTCGTACGCAGCATCATCAGACTGATCTATAAACGGGAACACCCAGCATTGGCCAAGGAAGTCTTCGGCATCAAGTTTCCGAATCCAGTAGGACTTGCAGGTGGTCTGGACAAGAACGGCGAATGTTATAACGAGTTGTCTGACTTCGGTTTCGGTTTCCTCGAAATAGGCTCATTGACAGTAAAGCCGCAGCCGGGAAATCCTAAGCCGAGACTGTTCAGAGTAATCAAGGACAGGGCTATCATCAATCGTATGGGCATCAACAACAAGGGCATTGCCAATGCGATTGCAAACCTTAACAAGGAGCATCCGGAGGTGATAATCGCGGGTAACATTGCACCGAATTCGGCTTCTCAGGGAGAGCAGGTCGCAGAAGATTACAAAGCGGCTTTTTCCCTT
>OHTV01000426.1_pt1 | contig 21321 bp, 12 predicted proteins | sample 1579041 | NCBI WGS metagenome assembly OHTV01 (sample SAMEA3879583, study PRJEB24766) | human gut metagenome | biome: human-associated habitat; feature: feces | place: USA | collected 1985/1987
CATGGGTAACATCCGGCTGCCACAGGCTGTATGACACACCGGCCGCCAGCTTTTCTTCACAAGACACAGCATCAGCCACATTTCCGAAATGGGCATATGCATCCGGCTTCATCATCACGCCGGCAGATCCTGCGGACACGGCGCTGCGGATCTGGTTAAGGAACGGTAGAGCCGCAGACTCACCTGCACTTTCCTGAGCGGAAACCCGCATTGCCGCAAGAAGCAATATTGCAACAGTTATCTTCCTCATATCCCTTATTTCTTTACAAATGTTGATGTTCCATAAACTTTTCCGTCAGTGCGGATCTCGACGGTATATCTGCCAGGCGCCAGCGATTTGACATCCAACTTCAGCGGTGAATTGATGCCGAGAGTCGCAGACACGTGCGACACCTCGCTGCCGGCAGCATTGTAGATGACCACTTCCGCATCAAGTGCAGATACACCCGGACGGACATTGACATAATCAGTAGCCGGATTAGGATAGACATCCATTGCCGCAGACGCGTCGCGGACCACGAGCGTGAAGGATTGCGCAGCGGACTCGCCTTTCGCGTCAGCAGCCGCCAGCGTAACCTGCGTGCGTCCGACCTTCCTGCCGGTGAAGGTCACCTTTCCGCCATCGACGACAGTCGAGACAACGCTTCTGTCAGCAACCGTGACCACGGCAAACAGCGACTCATTGTCCTCATCCGTAAACCATTCATTGACATCGATTTCCGTCTTTCCTTTGATACCGTTTACAGACAGCGAACCGATTTCAGAAGAAACAGCGGGCACATGGTTGACTTTCACCACATAAGGGACCTCAAGCACAGTCGGGAGGTCATATTGGTCCGTAAGGGTAATGACGTATTTATGCTTGCCAGGTGTGGATTTCACTCCGGAGATCTCCACCATCAGCACGTCATCCTGCATTTTCGTGAATGTCACCGCGGCAGGTTCGTCGCAGGTCCAGGTGAATGACGCAGCATGTCCGTCAGGGTCGGAGCCCGTGTAGATACGCTCCGCCTTTCCGAAAGATTCCAGTTCTACAGGGGCCTCGTTGTCCACGGTGATGACAGGTGCCGTATTTCCGCCGGTAGTGATCTTGGTTATCTCCGACATCGGGGATTCATTGCCCGCAAAATCGGCAGCTACCACGCCGTAGTAGTAATCGGTATTGAATTTCAGCCCGCTGAGGCAGAACTTACAGTAGCCTTCTTCTGTCTTTTCCTGCAAGGCAGCTACGAATGTTGCGGTCATTGCAGAGGAATGCTCGAGTTCCGTGAACGGCGATGTACTGTAATATACCTTGTAGCAATACGCGAAGTCAGCATCCGGATCCTTAGGCAGATCTGCCGTGAAGGCCAATAAGTTGGACTTGGCCGTCACCTCCAGATGGGTGATCTTTTCCGGCGGCACGGTACTGATGGAAGACAATGCATTGAAAGCATTGATCATACCCTTGCCGAGCTGGCCGGACTTTGTCATATTGTATTTATAGATGGTCTCGTCAGAGCTGTTCACGATGGTCTTGAAGAGTTCCTGGTTCGTGTAGCCAGGACCGCCGCAGGCAGAGAGCACCAGTGCCGCAAGTCCTGAAACATGAGGACAGGCCATGGATGTGCCCTGCAGATATCCGTATTTTCCTCCCGGCAACGTGCTGTAAACACCGCCTTCCACAAGCTGCATGTTTCCGCCCGGCGCACAGACATCCACCCAGTCTCCATAGTTCGTGTAATATGCCGCCTTTCCGTCAGGTCCGATGGATGCCACGGAGAGCACCTTGTCATACTGAGCAGGCCACGCAAAGCTCTGACTGTCATTGCCTGCCGCGAAAACGACCAGCCCGCCGGCCATCGGGCCTACTTGCTTGCCGTCCTTCATTCCGGCTTTCTCAATGAAATAGTCGATTGCATCCTTGTCTGCTGAAGGCATCGTGGTCACATCCTTCTTGTAGCCCCAGCTGTTCTGGGCGATTACTGCTCCGTTTTCAGCCGCATACTGCATGACCTTGGCGAGGCTTGCTCCCTTGTCGGGAAGCGTGGCATCCATAATCTGCAGACACATCAGACGCACGCCCTTCTCAGGATAACGTCCTCCTGCTACACCACAGACTCCCACGCCGTTGTTGTTCACGGCGCCCACCGTACCGGCGACATGAGTTCCGTGGTCTTCCGGATGGATTTCAGCGGAACCTGCCACGAAATTATATCCGTGGACATCATCCTTGTATCCGTTGCCGTCATCATCCACGCCAGGCGTGCCGTTCAGTTCAGCCTCGTTAGTCCAGACATTTCCGGCGAGGTCAGGATGGTCATAATCCACACCGCTGTCGAGAATCGCGACGATGACATTGCTGTTGCCGAACATGCCGTACTGGTCCCAGGCCTCCTGCAGTTTCATGTCAATGCCTTTGCGGCCGCTGCCTTGTCCGGTATTGTGATAATGCCACTGGACTGAATAGTCCGGGTCATTCATCTTCACATCGTTCTTCACCGGAATGTAAATAGGTTCGATCCAATCTATTCCGTCCATTCCTGAAAATCCTGAAGCGGCTTTCGAAACAGGTTCCGTCTTGTCATATTCCACATCGAACCAGCGATGCAGTCCTGCCTCTTTCTGCTGTTTCAGAAAAGGCACTCCGATATGGAATGTCGTGCTGACAGCCTTCACTGCCACACCTTCAATCCTCAATGCGGCAGCTGCCTCTGCACTCACATTTCCATCTTCATCAGCGGAGGCAATCAATGTCTCCGCAAGGTCTTCATTGACTTTCAGTCTTATCATTCCGGGGACGGCTGAGCTTGTGGACTCATCCGGTCGGGACGCGGACGCTCCGATGCCTTCCTGTTCTCTCGCGCATCCGGCAGCGACTGCAAACAGTCCGATAAAACCAGCTATATACAGTGTTTTCTTCATCTTTTTCATTATTTAGCCTTTAACACACCTGCGTCATATGACTGCTTGATGCTTGTGCCTGAAACGACACCGAACATCGGATAAGACAGTTCCGACACATCTTCATTGAACTTCCATATGAATTCCTTGGCGGAATAGACGCTTTTGTCCTTCAATATGAAAGGCATGAGCGACATTCCGGTAGCGAGGTGAGCCTCGACGCCGTTCTGCGTGACAGGGAATGAGACTGTCCTCTCATCGATGTCCACATCGCCGACGATGTAGTTCACGCTGTTGTCTTTCGTATAGTCAAGACCTTCTGCCAGAGAATACGCGCAGACATTGCCGATGGTGAGCTTCTTCGTCTTGGAATTGTATTTGAGCACCATAGTGTGGTCAGGATAAGAAGCTTTTCCCTGCTTGATGGTGTCATTGGCCATCGTGCCGACATATTGGTCAGCAATCTTGTACTGCCACGGCACGTCCGGGACATCTACAGAGACCTTGGCGGAATAGGCCGCACCGCTGCCGCACGCCGCCATGGCCATTATCCAGTTCGTCTTGCCCGGTGTCACAGGGACACGGAGAGTGTAGCTTCCGTTGCGGTTGCGCTTGGCATAAACCGCCTTCGGATCAGAGAAATACTCGTCCAGAGAGGAGAGCAGTCCCACTTCAAGGTTCTTCATATCCGGGTCAATGCCGGAGACGAGAACTGTGGCAGACACCTGCTTGTCGTATTGGTACACATTGATTTCCGATGCAAGCCCGACTTTAGGAACACGCCCGAGCGCATCGAAACCGGCCTCGACGTCGGCCTTTTCCTCCGCTTTCTGGCAAGAGAAGATGGCCGCAGCCGCTATCATCATATATAGTATTCTATGTTTCATGCTAGTCCTCCTTATCATTGTCCTGTTTCTTAGTCCACGGATTCTGCTCATCCTCGGAAATCATGTCGTTCTCTGTGATTTCCTTCAGAGGGAGCTGGAACCACCAGAGATTGTCATGTGCAGGCACCTTGATCCTGTTCGCAGGCGTGTGGTTGCTGCCTTCGTAGTTTCGGTCAATGCCTTTGCCGTTACGTCGGAGATCATAGTAGCCATGTCCTTCGCCCCAGAGTTCGATGCGGCGCTGGAGCAGCACGTCATCGACCGTCACAGAAGCTGCTTTCCATGCGATGTCACGTTTCGCCATCAGTTCGCCAAGAACAGATGCAGCCTTCGCCCCGTCTCCCAGACGCGCATAAGACTCAGCCTCGATGAGCACCATTTCCGAAGCCCTCATGTAGATGTAATCCTGAAGCCACTGCTCCATGAAGCCGAACTTCCTGGAAGCATAAGGTCTGGCAGCTCCCGGAGTATCGGCGCTTGCGGTCTTGTCTCCCTCAGGCCCGTTGAAAAGCGACTTGCGGTAGTCCGTCTTGGAAATCTGGTCATATAGCGACCTGTCAATCAGCTTGGCCGGCTGGTCCAGTCCTGCATATCCCAGACAGTCATTGCTCATGTGAGAGGAAAATGACACATACGTCAGCTGCGTCTCGGTCGTATGGTTGAATCCCCACATGAATTCCGCATCTTCGAGTTCCATGAAACCGCCATGCAGACGTTCCCTGTCCATGATGTCGTAACCCTGGCGCGCCTTGGACGCAGCATCGGCCGCCTCCTGCCATTTCTGCACGAAGAGGTAATATCTGGCCGCGATACCATAGGCCACGCTGAGGTCGATCTCATTCTTCGAAGCGCGGCTGTAGCCGTCCAGGTATTTCACCGCTTCCGCAATGTTGTATTCGATATGCTCCATCACGACGGAGTAAGGATTCCTGCCCTGACGGCTGTAAGCCACATCCGTAGGAATATTGTCCCTGGTGGCATAGACAAGAGGCACTGAAGGAGCGTCTGTACGGAGTTTTCCGTTCTCATCCACGGGGTCCTGGTACAGAAGCATCAGATACATGTAGGCCATTGCCCTTATCGCGTAAGCCTGGCCGAGATAGCCGCGTACTGTCACGGAAGAAGGCTCCTCCCCCGGAGGGAAGAAATCCAATATCGCATTTGCATTGTTTATAAGCGTGTAATACTGGGTCCAGAACTGGTAGGTCCTGACATATTGATCCATTCCGTAGTCGAAATTGTAGTCATATTGTCCCCAGTTCTCGGTACCGTCCAGGACAATGTCCTGTCCCATGAAGTCCGTAAGCATGTTGCATAGGATGAATCCGCCGTCATCATGTCCGCTGTAGACCGTGAACGGGGTCACCATCCATGAATACAGACCTGAGACATACGAGGCGAGGAATTCAGGATCATTTTCCACCATTTCCGCCGCCTTGGTTCCGGTAAGGTTGCCGGTAGAATCCACATTGAAGGCATCCTCGCAGGAGGTCAGCATCAATGCTGCCGAAGTCAATATTATAAATATCCGTTTCATATTCTCTCGCTGTTAGAAAGTGAATGACAGGCCGGCAGAGACTGTCCGCAACGCCGAATAGGTGAAGCCGGCTGCTCCGCTGAATGACTGACGGACGTCCAGACCGCGGCGTTTCGACATGTACCACAGGTTATCCCCGATGACATACACCCTCAGGTTCGAAATCCTGGCTTTCTGCGTCAATGATTTCGGGAAAGTGTAGCCCACGGTGACGTTCTTCAGACTGATGTACGATGCCTTGGTAAGGAATCTCGTCGAAGTCTGGGACGCTTCCTGATAGCGGTTCTGCACTCTCGGCACGTCAGTGTCAGTATTTTGCGGTGTCCAGCGGCAGAAGATGTCCTTATGCCAGTTAGTACCGGCAGAACCGGCGGACATCAGGCTCTGGTAGTTCGAATCCAATGTCCATCCGCCGATCTGGTATGCGAACTGTGCACTCAGATCCACTCCGAAGAATGTCCAGGATGTGGAGATACCGCCGTAGATGTCAGGAATTGAACTTTTTCCTGTCCGTACCATCTTGGCATTGGCCGCCTCATGGACGATATCCTCTTCTTTTCCGGTGTACAATGGCTTGCCTGTTTCGCTGTCCACTCCCCTCCATTCATACATATAGAAATCGTAGAGAGAACCGCCCTTGCGGCGCCAATAGTTACCTGAGGCATATCCATCTGCAGGTTCATTGGACGGAAGCTTGGTGATCTTGTTCTTGTATGAAGTTCCGTTCAATGTCAGATTCCAGCTGAAGTTCCGGCGTTTCAGGAGGTCTGCGGAAACCTCGAACTCCACACCGATGTTCTTCATGTCCATATCATTGACCAGCTGGCTCGCAGGATCTCCCTGTGAAGGGGCCAATGCACGGTAATAGATCATGTCCTTGGTTTCCTTGATGAAAAAGTCGGCATTGACCGAAAGCCTGTCGAAGAACCTGGACTCGATACCTGCATTGAAATTATTGGATTTTTCCCATGTCACGTCAGGGGCTGCGCGGAAGACTTTCACGATGGAAGCCTCGCCATTCACGCGGTCAATGCGGTAAAGGTCTTCGTAAACCTTGGTCATACCGATATTGTCATTTCCCTGAGTACCATAACTGGCCTTGAATTTCAAGTAGTTGACAGCCTCCACCGGTAGCAGGAACTTTTCCTGCTTGGCGTTCCATGAAAGACCGAGCGACCAGAAGCCGCCCCATCTCTTGTCCGGAGCGAACCTGGAAGACGCATCACGTCTGTAGGATGCAGAGAGGAAATATCTGTTTCCGTAACTGTACTCGCCACGTCCGAAGATTCCCTGGAGGAAATACGAAGTTCTGTTTGACGTAAGATCCTGATAGACAACTGCATTGGCAAAGTCAGAGACTGTCGGGTCCACGAAGTTGGTCATTGAGCCGGCGAGTCCGTAGGAATGGTCACTCTTGATTTCGTGTCCGAGAAGCAAGGAAACGCTGTGCTGACCTTCTCGGCCGAAGTCCTTGTTGTACGAAAGCAGCTGGTTGGTATTCAATGCCGTATATCTGCTTGTGCTCTGGGTGCCACGTCCGTTTACGGTAGAGGCATCTCCGCCTACAGGGGTGAAGAAGTTGTCGGACTTGGTGTTGAAGATATCGTAGGCGACATTGACCGTAAACTTCAGTCCGTCAAGGATATTGATATCCACATAGCCACGGGATGAGGTATTGTCGCGGACCGTGTTCACGACGGAAGAAAGGAGCTGGCCGTAAGGGTTTGAGAGCTGGCCGTAAGCACGCTGCTCACCCCAGTCATAGAGGTCTCCTCCGTTCTGGTCGAAAAGTCTCTCACCTGTCTCGAGGTCATATTTGTATATCGGATAGATCGGCGCGATGTTCTGGCCGAAGAAGAAGATGTTCGAATATGACCCCGCCTTTTCGGCACCGAACTGGTCCTGATTCGTATTGGAATAGGCGATATTGAGGCCCGCCTTGATGAACTTGGAGATGCTCTGGTCCACTTTTCCCCTGACCGTCACCCTGCTGAAGCCGGAGTTCGGAACATAGCCCTTGTCATTAAGGTAAGATACTGACATATAAGCCCTTGTCTTTTCAGAACCGCCCGAGACCGTGAGTGTATATTCCTGACGGACTCCACGTTTGAACACATCCTTGTTCCAGTCGTCCGTCCACTTTCTTTCGGTGGCTGCCGGATTGATTTTGCCTGTTCCGGGAAGCACCACTTCACCATCTTCTACACCTTTATATATATTATAGCGAAGGTACTTGCTGATGAGGGAACCTGAAGCATAAGCATTGGCCTGGCCCAGTCCCATCGAGCCGCCGTAATAGACTTCATTGCGGAGAGACTCCCAGGTCATCTCATAGTAGTCCGCGGGGCTGGTGACAATGTCGTAGGTAGGGACTCCTCTGGAGTTCACTCCGACCTTAGCATCGAATTCAATGCGGACTTTGTCTGAAGTGCCTCGTCTGGTGGTGATTATGATGACTCCGTTGGAACCTCTGGCACCGTACATGGAATTTGCGGCGGCGTCCTTGAGCACTGTCATCGACTCGATGTCGTGAGTCGGAATGGAGTTCAGGCTGCCTTCGTACGGCACGCCGTCCACGACCAGAAGCGGTGCCTGGGATGCAGACACAGAACCAAGTCCACGTATTATGATGCTGGCGGAAGAACCTGGAGTTCCTGAAGAGCTGGATGTCTGAAGTCCGGCTACTGCACCTTCAAGCGACTTGGAGATATTGGTGGACTGCATTTTCTGCAGCTTGTCCCCGCTGACCTGCGCGGCAGACCCCACGAAGGAGGACTTCTTCTGCACGCCATAAGCCACGACGATGGTTTCGTCAATGGCTTGTGAGTCCGGTCTCAGCTTCACAATGATTTTTCGTCCCGATTCCACAGTGACCTCCTGCTCCACGTAGCCGATGGAGCTTACAAGCAGAATGTCACCTTTGGAAACGTCAATAATAAATGACCCCTGATCATCGGAAGCCACACCGGTGGTGGTTCCTTTGATGAACACTCCGGCGAACGGAATACCTTCGCCGGTCTCTGCATCCGATACCTGACCCGTAACAGAAACTTTTTGAGCCTGTAGGGTAAGTGCAAGAAACAGTAATGTCAGAGAAAACAATGTTTTAACAGTCTTCATCCGATACTTTTAATATTATAATGGTTGTTTTATCCTTATGATTAGTTACGAATTATCATAGGACAGCTTGAAAGCGGGGCTAAAATTATATATTTTTTAGAATAATAACAATTTTTTCAAGAAAAGATTACAATTTTTTTCACGATAGGTTATTAAGTGTCAATTTATTAGCAAAATAGCCAAAATACTTAAAAACGTTTTAGGTTACAACTTTTAAGTCAAAATATAACAATTTCTAATCATCTGTCGAAAAAACCGCTAAAAATCATTGATGCTGAGGAATAATTTCATAACTTTATCAGTTGTTTTTAAAACTAAACGTACTATGCACTCCACCAAGTCAAAATTCTTGACATTGACCATTATTTTCTCGCTCTTCGCCTCCGGCTGTATGGAAGACATGAAAGAGAGCAGAGCGAATCTTTCCGAGGATGGAATCGAATTCAACATAGAAGTTTCCGACCCCACGGACAAGGGGGCTACTTTCCTCATAACCAATAACGGAACAGACAGAAACACCTGGTACGCATTCGCTTATGACGACGTGAATACAGCTTCTGAAGCGGCTATAAACAGGAAAGTCAGGGAACTGACAGAAAGTGAGGACGGGGTCAAGAGTGTCATCCAAAGAGGAACGAAAAGGATAAGGATCGATGACGGGCTCAGCCCGGCCACCAGATACAGGTATGTGGTATTCGGACTCACCTCGGAAGGAACCGTGTATGGCAAGCCGGCATCATGTGAATTCAAGACTGTGCACATGGAAACCACATATGAGGTGGAGCTCACGGCAGAGACATCATCCAGTGCAGAGCTTACGGTTACGCCTGGCGGCAGTTCGACGGACACGTGGTTTGCATTTGTAAGTGACGACTCCACTACACCGGCAGAAGAACTTATAAATAAGGAACTCGGAAATGTCGAGGATATTGCCGCAGTGCTGCATTCCGGAAAAAAGGCATTGACCTTCAATGGACTTGAGGCGGCAAAGAAACTCCGCGCCATCGTCACCGGATTGGACGCCGACGGGGAGACTTTCGGAAAACCGGCAGAATTCACGTTTCGACTCACGCCTGAGGCTACTGCCAACGATGCGTGGAAGGTGACATACGACGGATATGTAACTCCGCAGGGCGCCGACAAGCCGTACAGGAAGATCACCAACACCTCGACTGACTCGGAGCGCTATTTCATCAGCGTCATCTCAGAAAGCAATCTGCAGACCGCCTTCAACAATGACATCAACAAGTATATCAAGTATGCCATAGAAAACCTCACGTCCGCTTCGACAGGCTGGAGCAAATACGTGTTCACGCAGACCGGCAGCATGTACTACACGCTCCGCACGCGCAAGAGCTACTACGCATTTGCAATCGGCATTGACAGGAACGGCTATTTCACCGGCAAGTTCGCCATTTCAGACAAGTTCTACATCGAAGGCAAGGACTGGTCTGAGGTTTACAGCAAATGGCTGGGCAGATGGGAGGTGGTCGACAATGACGGCTACGGCTACAACATCACCATTGAAGAGGACAGCAAGACAGACTACACTGTAAACATCACTGGATGGAACGGTGTGATAGACACGCCTATACATGGAGTAATCGATGACGAGACCGGAAATCTGTGCCTGTCCGCATATAATTACGGAAAGCATGATCTTCCTACAGGCGACGGAGTGATATCCGTCACAAGGATGCTGGTAGGCCAGGCAGGCAAATATTTCTACGGCGTTTCCGATGACAACAGCGATTCGTACTATATCTGCACATGCAGTCTTGATTCGAAAGGCAAGAACGGCACAATGAAGGGATACACCTTACAGACCAGTGCCGGGGCAGTTACATTCAACATGATGTTCTTCATCGGTGTCGGTGACGAAACCACCTACACTTATGGAGACAAGTCGAAATTCCCGATTTTTCCTTGCCGCATGGGACGTGCCGGTCTGTAGAATGCCTCGCAAAACGGATAATTTTCATTATCTTTGCGGCCCTTATCCGCAGTGGCATATGCGGACCTAATCTGCAATTGACGAGGAAATGAAACGGACAGCTGTCATCAGAACGGGTATCTCATTGATACCTATCATAGTACTGATCATATTATTGGCATTGAACATCAGCTTTTTCGGGAGCGATGCGATTCTTGGTGCGAGCCAGGTCTCACTGCTGTTCTCCGCAGGCATCTGCGTGTGGCTTGCGATGTGGCTTTTCAAGAAGCCGTGGCAGGATTTCGAGGATGCGATACGGAGCAATATCGGTGACGTCACGACCGCGATTGTGATATTGTTCCTGATCGGAGGCATATCGGGAACCTGGACAATGAGCGGAACTGTGCCGTCAATGATATATTATGGTGTGAAAATCATCTCCCCGAAGATATTCCTGCTGACCGCCTGCGTTATCTGCGCGTTCATCTCCGTGATGATAGGCAGTTCGTGGACCACCATCGCCACCATCGGAGTAGCGCTTATGGGTATCGGCAAAGCTCAGGGCTTCAGTGAGGGAATGATTGCGGGCGCCATCATTTCAGGAGCGTATTTCGGGGACAAGATTTCCCCGCTTTCCGACACGACCGTGATGGCCGCCTCCATTTCGGGCACTCCCCTTTTCAGGCATATCAAGTACCTGATGCTCACGACCATACCGTCATTTGCATTGACCTTGGTCCTGTTCCTTATCCTGGGATTTCTGCACACCGGCAGCGACTCGGCGCAGATTTCCGTCTATACTGAGACATTGGCCTCGAAATTCAACATCTCGCTCTGGACTCTGGTCGTTCCGGTCGCGACGGGCATCATGATTGCGCGGAAGCTTCCGGCTCTTGTCGTGCTGGGCCTGTCCACTGTTCTCGCGGCCATCTTCGCTCTGATTCTGCAGCCGCACATCATTACTGAAATCGGTGTGGGTTCTCTCCAGTCAATGGGCCTGAGCGCAGAGGGTGCAGGAAAAGGCGGAGTGATGTTCACCGGCATTGTCAAGACCATCTATGATTCGGTTTCGGTGAATACCGGTGTGGCGGACGTGGACAAGCTGGTTTCGTCAAGAGGTATGCTCGGTATGCTCAATACTGTATATCTGATCATCTGCGCGATGTGTTTCGGCGGCTGTATGAAGGCCAGCGGAATGCTTCACCACCTGGCTTCATTGATCCTGCCGATGACCAAGACGCGCACGGGTCTCGTGGCCTCAACTGTGGGCACTGGTGTCATACTGAACGGCGTCATCTCGGACCAGTATCTCTCCATCATCCTGACTTCCGACATCTACAAGGACATCTACGCCAAACGCGGTTATGAGAGCAGGCTGCTCGGACGCTCCGTAGAGGACTCATCCACAGTCACTTCGCCGCTTTTCCCGTGGAGCAGCTGCGGTATGACGCAGGCCACCATCCTCAGCACCGCGACCATCGCCTACCTCCCGTATTGTTTCTTCAATATCATAAGCCCTCTGATGAGCATATTCATGGCAATGCTCGGGTATAAGATCCGGAAGAAAACTAAATAAGGAAAGTTGAAAATATCGCTTATTAGTCGTATATTCGTGGATACGAAAATACAACTAATAACGTGCTATGAACCGTCAACTGCTTTGCGCAGCACTTGGTATTGCGCTCTTATGCTCTTGCAACAGATGCCCTGAGGGCACTTTCTGTATCGGTAGTGACAAGGAATCCGTAATCAGCGGACTCCACGCGCCTTGGGACAGCCTCGAGGACGACACCCATTTCTCCTGTCTGACCGGAGACTCCGCCTTCAAATTCGTTTTCGAAGTCAATGATTCCACGCTGACCGTCAATGAAAATCCACAGGCCGAACTGGACCTGCTGAATGACGACAGGGTGGAAATTTTCTTCAGTGCGGACAGTGCCATGACCTGCTATTACGGAGCAGAAATGACTCCGGCCGGGCACACCTTGGATTACAAAGCCAAATTCTACAGGGATATCGACTACGCATGGAATTTCAGCACTCTGAAACTGGAATGCGAGCACACAGATATGCACTCTACCGTGAGCGGAAGCATTGACCTTCAGGAGCTTGAGTCGATGGGTCTGAACCTGAAAGACGGATTCTACATGGGCGTTTTCCGTGCGGATTACCGCTCTGACGGCTCCGTAAACTGGTATTCTGCTGTCAAATCGGACGACGAGTCTCCTGATTTCCACAAGCCTGACATGCTCTTCAAGGCGGCTATCAGATAATAGTTTCACGAAAGTTATAAACAATAAGATATGGACAGAATCATTGAATGCGTACCTAACTACAGTGAGGGACGGAACAAAGAAATCATTGACCAGATCGTCGCGGCAGTGGCTGATACCAAGGTCGTTACCGAGCGCGGCGAAGAATCCGTAAAAGTGCTGGACGTCGATCCGGGCGAAGCTACCAACAGGACTGTGGTGACATTCGTGGGAAGTCCGGAAGCTGTTCTCGAAGCTGCTTTCCAGGGCGAGAGCTGATCGACATGCGTCATCATCACGGCGCGCATCCACGTTCAGGAGCTACTGATGTGCTTCCGCTCGTACCGGTTGCAGGTATCACTCTTGAGGAATGCGGAGAGCTTGCCAGAGGACTTGCCAAGCGCATCTACAATGAACTCGGCATCCCGTGCTACTGTTATGAGGCTGCGGCCTACAAGCCTGAAAGAAAGAACCTTGCAGTATGCCGTGCGGGAGAATATGAAGCCCTGCCGGAAAAAGTCATTGACCCGGAAAGAAAGCCTGATTTCGGGCCTGAGGCATATACGGAGACTGTTGCGAAGGCCGGCGCCAGCAATGTAGGAGCGAGGGATTTCCTGATTGCCGTAAATTTCAACCTCAACACCACTTCCACGCGTCGTGCGATGGCGGTGGCTTTCGACGTGAGGGAGAAGGGACGTCCTGCACGTGAAGGAGGAAGCCTGACCGGAAAAATCATCAAGGACGAGGCAGGCAAGACCGTATGGATTCCGGGAACGCTCAAAGGGTGCAAGGCAATCGGCTGGTTCATAGAGGAATACGGTATCGCCCAGGTTTCCATGAACATTACGGATATGAACGTGACTCCGCTGCATGTGGCCTTCGAGGAAGTATGCAGGGCCGCTGCTGCCAGAGGTTTGAGGGTTACGGGAACCGAGATTGTGGGCCTCGTGCCTAAGAGGGTGCTGGTGGATGCCGGCAAATTCTACTTGGAAAAACAGCAGCGTTCTCTCGGCGTGCCTGAGGAAGAGCTTATCAAGATAGCAGTCAAATCATTGGGTCTCAACGACTTGAAGCCATTCAACCCGAAAGAGAAGGTTATCGAATACCTGATGGCGGACGAGGAAGTCCAGGCCCGCAAAGAGCGTCTGGTGAGGATGAGCGTGAAGGGATTTGCCCGTGAAACGGCTTCTGAGTCAGCTGCTCCGGGCGGCGGTTCCGTATCCGCATACATGGGTGCTCTCGCTGCGGCTCTGGGCACTATGGTTGCCAATCTGTCCGCCCACAAACGTGGCTGGGACGACAGGTGGAAGGAGTTTTCCGACTGGGCTGAAAGAGGCCAGGATGTGATGAAAAGGCTGCTCAGACTGGTAGATGAAGATACTGAGGCATTCGCGAAAATCATGGATGTCTTCTCCATGCCTAAGGGTACTGAGGAGGAAAAGGCAGCACGCGCCGAGGCGATGGAGAAGGCTACTCTCTACGCCAGCAGAGTGCCGCTCAAGACGATGCAGACAGCGATGGAGGCGATGCCTGTGGCATTGGCCATGGCACGTATCGGTAACCCGGCATCCGCTTCTGACGCTGGTGTCGGCGCGATTGCCGCCCTCGCCGCTGTAAGAGGCGCCCATCTGAATGTAAGAATCAATGCAGCCGGCCTGAAAGACAGGGCATTGGCCTCAGAACTGACTGACGAGGCCGCAAGAATCGAAGCTGAAGCGGTAGCGGCTGAGGCAGAGGTGCTTGCTGAAGTTAACAAGAACATAGGACAATAAGATATGACTGATTTCCAGAAACAGATTCTCGAAGGCATCCCTGCAGAACTGCCCGAGAAAAAACCGTATGACGCGTCCGTGAACCATGCACCGAGACGCAAGGACATTCTCTCTGACAAAGAGAAGGCGCTCGCGCTTAAGAATGCGCTCCGATATTTCCCGGTCAAGTTCCACGCTGTATTGGCGGAAGAGTTCGCCCAGGAGCTGCACGACTACGGAAGAATCTACATGTACAGGTTCCGCCCTGATTACCAGATGTTTGCCCGTCCTATAGACGAATATCCGGCAAAGAGTCGTCAGGCTGCCGCGATTATGGCAATGATTCAGAACAACCTGGACCCGCGCGTCGCACAGCATCCGCACGAGCTCATCACCTACGGCGGAAACGGTGCGGTTTTCCAGAACTGGGCACAGTACCGACTGACTATGAAATATCTCGCGGAGATGACTGACGAGCAGACATTGTCGATGTACTCAGGCCATCCTATGGGACTTTTCCCAAGCCACAAGGATGCTCCGCGCGTAGTGGTAACGAACGGTATGGTCATTCCGAACTACTCCAAGCCTGATGATTGGGAGAGGTTCAATGCATTGGGCGTTTCCCAGTACGGTCAGATGACAGCCGGCTCCTATATGTACATAGGTCCGCAGGGAATTGTCCACGGAACCACGATAACTGTCATGAACGCAGCACGTAAACAGCTGCAGGCCAAGGGCATTGACGGAAGCCGCGAGAACATGAAAGGTCTTCTTTTCGTGACTGCGGGACTTGGCGGCATGTCAGGAGCACAGCCTAAGGCCGGAGATATCGCCGGCGTGGTAAGCGTGGTGGCGGAAATCAACCCGCTCGCAGCCCGCAAGCGTTATGACCAGGGCTGGGTGGACGAGCTTCACGAGAGTCTCGACGAGCTCATCCCGCGCATCCGCAAAGCCGTGAATGACAAGGAAGTAGTGTCAATGGCCTATGTCGGCAATGTGGTGGACCTCTGGGAAAGGCTTGCTGAAGAAGACATTGACGTAAATCTCGGTTCCGACCAGACTTCACTGCACAATCCGTGGGCCGGCGGCTATTATCCGGCCGGCTACTCTCTTGAGGAGTCGAAGGTGATGATGGCGGAAGAGCCTGAGCGCTTCAAGGAGTGCGTAAGAGAGTCATTGAGACGTCAGGTCGCAGCCATCAACAGGCTTACGGCCAAGGGAATGTATTTCTTCGATTATGGCAATGCATTCCTGCTGGAGTCTTCACGTGCCGGCGCAGACATTATGAACGAAGAGGGAGGATTCCGCTATCCTTCTTATGTTCAGGACATTATGGGCCCGCTTTATTTCGACTACGGGTTCGGTCCGTTCAGATGGGTATGTATGTCCCAGAAGCCGGAAGACCTCGCCAAGACAGACGAAATCGCAGTCAAGATATTGTCCGAGGAACTTGCAGAGGCTCCGGAAGAGATTCAGGGCCAGCTCCGTGACAATATACACTGGATAGAGGAAGCAGGCAAGAACCATCTCGTGGTAGGTTCCCAGGCACGAATTCTCTATGCGGACTGTGAAGGCAGGACGAAGATTGCATTGGCCTTCAACGAAGCTGTGAGAAACGGCGAAATTTCCGCTCCTGTCGTGCTCGGACGCGACCACCATGATGTTTCCGGCACAGATTCTCCTTTCCGTGAGACCTCCAACATCTATGACGGTTCTCAGTTTACGGCCGACATGGCCATCCAGAATGTCATCGGCGATTCGTTCCGCGGTGCCACATGGGTTTCGATCCACAACGGAGGCGGCGTAGGCTGGGGCGAGGTCATCAACGGCGGCTTCGGCATGGTCGTTGACGGTTCCGACGATTCTGCAAGGCATATTACCAACATGCTTTTCTGGGATGTGAACAACGGTATCGCACGTCGCAGCTGGGCCCGCAATGAAGGAGCCCTGCACGCCATCGAAAGAGAGGAGGGACGCACCCCGTCGCTCAGAGTCACAGTTCCTGTCAATGCAGATGACTCATTGATACAGAAGACATTGTCCAAATTTTAAAATTCGCTTTCATGTCACATAAAATTTCAAATGATACATTGACATTATGGAAAATAAAGGAAATCATTGACCATAATGAAACCATAACCCTTTCTGAAGAGTCGGAGAAGCAGGTCCTCAAATGCCGTGAGTACCTGGACAGCAAGATGGAAGATATCGGCAGGCCGGTCTATGGTGTCACCACAGGCTTCGGCTCGCTGTGCAACATCACGATTCCTGAGGAGGACCTTTCGCAGCTGCAGCACAATCTGGTGATGTCCCACGCCTGCGGAACCGGCGACACGGTACGTCCGGAAATAGTGAAACTGATGCTGCTCCTGAAGGTGCAGTCGCTCTCTTACGGTCATTCCGGAGTGCAGCTTGCCACCATCGGAAGGCTTATGGACATGTTCAACAACGACATTCTTCCTGTCGTCTATCAGCAGGGTTCGCTCGGCGCTTCGGGAGACCTGGCACCGCTCGCCCATCTCTGCCTTCCGATTATCGGAATGGGTGAGGTCCTTTATCACGGCGAGGTCCGCTCTGCTGCAGACGTCTGGCAGGAACTCGGCTGGGAGCCTATCAGACTACAGTCCAAAGAAGGTCTCGCCCTGCTGAACGGAACACAGTTCATGAGTGCGCACGCCGTATGGGCACTGCTCAAGAGCCAGCGCCTTTCACGTTGGGCTGACTGCATCGGGGCAATGTCACTGGAGGCTTTCGACGGCCGCATCGAGCCGTTCTACGAGCTCACTCACCTTCTGCGCAGGCACAAGGGACAGATGGAGACGGCTGACGCATTCCTCAGTCTGCTTGATGGCAGCGAACTGATCCGCCGTCCTAAGCAGCACGTCCAGGACCCGTATTCGTTCCGCTGCATTCCGCAGGTCCACGGAGCCGTGAAAGACAATATCAGATATGTGGAATCGGTCATCGGCAATGAGATCAACAGTGCCACCGACAACCCTAACGTTTTCCCTGACGAGGATATGATCATCTCTGCAGGAAACTTCCACGGCGAGCCTATCGCGATTCCTATGGACACATTGGCAATCGCCATGTCAGAGCTTGCAAATATCTCAGAGAGACGTATTTATAAACTTATCAGCGGTCAGAGAGGCCTGCCGATGTTCCTGGTTGCAAAACCTGGTCTGAACAGCGGATTCATGATTCCTCAGTACACGGCCGCATCTATCGTGAGCCAGAACAAGATGCTCTGCTGGCCTGCTTCATGCGATTCCATCCCTTCTTCCCAGGGACAGGAGGACCACGTGAGCATGGGTTCGAACTCTGCCACGAAGCTGGTCCGCGTGATGGACAATGTGGAGACCGTTCTCGCCATCGAGCTGTTCAATGCAGCGCAGGCGCTTGAGTTCCGCCGTCCGGGCAAGTCATCTCCTGCCATCGAAAAACTGTTGGAGTCTTACCGCAAAGTCGTTCCGTTCGTGGATGTGGATACATACATGCACCCTCTCATCATGAAGAGCATTGAATTTATCCGCAACGAGGCCAACATGCTATGAGGACTCTCATAAAGAATATAGGACAGATTGTCGGCATCACAGACCAGCAGACTCGCCGCAAGGCGGGAGTGGAGATGTCGGTGACCGGAACATTGGACAATGCCTGGCTTCTGATCGAAGACGGGCTCATTTCCGGTTTCGGGCCAATGTCCGACTACCCTTGCAGCTGCGAAGTCATTGACGCTGAGGGAGGTATGGTATTGCCCTGCTTCTGCGACTCCCACACTCACATTGTCTTTGCAGGAAGCCGTGAACGGGAATTCCTGGACAAGATCGAGGGGCTTTCCTATGCACAGATTGCAGCAAACGGAGGTGGCATCCTGAATTCTGCGGATCTGCTCCACAGGACTTCGGAAGACGAGCTGTACTCACAGGCGATGGCCAGGGTGAATGAAATGATTGCCGCAGGTACTGGTGCCATTGAGATAAAAAGCGGCTACGGGCTCTCGACTGAGGATGAACTTAAGATACTCAGAGTGATACGGCGTATCAAGGAGTCTTCTCCTGCTATAATAAAGTCCACTTTTCTCGGGGCTCACGCTGTGGGACGCGCCTATGCGGGAAGGCAGGAGGACTATGTGAAGCTTGTATGTGAGGAGATGGTCCCGGCGGTAAGCGCAGAGGGACTTGCGGATTTCATAGACGTTTTCTGCGAGGAAAATTTCTTCACTCCGGAGCAGACTGACAGGATTCTTTCTGCCGGTGAGAAATATGGAATGCGTGCGAAGCTTCATGCGAACCAACTTGCGGTTTCAGGCGGCGTACAGGTGGGCGTGAAGCACAATGCCCTTTCTGTGGACCACCTCGAGAGCACGACTGATGATGAGATACGCTCTCTCGCCGACGCTCCTGACACGATGCCGACAATGCTTCCTGGCGCTTCTTTCTTCCTCAGGATGCAATACGGCAAGGCCCTGGATTTCATTAACTCGGGACTGGGACTTGCATTGGCATCAGACTATAATCCGGGCTCTTCCCCTTGCGGAGACATGCGGTTTGTCATGTCGCTCGGATGTATCCAGATGAGGCTGACGCCGATACAGTCGTTCAATGCCTGCACGCTGAATTCCGCTTATGCTATGGGCGTGGAAGGCGAGGCCGGCTCGATTACGGTCGGCAAGAAAGCCAATGTCATAATTACCAATAAGATACCTTCATTGACCTGGATTCCTTACTGCTACCGCTCGCCTTTCATAAACAAGGTTCTGCTCGGCGGAAAGGTAATGGTTGACAATAACAAGAAACTGTTTTGAAATGATTTCAGGACAGATTCCAAAACGAACTGAAATATGATAGTGATGAAATTCGGCGGCACGTCCGTCGCTGATTGCGCTGCGATTTCGCGCACAATAGAAATTATCCGGAAAAGACTTCCGGAACGCCCTGTCGTGGTAGTGTCAGCATTGTCCAAAGTGACGGACCTGCTCTACCGCATATCAGATGAGGCGAAGAAACGTGATTTTGAAGAGGCCTCGGCCTTGCTTGAGCAGCTCAGAAGCAGGCATCTCACTCTGGCTGAGGAACTTATAAGTCAGTCGGAGAGCATTGACAAGGAAAGCATTCTGGAGGATGCACAGAGGCGGGTCAATGAAATTTGTGACAAGCTTTCACATTTCATTGAGGCGGTATGCGAGCTTGGAGAGCTTTCGGACAGGAGCAAGGCCGTCATCATCGGCAATGGCGAGTATCTGTCGTCCAACATCATCTGCTGCGCGATGAACGCGAGGGGTATCAGCACCCGCCTTATGGATTCGCGCAAGATGATCATCACCAATGCCGATTTCCTGAAGGGCGAGCCGAAACAGGACCTGATCTCGATTAAGGTCAATGCTGAGGTTTCCTCTCATTACACTGACTGCGAGGCCGTTATAACTCAGGGGTTCGTTTCCGCCACGGAAGACGGAGAGCCGACTGTGCTCGGCAGAGGTGGTTCTGACTATACGGCATCATTGATAGGAATGGCTGTCGGGGCACAGCGAATCGAAATCTGGACGGATGTGGACGGTGTCAAGACTGCGGATCCAAGAAAGGTGGAGGGCACGCGGAGTCTTGAGCGCATTTCGTTCGAGGAAGCTGCCGAGATGGCGCATTTCGGTGCCAAGGTGCTGCATCCGATGACTATCGAGCCGGCGGTGAAGAAGAACATTCCGATTTACGTGCTGAATTCCATAAATCCGGACGGCAAGGGAACTGTAATTCTTCAGAATTCGTTTATCGACGACGGTGTGAAATCCGTGTCCAGCAAGGAGAACATATTGGTAATCAACATCTTCTCTACGAAGATGATCAATGTTGCAGGCTTCCTTATGAGCGTGTTTGAGATCTTCAGCCGGAACAATGTGTCTGTGGATCTGATAAGCACGTCGGAGGCCAACATTTCAGTTACGGTGGATGCGTCCCAGAATGTGGACAATGTCATCCGCGAGCTGTCGTCTTTCGCCGATGTTTATGTGGACCGCGACAAGGCTCAGGTGAGTGTAATCGGCAAGAATCTGGACAATGTGACAGGCATTCTCGAGAAGACGTTCGCTCCGCTAAGTGACTACCGTATCTATATGATCTCGCAAGGCGCGTCCTATGTCAACATCAGTTTCGTGGTGGACCGCACCGCTCTCGACAAGGTGGTCTCTCTGCTTCACAGGAGCCTGTTCGGTTAAGGTATATCCGCAACTTTTTCCGGTATTGGATTAGGTCAATGACTGCTTTTGTGAATGTCCTGATGCCGGTTGTTTTGGATTTTTAAAAAATATACATAACTTTGCAATCCTTTCGGACACAGAAGTAGGCAGCTTCCAAAAGGCCGACTTCAGCGATGGACTTAATGTTATGAGTCTTCCGAAGGGTTTTGCGAGCGTGTTGTAATTGGTAGCCAAGCCAGACTTAGGATCTGGTGCCTTCGTGCGTATGGGTTCGAGTCCCTTCGCTCGCACTGAAAGAGGCCGTTGGAATTCCCACGGCCTCTTTCAGTGTGAGCTCGGGCCTCCCGGCTTCTTTCCCCTCTGTCACTGACGTGACTTCTCCCCAGGGAGAATCTACGTCTCCGACGTTTCGTCGCTCGCACTCGCACAGAACAGCAGAAGACTCCCTCGACCACTTTTTGCGCGAGCTCGGGCCTCGAGGTTTCGTTCCCCTCTGTCACTAACGTGACATCTCCCCAGGGAGAATATACGTCTCCGACGTTTGGTCGCTCGCACGCTCTCAGAACGGCTGAAGACTCCCTCGACCACCTTTTTTGCGCGAGCTTCGGACGGACTCATAATGAGGACGGTGGCTTACTCCCGCCAGGACGCGCAACGCGTATTCCACTGGCTATCAGCGCTTTAAGCATTTTCAGAGTTACAAAAACCATAACTCTGATTTCGGTTAAACAGCTGATACACAGTGACTTGCATGTTGCGCCACAA
>OHTV01000439.1_pt1 | contig 20740 bp, 12 predicted proteins | sample 1579041 | NCBI WGS metagenome assembly OHTV01 (sample SAMEA3879583, study PRJEB24766) | human gut metagenome | biome: human-associated habitat; feature: feces | place: USA | collected 1985/1987
CAGGCAGGGGCATTCGTCATGCGCCACAAGAAGGGCTTCCTGATCGCAGGGGTTTTGTTCCTCATCGCCTGTATGCTGATGAATACCATGTCCTCCTGCTCTATGATGGCACAGAGTATTGGTTCTGTAATTTCCGGCACTACCTATCCATCGGATGACCCGGAAATGCTGGCGGTGGAGGCAGATTATGCAGACAGAGAAGCTCGGTTGCAGGAGAAAATCGACAACATCGAAAGCAGCCGCCCAGGGTATGACGAGTATCGCTATAACCTGGATATGATTGGCCATGACCCCCATGAGCTGGCGGCAGTTCTCTCTGCTGTCTTGCAAGGCTATACACGCCACAGCGCACAGGCAGAGCTGGATCGTGTGTTTGATGCACAGTATCAGCTTACGCTGAGAGAAGAAATTCAGATTCGCACTTACACTGACGAAGATGGTGATGAGCATGAATATGAATATCGTATTCTCCATGTAACTTTAACAAGCCGTTCCATTGCCTCTCTTGCGCCAGAACTACTGACTCCGGAGCAGATGGAGATGTACCAGGTCTACCGACAGACTATGGGCAATAAGCCGCTGTTATTTGGTGGCGGTTCTCCCGATACAGGTGTTTCTGAAGATTTGACTGGTGTTGAATTTATCAATGGCACCCGCCCCGGCAATCCGCAGCTGGTGGAACTGGCGAAAAGTCAGGTGGGCAATGTGGGAGGACAACCTTATTGGAGCTGGTACGGCTTTGACTCCCGTGTGGAATGGTGTGCCTGCTTTGTATCATGGTGCTATGGTCAATCCGGTCGAACGGAACCACGCTTTGCTGGTTGTCAGTCTCAGGGTGTTCCGTGGTTCCAGTCTCATGGACAGTGGGGCGCACGAGGATATGAAAACATCGCCCCCGGTGATGCCATTTTCTTCGATTGGGATCTGGATGGTTCCGCAGACCATGTGGGAATTGTTGTCGGCACCGATGGCAGCCGTGTTTATACCGTGGAGGGAAATTCCGGCGATGCCTGCAAGATCAAAAGTTATGACCTGAATTATCAGAGTATCAAGGGCTACGGCCTGATGAACTGGTAACAGAGATTTTTTAGAAGGAGTGATAGACGATGGCAAAGAACAAAATTGAACGCATTGACCAGGAGATTGCTAAGGTCCGCGAGAAGATCGCAGAGTATCAGGAAAAGCTCAAGGCGCTGGAGGTACAGAAAACCGAGGCAGAAAATCTGGAGATCGTCCAGATGGTGCGCGCCCTGCGTATGACCCCGGCTCAGCTGAGCGCCATGCTGTCCGGAGGCACAGTTCCCGGCAGTTTGGCTGATGACAACAACGAACAGGAGGAAAACAGCTATGAGGAATAAACGATTGCTCCGAACACTTTCCGCCCTTTGCCTGACGCTGGTTCTGGCATCGGGCTTTACCGTTCCCGCTTTTGCCCAGGGCGCAGCGCCGCCCCCGGCAGAGGATACCACCAATGACAGCAATGTGGTGGTGGAAGAAACGGAAAAAGCACCTCCGCTGACCCCGGAGGGCAACGCCGCTCTGGTGGATGATTTTGGTGGCAACAAGCAGCTCATTACCGTTACCACCAAGGCAGGCAACTATTTTTATATCCTGATCGACAGGGCCAATGAGGATAAAAAGACTGCTGTTCACTTTCTGAACCAGGTGGATGAAGCGGACCTGATGGCGCTGATGGAAGATGGAAAACCCAAAGAGGAGCCGCCTGCTGTGTGCAGCTGCACGAAGAAATGTGAAGCAGGGGCAGTTAATACGGCCTGTCCGGTCTGTGTAACTGATAAGAGTAAATGTACGGGAAAAGCACCGGAACCTCCGGCAGAAACATCGGAGCCGGAAAAAGAGAAGCCTGCCGGACTGAACCCGGCTGCGCTGATCCTTCTGCTGGCTCTGCTGGGCGGCGGTGGCGTATTTGCCTACTTGAAGCTCGTTAAGAATAAGCCTAAGACCAAGGGCAATGACAGTCTGGACGATTATGATTATGGCGAGGAAGATTCCGAGGAATGGGAAACCGAAGATGAGGAAGTCCTTGAGGATGGTTTTGAGGGTTCTGACCCTAATGAGGAACGCGATAGAGCAGATTGAACCATTTGAGCGTAGCGTATTTCAAATCATTGCGGGATAAGGGACAGAGGACAGGGAGAAATTCCTGTCCTCTGCTGCTCTACTCACTCTCTTACTGTAAATCCACACCCAAAATCAGCACATGGTCAAAGAAAGGAGGACCTCACAATGAACACATGGAACTGGTTATTACACTTTCTGATTATTTTTGATCTGGTCGCCTTCGGAATTTACTTTGGAGGAGACATTCTTTTCACTGCTATCAGCAAAGTTCAAAAAAAGTCAAAGAAGGACGATGACTTGGATCTTTATGATTTTGAAATTGAGACCGCACCCCAAAAGCGCTCTTTATGTGTGGACTCAATCCGAATGCTTTATTCTGGTGAGATAGATGAATTTGTGGAAAAGGAACTGTTGCCTGATGCAGCGGAGACCATGAACGCTTTATCTGAAGCTGAAAAAACAGCAGTTAGCCTGTTACTAAAAGCTTATATCGGTTTTTTGAGCGAAGAAGCAACGGTAGATGAACAAAGTTTTCCCATGGTTAAGGAACTGTTGTCTTATACACAGGGCAGCAAAGAAGATGGTGAAAAAGATGCCATAGATTGTCTGATGGAAGATACGGTCAGCAGAACCCACAGACATCGAGAATATTACAACAATTATCAACGCTATCAACTGATGCAGGTGGATAAAGAGCGTGTGATTATGGCCTGCAATATCATAATCAATGATTTGATTGGCAGGTTGTACCGATATGATTATCGCTTTGGCTATGACATTACACTTGCCTCAGAACACAGCATTGCAAAAAAACTGTCTGATAATTGGCAGAATGAATGGGAGGTTGAAGATTATGAAGCTGGTGATTGCTGAAAAACCATCGGTTGCACAAAGTCTGGCGGCGGTGATCGGTGCAACTGCCCGTAAGAACGGGTATCTGGAGGGCAACGGCTGGCGTGTCAGCTGGTGCGTGGGCCACCTGGCCGGTCTTGCGGATGCAGACAGCTATGACCCAAAGTATGCCAAGTGGCGATATGATGATCTGCCTATCCTGCCGGAACATTGGCAGATGGTGGTGGGAAAAGATAAGAAAAAGCAGTTTGATATTCTCAAAAAGCTGATGAATGCCCCGGATGTGACGGAAGTGGTAAATGCCTGTGATGCCGGACGCGAGGGCGAGATGATCTTCCGTAGCGTCTATGAGCTGGCAGACTGTCAAAAGCCTATGAAAAGGCTCTGGATTTCTTCGATGGAGGACTCTGCCATAAGGGAAGGCTTTGCAAACCTGCGCCCCGGTGCGGACTATGACGGACTTCGGGATGCTGCCCTCTGCCGTGCCAAGGCCGACTGGCTGGTGGGGATCAATGCCACAAGGCTTTTTTCCGTGCTGTACCACCGCACCCTCAACATCGGGCGCGTGATGTCCCCGACGCTGGCGCTTATTGTTCAGCGAGAAGCTGAGATCGACACCTTTCAGCCGATTCCCTTTTATACCGTGGCGCTGGAGCTGCCCGGTCTTACCGTATCCGGGGAGCGCATGGCGGATAAGGCCGCTGCCGAGCAGCTGAAAGAAGCCTGTCAGGGTGCAAATGTCACAATCAAAAAGGTGGAGTGCAAGGAAAAGTCCGAAAAGCCGCCTGCCCTCTATGACCTGACTACTCTGCAAAGAGATGCCAACCGCCTGCTTGGATTTACAGCCCAGCAGACCCTGGACTATCTGCAAAGCCTGTATGAAAAGAAGCTCTGCACCTATCCCCGTACTGACAGCCGCTATCTGACCGGTGATATGGCAGACAGCCTGCCGGTGCTGGTGAATCTGGTTGCCAATGCTATGCCGTTTCGCAAAGGGATCGCCATTACCTGTGATCCGCAGACGGTCATCAACGATAAGAAAGTAACCGACCACCACGCAGTAATCCCTACCAGAAATCTCAAGGATGCAGACCTTTCTGCCCTTCCTGCGGGAGAAAAAGCGGTGCTGGAGCTGGTGGCCCTGCGTCTGCTGTGCGCCGTAGCCCAGCCCCATATCTATTCGGAAACCGTTGTGATTGCAGCGTGTGCCGGTGGGGAGTTTACCGCCAAAGGAAAAACGGTGAAGCACCCCGGATGGAAAGCACTGGAGGACGCTTACCGTGCCAAAATGAAGGATGCAGAGCCGAAAAAAGAGGGCGCAGAGAAAGCCCTGCCGGAGCTGACCGAAGGACAGACCCTTTCGGTTTCTGCGGCAATCGTCAAAGAAGGCAAAAGCAGTCCGCCTCAGCACTTTACGGAGGACACCCTATTGTCCGCAATGGAGACTGCCGGGAAAGATGATATGCCAGAGGATGCTGAGAGAAAAGGTCTGGGGACACCGGCCACCCGTGCCGGTATTTTGGAAAAGCTGGTATCTGCCGGTTTTCTGGAACGAAAAAAGAGCAGGAAAACGGTGCAGCTTCTCCCTTCCCACGATGCAGTTTCCCTTATCACAGTCTTGCCGGAACAACTGCAATCGCCGCTTCTGACTGCCGAGTGGGAGTACCGCCTGGGAGAGATCGAGCGCGGGCAGCTTGCCCCAGAGGAATTTCTGGCCGGGATCAGCACCATGCTGAAAGATCTGGTGGGGACTTATCAGGTCATCAAGGGAACTGAGTACCTGTTCACTCCGCCCCGTGAGGTGGTGGGCAAATGTCCTCGCTGCGGCGGTGAAGTTGCAGAACTGCAAAAAGGCTTCTTTTGTCAGAATGATTCTTGTAAATTTGCAATCTGGAAAAACAACAAATGGTGGGCTGCCAAGAAAAAACAGCCGACCAAGGCTGTGGTGTCTGCGCTGCTGAACGATGGCCGTGTCCGTGTGACGGGGTTATATTCGGAGAAAACCGGCAAGACCTACGATGCCACTGTGGTTTTGGAGGACGATGGACAGTATGCCAACTTCAAGCTGGAATTTGACCAGCGGAAAGGAGGCAGCCGATGAAGCTCTCTTTAGTGGAACGGGAAACCATTCTCCTCTATAACCAGGCAGAACCAATGGCTGAGGTCTACACCCACGATCCCCGTCTGATGGAGAAGCTGGAACTGCTGGCAAAAAAGCACCCCGACCAGATCACCCGAAAGGACGCCCATAACTTTACCGTCCCAAAGCGGTGTGTATCAGTCCGGGAGCCATATAGCGCAGAACGCCGCAAAGCCGCCAGTGAGCGTGCGAAAGCCGCCGGATACCAGCCTCCTATGCGAAAGTCCGGCAGTTAAAGGCACATGACAGAGAATGTATTTGAAGCAGTCAAGCAGTCGGTCAGCACCAGAGATGCGGCAGCGTTTTATGGGATCGAGGTCAAACGAAATGGCATGGCCTGCTGTCCCTTTCACGATGATAAGAACCCCAGCATGAAGGTAGACCAGCGGTTCCACTGCTTTGGCTGCGGTGAAGATGGGGATGTGATCGACTTTACCGCAAAGCTCTTTGACCTCTCCCCAAAAGAAGCGGCGGAGAAACTGGCACAGGACTTTGGCCTGATCTATGACAGTCAGGCCCCTCCCCGCAGGAGATATGTCCGGCAGAAAACCGAGGCACAAAAGTTTCGGGAGGACCGGCAGCGGTGTTATCGCGTACTGTCCGATTACTACTATCTGCTGAAAAAATGGGAGGCCGACAATTCTCCCCGGACACTGGAGGAAGAACCGCACCCCCGTTTTGTGGAAGCAATCCAGAAAAAAGCCTATGTAGAGTACCTGCTGGACCTTTTTCTGTATGAAAGTGAAGAAGAACAAAGGGCATGGATTGCAGAACACACAGCAGAAATCACACACTTGGAAAGGAGATTGAAAATCATGGCTGAGAACAAACCCACCAACCGAGAGCGGCTAAGGGAAATCACAGATGGCATCGAGCAGGGCATCAAAGAACTGTTTGAGAGTGAAAAGTATATGAGCTATCTGTCCGTTATGTCCCGCTTCCACCGCTATTCGGTAAACAACACCATGCTCATCTATATGCAGAAGCCGGACGCCACTTTGGTAGCCGGATACAATAAGTGGAAAGACCAGTTTGAGCGTCATGTAAAAAAGGGCGAGCATGGCATTACCATCATCGCCCCCACACCGTATAAGAAGAAAATCGAGGAACAGAAGCTGGACCCGGATACCAAGGCTCCGATTCTGGATAAAGACGGAAAGATCGTCACAGAGGAAAAAGAAATCGAAATCCCCATGTTTCGCCCGGTCAAGGTCTTTGATGTAAGCCAGACCGACGGGAAACCTTTGCCGGAGCTTGCTTCCTCCCTTTCCGGCAATGTGCCAAATTATGAGGCATTCATGGAGGCCCTGCGCCGCAGCGCACCGGTGCCGATTACTTTTGAAGCAATGGCCGCCGATACGGACGGCTATTTTTCTGCCGATCATCAGAAAATTGCCATTCGTCAGGGCATGAGTGAGGTGCAGACGGTTTCGGCCACAGTACACGAGATTGCCCACAGCAAGCTCCACAATCAGAAAAAGATTCAGATTGCCAATGACGAGCAATATCAGGAGATCGAGCTGTTTGATAAACCCGGTCTGTTCTCCAATGGGCGGATTGTCCGTGATAATCTGCCGGAGGGCGTTTATTGCTATGACCTGCGCGGTTCTGACTACGACCCCGGAGAGCCGGTCTGTGTAGAAGAACAAGTGGTTGTAAACCATGCAGGTTCCGTTCTGCTGACAGAGCCGCTGGAGCTGGCGGAAGATGGACGCCTGATCCTGACCGAGGAAGAAGGGCTGAATTTTGTTGGCGGCTTTTCTACCCTCACCCAGTTTTTGCAAGAACAGAGGAAAGACCGCCACACGGAGGAAGTGGAGGCTGAAAGCATCTCCTATGCGGTCTGCAAATATTTTGGCATTGAGACCGGAGAAAACAGCTTCGGCTATATTGCAAGCTGGAGTCAGGGCAAGGAACTGAAAGAGCTGAGAGCCAGTTTGGAGACCATCAATAAGACCTCCGGCACTTTGATCTGTGACATTGAGCGCCACTATAAGGAAATCTGCAAAGAGCGTGGAATTGACCCCAATACAAAAGCAGAGCCGGAAACCGCCCCGATAGAGCAGCCGACCGGCAATCTAACCTACTATGTAGCAGAGTGCATGGAGTTTCCAAACCTCGGAGAATACCACGATAACCTGTCTTTGGAGGAAGCTGTCCGCATTTATCAGGAGATTCCGGCAGAGCGAATGAACGGGATCAAGGGCATTGGTTTTGAGCTGAAAGACGGAAGCGACTATGAAGGACCTTTTCCGATTTTGACCGGCCAGACCATTGACCTGGACACCATCCAGGCAATCGACTATTACCGTGATAATCCTCTGGTGCAAAAAGCGGTAAAGGAACTGGCTGCGGCAATGCCGGAAATGGAAGTGCTGGGGGCGGACGCCAATCAGCAGGAGGCTTTGTTTCTGATCGACAATGCCACCTATCTTCATATCCAGTCCTGTGACAGCGGCTGGGACTATACCCTTTACGATGCCGCATCCATGAAAGAGTTGGATGGTGGTCAGCTGGATATGCCGGAGATTTCCCGCATGAAGGCAGTTCTCCAGATTTGTGATGACAACGATTTGGGCAGAGACTCGGTAAAATACGCACCGTTGTCCATGATTGAGACCTTGCAGGAAGCTGCCTACCAGCAGATGCAGGCAGAGGCCAGTCAGATGACTGCTTCTTCCCAGCTGCCGGAGGCACAGGAGCAGGCGCTGGATGAATACCCAACGCCGGATGAGCAGGTCTCCACACCGGATATGCAGAAATACGGTTACTCTTATGACGGGATGCTCCCTGTTACCAGAGAACGGGCGCTGGAACTGGATGCCGTCGGTTTGACTGTCTATGTGCTGCATGAGGACAATACGGAGAGCATGGTGTTTGACCCGCAGGAGATCATGGAGCATGGCGGTCTTTTCGGCGTGGATCGTGAGGAATGGGAGAAAAGCCCTCAGTTCCACGAAAAGGTCATGGAGCGTCAGGAACATCAGCAGGAACGAGAACAGGCATTTCTCTCCCAGAACAGAAACTGCTTTGCCATCTACCAGGTGAGCCGTGACGATCCGCAGAATGTGCGCTTTATGAATCTGGACTGGTTAGAGTCCCATGATGTTTCCGTAGACCGCAGCAATTATGACCTCATCTACACCGCTCCGCTGAGTGAGTCTGGCACTGTGCCGGAGCAGCTGGAAAAACTCTATCAGCAATTCAATCTGGAAAAACCCGTAGACTTTCACAGTCCCTCCATGAGCGTCAGCGACATCGTTGCGATCAAACAGGACGGTAAGGTATCCTGTCATTACTGCGACAGCGTTGGTTTTACCCAGATCCCCGGATTCCTGCCGGAAAATCCGCTGAAAAATGCAGAGATGGCCGTAGAGGACGATTACGGCATGATCGACGGCATCATCAACAATGGCGCAAAAGAGCCTACGGTGGCAGAGCTGGAACAGCAGGCCCGAAGCGGTCAGCCCATTTCCCTGATGGATCTGGCTGCCGCTGCCCATCGGGAGGAACGGGAAAAGAAAAAGTCCGTCATGGAGCAGCTGAAAAGCCAGCCCAAGGCAGAACACAAAAAGACAGCACCCAAAAAGAGTGCGGAAAGGGAGATTTGATATGGGAAACTTTACTTTTGAGGAAATGAACCTGATGTGCATTTACAATACCGGCAGCCGCACCGGGCTGATCGACAGCCTGCGTGAAATGCACGGCGAGCTTTCGCCGGAGGAAACGGAACTGAGGGAGCTGACCGACAGTGCCCTTACGAAGCTCTGTGCGATGACCGATGAGGACTTCTCTCAGCTGGAGCTGTACCCGGATTTTGACCAGTAAATTTATCGTGTCAGGATGACATAGTGAGAGAAACTGTCCGATGGAAAGGCGGTTTCTTTTGTTTTTTACAAAAGCCCACTATACTTTTAAGGTTGAGGAAATTATAATGAATGATGGATAAACATAGAAATTATGGAGGATTACTATCGTGGATAAAGCAGTTATTTATATACATGGAAAAGGAGGAGATGCTGAAGAAGCTCTCCATTACAAGTCGCTCTTTAGTGATTGTGATGTAATTGGTCTTGACTATACTGCACAGTTTCCATGGGAAGCAAAAGAAGAATTTCCATTACTTTTTAATTCGATTTATAGAAACTACAAGACTGTTGAAATAATCGCCAATAGCATTGGAGCGTATTTTGCTATCAATGCCTTATCAAATCAGCAAATAGAGAAAGCATATTTTATTTCGCCCATTGTAGATATGGAAAGGCTTATTGCTGATATGATGATTTGGGCAAATGTTACAGAAGATGAACTCAAAGAGAAAAAAGAAATTCAGACAACCTTTGGAGAGACCCTTTCATGGGATTATCTTTGCTATGTAAGAGAAAATCCTATTATATGGAAAATCCCAACGCACATTTTGTATGGTGAAAAAGATAATCTTACCGCTTATGGAACGATATTTGAATTTGCCCAAAGAACCCATTCAACACTTTCTGTCATGAGAAATGGAGAACACTGGTTTCATACAGAAGAACAGATGAAGTTTTTGGACGAATGGATTGTTGAAAATTCTAAACACAATGACAGGTTTTCAAGAGCAACTTGTGTGCGTTGATGAATATCTTGAACTTAGGAGGTGTTTAATGAAAACGGTTCTTTTACATGGGTTGGGACAAACTGCACAGGATTGGAAAGAAGTAGTCCAACAACTATCAAATTCCGATGTCGATTGCCCAGAACTTTTTTCTTCAACAGAAGATGAAATATCATATTCGCAGATTTTAGGCGATTTAGAACAGCGGTATTCTGAAGAAAAAGAGCCGCTTCGTATCTGTGGTCTTTCGTTAGGTGCGCTTCTTGCGATTGATTTTGCTATTCAGCATGAAGAAAAAGTGGCTTCGCTGGTTTTGATTGGCGCACAATATAAAGTTCCAAGCTTACTGATAGATTTTCAAAATCTTATCTTCCGTTGTATGCCAAACAAGGCTTTTGAAAGTATGGGACTATCAAAAAGCAGCACCATAAAATTGGCTCACTCTATGCGATCATTGGATTTTACTGCGCAATTAAATAATATTTGTTGTCCAGTGACAATTTTGTGTGGCAAAAAGGATACTGCCAATCTAAAGGCTTCTAAAAGGCTAAAAGAATTGCTACCCCAAGCTACTTTGCACATCGTTCCAAATGCAGGACATGAACTCAATAAATATGCACCAAACACGATTGCAGAGATATTAAACAACTAAACACTCAAAACCTTACTCCTAAACTGGGGTTGTATCCAGATGTTGACCAGTAAATTTATTGAACCAAGATGAGGTGGTGAGAGAAGTTATGCAATATATGATACGAGAAATGAAAAGCCAAGAATACAGATTGTTAAGCGATTTTTTATACGAAGCGATTTATATTCCGGAAGGTGTTGAAGCACCACCTAGATCAGTCATAGACTTTCCAGAATTACAAGAATATATCATTGAGTTTGGGAATCGAAAACACGATAAAGCCTTAGTTGCAGAAATTCAAGGAGATATAGTAGGAGCTATTTGGGTAAGAATTATGAATGATTATGGACACATTGATAATGATACACCATCTCTTGCTATGTCTGTCTGCCCTCGATATAGAGGATTAGGCATTGGAACTTCATTATTGAAACAACTATTACAAGTAGAAAGATTGGCTGGATATTCAAAAATATCCCTGTCCGTTCAGAAAAGTAATTATGCAGTGAAAATGTATGAGAAAGTGGGATTTACTGTTGTTGACGAAAATGATGAGGAGTATATTATGATTGTAAATCTATAAAAAATACAGTTTGCATAACAAATAACCTAACCCCAATTTAATATTCACAGTTTTACCCAGCAGGAAATTATTTAGGTTTCCTGCTTTTCTTTTATCCAAAAACCGAAAGGAGGACAGAACACCATGCCAACCAAAGCTGAACTGTATGCGCAGATGGCGGACAAGGTGGCAACACAGCTCACGGGGAGCTGGCAGGAATGGGCAGGGTTTCTCACCACTGCTTCCCGCCTTTACAAATACCCGTTCCATGAGCAGCTGATGATCTACGCCCAGCGACCGGACGCCACCGCCTGTGCAGAGTACGATTTGTGGAATGAAAAGATGGGCCGATATGTAAGGCGCGGTTCCAAGGGAATCGCTCTGGTGGACGATTCCTGGGACAGACCACGCCTGCGCTATGTCTTTGACATTTCCGACACCGGAACCCGTGAACATTCCCGCACTCCCTGGCTGTGGCAGCTGGAGGAGCGCCATTTGGATTCGGTGCAGGCCATGCTTGAGCGCACCTATGATGTTTCCGGTGATGACCTTGCCGGACAGCTCACCGAGGTAGCCGGAAAACTGGCTGAGGAATACTGGACGGAGCATCAGCAGGACTTCTTCTATATCGTTGACGGTTCCTTTTTGGAGGAATATGATGAGTATAACATCGGAGTGCAGTTTAAGGCAGCCGCCACCGTCAGCATCACTTACGCTTTGATGTCCCGCTGTGGACTGGAGCCGGAACGCTACTTCGACCACGAAGATTTCATGGCGATCTTTGATTTCAACACCCCGTCCACCATCGGGGCGCTGGGAACAGCGGTCAGCCAGATCAACCAGCAGGTGCTACGGCAGATCGGCGTCACCGTCCGAAATGCAGAGCGCGAAGCCAACCAAGAAAGGAGCAAACAAGATGAACAATCCCATGACCTATATCCAGAACGGAGACTATCTGATTCCCGACCTGAAGCTGAGCCAGCAGCCGGAGAAATCCCTGGGCAAGTACGGCAGGATGAGGAAAACCTACCTGAAGGAACACCGTCCCATCCTCTACAACCAGATGTTGCTGAGCGAGAAGCTGTACCCGCACCTTCTGGAGATCGACGAGACCGCCCAGAGCAGACTGGAGCAGATGATGCCCCAGCTGGCGAAGGAAGCGGGAGCCACCGAGGAACTGAAAGCCAGCGATCCCATGAAGTGGGTGGGGCTGATGAACACCTGCAAAGCCCAGGCCGAGGAGATTCTGATGGCGGAGCTTATCAACAGCTGACCCTAAACCTGTTCCTCTCCGAAGCGGAACAGATCCAATCCATAGATGAAGCAGAGAATGTAGCGCATACATCCTCTGCTTTTTCTTTTGCCCAAAATGACATCGACCATGTGCTGCGTTTGGGCGGCAATACAGACCGTCAAAGGGAGCGTGTGGTTGCAGCCTTTGAAAAGCAGAAAACCACCGCTGAGATTGCCAAGATACTGAAAACGCTGTACCACGGCGGCAATGGCCTTGGCAGTGTGAGCGCATGGTATGCCGAGGATGGTATCCATCTTTCCCATGGGAAGTCTGTCCGTTATGACAGGTCTGCCCAGGTCATTTCCTGGGAGAGCGCCGCAGAGCGTATCGGGGAGCTTTTGGAGAGCGGCCAGTTTGCCTCCAATGTGGAGCTTGCAGAAGCGGCAGGCTATGAACGCTCCCTCCTCTCGGAAAAGCTCTGGCATCTGTATCACGATCTCAGTGAGGACGCCAGAAAAGCCGGATATTTGTCCTGCCTGTCAGAGATCAAAGGCAATGGTTTCCCGGAGGAGACCCGCCGCCTGACGGAGCAGCTGAGTGACCCGGCTTTCCGCCAGACACTCAAGGAAGAATACGCCGCCTTCTGGACTGCCTATCAGCAGGACCGTGATCTGTTGCGTTTTCACTATCACAGACCAAGGGAGATCTGGGAGAACCTGAAGGACCTTGACCTGCCACGCAGGACCTTTTCTTCAGACCTTTCCCAAGTGCCAACCGTTCAGCACTTCATTACCGAGGATGAGATCGACGCCGCTATGACCGGCGGCAGCAGTTTCGCCGGAGGAAAAGGCCGTATCTATGCGTTCTTCATGGCAAACCATACGGATAAGGAGAAAGTGAGATTCCTCAAAGACGAGTATGGCATTGGCGGACGCTCTCATGCCCTGTCCGGCGCAACACACAGCGGCGAAGATCACGATGGGAAAGGACTGCACTATAAAAAGCAGGACTGCCCGGATGTTCACTTGAACTGGGAAAAGGTTGCCAAACGCATTACATCTCTCGTCCAGAAAGACCGCTATCTTACAGAACAGGAACAGGCTCAGTATGACAAAATCCAGGCTGAAAAGGAACTGGTCGAAGAAGATGCCATTCAAGCCCAGCAGCCGGAGATGGAGGAAGAAACGCTAAAGCCTACCCTTGGGGAGCAGTTTGAGCAGTATAAGCCTGTGGTGACTGCCGCTATTTCCGAGGATGCCGCATACCGCAACGCCTGCGGTCACAGCGACCATGAAAATGCTGTCATCGAGGGCAATGCCGCTGTGCGCCGTGCGGTTCTTGGTTCTAAGGATATGGAGCTGATCCGACTCTATTCGGATGTGCCGGAGTTCCGTCAGCGTTTACACCGGGAAGTGATCGACGAGACCTATCCAAAGCTCCATGAGCTTCTGCGCCCTCTTTCTCAGGAAGATATTGATACTGCCCTTTGCTCATGGAACGGCAATATCGAGAGTAAACACGCTGTTGTCCGCTATATGAAAGACCATGCAAGAGAAAAAGATACCGCCGCATGGCTGGCTCAGGAATACGGCGGCAGTAACAGCAACAGCCTGTTCGTTGTCCGTGCCGGCAGCCCGGAGGAAACGCAGCTGCCCTGGCCGAAGGTACAGCGCAGGCTTGCCCAGCTCATTCAGGAGGACCGGTTCTATACCGAAGAAGAACAGAACCGTTTTGACAACATCGACCCCATCGCCATCCGGGAAGCCTTGGAAGAAAGAGGGATCGTCAACGGACAGGTGGCAGACCCGGAAAAACTGGACAATGACCCGTTTATCCAGCAGATGATGTCGGATGCAGATCAGATCGCAGCTGCCGAGACAGAGCAGACTTCCGAAGTTTCCATTTCCGATGAGGAATATGATGCCGTTCGCAGCCCCATTCCACAAAGAACCTCCTATGACCCTGCCGCCCCGGTTTATGCCGTGGGCGATACCGTGTATATCGAGGATGACGCCTATCAGATCACCGAGCTGAGGGATGACACCGTACAGCTTCTGCCCACCGGCATGGTATATCCCATCTACCGGGCAGAGCGCAAAGAACAGTTCGAGCAGCTGCTTCGGGCAGACCGCCGCAATGCTTACTATACCGAGTTTCTTCCCATTGACCCGGACAAGGCAGATCAGGACCTGCGGGATGTATTGGCCCATGGACTGATGAATGAAGCAGATAAAAAGCAGCTTTCCTCGCTGCTGCAATCCGGCAGGAGCAACAGCGAGATCGCCTACTGGCTGAGCAGAGCCTATTCCGGTGAGATCGAGACACTGAATCTGGAGACCGGCGATATTGCCGATTACCGTACCACGGCACAGGGCATAGAACTGGAAGTCATGGATGCAGAGGAAAAGCGTCTGGCTATGCTGTATTTCCGCTGGGATGAGGTTGCGCCTTTGCTGCGCGGGATGTATGCCCGTCAGCAGGATGGCTTTGGACAGGAACGCCCCGAACCGGCTACCGAATCCCCGACTTTCCATTCCGAGACCATGGCTGTCTATCCGGGAGACAAGAACAATCTGCCTTATGATGTGGTAGTGGAACGGCTGCATATCGAGGAGCCGGAGCCACCAGCCCCTGTGACTGAGCCGGAGAAAACTTTTGAGGAAGTGCTGGACGAACACCCGGTTTCCATTCAGGTCAATGGCCAGTGGCAGACCTTCCCCAATGCCAAAGCTGCCGAGGAAGCCTCCTATGAGGAATACAAGGCTAACCTGCGTCGTAATGCACAGAACTTCCGTATTACCGATGAGCATTTGGGTGAAGGCGGTCCGAAAGCCAAGTTCCAGGCAAATATCAATGCCATTCGTTTGCTGAAAGAGCTGGAAGCTGCTGGACAGCAGGCAAGCCCCGAACAGCAGGAGGTTCTATCCCGCTATGTGGGCTGGGGTGGCCTTGCCGATGCCTTTGACCCGGAAAAACCGGCATGGGCTTCCGAGTATGCCCAGCTGAAAGAGCTGCTGACCCCGGAGGAATATGCCGCCGCCAGAAGCTCCACCCTCAACGCCCATTACACCAGCCCTACGGTCATTCAGGCCATCTATGAAGCGGTGGGCCGTATGGGGTTTGAGACCGGAAATATTCTGGAGCCATCTATGGGTGTGGGCAATTTCTTCGGTATGCTGCCGGAGGAAATGCGAAACAGCCGTCTGTACGGCGTGGAGCTGGACCCGGTTTCCGGGCGCATCGCAAAGCAGCTCTATCCCAAGGCGGACATCACAGTAGGCGGCTTTGAGACCACTGACAGGCGAGATTTCTATGACCTTGCCATTGGTAATGTGCCTTTTGGCCAGTATCAGGTTCGAGATAAAGCCTATGACAAGCTGAATTTCAGCATCCACAACTACTTTTTTGCCAAAGCACTCGACCAGGTGCGTCCCGGCGGCGTGGTGGCCTTTGTCACCAGCCGCTATACGATGGACGCCAAGGATTCCACCGTGCGCCGGTATCTTGCTCAACGTGCCGAGCTGCTGGGAGTCATCCGTCTGCCTAATGACGCGTTCAAAAAGAATGCCGGTGCCGAGGTGGTATCCGACATCATCTTTCTCCAAAAGCGGGACCGTCCGCTGGACATTGCACCAGAGTGGACGCAGACCGGCATTATCAGGGTTCCCGCAAAGTCGCAAGACTTTGTGGGAGAAGGAGGAGCGACGGAGCAAGCGAGCTTTTCGCCGCAAGGCGGAAACGAGCAGGCGCAGTCCGCGACGACGCAGGATGGGTTTGCCATCAACCGGTATTTTATCGACCACCCGGAAATGGTGCTGGGCAGACAGGAGCCGGTAAGCACTGCTCATGGTATGGACTACACCGTGAACCCTATCGAGGGACTGGAGCTTTCCGACCAGCTGCATGATGCGGTGAAGTATATTCATGGCACTTATCAGGAGGCAGAGCTGCCGGAGCTGGGCGAAGGCGAAGCCATTGACACCTCCATTCCTGCTGACCCCAATGTGAAGAACTATTCCTATGCCATTGTAGACGGGCAGGTGTACTACCGGGAAAACAGCCGTATGGTGCGCCCTGACCTCAACGCCACCGCCGAAGCCCGCGTGAAAGGTCTTGTGGGACTGCGTGATTGTGTGCAGGAACTGATCGACCTTCAGATGGATGCAGCGGTTCCGGACAGCACCATTCGGGAGAAGCAGGCGGAACTGAACAGTCTCTATGACAGCTTTTCTTCCAAATACGGTCTCATCAATGACCGTGCAAACCGTCTGGCCTATGCAGACGATTCTTCCTATTACCTGCTCTGTGCGCTGGAAGTCATCGACGAGGACGGAAAGCTGGAACGCAAGGCAGATATGTTCACCAAGCGGACCATCAAGCCCCATCAGGCGGTGGCTGTGGTGGATACGGCAAGTGAAGCACTGGCGGTGTCCATCTCGGAAAAAGCCTGCGTGGATATGGACTATATGAGCCAGCTTACCGGAAAAACAAAAGAAGAACTGGCCGGAGAGCTGCAAGGCGTAATCTTCCGTGTACCGGGACAGCTGGAGAAAGACGGCACACCCCATTATGTGACTGCTGATGAATACCTCTCCGGCAATGTACGCCGCAAACTGCGTCAGGCGCAACGGGCCGCACAGCAGGACCCGATTTATGCAGTCAATGTGGAAGCTCTTACCGCCGCCCAGCCCAAAGACCTGGATGCGTCGGAGATTGAGGTGCGTCTGGGCGCTACCTGGATTGACAAGGAATATATCCAGCAATTTATGTATGAGACCTTTAATACCCCGTTTTATCTCCAGCGTAGTATCGAGGTCAACTATTCGTCCTTTACCGCTGAATGGCAGATCAAGGGGAAATCTTCTGTATCCTACAACGATGTGGCAGCTTATACCACCTATGGGACCAGCCGCGCCAACGCCTACAAGATTCTGGAGGATTCCTTAAACCTGCGGGATGTCCGTATCTATGACACCATAGAGGACGCAGACGGAAAAGAGCGCCGCGTGCTGAACGCCAAGGAGACCACCCTGGCTGCCCAAAAACAGCAGGCGATCCGGGAAGCCTTTAGGGACTGGATCTGGAGAGACCCGGAGCGTCGCCAGACTTTGGTGTGCCAGTACAACGAGGAAATGAACTCTACCCGTCCCCGTGAATATGATGGCAGCCATATCACTTTTGGCGGCATGAATCCAGCCATTACCCTTCGGGAACACCAGAAAAGCGCTATCGCCCATGTGCTGTATGGAGGAAATACCCTGTTGGCACACGAAGTAGGCGCAGGTAAAACCTTTGAGATGGTGGCCGCTGCGATGGAAGCCAAACGCCTGGGACTGTGCCAGAAATCTCTCTTTGTGGTTCCAAACCATCTGACCGAGCAGTGGGCGTCGGAGTTTCTGCGTCTCTATCCTTCCGCCAATATCTTAGTTACCACAAAAAAGGACTTTGAGACCCATAACCGAAAGAAGTTCTGCGCTCGTATTGCGACGGGTGATTATGATGCCATTATCATGGGGCACAGTCAGTTTGAGCGTATCCCCATCAGCCGGGAGCGTCAGGAACGGCTTCTCTATGAGCAGATCGACGAGATCACCGAGGGCATCGCAGAGGTGCAGGCCAGCGGCGGCGAGCGTTTTACCGTCAAGCAGCTGGAGCGTACCAGAAAGTCTCTGGAAGCCAGACTGGAAAAGCTGCAAGCCGAAGGGCGAAAAGACGATGTGGTAACCTTCGAGCAGCTGGGTGTGGACCGTTTGTTTGTGGACGAGGCCCACAACTATAAAAATCTGTTTCTATACACAAAAATGCGGAATGTGGCTGGTCTTTCCACATCGGACGCGCAGAAATCCTCCGATATGTTTGCCAAGTGCCGCTATATGGATGAGATCACCGGAAACCGTGGCGTGATTTTTGCCACCGGCACCCCGGTCAGCAACTCCATGACCGAGCTTTACACCATGCAGCGTTATCTTCAGTATGAACGCCTGCAAGAACTGAACATGACCCACTTCGACTGCTGGGCTTCCCGATTTGGAGAGACCGTCACAGCATTGGAGCTGGCACCGGAAGGCACCGGCTACCGGGCAAGAACGAGATTCAGCAAGTTCTTTAATCTGCCGGAGCTGATGAACCTGTTCAAAGAAGTGGCGGACATCAAGACCGCCGACCAACTGAACCTGCCCACCCCGGAGGTGGAATACCACAACATCGTGGCGCAGCCTACCGAACATCAGCAGGAAATGGTCAAGACCCTTTCGGAGCGCGCATCGCTGGTACACAGCGGAACCGTTGACCCGTCCCAGGACAATATGCTCAAGATTACCTCGGATGGCCGCAAGCTGGGGCTGGACCAGAGGATCGTCAACCAGATGCTGCCGGATGAACCTGGCACAAAGGTCAATCAGTGCGTGGACAACATCATGCAGATCTGGCGGGATGGCAAAGCTGACAAGCTGACCCAGCTGGTGTTCTGCGACATTTCTACACCGCAGGCAAAAACTCCTGCAAGCAAGGCGGCGAAAACGCTGGATAATCCACTGCTTCACGCATTGGAAGGCGCTATGCCTCTGCCGGAGCAGGAACCGGTCTTTACGGTATATGACGATATTCGTCAGAAACTTATTGCTCAGGGAATGCCTGCCGACCAAATCGCTTTTATCCATGAAGCCAACACCGAAGTACGGAAAAAGGAGCTGTTCTCTAAAGTCCGTACCGGTCAGGTGCGTGTCCTTTTGGGCAGCACCGCCAAGATGGGCGCAGGCACCAATGTGCAGGACCGTCTGGTGGCACTTCATGATCTGGACTGTCCGTGGAGACCGGGAGACCTTGCCCAGCGCAAGGGCCGTATCGAGCGCCAGGGTAACCAGAATCCTCTTGTCCATGTGTACCGCTATGTGACCGAAGGAACCTTTGACGCATACCTCTGGCAGACGGTGGAGAATAAGCAAAAATTCATCAGCCAGATCATGACTTCTAAATCGCCGGTGCGCTCCTGCGATGATGTGGATGAAACCGCCCTCAGTTTTGCAGAGATCAAGGCTTTGTGTGCCGGAGACCCCCGTATCAAGGAGCGTATGGATTTGGATGTGGAGGTATCCCGCCTGAAGCTGATGAAAGCCGACCACCAGAGCAAGCAGTATCGTCTGGAGGACCAGCTGCTCAAATACTTCCCGGAGGAGATTGAAAAGCACAAAGGCTTTATCAAGGGCTTTGAATCCGATCTGGAGGTTTTGGCAGCTCACCCGCACCCAGAGGACGGCTTTGCCGGTATGGAGATTCGTGGAGACCTGCTGACCGATAAGGAGAACGCTGGTGCAGCTCTTTTGGATGCCTGCAAGGAGGTCAAAACCTCCGATCCGGTGCAGATCGGCAGCTACTGGGGTTATGCCATGTCCGTGGAATTTTCCGCCTGGAAACAGGAATATACGCTCCTGCTGAAAGGACAGATGACCCACCGGGCAACCCTTGGTACAGACCCTCGCGGAAATCTTACCCGTATCGACAATGCCCTCGCCCAGATGCCCCAGCGTCTGGAGGCGGCAAAGGCCCAGCTGGATAACCTCTATCAGCAGCAGGCTGCCGCAAAGGAGGAAGTCGGAAAGCCATTCCTTTATGAAGAAGAACTGAGAAGCAAAAACGCCCGTCTGGTGGAGTTGGATACTTTGCTGAACATCGACGGAAAGGGGCAGGCACACACCGAGTCTGTTGTTGCCAAAAGCACACGGCCTTCGGTGCTGGATACCCTAAAACGCCCGGTGCAACCCCGTAGTACAGACAAGAAACCAAAACAGCATGAGGAGGTGCGATAACATGAATACTAACGATCTGAATACAGCCCTTTATGAAAAGATGGCTGCCGAACAGGACAAGTTCCGGGACTGGCTGAAAAGCCAGCCCCCGGAAGAAGTCTTAAACCATGCCTATGAGTACACCATCCGCGAGGACATCGTGATGGCAATGGAGGAACTGGAGTTGACCGACACCCAGGCTCAGGCACTTTTGGAATCTCCCTCTCCGCTGGCGGATGTGTACCGCTATTTTGAAAAGCTGGAGACCGGCTATATGGATGTGATCCGGGACAGCATTGAAAGCCGTGCCGACGATGTGTGCAGAGCCAAAGAGGAACTGCGAACAACACCGATCTATCCCCATTCAGCTGCCTATGCGAGAGAACATGGGGAGCTGGAGCAGTACCGAGCTTCCAACAATGTAAATCGCCAATGCAAGGAGTCTATTGAAGCGGCGGTGCGGGAGCACTTCGACGGAATGTATCTCAGCCACGATGCGGCAAAGGGTGTGATCGAGACCTATGGCATGGAGCGTGTGTCTATGGTTCTGTCTAACACGGTCCAGCTTCAGGACTGGGATGGGCGTTACTCCCGACGCAACAAAGAATGGGCCAAGACCATTCCCAACGATAATCCCGAAACCGTCCGTTGTGGTTATGCCTTAAACAGCCACCCTGCTGTGCTGGATGGTTTTATTGATCTGGTGCGTGAAGAACAGCAGCGCAGCCGTACCCAGAGAGAAAAACTGGAACCGTCCCGTCCCTCAGTACGGGATAAGCTCAAACAGGAGTTGCCCGCCCATAAGTCTGCCGCCCCGAAAAAACGGGAGCCGGAGCGATAACCATGGCAAAGCGCAAGCGG
>OHTV01000453.1_pt1 | contig 20143 bp, 17 predicted proteins | sample 1579041 | NCBI WGS metagenome assembly OHTV01 (sample SAMEA3879583, study PRJEB24766) | human gut metagenome | biome: human-associated habitat; feature: feces | place: USA | collected 1985/1987
CATCAGCATATTAACACCATTGTAGATCAGGTTTCCTAACATATTGTAAAGAGTACCGCTCTTGTGGGCACATTCAAAACAGATACTGATCTTGTTGGCTCCCTTACAGTATACCGGATCTTTTGCCAGAATGATAAAGCGGGTCACATTATTTTTATTGTAATTAATGGATGGCTGGAGCACTTTCAGACCATACAGCTTTCCGGCGATCTCGCTGGCTACAGCTGCCTGGGTCACATCTGCATCCTCTAATACCTTCTTTGCGGAAACAGCTGTGTTTTCCATACTTACCTGGCGCCACTGTCTGTGGCTGTTTAAATACTGGGAACACTGCATCAGTGCCTGAGGATGGGAATATACCTGACGGATGTCCTCTAAAGTTGCTCCCGGAAGTCCTAAAAGGGCGTGATTTACGGCAAGTTCTGTCTCTCCTACTATGTATACATTATGCTTTACCAGAAGATCGTAATTGTCGCTGACTGCCCCTGCGGAAGAATTTTCAATAGGGAGTACCGCATAGTCCGCTCTTCCCTCTTCTACTTCCACCATAGCATCTTCCATGGATTTTACATGATATACATCTGCGTCCTGTCCAAAATACTGAAGGGCCGCCCCATGTCCATAGGAACCTTCCACTCCCTGATAGGCAATGCGCACGCCTTCTTTTTTCAGGTCATCTACCATGGTAAATCCGGTCTCAAGGGCCTGTCCATGACGTACTAAAAGACCATACTGCAGTTTGCGGCTGATGGTCATAATCTGTGAAAACAGTTCATAAACGCCTTTTTTATTAAACTCGCTGTCTGCCATAGCCATCACAGAGTCTAATTTCTGCCGTTCCCGCTCCCCATCGTAGACTTTCTTTCCTGTCTGAATTTTAAATTCAGCTACATCGGAACAGAGCGCCATTCTTTTTTCAAACAGTTCTACTAACTGGTTGTCGATCCCATCCAGTTTTTTCCGTATTTCCTGAAGATCCAGATTTTCCATAATTTTCCATCCTCGCTTATGTCTTTTCTTTTACCGCTTATGTTGCTTCTTTATTTTCCAGCTCTTTCCTGCTGCTGTTTTTTTATCATCTCACTGATGATCTCTCTGGTATAGGCCCCGGGGAATTTCTTTTTATCCAAAGGAAGCTCCTTTAAATAAATAGGCTCTCCGTATTCAATGATCACATGGCTTTTCCGGATCCATGGGATATGACGTTCAAATACATCATCTGTACCTGTGATCGCTACGGGGATAACCGGGCAGCCGCTTTTTTCTGCGATCTTTAAACTTCCCTCATGGAATTCCATCAGATCTGCAGGATCTTCGCTTTTATTTCTGGTTCCTTCCGGGAAGATACATACGGAAATGCCGGATTTCACATAGTCTGCGGCCTGAAGGATCGTTTTCAGACCCTGCTTGATATCCTCTCTGTCGAGAAAGAGACAGTAGAGATTGCGCATCCAGTTGGAGAGCAGCGGATAATGCTCCATTTCCTTCTTGGCAACATAGCCGGTGCGGATCGGACAGCGGCTGTAGGTGAGCAGGATGTCGAAATAGCTCCGGTGGTTTGCTACATAGAGAACAGCCTGATCCTTTGGAACGTTTTCTTCGCCGATGACGGTGACTTTGGCGCCTGTGATCCACAGGATGAATTTGAATATGGCCTGTACCATGCGCAGAGAGCTGATATCCTTAGTCATGGGAGAAAATTTCCCGATGATCCATTCTACAAGGAGAACCGGAATGGTCAGCACCAGATAGGCGATCACCACGATACAGACAAGTATGAATCGAATCATGTCTTTTGTCCTTTCTGTTATAGATACTTGCGGAGAGTTCCGCAGTAAGATGGTATTTTTATATTATACGAAGAAAATCCGATAGTTGCAATAAATCTTTCCCTGCTCACATAGAATAAATACTGAATAATGGTTACTGTTTACTGGTGATCTTCCGCAAAGCGTGTTACTGAGAACGGAGTGAACAGTAACGAATCATGCAGGTGGCTTATATTATGAAAAAAGCAGTATTTCTGCGGATCGTGCTGACAGCTGCCGTGCTGGCACTGCTGCTTTCCGGGTGTCGATTTGTCCGGGTGGAGGAAGAAGAACGAAAACCGGTAGATTACACCGTTGTGGAACGCCGGGATATCCCGGAGGAGCTTTCCAGGCTTATGGAAGAAAAAAAGGAAAAGGAATTTCAGCTGAGTTATGAAACCGGAGAGGATCTTTACCTGGCCAAAGGGTACGGGCGGCAGATGAGTGGTGGATACAGCATCCAGGTAGAGGAGCTTGGAGAATCCTCGAATGGGATATTTTTTGTTACAAAACTTCTTGGACCGGAGGATCTTAAGGAGGCAGGAGTTCCGTCCTATCCCTGCATTGTGATAAAAACCCGGAAACAGGAAAAGCCGGTAACGTTCCGGGAAAGCAGCAGTCCGGTGAAAAAAGAGTCGGAGAAAGGGGAATAGACTGTGGAATTAAAAAAAGAAAGCATGCAGATATTAAAGGAAAAAAGCAGGGCAAAAAGTCAGATCACTTTTGATGAGGATTTTAATGTACCGGATGCAAAACCGGATGCAGGAAGACTGATCCAGAATAAGGGCAGGATCATTATGGATGATGTCCGTCTTACTGACGGGAAAGGTATTCTTACGGGAAATCTGCAGGTAGATATCCTTTATGTGGGGGAAGAAAGAGGGATCGTCAGCAGTCTTACTGCAAAACTTCCATTTGAGGAAACCTTGAACCTGAAGGATATCATAAACGGGGATAAAATGTGTCTGAAGTGGGAAATTGAAGATCTTACGATCCGCCTGATCCATTCCAGAAAGCTTAATATCAAAGCTTTGGTAACTTTTTGTGCGACTGTGGATGAAACAGAACAGATCCGCCTGCCGGTGGTGCTGGATGCAGAAGAGGTATCCGTCAGAAAAAAAACAGTCCGTTTTCTGGGACTTACCGTACATAAAAAAGATACACTCCGGATCAAGGATGAGTATACCATTGCCTCCAATCGTCCGGATATCGCCAGCCTGATCTGGTATACTATGGATGTACGGGGGCTGGATCTGAAGCCGGAGGAAAATGTGGTAAAGGCAAGAGGAGAGCTGTCCGTTTTTGTGCTGTACGGAGCTGAAGATACAGAAGCCCCGGTGCAGTGGCTGGAATATTCGCTGCCTTTTTCCGGAGAAGTGGAATGTCCGGACTGCACGGAGGAACTGATCCCGCTGATCGAAGCTTCGGTGATGCATCAGAGTCTGGAGGCCAAACCGGATGTCGATGGGGAAGAACGGATCCTTGTTTCGGATGTTGTGCTGGAGCTGGATATGAAATTTTTCAGGGAAGAGGAATATGATCTCATTACCGATGTGTATACACCGATCCGTGAATGTGTTCCGGAAGGAAAGAATGAGGTACTGGAACGGCTTCTGGTACGTAATTTTTCCAGATGCAGGATCAGTGACAGGATCCAGGTAAAGGAGACTCAGGGAAAAGTCCTCCAGCTGTGTCACAGTCAGGGAAAAGTGAAGATCGATAAGACCAGGATCGTAGAGAACGGTGTGCAGGCAGATGGCGTGGTCATGCTGAAGATCCTGTACATTATTGGAAATGATGATATGCCGTTTTATTCCATGGAGGCAATGATACCGTTTTCCCATATGGTGGAAGCAAGAGGGATCCGACAGGACAGCTGTTATCAGTTAAAAGCAAAGCTGGAGCAGCTTTCCGCAGCCATGGCAGATGGAAATGAGATCGAGATCCGGGCAACTGTAGGACTGGAGCTTCTGGCAGTTGCCAGAGAACCGGTATTTATCATTGAGAAAGTAGAGGAAAAACCACTGGATATGAAAAAACTCCAGGCTATGCCGGGAATCCTGGTTTATATGGTAAAACCGGGAGATGAATTGTGGGATATCGCAAGGAAATATCACACATCTATCCAAGAGATCCGGACGATCAATGCTCTCAAGGAAAATCAGGAACCCTCTCCGGGAACTCCGCTTCTTGTTGTGAAAAAAGTGGAAGGTCAGATCAAATAAAAAGTGGAATATTTTGCTGTTGAAAAGAATGTAAAAATCATATAAAATACATGTATAAATACTGTATACAAAGTACAAATGGAGGGGCTTATGCGTTTAAAAGCAATGGCAAAGATCAATCTCGGACTTGATGTTCTGGGAAAGAGAGAGGACGGTTATCATGAGGTACGCATGATCATGCAGACCATCCGTATGTATGATATCCTGGATATCAGAAAGACCAGACGGCCGGGGATCGTACTGACGACCAATCTTCCGTTTATTCCTACAGATCAGAGAAATCTTGTATATAAGGCAGCACAGATGCTGATGGAGGAGTTCGATGTTGAAGAGGGACTTTCCATCAAGCTTCGTAAATTTATCCCGGTGGCAGCAGGCATGGCAGGAGGCAGCTCCGATGCAGCGGCCGCATTTGTGGGTGTGAACCGGATGTTCCATTTAGGGCTTACCGAAGAACAGCTGATGGAACGTGCAGTAAAGGTCGGAGCAGATGTTCCGTATTGTATCATGCGGGGAACAGCTCTTGCGGAGGGAATCGGAGAGAAGCTGACCAGACTTCCGGAAGTTCCGAAATGTTATGTTCTGATAGGAAAACCGGGAATCAATGTTTCCACAAAAACAGCCTATGAGAATCTGAATCTGGAAGGGATCGGAAAACATCCGGACATCGATGGACTCATCGGAGCTATCAGAAATAATGATCTGTATGCCATGGCATCCAGAATGGAGAATGTATTTGAACCGGGGATCATCCGACAGTATCCTGTGATCGGCAATATCAAGAACCTTATGGAAGAAAAAGGTGCGCTGAAAGCCGTGATGAGCGGAAGCGGTCCTACTGTGTTTGGAATCTTTGATAACAGGGATAAGATGGCCGCGGCAGCCAGAAGCCTCAGAAAGAGCGGGCTTGCAAAGACTGTATTTGCCACGGATATTTACAATAGAGATGGAGGAGTTACAAATGACAAGTGATTTTTCTGTGGATATGAATGAATATCTGCCGCTTCGGGATGTTGTTTTTAACACCTTGCGGCAGGCAATCCTGAAGGGAGAGCTGAAGCCGGGCGAAAGACTTCTGGAGATCGCCCTTGCAGAGCGTCTTGGCGTGAGCAGAACACCGGTGCGTGAGGCTATGCGCAAGCTGGAGCAGGAAGGTCTTGTAGTGATGATCCCACGCAGAGGTGCACAGGTAGCCAGCATCACAGAAAAGGATCTGAACGATGTTCTGGAGGTGCGTATCGCCCTCGAAAATGTTGCCATAGAAAAAGCGTGCAAGCTGATCACAGAGGATGAGCTGGGAAGGCTCTGGGTGGCAGCCAAGGAATTTGAAAAAACAAAAGCAGAGGGAAATCTGGTCCGTCTGGCGGAAACCGATGTGGCTTTCCACGAGATCATATATCAGGCTTCTGATAATAAGCGTCTGAATCAGGTCCTGAATAATCTCCGTGAGCAGATGTATCGCTATCGTGTAGAGTATCTGAAGGAGGAGCAGACAAGAAATCTTCTGGTCAGTGAGCATGAAGAGCTGGTAAAAGCCATCCGTGAAGGAGATGTGCAAAAGGCGCAGGATATTTCTTTCCATCATCTGGAGAATCAACGAAAAGCGATCATCCGTACTATCCGCGCGGAGAATGAGGCCAAAGAGGCCGAGAAAAAAGAATAAGAACCGGATATGCGGGAATATTAAGAGAGATGTCATTGTGGCATCTCTTTTTTTAACCGAATCAAGTAAGTTCCCTGTTTCAATTGCGAAAAGCAATAAGCAGTGGGGGAACTTGCTGTAAAGGATGGTGGCTTTATGGAAACAAAGAAGATATCGATATCTCTTCATGAAAATGAATCGTATATCCGGAAACGGTGTGAAAACTGCGATGATATCCTGATCAGGCCCATGCGCCTTGGTGAGGGACATAAGGCGGACTGTCTGATGGTCTATATTGAGGTTGCGGTTTCAAACATGATGCTGGATGATTCTGCTATCGGAAAAATGATCAATCATTTCTGGGAGATCCCGGAGGAAAAGATCCGGGAATTTATCCGCCGAAACAGTCTTGGAATTGCAGATGTGAAGGAGCTGTCTTCCATGGAGGAGGTATTTGGTGCCATTCTTTCGGGAAATGCAGTTTTCTTTCTGGATGGATACGACAAAGCAATGAAAATTTCCAGTAAAGGATATCCGGGGCTGGCTGTATCAGAGGTGAAAACGGAAAAGGTCCTCAGAGGCTCCAAGGAGGGCTTCTGTGACAGTGTAAAAACCAATGCGGCCCTTGTGAGAAAGCGGATCCGGGATACCAGGTTGAAGGTGGAGCAGAGCAGCATCGGTGTACGCTCCAATACGGTGGTACAGCTTCTTTATGTGGAGGATCTGGTCCATGAGGAGCTTCTGACTGCTGTGAAAGAGCGCCTGGAATCTTTTGCAGTGGACGGGATCCTGGACAGCGGGATGCTGGAACAGCTGACAGAAGAAGCATGGTATTCTCCCTTTCCTCAGTTTCAGACAACGGAGCGGCCGGATCGGGCAGCCCAGGAGCTGCTGAATGGAAAAGCAGTTCTGCTCTGCGACAATTCGCCGGTGGCACTGGTGGTTCCCGGAGCATTCAACAGTTTTATGGAAAGCAGTGAAGACTGGTACAACCGTTTTGAGATGGCATCCTTCCTGCGGGTGCTCCGGTATCTGGCCATGGCTGTGGCAACGCTGCTCCCCGGACTTTATCTGGCTGTGATCCGGTTTCATACACAGATCCTTCCGGCGAATCTGATCCTTTCCTTTGCACAGGCAAGAGAGGGCGTTCCATTTTCCAGTGTAGTGGAGCTGGTGTTCCTGGAACTGTCTTTTGAGTTGATACGGGAGGCTGGTGTGCGGATCCCGGGAGCTCTTGGAAATGCCATTGGGATCGTAGGAGGACTGATCATCGGACAGGCTGCGGTGGAGGCCAATCTTGTCAGCCCGGTGGTAGTGATCATCGTGGCACTGACAGCACTGGGATCACTGGCTATACCTAATGAGGAATTTGCTTCTGCATTCCGGCTTCTGAAGTACGCTTTTCTGTTTCTGGGAGGATTTCTAGGTATATTCGGAATCGTGTTGGGACTGTATCTCACCATGGCGCATCTGGCAGGACTTTTAAGCTTCGGTGTCCCATATCTGGTACCTTTTGTAGAGAAGAACAGTGAGGCGGAAACCGGTGGAAGGATTTTGCGACAGCCCTTCCGGAAGCGGAAATTCCGGCCGCTGTATGCCAGAAATGACCAGAAACGCAGGCTTCGGACAAGGCCATGGAGCCGGAAAGGATAAAGGTTATGAGATTTGCGGAGAATAACAGGATTTCCCACAGACAGCTTTTTCGGCAGATCATACTGGTGTTTCCGGCGCCGTTTCTGCTGTGCCTGTTTAAGAATGGAGCGATGTTGGGCATCAGTGCCATGGCAGGGACAGCTGCTGCGGCTGTAGTGCTCTCTTTTTATGTAATCTGGCTGATACGTCTGACACCTGCATATGGAGAGCTTTCCAAAAGGACAGGAAGTTTTACTGTACGATTTATTGGCCTGTTCTTTTTGGTATATGTGATCGCAAGTTCGGCATTTCTTTCGGGCCTTCTGGGGGAGGTGATCCCGGAAAGTCTGATCAGCGGGATTTCCGGAAAATGGCTGTCTCTTCTTGCAGTTGCAGCCTGTAGTCTGGGAACGCATCGCGGAATGCAGAGAAGAGGGCGGATCGCTGAGGTGTCCGGAAGGATTTTTCTGGCAGGGATCCTTCTTCTGATGCTTTTATGTGCAGGGCAGGGAAAAACAGAGTACTTTATGGAAGTGATGAAAGATCCGGAAACAGGATTTACAGGAGAGCGATGGCTCCGTGATCTGTATACACTTTTGTGTGCTTTTTCAGGAGCAGGACTTCTTCCCTTCGGGCTGGAGTATGCAAAAAAACAGGGAAGTGCCAGAAAACCTGTGATCCTGGCTTTTCTTACAGTTTGCGGGATCATTTTTGGAATGCAGCTCCTTCTTCCGGCAGTCTTTGGAGGTGCACGCCTTAAAAACGAGATCTGTCCGGTACTGCCTCTTCTGGAGGGTGCAGATCTTCCGGGAAACGTACTGGCGAGATTTGATGTGATATGGATGGGTTTTCTGGTATTCGGACTTTTGTTTTCTCTGGGAAGTTTGTTTCATTACGGAAATCAGATCGCGGAAAAAACCGGATTCGGGACCGGTCGGTACTGGATCCCGGCAGCAGGCTGGCTGCTTTCCCTGTATGAGAGAAACGGGATGGGGATCCGGGAGTATTATGGCTGGTATCTGGGGTACATCTTTGTGCCGTTTCTGCTTGTGATACAGCTTTTTCTCAGTACGGAAAACCGGGGAAGACGGAAGAAAAAAGTAACTGTGGCAGGACTTGTCCTGGTCATCACTTTGACGGGATCAGGCTGTGCGGCAGTAGAACCGGAAAAAAGAGCTTATCCGCTGGCACTGGGGGCCGGTGTTTCAGAGAATGGCTTTGTGCTGAAATATGCAATGCCGGATATGAGTACAGCTACCGGACAGGAAAAACCGGACGAAGATCCGATTTCTGTGCTGACTCTTTCCGGCCGGGACTTTCAGGAGATCGAGGCAGTTTACAACCGGTCTCAGGAAAAATTTCTGGATCTGGGTCATCTTGAAGTGCTGATCCTGGATGAACAGATCCTGGAAGAGGGATCCCGGGAAGCATTGATCGGATATCTGAAGCAGGAAGAGCATATCGGAGAGGATGTCTACGTGTTCCGGACGGATATGCTGGGAGATGTTTTTCACTGGAAGGGAGCCCGGGAAAGCTCCATAGGGGAATACCTTCAGGGAATCCAGGAGAACCGCACATCCGGGCAGCAGAAGAAGGGTGTGACTCTGCGGGAGGTATATCATCAGTTCTGTCAGGATGGAACGCTGCCCTGGCTTCCGGAGATATGGGTGGAAGGTGAGCTTCTGGAAGTGGATTACGGCAGTAATGAATAGATGGGAGCCGGACTGTTAATAATACAGATGATGATCAGTACGATAAATCGTACAGTATATCTCTGGATAAGATCATCAGAAGATTTTTGACAGGAGGGCTTGCTCATGGAGCATATAAAAATGAAGAAGCATGTATTAAAAAAAGCAGGAGGGTTCCTTTTGCTCACGGCAGTGATCCTTGCAGGGAGTACCTGGGAGAGAAGAACTGCCGGTGATCGGCAGCCACAGTTTTATGCCTGGTGGGGAACGATCTACCCGGAATTCTGCTTTGAAAAAGCAGAGGACAACGGGGAAAATAAGCCGGTGAAGATATCCTTCTGGCTTGCGCAAGCCCTGGATTGGTGATACAATATTTCAACGGACCAATCACGTTCGATTAATTATTTCAGGAGATAAGATCAATGAATATAGACAGAAACGCACCGGTGGGTGTGTTTGATTCCGGTATCGGAGGACTGACAGTAGCCCGGGAGATCATGCGCAATCTCCCATCGGAAAAAATCGTATATTTCGGAGACACAGCCAGAGTTCCCTATGGAAGCAAATCCAGAGAAACGGTGATCCGTTATTCCCGCCAGATCATTCATTTTTTGCAGGAACAGAAGGTGAAGGCCATTGTGGTGGCCTGTAATACAGCCAGTGCATTTGCTCTGGATGCGGTGAAGGATGAACTGGATATCCCGATCCTTGGAGTGATCGAGGCCGGTGCCAAAGTTGCTGCCCAGGAAACCAGAAATAAACGGGTGGGCATTATCGGAACGGTGGGCACGGTAGGAAGTGGTATCCATGCCTCTTATCTGAAGGAACTGGATCCGGAGATCACCGTGATCGGAAAAGCGTGCCCGCTGTTTGTTCCACTGGTAGAAGAGGGCTGGTATCATGATCCGGTCACCGAGGAGGTTGCCAGAAGATATCTGAAGGAGCTGCAGGAGCAGGAGATCGATACACTGATCCTCGGATGTACGCACTATCCTCTTTTAAGATCTACCATTCGCAAGATCATGGGTGAGGAGGTCTGCCTTGTGAATCCTGCATATGAGACGGCGCTGGAGCTTAAAAAGTTACTCTCCAGACTGGATCTTGCCAGCAATGAGGTAGCACAGGAGGAATTCCCGTATCGCTTTTATGTAAGTGATCTTGCAGAGAAGTTTAAGGATTTTGCCAATTCCATCCTGCCGTATAACGTAGAAAAAACACAGAAGATCGATATCGAAAAATATTAAACAGATCTGTACATAAATGATAGGAGAAAAGAATGCAGAAAGAAGTTTTGATCCATGTAAGAGGGCTTCAGATGATGGATGCACAGGGGGATCAGGAACCTGTAGAGATCATTGTTCCGGGACAGTATTATTTCCGCAATGGTTCTCATTACCTCAGATATGAGGAACTGCTGGATGAAACAGCAGAGCCCACCATCAATTACATAAAAGTATCCGGAAAGGGTCTGGAAGTCAGCAAGAAGGGTCTGGTCAATGTACACATGGTATTTGAACAGGGCAAAAAAAACATGACCTATTATACTACCCCTTACGGAACACTTCAGATGGGGATCTCAGCTACGAATCTGGAGCTGACGGAAAGCGAAGAGAACCTTCAGATCAAAGCAGATTATGCGCTGGATATGAATGAAGAACATGTGGCAGACTGCTATCTGGCGATCCAGGTACAGCCAAGAGACTGCAAGGATTTTGTTTTATAGATTCTGCAGAAAATAAAAGATATATAATTACACTACATAAGAACAGCCGTCATGCATCAGGGGAATTCCTGAAAGCATGGCGGCTGTTTTGGATTCTGATCATTTACGGAATCTTGCGAGGAAGCCTTTTTTCTTCTTCTGTGGTGCTTCGAGAGAACCACGGATTCCTTTTACGCCAACGATGTAAAGGCCGCTGACTTCAGCTTTGATCTCTTTTTTGACCGGGATCAGATCAAAAACTTTTTCATCTGCAATAAGGATGTTGATCTTCGGACCGACTTTGGCTTTTACGATCGGAAGCTTGGACCGGCGCATAAGCTTAGGTGTCTGGTCGATGACCATCTGTGGAAGTCCGGAATCTTTCAGCGGCATCCGTTTTTTATCGATGACCAGCATGGAAACTGTCTGCTTGTTAGCCTGGATCTGAGCCTGCTGTTCGTCCTGTTTTTTCTGAGCTTTTTTTCCGAAGAAATAGAGTGCGATCACTGCTGCGATCAGAATAACGAGGATGACCAGAAGAACGATGGTAACTGTACTCATTTGAGAATCCCCCTGTATATATATTTGTTTCGCAATCGGTTACATTACGCAAACAACATTTTAGCATTGTTTCGTCAAAAAGGCAATTAAAAAAGTGAAAAAGACAGGTGGAACGGTGGAAATTTCAGCAGTTACCAGTTATAATGATTACGATGCAGTTCATCTGTGTATGCTGCAGAGAATACAGGACATAACTATCTTTGAGCTAACATATGTAATGGATAAACCAGAGATGGAGGAAATATTATATGAAAGAGAAAAAGCCCGGGGGAACCCGACCGGAAATGGGGACTCCTGAGTACGAAGAATGGCGGAAAGAGGTATTGAAACGCCGCAGAAAGCGCCAGCTGAAGGAACGCAGAAAACGTCTGGCCATCATAACAGCGGCAATGATCGTCGCAGTCGGGGCATCAGTAGGAGTCGGTGCGCTGAAGGGCAGAAGTGAGAAGGCTTCAAAAGAGAAGATGGTTTCTTCTGACAAACAGAAAGAACAGACTGTTTCCGGAGAAAAAGCTTTAGAAGCAGGTACTAAAAATACAGAGGCCGCTTCCAAAGATACTCTCGCAGAGGCAGAGCTTCTGGCCAGTCAGTATAACTATGACAAAGCTATCGATCTTCTGAAAAAGGCTCCGTCCTATGATTCTGATAAGAAGATGCAGGCAGCTGCAAAAAAATACGAAGACATAAAAGCAACCTGTACGGCATGGCCCCTTGAAAAGGTGACACATGTCTTTTATCATATTCTGATCAAGGATCCATCCAAAGCGTTTGACGGAGACTACAAAGAAGCAGATTATAATCAGGTCATGACAACCATTGATGAGTTTAACAAGATCACGCAGACCATGTATGACAAGGGCTATGTGATGGTAAGCATCAAGGACATGGCAAAGGCAGACGACAACGGGAATATCACAGAGGGAGAGATCCTTCTTCCGCCTGGGAAAACGCCGTTTGTCCTCTCACAGGATGATGTATGCTATTATCATTACATGGACGGTGACGGCTATGCCACGAAGCTGATCGTGGATGATAAAGGAAAGATCCGCAATGAATATGTGGAAGATGACGGAAGTGTCTCCGTGGGAGATTATGACATGGTTCCGCTGATCGACCGTTTTGTGGAAAAGCATCCGGATTTCTCATACCGCGGTGCAAAAGGAATCCTGGCACTTACCGGATACAACGGGATCCTGGGATATCGGACCGACGAAAGCTATGAGACCCGTCCGGCAGATCTGGATGAAAATAAAGTACAGTGGCTGGATGCACATCCGGATTTCAGCCTAGAAAAAGAACGGGCAGCCGCAAAAAAGGTTGCCGATGCCATGAAGGCAGAAGGCTGGGAATTTGCGAGCCATACCTGGGGACATCAGAATGTGGGACAGGTCACACTGGAGAAGCTTCAGGCAGATACCGAACGTTTCAAGAAAAATGTAGATCCGCTGATCGGGGGAACGGATGTTATCATTTTTGCTTTTGGAACCGACATTACCAATGACCAGGAGTATTCCGGGGATAAATTCGAATATCTGAAGGGGCAGGGATATAATTATTACTGCAACGTGGATTCCAGCCAGTATTATGTACAGATCCGGGATCGGTACTTCCGTCAGGGAAGACGGAATCTGGATGGATACCGTATGTATTATAACCCGGAACTGTTATCCGATCTTTTTGACGTAAAAGATGTTTTTGATCCGGCAAGACCGACACCGGTACCGCCGATGTAACGGTCATATCCGGAGATACGAGGGGACTTTTAGAAAGGGGCATATATATTATTATGAAGAAAAAAATTGCAGGTGTACTGACAACAGTGCTTGCGGCGTCACTTCTTGTGGGCGGAAACCATCCGGTCACTGTTCAGGTGGACAATATGATCTCCGGGACACAGGATGACGAGGATACACAGTCTGATGAAGCGGAAGCAGAAGCTGCAGAAGCCGAAGAAGAACAGTCCGAAGAAGCCAAAGTAGCAGCGGATCCGGAGGACCAGCCGGCAGCTACCGAGACACCGAAGGAAGAAAAAAAGGCAGAAAAAGAAACACAGAAAAGGGAAGCAGCCGAGAACAGCTCCGACAGTACTTCCTCAGACGAAAAAACACTTCTCAAAAAAGCCAAAAAACTGGCACAGCAGTATGATTACACCGGCGCGATCTCCGTGTTGAAAAACAACTGGAAATTTGCCACCAGTGACAAGATGCAGGAAGCAGCAGCAGCCTACATGAAAAAAAGAGATGCCTGTGTGGAATATCCACTTGAGAATATCACCCATGTATTTTTTCATTCCCTGATCGTGAATACCTCCCTGGCCTTTGACGGAGATTCCGATGAGGCCGGATATAATCAGATGATGACCACAGTCAGTGAGTTCAAAAAAATGCTCCAGATCATGTATGATAAGGGTTACGTACTGGTGAGTCCTCATGATATGGCTGTGATCAATGATGACGGAACCATGAGCAGGGGAAAGATCATGCTGCCGGAAGGCAAGATTCCTTTTGTTCTTTCAGAGGATGACGTCAGCTACTATCATTATATGGACGGAGACGGATTTGCCACAAAGCTGGTGATCGACGACAACGGAGATATCAAATGCGAGTATAAGAAGGCAGACGGTACAGTTGTGACCGGAGATTACGATGTGGTGCCGATCCTGGATTCCTTTATCAAAGAACATCCGGATTTTTCCTATCATGGAAGAAAGGGTATTCTGGCAATGACCGGTTATAATGGTGTTCTGGGCTACCGTACAGATGGGGCATATAAGACCAAGAAGAATCTTCAGGATGACCAGAAGGCTTTTCTCAAGGCCAATCCGGATTTTGACTATGATAAAGAAGTAAAAGCAGCCAAAAAAGTGGCGAAGGCCATGAAAAAGGACGGGTGGGAATTTGCAAGCCATACCTGGGGTCACAGAAACGCTACAAGCTCCACAGCAGCGGAGTTGAAGACCGATAATAAAAAATGGGAAAAATATGTGGCACCCATCCTCGGAAAAACCGATATGATCATTTTTGCCTTTGGTGCGGATATCGGCGACTGGGAAGGATACACCTCGGATAATGAGAAGTATGAGTATTACAAAAGCCGTGGCTACCGCTATTTCTGCAATGTAGATTCCAGTCAGTATTTTGTGCAGATCACAAGTGAATATTTCCGTCAGGGAAGACGGAATCTGGATGGATACAGAATGTATTACAATCCGGATATGCTCAGTGACCTGTTTGATGTATCGGAGGTGTGGGATTCTTCCAGACCGACACCGGTACCGGAAATGTAAGACAGCAAACACACTTTACAAATCTGTATAAAAAAAGATTATAATCGAACCGACAGTACTTGATGAAGGGAGTAGGTTATGAAGAAAAAAGCATATCTCATGGTTCTTGCACTGTGTGCGGCACTGGCGATCACTGCATGTGGCACATCAACAGACCAGAAAGATGACAAAAAACCTGCAGCAGAAGCGCAGGATACAACAGATAAAGAAGATTCCGGATCTGCAGATTCCAAAGAGTCAGAAGAAACGGATTCCAATAAAGACAGCGAAGAGGCAGCCTCCGGAGATACAAGGCTTGTTTCCGTGGATGATGTGAGCAAATATGTGACCATCGGAGAATATAAGGGACTGACTCTTGATAACACAGTAGAAGCCGTAACCGATGATATGGTTGACGGAAGGATCAAGGAAGAACTTCAGAACAAGGCTGAGGAAGTAACGGAAGGCAGTGTTCAGAACGGAGATGTGGTTATCATTAATTATGTGGGAACCAAGGACGGAGTGGCTTTTGACGGCGGTACTGCAAATAATTATGAGCTGACCATAGGCTCCGGAACGTTTATCGACGGATTTGAGGACGGGATCATCGGAATGAAAAAAGGTGAGACCAAGGATCTCGATCTGACTTTCCCGAAGGAATACTCTTCGGAAGAGCTGGCCGGACAGGAAGTGGTATTTAAGGTCACTCTGCAGAGCTTTAAGCGTGCACCTGAGCTTACCGATACCTGGGTAGCCAAGAATACAGACTGCAAGAGTGTGGATGATTACAAGAAGGAAATCCGTACCACACTGGAGGATGAAGCGAAGACAAGTGCACAGAACACATTGCGTGAAACTGCATGGAACACAGTGCTCTCAGCATCTGAAGTGAAGGAATATCCACAGGAGGATCTGGATACAGCCAAGACAGAGTTTCGCAGTCTGTATGAGAATTATGCAAAACAGGGTGATATGACGCTGGAGGATTTTGTAAAAGCTCAGGGAATCTCCATGGATGATTTTGAGGAGCAGAGCGGTCAGTATGCGGAGTTTAAAGTAAAGCAGAACCTGATCGTACAGGGGATCATGGATGCGGAGAATATGACACTTGAAGATAAAAAATCTCTCAGTATCCAGGATGAACTGATCAAAGCATACAGTGTGAAGGATCTGGCTGCGCTGGTAGATAAATACGGACAGGCAGCCGTGGATGAATCCATCGGACTTCTCAGAGTGGAAGATTTTATCCTGGACAATGCAACGGTTGAGGAGAAGGTTTCTGCCGGTGATACCCAGGGAGTAAACGGAGATGATCCTTCCTCGGACGGAAGCAGTGCGGAAGGTACCGTGGATGAAGAGCTGGAAGCGGCAGAGGCTACAGATATGGTGCCGGAAGACGGCGAGGCGGATCAGGATGCAGACAGCAGCACATCGGATGCAGCGGGTCAGGAGTGATCTGACAGTATCAGCAGCTAAAAAAGTGTGGTGCCCGGAATGTGTTCCGGGTGCCATTTTTTTTACATGTGCATCGCGAAGTGTGTTACTGAGAACGGAGTGAACAGTAACAAATTAAGAGATTCTTTCGGGAATTTCCATTGTATTTAAGCGTTAAATGCGGTATGATTAAAGACAGACATTAAATATCAAAGAAAGATATGAGTATATAAACGGGGATGTAAAAAATGGACAAAAGAGTTTTGCGTGAGAGGATGCGCAGAAAACAGCAGCAGTTAAGACGGCGGCGGATGATGAAGCGGATAACCTGTGTAGTTGCGGCGATTCTTCTGCTGGTTTTTGTTGTTCGAGGGGTAATTCTTCCCATCGTCAACCATGTAGGCGGCGGAAGCAATAAGGATGCGGAGACAGTAAATGTCCAGGCAAATACCGCCGGAGCTTCCACAGACAGCAGTACGAAGGACGGTACGGCATCGACGGATACGGCTGTTTCGGATACAGACAGCGCGGATTCCGGTACGGATGCAACGGTGATGCCGGTAAAGGGCAGTGCAGCAGGCGAAAGGCTTTCTGTTATGACTCCGGGATGGCATGAGGATTCTACAGGAAAGTGGTATCAGAATCCAGATGGTACATATTATGTAAATGGTTTTGCGGATATTGACGGAACAACATACAGCTTTGATAAAAAGGGATACATGCAGACCGGATGGGTGGAGAAAGGTGTGAAGGACTATTATTTTAATGAGGATGGCTCTTATGATCCTTCCAAGAAGCGCCCGATGATCGCTCTGACCTTTGATGATGGTCCTGGAGAGTATACAGAGACACTTCTTGATACTGTTGAGAAATACAATATCCATGTTACGTTCTTTATGCTGGGACAGAATGTGGAGGGCCGTGAATCTACCATACAGCGAATGGTAAAGCTTGGCTGCGAGATCGGTAACCATACCTGGGATCATCCGGAACAGACACTGCCGAATATGGATCTGGATTCTGTTATGCAGGAGTTCCAGAAGACGGATGATGCACTGGTAAAAGCCTGTGGGCAGGCATCAACGGTATGTCGTGCACCGTATGGCGCGATCACAGATGAGCAGATGAGTGCAGTTGGCAAGCCTTTCTTCATGTGGTCTACGGATTCTCTGGACTGGAAGCTGATGGATGCGGATGCAGATTATAACCAGATTATGAATGATTCCTCACTGGGAGACGGTTCTATCATCCTGATGCATGATATTCATGAACCATCTGTGAAGTGTGCCACAGAGAAGCTGATCCCGGCACTGATCGACCAGGGATATAAGCTTGTAACAGTCAGCGAGCTTGCAGAAGCGAAGGATGTTACGTTACAGAGTGCTTCCTATTCTGACTTCTGGGACAGCTCTCTTCAGGCTGGTCGTGTTGCAGGATATGCAGGAAATTCCAGCGATTCAGAGGATTCCTCTGAGGATGGCTCCGATGGAAGCGATTCTTCTGACGGATCGGATGTCAGTGACGGATCTTCCGATGAAGGGGACTATTCCGATGGTTCTGACGAAAGTGATTATTCGGATGGATCTTCCGATGATGGAAGCTATGATGATGGTTCCTACGACGAATCTTATGACGATGGAAGCGAAGAATATTAAAAAATGACAGGAGAGACCTGAATGACAAAATGTGCGTCATTCAGGTCTCTTTTTTGACTTTATCTGACACTGTCGGATAATAGACACATATTAGCCGGAGAGGGTTTTTCCTTGACTGAAAATATGGGGATTGGTATAATTATAGAATAAAAAATTCCACTTAAAATTGGGGAATGGACGGTGGCAGAACTATAAAGGGAGGTACCTGAAAATGGGAAAGAAATTACAATTTACGGAGCTTGACCAGTATCTGTTTGGTCAGGGCACGAATTATGATATTTACAGGAAGCTGGGAGCACATCCAGATACGCAGAACCGGAAAAAAGGGGTTTATTTTGCAGTGTGGGCACCTAATGCACAGGCGGTTTCTGTTATAGGTGAATTCAACGAATGGGATACGAAGAAGAATCCCATGAAAAAAGTTGGACCCATTGGCGTTTATGAGACATTTGTACCGGGAGCGAAGATCGGACAGCTGTATAAATTTTACATTACAGGTGCACATGGTGAGGAGCTTTACAAGGCAGATCCATATGCCAATGCCGCTGAAATGCGTCCCGGAACAGCCTCTCGTATTACAGATATCACCAACTATAAATGGAAAGATGATACCTGGATGAAAAATCGCGAGAACTTTGATCCGGACACAAGTGCCATGTCTATCTATGAGGTGCATCCGGGTTCCTGGATGAAGCATCCGCAGACAGCAGAGGATGAGGATGGTTTCTATTCCTACAGAGAACTGGCGCCGAAGCTTGCACAGTATGTCAAAAAAATGGGATACACCCATGTGGAGCTTATGGGTATCGCAGAGCATCCTTTTGACGGTTCCTGGGGATATCAGGTGACCGGATATTATGCACCGACTTCCAGATATGGTACGCCGGAAGATTTTGCTTATATGGTAAATTATCTGCATAAACAGAAAATCGGTGTTATCCTTGACTGGGTGCCAGCACATTTCCCAAGAGATGCTTTCGGATTAGCAGAGTTTGACGGAACCTGCCTCTATGAATACGCAGATCCAAGAAAAGGAGAACATCCGGACTGGGGTACAAAGATATTTGATTACGGCAAGAATGAAGTAAAGAATTTCCTGATCGCAAATGCACTGTACTGGATCGAAGAATGTCATGTAGACGGACTTCGTGTAGATGCAGTGGCATCTATGCTGTATCTGGATTATGGCAAGAAAGACGGCGAATGGGTTGCCAACAAATATGGTGACAATAAGAATCTTGAGGCGATAGAGTTCTTTAAGCATCTGAATACGGTTGTTCTTGGAAGGAATCATGGTACGGTCATGATCGCAGAGGAATCTACAGCATGGCCTAAGGTTACCGGTAAGGCAGAGGATGATGGTCTTGGATTTTCTCTGAAATGGAATATGGGATGGATGAATGATTTCCTGGAATATATGAAGCTGGATCCATATTTCCGTAAAGGAGATCATAACAAGATGACTTTCTCCATGACATACGCATACAGCGAGAAATATGTACTCGTTATTTCCCATGATGAAGTTGTTCATCTGAAATGCTCTATGCTGAATAAGATGCCGGGTTATCCGGATGACAAATTCAAGAATCTGAAGGCCGCGTATGCATTTATGATCTTCCATCCGGGCAAGAAGCTTTTGTTCATGGGACAGGACTTCGGACAGCTTCGAGAGTGGAGTGAAGAAAGAGAACTTGACTGGTATCTTCTGGAAGAAGACAATCACAAAGATCTGCAGAACTTTGTGAAAACACTGTTCCATATGTATAAGAAATATCCTGCACTTTATGCCGGAGATAATGATCCGAATGGATTTGAATGGATCAATGCAGATGATGCAGACAGAAGTATATTCAGTCTGGTACGTAAGTCACCTACCAAACGAAACAATCTGTTGTTCGTTGTAAATTATACGCCGGTAGAACGTACAGATTATCGTGTTGGCGTTCCGAAGAATAAACAGTACAAACTTATTATGGATGAACACGGTCTTCTGGACAAACCGGAAGTATTTAAGGCAGAGGCAAAGGAATGTGATCACAGAGAGTTTTCTTTTGCATATCCGCTTCCGGCATATGGAATTGCTGTGTTTACATACTAATTTTTGTTATAAAGGCATTGCAATTTGCAAAAATATGGTTTATACTGAACGCGAATTAGAAAGCAACTAACTGATTAAAATCTCGAAAGGAGAATAAAAATGAAAGTATCCAACATTAAAGATATCGACAAATTTTTTGAAGTAGTGGACAGCTGCAAAGGAAGAGTAGAACTTGTAACAGGTGAGGGAGACAGACTGAATCTGAAATCCAAATTATCCCAGTATGTATCTCTGGCAAACATTTTCTCCGGTGGAGAGATCCCGGAACTGGAAATTGTTGCTTATGAGAAAGAAGATATTGATAAACTTCTGAGCTTCATGATCAACGGCTGATCAAAGGAATGAATAACATTACTGTAAACGGTAATGATAAACACAGTGGGGGCGTGACTGGTTCATGTCCCCACTAGCATTATGCATGGCAAAATTA
>OHTV01000473.1_pt1 | contig 19360 bp, 10 predicted proteins | sample 1579041 | NCBI WGS metagenome assembly OHTV01 (sample SAMEA3879583, study PRJEB24766) | human gut metagenome | biome: human-associated habitat; feature: feces | place: USA | collected 1985/1987
GTATGACAACCGATACTTCCATATTATTTCTCCTTATTGCCATGTTTCTCCATTCCCCGGATCGGTCGAAGGGAGTAATTCCATTTCGTCAGAGACAGGTTCTTATTATAGTAAGGATCACCCTTTTTGAGAATATCGATCCACTGGCAACGCATATATTCAATTTCCTCCTGGAAACGTCTTACCTTGGCTTCACTGTCCTCTGCCCCTCTTGTCCTGGATTCCATATGATATAACTGAACATATGGATCATATACGATCAGACTTCCATTCTTACGTACCTTCAGACAAAGATCCACATCATTGAATGCAACGGACAGTTTCTCCGTAAAACCACCAGCCTCCTCAAAAGCACTGCGCTTCATCATCATACAGGCAGCTGTCACCGCACTCATATCCTGAAGAATCGAGGCCTTGTGAAGATATCCCGTCCTGTTCGCCGGCATATCGACAAACATATGCCCTGCAATACCACCGATCCCGATCACACATCCCGCATGCTGGATCGTATTATCCGGGTAAATCAGCTTCACGCCAACTGCCCCGACTTCTCTTCTCTGACAGACACCAAGCATTTCCTTGATCCAGCCCGGGGTGATCACCGTTACATCATTGTTCAAAAAGAGCAGATACTCGCCTTTTGCATGGCGCACTCCATAGTTATTGATGGCAGAATAATTGAATTCTTTCTTCCATCTAAGGAGACGGATCTTCGGATCTCTGGACAGTTCTTTATAATAATGAAAAATTTCCTCCGAAGTACTGTTGTTTTCTATGATCAGAATCTCATAATTCTGATATTCTGTTTTCTCTCTGATTGACTCTATACATGCCTTTAAGGATTCCTTCTCATCCTTATTCGGAATGATGATAGAGACCATCGGTTCACCATGGACCGGGTACTTCACTCGGAAGAAGCCAAGATCCGGTGTATGACTTACCTCGCCTTCAACGCCCATTCTCTTAAGATGTGCCTCGATTGCTCTCCTGCCTGCCTCAAATGCATACATCTTACTGGCAGGATTATCTGCCGTGGACGCCTTATGTGTGCGCCAGTGGTAAAGGATTTCAGGTACATGTCCCACTCTTCCGGAAGCTTCTTCTACACAGCGGAAAATAAAATCATGATCCTGTGCACCGTCAAATTCCTGCCGAAACCCTCCCACCTTATCCACAATAGATTTACGGGCCACAAAAAAATGGCAGATATAGTTATTGGATCTCAGAAGATCCAGATTAAAATCCGGCTTGAGATGTGGCTGGAAATGTTCACTGAGGTCAGTTGTGACCTTATCCTCATCTGTATAAACAACATCCAGCTGCCTGTCTTCATTGAGTTTCTTTACGATTTCATAGAGAGCATTCGGTGCCAGAAGATCATCATGGTCAAGAAGTCCTACAAATTCTCCTCCTGCCATGGTAAGCGCCGCATTGGTATTTCCCGCGATTCCGAGATTCTCGTCCAGATTTCTGACACAGATTCTTCTGTCTCTGGAACTATATTCCTTAAGAACAGCTGCCATTGCGGTGTCCCCAGGACTTCCATTTGCAATACAGAGTTCCCAGTTCGGATACGTCTGATCAAGAAGAGACTCAATCATCTGACGCAGAAAAACCTCCGGTGTACGAAATGCCGGTACTGCGACACTGATCTGCGGCGTATAGCCAAACTTGTGTTTCTTCTGCTTCTCAAGTTCTGCCGCATCCGGGATATAAGCCTCATACCATGGACCATACGGAACTTCTTCCGGTTCAAAACGTTCATGCAGACGAATCCAGAATTCTTTTGGACCATAATGCTTCAGATAACGGAATCCTTTTTGAATTGTGTAGGGATTCAGTTTCTTAAGCATACGCCCCCACTGGATTCCTCCCACAGCCTGTTGTTTTTTATTCATATATTGTGTCCTCGGACTTTTTATTTACACTATTTTTATTCATAAGTGGCTTTATTTTACCATTCTGGGCCTGTTTTTGCAAGGGGCTATGTCATTCTGCTTGAATTGCGTCGAAAAATGGGATATTATAAGAGTTGATATGTATTTTTGTAACTGTTCAGTATCCTCGCAGTTACGTATTTTTCTTTAACAAAAAATATACTACTTTATCAGTCACAGGAGAATAGATTATGCAATTAAAAAGATTATGCCGTGGTCTTCTGACTCTGGGAATTTCCTGTTCTTTAATATTCCAGACACCGGTTCTTGCAGCGGAAGAAACAACCACAGATACGCAGACGGATGCTTCTGCTGTAACCACCAACAGTATTCCCGGATGGCCGCAGGGCCCGGAGATCACTTCCTCCGCCGCTGTGATCATGGAGGACGCCACACAGACTCTTCTTTATTCTAAAAATATGGATCAGGTACTTTATCCCGGTGCCACTGTCAAGATTATGACAACTCTTCTTGCCCTGGAGAACTGTCAACTCACGGATCAGGTTACCATGACAGCAACCGGTGTGTCCGGTGTTACCGACGGCGGTGCTAATATTTCCGCCCAGCTGGATGAGGTTTTTACTGTAGAACAATGCCTCTATGCGATCATGCTCAGTTCCGCCAACGATATCGCACTTCAGCTTTCCGAACATATCGGGGGCTCTGTGGACGCTTTTGTACAGATGATGAATGACCGTGCTGCACAGCTTGGATGTACAAATACTGTTTTTACAAATCCAACAGGACTTCCGGACGAAAACCAGCATACGACAGCACACGACATGGCACTTATCATGAAGGCAGCCATCGATAATGAATCCTTCCGGACCATTGCCGGCACTGCTTCCTATACTATCCCTGCTACAAACGTATCCGGCGGTGATCGTGTCCTTACAAACAACTTTTCTATGATGTCCGCCTCCAATGCTGCTTACTATCAGTATTGTCTCGGCGGAAGAGAGGGTTATACCGAAGCATCTGGAAGCACACTTGTCTGTGCTGCCGAAAAAAACAATACTACTTTGATTGCAGTCGTACTTCAGGGTGCTTCCGGAACAACTGCCACGGAAGCGGGAAGTCTTCTTGATTATGGGTTCGATAATTTCCAGACTCTTTCTCTTGGAAATAACGACTTCAATATGGTTTCCGGAGGAGATGTTTATGTTCCGGCCGGTGCCACAGCCGACAGCCTCACCACTGAGGACGGCGAGATTCAGGATGGCGAGTATACCCGACAGTATTTCTTTGGCGGCAATGCCGTTGGAACTGCTGTCATGGAGGACGTACCGGAAGAGACAACTTCTTTCGACCACGAAAGCGAACAGAATCTGGAAGCTGCCAGAGCATACTCTGAGAACACAAACAATCTTCCATACATTCTGATCGGCGGTGCCGGACTCGTAGTATTCCTTCTGATTCTGTGGAGGATCATCAAAATTGCGAAATCATAAGGAACCTGTATTTTTATAAAACAGTGCCCACGAAACACCAAAAAGAAAAATCAGCGGTATGCCTTCAGGCACCCGCTGATTTTTCTTTTTTGTACAGGATCAGTATCCTGCTTCCTGCAAACAGAATCCAGCACAGAATACTTCCCACCGCACCTTCTCTAAGACCCGGAGCCCGGAAGGTAAGAAGAACTGTATGATCTCCCTCTGGCACTTTACACGCCAGAAAACCAATATCGCCACGCAGAAGCTCTGTCTCTTCTCCATCTATCATAAGACTCCATCCCTTTTCATACGGAATCATAAACATGGCATATCCATCCGTCTCTGCATGGATGCTTCCCGTGACAACAGAATCCTTCTGCGGTGCATACAGCATCACAGAAGAACTTTCTTCCGCTGCTTTCTGTTCTTCTGATTTCAGTTTCCGGATCTCAGATACATCCTGGATCTTTGTCCCGTCTTCCAGTGCGATCGCCTCTCCCAGAAGTTCTTCTCTGGTTTCTTCTGTACACAGTTCCTTCAGACTTTCCTCCGAGATATCCTGTGAATAGAAATGTGCAGTCTCTGCATCCCGTATATTCTCATGGATATAAAGGCTTCCTACCTGATCCAGAAGTCTGTACTTCGTTTCATCCGGTTCGCTGTTTCCCGACAGAATATATTTCACGCCGAGAAAAGCCGCCAGCCAGTTATCTTCCACATTATTCCAGAAGGTATAATGATTATGATCTGCAAAGAACAGTTCCGGATAACAGATTTCGACAAATTCCTTGATATTTCCGTTCATAACAGAATTATAGGTTGAGATTCCCCGATATCCCTGACCGGATGAATCCATGGAGACAGTTCCTGAAATATAATCCTTTTCCACACGATAGAAGGTCGAATCTTTTTCTTTTAGATAGTTTAAGCAGTCCTTAAGGTCAACTCTGTACATTTCTCGGAAGAAATCCTGCGGTTTTTCAAGCTCTGCCCTGTATTTTGTCTCTTTATCCTCTGAGGTCTTCATCTCTTCATAACGCTTTGTCTCCTGCTCCATCATTTCTGCCGGAACATCTGCTTTTTTCATCGTCACACGATTCTGATAGTTTGTACCTCCCTCAGACACCACATTCACAACAAGCACAACTCCCAGAAATCCAAGGACCACATTTCGGATCTGTGTATCTTTCAGGAAGCAGAGTACCGTCAGGCACAGGGCTGTCAGAATTCCTGTAACTGTCAGGATCAGGATGTTTGTCTTATATTCCTGAAATCCAGCCTGTTCATATCCACATCTGTATGCCCATCCCATAAGGACAGTTACTCCGAGGATCAGCACAAGATTCAGCCGTCCGCCTTTTCGCATATAATCCCACATCCATGCCATCAGAAGCAGTAATATCGGCATCAGAACAAATGTATAACGCTGCGTCGGCAATGTAAAATAATTAAATGCCATTCCACCGATCGGAAGTGCCACACCGGCAAAAATCAGGACAGCCGCTCCGTACAGGACTCTTCTGGCACGTTTTGTCATCTCTGCTCTGTGCAGGACTGCAAGAAACTGCACATTCAGAAAAACAGCCAGTGTTGAGCAGAAAAGTGCCGGATCCTCATAATAATTCATCACATACTGCTGAGGTCCCTTTGCCAGTCCATAACCATTCTGCAGGTTGCTTGAGAACATTCTTTTGAGCATGGACAGATAAAACTTACGCGAATACGGTGTAAAACACTGCCTCAGAAAATCCAGAAGCCCGGTTCCGTCACTGTCCAGTCTGGAAGACACATTCAAAAGAACTTCTGCCATCGGAAGAAAGACCACAAGGCTCATCCCCACTCCCAGGATCATTTCTGCACAGCCAAGCAGGAATCTCTGGATTCTCTCTTTCCAACTAAGCCCGTCCAGCATCAGAATTCGAAACACAAGATACAGTCCTGTCGCTGCCAGACACATATATGTGAAATAGACGCTGTAGATTCCGCACAGAAATACCATGACCGGGAACAGTGCCTTACCCTTTTTCTTCTGAATAAACTTTTCACAGAAAAGAAGCATCAGCGGAAAATAGATCACAACAGTTCCAAACTGGTAATGCTGTCCCCATACCAAGAGAAAACCATTCAGTGCATATGCATAAGATGTGATCATCCTGGACAGCACACTAAATGAAAACTGCGAGAGAAACCAGTAAAAAGCAAATGCCGCCACCATGATCTTGAGAATCTGGATCACATTGATGTAGAGAAGCATATGTGCCGGTCCCAGAATCACTCCGGCTCCATAAAGCAGCATCAGAAACGGATCAAACAGATTAAAGTTAAACTGATTGATTCCCAGTCCATTATTAAAATCCCAGAGAGAAAAGCTTCCATCTCTCAGATGATTTACAATACTGGTATAATTCATGATATACTGCTGCCAGCTATCACTTCCGATATCATTAAAGATCATCAGATTATTTCCATAGAGATAATCCCGGAACATAAAGCTGCAGCTTGCACTCAGCAGCAGAAACAAAAAGCAAAGTGCCCTCACGTCAGGGCTTTGACAAAATCCGGACAGCTTCTGTGCTGTCCGGATCTTTGGTCTGGAATTATTTTTTTTATTCATCAGTTTACATAATTTCCTTCAAATAACGTTTAAGAGCATCTTTCCAATCCGGAAGACGAGTAAAGCCATGCTCTTCCAGTTTCTTTTTCTCCATACGGCTGTTCGACGGACGTTTTGCCTTTGCAGGATATTCTGCGGAGCTTACAGGCAGAACCCTGACATCCATACCTGCCTGACGGAAGATTTCTTTTGCAAAGTCGCACCAGGAGATATATCCGCCCTCATTGGTCGCATGATATTTTCCGTACTCTTCTTTTTCCAGCATATCCACCAGAAGTCTTGCCAGATCATAGGTATAGGTCGGCGTACCGATCTGATCATCTACAACCGTCAGAGTGTCATGTGTTTTGCCGAGATTCAGCATAGTCTTAATGAAGTTCTTGCCATTCAGGCCAAACACCCACGCAATACGGACAATATAATAATGAGGAGCATACTTTTCTACTGCAACCTCTCCCTCATATTTGGACTGTCCATAGACATTCAGCGGTTCCACAACCGGATCATCCGGCTCCCACGGGCGGGTTCCCTGACCGTCAAACACATAGTCCGTGCTGATATATACCATCGGAATATCAAGTTTTCCACACATCTTTGCAATATTTGCGGTTCCATCCACATTTACTTTATGGCAAACCTCCTGATTATCCTCAGCAGCATCTACTGCAGTCCAGGCAGCACAGTGGACGACCTTGTCCGGCTGAACTTCTGTCATTACTTTTTCTACAGCCTCACTGTCTGTTATGTCCATCTCTGCAACATCAACGCCGACACCTTCATAACCTCTTCTGGCCAGCTCATTCATCACATCATATCCAAGCTGTCCCTTTACGCCTGTTACTAATACTTTCATTTCCAAAATCCTCCTATATACGTCTCAGTGAAAAATCCTGACTCTTCAGGGTCAGATTCGGATTGTAATACGGATCTCCGTTTCTCAGAATATCCGGCCACCGTTTCTCAAAGATCTGGATCTCTTTATTAAATCTCGCAACCTTTTCCGGAGTATCCTCAAGACCTCTGGACTTGGATTCATAATGATACAATTCCGCATATGGATTGTATACGATCAGATATCCTGCCGCCCTGAGCTTCATACAGAAGTCAATATCATTAAAAGCAACTGCAAGTTCTTCTGTAAGACCACCGACCTTATCAAAGGCTTCTCTCTTCACCATCATGCAGGCTGCCGTCACCGCACTGTAATCCTGTGCACAGATAATCCTGTGGCAGTATCCGGTAGCGTCTCTCTTCTGCTGCACAAAGCAGTGTCCCGCAATGCCGCCGAAGCCAACGACTACTCCTGCATGCTGCACGGTATCATCCTCATAATAGAGCCGCGCTCCTACAGCTCCCACATCCGGTCTCATACAGTATCCCAGAAGCTGCTCCAGACAGTCCGGGCTGATGATCTCCGTATCATTGTTGAGAAGAAGCAGATAGTCACCCTTAGCATGAGCAGCTCCGAAATTATTGATGGCAGAATAGTTGAAAATACCATCCCAGTACACCACATGGGCTTTCGGATTGGATGCTTCCAGCTCTTTATAGTAAGCAAAGGTCTCATCCTCCGTACTGTTGTTCTCCACGATCACATACTCATAATTGCGGTAAGTTGCCTTTTCTTCGATGGAATCAATACATCTCTTCAGATCATCGATGTGATCCTTGTTTGGGATGATGATGGAAATCAGCGGTTTTTCCTCCCAGAGGAATTTTGTACGGTAAAGTCCAAGATATTCACCCTTTTCGATTTCCACCGGAACTCCGAGCCTGTCATAATGAGCCTTGATGGCACGTGCTCCTGCATCAAAGGCATACATTTTGCTTTCCGGATTCTCTGCTGTGGAATCCTCATGGCATCTCCAGTGATAAAGGATCCTGGGGATATGATGGATCTGCTCTCTTCCCGCAGCTTCCACACAGCGGAACACAAAATCATAATCCTGTGCACCGTCAAATTCCTTTTTCAGCATTCCGATCTGATCCACGATCTCTTTTTTTACGACAAAAAGATGACAGATGTAGTTTACTGTACACAAAAGATCAATATTGAAGTCCGGTTTGAAATGCGGCTGAAAGAATTTGTGCCCGTCCATGGACATCTTATCTTCATCGGAATACAGAACCTTAAGCTCCGGATCCTCATTCAGCGCTTTCACACACCGGAACAAGGCGTCCGGCGTCAGCTCATCATCATGATCTGCAAACACGATAAAATCTCCTGTTGCCGCTTTCATGGCCGCATTGGTATTCTCTGCGATCTGAAGTGCCTGGTCGTTGCGGATCACACGGATCCTGTCATCACTTTTTTCCAGCCTGTTCAGATAATCGGTAAGAGGAGAATCTGCTCCGCTTCCGTCGGAAAGACAAAGCTCCCAGTTCCCGTAGGTCTGGGCTTCTATGGAATCTACCAGCTGCTGGAGATATTTTTCCGGTGTTTTGTAAAGCGGGATCACAATACTGAATTTTGGATTCCTGGAAAATTTCGTTTTTCTTTCTTCTGCAAGCTCTGCCTTGTCCGGCAGATGCTTCACGATCCATTTGGAATAATCCACCGGACGGTTTTTACGGTCCAGCACCTTTCCAAATACCTTTCCGGTAAGGGCTGCTGCCCCGTGAAGCTTCATGTAACGGCTTCCCTTACGGAAATATACCGCAGCTTTCTCCGCAAGGCGCTTCTGTGGCTGCAGATGTACCAGACGAAGCGTCCGCACATTGCCTGCCTCAAATACAATGTAGAATTCCTTCACACTGTCATAATGGAATTCAAAGAAAAAACCGCTCTTCTCATCGATCTCTGTTTCCTGGTACTGATTCTGTACATCCACACGTTTCAGTCTGGTGATCTCGCAGGGGATTTCCTTCCGGCTGCGATCCTCCAGGCGTATGGTCAGGGGACTGTTAAAGGCTGCCCAGCCACGGACACGACAGATCTTTTCCCCGGCTTCCACCTCGATGCTCTCGATAAAGTACTGCGGTTTTCCCTGTTTCCTGTAAAGCTGTGCTGCCGAAACAGAAAACCACCGGACACGTTTTTCACCCTTTACCGCATAAACAACAAGCTTCTTTTTGCCCTCCAGATCCGGCAGGCAGATTTCCATCTGCACACGTTCTCCGTTTACCAGATCCAGATCCTTAAAGCGCTCCAGGGCGCTGACACGCTCCTGGGCACTGATGGCTGCCGGAAGCTTTTCCCCGTCAAGAACGGCTTCCGGCTTATGATCCTTCGGCCAGGTTCCCTGAAGGTGATACAGAGAACTGTCCTTCAGGTCAAACCTGTCCTTTTCTACTTCGTATAGCTCTCGCTGCATAACAATTCCTCCATTGCATCCTTTCCGGTATTTACTGTAAGGTAATGTTCCATAACCTTCTGATGTGCGGCCTCACCCATGGCTTTTCTGGCCTTCTCATCAGTAACCAGAGCTTCCAGGGCATTGACCCACTCTTCTTTTGTGGTGCACATCCAGCCATCTTTTCCGTTTTCGACCACGTATTCCATCTCACAGTTACGGCTCATGACACTCGGAACCTTTACAAGGGCAGCCTCTGTCCACTTATTCTCGGATTTACACCAGTGGAACAAGCTGTTCTCCAGCGGCATCAGATTGATATCAAGTCCTGCGATCACGGCAGGCAGCTGTCTCCAGTCCATAAACGGAAGCTTCTCGATGCGGTTCTGCACCGGCTCCATTCCGGATTCATCCAGCACACCCACCAGCTTCAGGTAAACCTCCGGGTGACGCTCCATCACCTCCAGAAGTGCTGCCTCCACCTGGGCAAAATCCTGATCATGCGTTTTGGAACCACTTAAATATCCGATATAGATCCGGTCTTTAGCCTTGTCTGTCTGCTCCACAGCCTCGTGAGACAGGATCTCCATCTCCATACTTATACAGTTGCGGTTGATCACCACCGGTTTTTCCGGAAATTCTTCCCGGATCTCTCCTGCCAGTGTCTCCGTAGATGTAAAATATCCGTCGCAGAATCCCATACATCCGCGGATACGGTCTGTAGTTGTGCGGAAATCACTGTACTCGCTTCCCTTCAGGAAATGCAGCCCGGAAATTTTTTCGTAATTAAATACCAGGTCATCCACATCATAGTAAACAGGGATTCCGGCTGCTTTCGCCCGGTTGGCAAGCAGTTCTGCTTCCATCAGCTTGCTGCAGCGGTACATCACGATCGCTGTATATTCCTCGATCTTTTCCTGCTCTGCCTGATCCATCTGGATAAACTTCGATGCATAGCCTTTAAGGATCAGCTGCTCCCGGAAATGCTCCACACGATATCTGGAAGCAAAGGAAATCTCCTCTCCTACGAAAAGAAGCCTGCGTTTTTCCACAGGGAGCTCACTTTCGCCGAGAGTTTTCCACAGAGAAATCATCTCTTCCACAATATTCTCCGGCTTCTCATCTTTCAGGACAAGGCCCTTGGCATAGCGTTTCACACGTTCTACAGGTGCACCTACCGGAAGTACCGCTACCGGAAATCCCATGGAAATGATCTCCGAGGTTGTGTAGGAGAAGGTCTCCGGCCATACGGACGGGATCAGGAACATATCAATATCCTGCTCCAGGGTAAGTCTTGGGATCTCCTCTCTTGTATATCTTCCTGTCTGGGAAAATACCGGACTTTCGATTTCTTCGTCGGAAGTACCGATCAGTCTCAGACGGATATTCAGTCCATTCTCTTCGATATATCCAGCAAGCGCCTTCACAACCTCCAGGCCTTTTTTGTAGCAGAGTACGCCGATAAGACCAATGTTAAAGGTCTCTGTGGTTTTTTTATTTTTTTTCACTGCCGGAAGGTAATGGGGTGCATGCGGGATCACATGAAGATTGTATACATCCGGATAAGCACGCTTGAACAGCCTTGCCGTATCATCGGAAAATGCACGGATCTCATCACAGTTTGACAGAAATTCCCGGAATTTTGTACGCCAGAGCGTTCCGGTTCCGTATTCTGTGCAGGCATTGCTGCGGTTATCCGGAATACATTTATCGCAGACCTCACAGGATGGAACACCACAATATTTTCCTTCTGCATCAATCAGATTCACTGCCGGGCAAAGGGCAAAGAAATCATGAAGAAGCATAAGGAGCTTCGCACCCTGCTCTCTCTTAAGACGCAGGATACGTTCCAGGGTTCCGTAAAGATTCTGATAGGTCACAAGCTCGTTGATCCAGATCTCATCCACACGCATCAGCTCACCAAGGGCAGTTTCCAGATCATTTGCAAAAAATTCCATCTCATACTGCTTATACTGATACGTAAAGTAAAAACGATTGCTTACGATATTATAGCGGATGGTCACAAAACGGTATCCTTCCCGCAGAGCCAGACGTCTTTTTTCCACAAGATAAGCCGTTGCACCGCCGCCAAGATCATGGTCAAAGGCCACAATGGTAGGCACATCCAGCTTCCTGTTGAGAAGCTTCATTTCCACGTAGAGTCTTACCGGACGAAGCGGGTCTCTTCTGCAGTAATCCGCAGTATCCTTGTTGTAATCCGGATGCTTGCGGAGCAGCGCCTCACTGTGCTCTTTCAGAAGTCTCTGCTTTTCCTCAGACGGGAAGCTTCCACCATGCTTGTGATATACAAACAGGTTATCCACATGCACGTTCTCATAGCCTGCAGCTATGGCACGCTGGCACCAGTCATTCTCCTCACCGTAGCCTTTTCCGAAATTCTCCTCATCCAGAAGGCCAACCTCCTGGATCGCTTTCAGGTTCATACCCATGCAGAAGCCCACACCGGTAGGCATAGCCGGATACTGCGGACGGATCATGCGGAATTCATCATCGATCTCCCACAGCGGCATTCCCTCAAACAGTTTGTTATCCCGGCAGAAATCCGGGAAGCTGCAGATGGTTCCGCAGGTGGTAAACGGTGTAGTGGTTGCAATGTTTTCCTTTGCAAAGATCGGAAGCATCAGGCGCTCCAGCCACTCTTCCGGAACCTCCACATCTGTATTTACAAGAGCCACATGATTTTCCGCCATCTTTAATCCACGGTTTACAGACGGAAGAAAACCCATATTGGTCTCATTATTCAGAAGTACCACATTGTCATGCTCTGCGGCATATTTTTCCAGATAGTTTCCTACCTCAGGATCCGGGCTCTTATCATTTACAAGGATCAGACGATATGGAACCTTTGTCTTTTCAATTCCGGAAAACAGGGCATCAAAATACTCCAGTCCGTTGTAAACCGGCACGATCACATCCACCTTCTGCTGATAGACTGCCTGTGGATATGCCTTTCTCGTGCTGCGTACATGACGCTGTTTGAAATGGCGGAGATTTCCGATACTCTTCGGATCTTCGATCGCGTATACCAGAAGCTCTTTCTGATCCCTGGTTCCCGGGATCTTTCCGATAAGGAATCTTCCGGTATCCGCTGCGGTTCCGTATTCCAGGAAAACAGAAGTCTCTGCCGGCGCAAGAACCGTTGCCAGGAAAGAAAATCCGGCACTTTCCGCATCCGGATTTCCAATGGCATTAGCCACATCCGTACGGTAGATCGTAGTACAGGAAGCCTCCTGAAGCTTCTGTGTTCCCTGATAAAATGCGATCCTTGGCTGTCCCATAGACGCAAATGTCGGATCAAAGGCCCAGCCAATGGCATTTAAGGTGCCATTCTCATAATGGAAGAAATCAACACTGCCCATACAGGTAGGAGTTGTCTCCACTCCCATCACTGCTGCCGGCTCTGTATGATAACGAAGAACTTTTTTAACCAGTTTCTTTACCTGCGCTTTTTTGCCTGGATGACGAAGGGCCTCTTCCTGCGCACGTGCTGCTTCCTCTGCTGCCTGCTTTGCGGCACGTTCAGCCTCTTTTCTGACACGCTCCTGTTCTCTGCGTACTTCCCGCTCTTTTTCAAAGGCCAGAAGCTTTTCCACATCCGGAAGCTCAAGGCAGTCAAGTTTTCCCTCTATTACGATCCTGTCCACATTTTCCGGGTGCGTAACATCGATAAGATAAAAGCCATCGGTGGTAAAAAACGCAGTGGTACTGTTATCCACCTTCATATGGACACCCTGAGGCACAAGCTCCGCACTGCATCCACAATCCAGACGCTCTATCCTCACTTTCAGGAAATGACCGTTTGCGGGATTCCAGCGGAGATTTCGTATTCCTTTGATACCGGAAAGCGCAAACTCTACCCGGAAACGGTTTCCGGAAAGTTTTCCCTCTGCATAAAGTGTATGCTCTTCACAGAATCCCTCACCAAGATCATAGTACAGCTTGCTGTGCATCTGGTGCTTTTCTCTTTCTCTGTTCACCAGCTCTGTTACGGAAACCGGCACCTTTTTCTGTTCAAACGGGATCAGGGAACCACAGCCCACATACTCATAGACGAAATGCATGGTCCAATCCATAAATATCTCATAGTCTGTATAGCTGATGTCAAACTCCGCCATCATCTCATCCTCATGACATAACCGCGGCAGCTCAGAAATATGTGTATACAGTTCATGGATCAGGCGCCACATGATAAAATTCACAGGCACAGGAAAATCAAACATCCACTCATAATCTATGATCTGATTTTCCTTTTCTCCCATAAAGATGTTGCTGCAGATCAGATCCACATTGGCCGGGCAGACACATTCGTAATCCTCTCTTCCCGGATGATCACCAAATACCTCGCGGAACTCTCCGGTCCTGTAATCCACAACCTGACGAGCCCCGAAAAATTCCTGATAGAATTTTTTAAGAAGGGCCTTGATCTCTTCAAGATCTTCTTTCTGGGCAAGCTCTGCGATTTCCTGGTGAAGAGTTTTTCCAGTAAGGAGCGGATAAGAGATCTTTCCGTTTTCTGCCCTGCAGGGAAGATTCTTGTATTTATCGGATCCGGTACTCTCTGTTCCGGTTTTTTCCAGTTTTTCCACAAATTCCTCAGCCTGGGGCACCATAGCCTCTTTTTCCGCACGGACCTCTCCGTTCTCCCGGACGATCCTGGTCAGAAGACGGAACTTTTCTTTTCGCTCCTGGTTCAGCTTCACATAAAGGATTTCCTCCGGGTCCTGATTCTCGGTACGTCCTGCCTCCACAAGAAAAGAATTCACAAAGCTGTCCAGGATCTTCTCTTTTTCGAAGGCCTTTACGCCTTCACTTTCTGCAAAAAGATCTGCTGTCTTATCTGTGTATACAGGATAGCTTCTTCCGTAGGAATTGGTATAAAGGCTCTCATCTGTAAAAATCTCTGTCGGAAATTTGTAATCCGGATACGGGTAGTAAAAGCGCAGAAAAGGAAAGCCGCTGTTTTCCAGCAGCTCTCCCAGTTCATTCTTGGAAAAGGTGCGCACAGACTGATTTCCTGGATATCCATTGATCCCGAAAAAGTGAAGATCTGTGTGATCCTCCGGTGCTCCGGCAAAGTACTTCAATCCCAGTCTGTTCTCAATGGCGATCAGAAGTCTTCCCTCCGGCTTCAGATAAGCGCCCATACGCTGAAGAAATGTCTCGTAAGGAGTTTTTCCCTCGGTAAAGCTCATGGCATACTCCAGCACACCGTTTACTACCACATAGTCGAATTTTTCCGGAAAAGTCATGTCATTCAGGTTTCCAACCATGATCGTCAGATTTTCCTTATCCCTGTTTCTCGCATAATTGATATCTGCCCGACGTTTGGAAAGCTCCACGGAAGTCACATGACCGGCCTTGCGGCAAAGCATTCCGGTAATGGCTCCGCATCCGGCTCCGATCTCCAGAACGGAATCCGCCTTTTTCAGAGGATACCAGCTTAAGATATTCTCCCGCAGCCCTGAAAAATGGTAGACCATTGGAAAACTCACCTCTTCCTCCGGCAGGTCTTCAAAAGATTTGCCTTCCTGTGCCATTTTCAGAAGTGTTTCCTCGATATCCCCATCGGAATAATGATCCTTCGCCGTATAATAATCTAAATTCAACTCCGCCATAGTCGTTCCTCCACTTATTTCACAGATACTTTGGAAAACAGATCAAAATATCCCACTGCTTTCTTATCTGTGATCACGGTCAGGTTACACACATCGTAAAGACGATGAAATACGGTAAAATCGCCGTCTTTATATCCGGTGCAACCCAGACACAGCATATATTCCCCTGCCTCCAGAGGCATCACCTGTTTGAAGGTGATCTCACGGACATCGCCTGCCTTCTGCGGTTTCAGAGGCGTATGTTCATACATGGTATTGGTTCCTGTGATCTCAGTGCCTTTCAGATCTTTCAGGGTAAATGCAAAGATCGGATCGCTGACATCTGCCTGGAACTTCACTTTCATCTGAACGGAAAATTCCTTGCCTTTTTCGATCACATTGGTGATCATACCTGTATCATCCCGGATGGCAAAATCCACGATCTCGCCAAGCTTACTGCCGTATTCCAGGACCTTGGGATTCAGGTTCAGGCTGTCCTTCATAGCTTTACCGCTTCCGGTATGTGCTTTCAGTGAAACGTCTGCTCCGGCTGCCTGGTTCTCCGTCGTCTGTCCCTCTTCTGCATCGTCTGTGTTTTCTTCCAGATCTGCATCGTCATACTGATTGACCAGCACACGACGGTAAAGATTGACCATCTCCTTGGCACCACCCTCTGCAAGCTTCTCACCTTTGTTTAGAAGCACAACACGGTCACAGTATTTTCCGATGCTGCTCAGGTCATGGCTTACAAACAGAATGGTCTTCCCCATTTCCTTGAACTCTTCGAACTTCCGGTAACATTTTGCCTGGAAAAATACATCTCCCACGGAAAGAGCCTCATCAACGATCAGAATCTCCGGATCGATATTGATAGCTACCGCAAAAGCCAGACGCACGAACATACCACTGGAGTATGTTTTTACCGGCTGATAGATAAAATCACCGATATCTGCAAAATCCAGAATAGACTGCAGCTTGGCATCGATCTCTTCCCTGGAAAAACCGATCATGCTTCCGTTGAGATATACATTTTCAAGTCCGGAATATTCTCCGTTAAATCCGGCTCCCAGCTCCAGAAGCGCTGAGATTCTTCCGTTTACGGCTATTTCCCCGGCCGTAGGCGAAAGTACGCCGGTGATGATCTTCAGGATCGTGGATTTACCAGAACCATTTGTTCCGATAATTCCCACTGTTTCTCCCTTATGCACCTGAAAGGATACATGGTTGAGCGCATAATGCTCTTTATATTTCTTTTTTCTGGATAATCCCAGGGACTCCTTAAGACGATCCATAGGATTATCGTAAAGCTTGTACATCTTACTGACATCATTTACTGAAATCGCAATATCTTCTGCCATTTTCAACCTCACTTTTGTGTAAATCGTTCACTCTCACAATCTGCCGCCGTTCTGCTTTTTATCCTTACAGAGCAAATCCCCCATGGGAACTGTCAGATCCGGATCAGGCGGATATCCGCCATCCGCATTCAATTAAAGCACATCTGCAAAATGCGGCTTCAGACGTTTGAATATCACAGATCCCAGTCCGAAAAGCAGGATCGTAACTACCCAGAAATAGATCGTCCATGAAGCATGGTTCCAGATCCCGATATGACCAAGCATGGAATCGCGATAACCCGTAACTACATAGTACATCGGATTCAGCTTAAACAGCTTGATCAGCCATGGATGTGAAGAAAGCATATTGATATCCCACATGATCGGTGTAAGCCATACACCCACCTGAAGAAAAATACTGATGATCTGGGTCAGATCACGGAAAAAAATGACGATCGCACTTGTAGCATACACGAGTCCCAGTACAAAAAGGAAGGTGCAGACAGAGTAATAAATGATCTGCAATGTATAAAGGCTTGGTGTATATCCGTAGCATGCACATAAGATCAGCGCAAAGGCCACAAAGAAAACATGCACGAAAAGTGCGGAGATGATCTTTACGATGGGAAGGATGCTGATCTTGAATACAACCTTCTTCACAAGATAATTGTATTCGATCAGGGCATTGGTTCCACCGTTTAATGCATCCTGGAAGAAAAACCACGGCACGATACCGGATACCAGATAGAGTACAAAAGGGTAATCCGATACCGTTCCGGCCTTCAGTCCTACGGAAAATACAAACCAGTAGACCAGGATCGTTACGATAGGCTGGATAAATGCCCAGACAATACCAAGATAGGATCCTGCATATTTTGTTTTGAAATCATTTTTTGCCAGAGAAAAGACTAATCTTCTGTTTTTGTAGATTTCTCCGGGCAGCCAGGTATTTTTATTCAATCCTTTTTACTCCTGTTTGCAGTGTATTCCTTAAGGCCTCCCCACTTCTGATCTTTCTCGGAAAGGATCAGTTCCATGTCCTCCGGGATTGGCCACTGTACACCGATATCCGGGTCATTGTAAGCAAGACCGCCCTCATCGTTCGGATGATAGAAATCTGTACATTTGTAAGCAAACTCTGCAGTATCAGAAAGAACTACAAATCCATGTGCAAAATTCTTCGGAATAAAGAACTGCTTCTTGTTCTCGGCAGACAGAACCACACCGTACCACTGTCCATAAGTTTCTGAACCTTCTCTTAAATCTACTGCAACATCAAAAACTTCTCCGCTCACAACACGTACAAGCTTATCCTGCGGATAATTGATCTGAAAATGAAGTCCGCGAAGGACACCTCTTCTGGAACTGGACTGGTTGTCCTGAACAAATTCCATGTCAATCCCTGCTGCCTTATAATCATTGTAATTATATGTTTCCATAAAATAACCACGTTCATCACCGAATACGGTCGGTGTGATAACCTTCAGTCCTTCGATATGACAGGTTTCTACTGTGATCTTACCCATTTTATAATCCCTCCGCTACTTCGATCAGATATTTTCCATAGGCAGTCTTGAGAAGTGGCTGTGCCAGTTCTACAAGCTGTTCTTTTGTAATAAATCCACGTTTGTATGCGATTTCCTCAATACAGGAAATGTAAAGTCCCTGACGTTTCTGGAATGCTGCAACAAAATCAGCTGCATCCAGAAGAGAATCATGATTTCCGGTATCCAGCCACGCAAATCCACGTCCAAGAGTCTCCACCTTAAGAGTTCCTCTTCTCAGATATTCATTGTTGATGCTGGTGATCTCAATCTCACCTCTTGCAGACGGTTTTACATTTTTGGCAATCTCTACAACATCATTGTCATAGAAGTAAAGTCCCGGAACTGCATAATTTGACTTCGGATGCTCTGGTTTTTCTTCGATGGAAAGTGCCTTTCCATTTTCATCAAATTCTACGACACCATATTCTCTTGGATCCCTTACATAGTATCCAAAAATAGTTGCTCCCTTTTCCTCTTCTGTGCGTTTATATGCATTCAGAAGCACTCTTGAAAAGCTCTGTCCATAGAAAATATTGTCTCCCAGAACAAGTGCCACAGCATCAGCACCGATAAAGTCAGCACCGATGATAAAGGCATCTGCCAGTCCCCGCGGCTGTTCCTGTACTGCGTACTCAAATCTCATTCCCAGCTGACTTCCATCTCCCAGAAGTTCACGGAATACCGGAAGATCTCTCGGTGTGGAAATGATCAGAATCTCACGGATGCCAGAAAGCATCAGCGTGGAAAGTGGATAGTAGATCATCGGCTTGTCATATACCGGCATGATCTGCTTGGAAATTGCCTTGGTCAGCGGATATAATCTGGTTCCTGAACCGCCTGCTAAAATAATACCTTTCATGGATTGCCCTCCTTTTGTTTAGATATCTACTCTAATAATTTTTACGATGAAGCAGGATCAGAAGAATGACCAGAAGCACTCCCATTCCAGCCATTACTCCGAGAAGAATTTTGGATGTCCTGGAAAATCCCTTTGTTTCATTCTGTACCGCCGCCTAACTGCAGCCTTCCTGCTGCCATTCTGATCTGGTCATCCAGTTTCTGTCTGTTCTCCTGCCGGAATTTCTTCGGTTACTTCTTCCTGTACAGGTGCTTCTGTTGGTGCAGGTGTCGGATCTGCCTCCATCACATAGCCAACATATTGACCATTGTAATAATAACGGTTCATGGTCCTGCCGTTTTTGTCTGTGCTTTCTGTCGTCAGATCATTGACCGTGACTCCCTTAGGTACAGACATCTTTGTACCATTCACATCAATCGTATCGAAATTATTGAACGCATAGTCAAACAACGCTGTACTGTCTGTACAGTTGATTCCCAGATCAACCGTCCTCATAGTCACCGCAATGTATGTCCTGCCGTTTCTTTCTGCCGCAACAACCAGAGTATGCTGTGCTTCATTGGCAAAACCGGTCTTTCCACCGATGCAGCCTTCATAATAAAGATCTGATTCTTTTGCCATAAGCGGCATATGAGTATGCATTGGTCTTGCCTCACTTAAGTTTGTTGCCGGAATTGTATAGCCAACACTTTCAATCACCTTCCGGAACCTTGCATTCTTAAGAC
>OHTV01000491.1_pt1 | contig 18685 bp, 9 predicted proteins | sample 1579041 | NCBI WGS metagenome assembly OHTV01 (sample SAMEA3879583, study PRJEB24766) | human gut metagenome | biome: human-associated habitat; feature: feces | place: USA | collected 1985/1987
TCAGGATGGTTACGGTGGAGCCCGGATGTGCATCTTTCAGTCGGAGAGCTTGCTCAAGGGCATTCAGGTCTTCGGGGTTGAAGATGGCGGGGAGTGCCGCGCGGTTAATGGTTCCGTCGGCTTTCATGGCATCTTTCCCAACGTTGCGTGTGTCGGGAACTTGTTTTGCCAGTACAACGATTTTCAAACTCATGTTATTAATTATTAGTATTAGTATTCCATATGTCAGTACCGGGAATAGGAGTAGTAGAGTCCTGCTACTGAAATTGTCCGGTTAACTATCAACTTGCAAATTTACGCAAAGAGTTGGGTTTGACAAGAAAATGGGGTGAAAAATGCACAAGTTGAGGGATTTTGCGCAAATATCAGTTGGCTCTATATCTGTAAAAAAGGTAATAAAACCGGTAATTTATCTACCTTTCCGTTCCCGTTTCCTCTGTACTTTTGCAGCGTCCGGATGAGGCCTGCACGACGGGCGGCATCGGATAAACAAGCATCGCTACTTAAATGTTATTATAGAATATGTATATTGAAAAAGTAAATTCCCCTGCTGACGTGAAAAAGTTATCAGTCAGCGAGATGAACGGATTAGGTGGAGAAATCCGCCAGGTGTTGTTAAACAAGTTAAGCTCTCACGGAGGACACGTAGGTCCCAACCTGGGAATGGTAGAAGCCACCATAGCCCTGCATTACGTGTTCGATTCACCAACGGACAAGATAGTCTATGACGTGTCTCACCAAAGTTATACCCATAAGATATTGACAGGCCGCCGGGCAGCGTTTATGAATGCGGACGAGTATGACGAAGTCTCCGGATATTCCGAACCGTCGGAAAGCGAGCACGACTTCTTCGTCATTGGGCATACCTCTACTTCCGTCAGTCTGGCAAGCGGACTTGCCAAGGCGCGTGACCTGAAGGGGGAGGCGGGTAATGTGATTGCCGTCATCGGCGATGGCTCGTTGAGTGGAGGTGAAGCCTTCGAAGGATTGAATGTAGGTGCCGAACTGGGCACGAACTTCATCGTCATTGTCAACGATAACCAGATGTCCATTGCCGAGAATCATGGCGGGCTATACCGCAATCTGCAACAGTTACGCGAAACGGAGGGGCAGGCTCCCTGCAACTATTTTAAGGCAATGGGATATGATTATCTCTATGTGAAGGATGGCAATGACGTGGAGCAATTGATAGAGGCTTTCCGTGAAGTGAAGGACAAGAAGCATCCGGTTGTGGTACATATCAATACCTTGAAAGGTAAAGGATACAAATTGGCGGAAGAGCAAAAAGAACGTTTCCATTACAGTGTTCCGTTCGACCTTGAGACCGGCAATCTGACCGGTGAGCCTGGAGAGGATGAAGACTATGCCGACCTTACCGCCGATTATCTGTTGCAGGAGATGAAGAAAGACCCGACTGTGGTAGGCATCACCGCAGGCACACCCACGGTATTCGGCTTTACACCGGAGCGACGCAAGGAGGCTGGTCGCCAGTTCATCGATATGGGCATTGCCGAAGAGCAGGCTGTTGCCATGGCTTCTGCCATTGCTGCCGGAGGTGGAAAGCCGGTATTCGGCGTCTACAGCACCTTTATCCAGCGCGCCTACGACCAGCTGTCGCAAGACCTCTGCATCAACAATAATCCTGCACTGATTCTTGTCTTCTGGGGAAGCTTATCGAGTATGAATGATGTTACCCATCTTTGTCTTTTTGATATTCCGGTCATCGGTAATATTCCGAATATGGTTTATCTGGCACCTACTTGTCGTGAGGAGTATATGGCAATGCTGGAGTGGGGCATCCGTCAAACGGAACATCCGGTTGCCATTCGCGTGCCGGCCAATGGGGTTGTCCGCAGGAATGTAGAACCGGAGAAGGATTACGGCAAGACGCTGAACCGTTATGAGGTGTCCCATCGTGGAGAGAAGGTCGCCATATTGGGACTGGGCTCTTTCTATCAGTTGGGCGAAGCCGTGGCTGCCCGGTTGAAGGAAGAGAAAGGAGTGGATGCCACGCTTGTCAATCCTCGCTACATCACGGGTGTGGACGAGGCTTTGCTCGATGACCTGAAGCGCGACCATACACTGGTCATTACTCTTGAGGACGGAGTGCTGGACGGTGGCTTTGGCGAGAAGATTGCCCGTTATTACGGTCCGTCGGATATGAAGGTACTGAACTATGGTGTGAAGAAAGAGTTTATCGACCGTTACGATGTGGAGGAGCAGTTGAAGAAGAACCGGTTGACGGTTCCGCAGATTGTGGAAGATATCTGTAGGATTTGGTAAGAATTGAAAAAGGAGATGCATCAAACTGCATCTCCTTCTTTTATTTATTTAATACCCAGTTTCTTGGCAATATCCTTAGGCAGTGCATCCTTGTGCACAATGATGTTCATTGTTTTATAGCGCACGAAAGCTTTGGAAGCATACCACAGTCCTTTGTACTTTCCGGCTTCACCCCAAGAGTTCTTTACCATATAGTATTCGTTGCCTTCCTGGTCTTTGGCTATACCGTAAATCAGCATACCGTGGTCGTCAGTAGTTTCCCAGTTGTCGTATGCCAGCTGGCGCTCTTCTTGTGTGCACCACTTCTGCGGTTGAGGCTTGCTGTTCAGTTTCTTTTCTTCGGGTTTCATTTTCAGCCAGTGTGCCATGTCCGAACCGCTCAGTTCTTGCACCTTTTCTGCATCGGGCATTACGGCTATACCGTCGCGTGTGAAGCCTTGTTCGCTTACGTCACTACCCCATGCAATGGTGTAACCCTTATTGATAGCGTTGTCAAACACTTCCATCAACTCGTCGATAGGCAAGTTGTAGGAAGAAGCCCAACGCCAGTTGTCTTGTATTTCCAGGACGAACGGCTGGTAGAAGGGATGGTGGGTATAGGAAGTCAGTGAGATATAGTCATCTGCATTCAGTCCGGTAGATTCATAGAAAGACTTCGGAGTATATTCCTTGCCTTTGTAGGTGAACTTCTCGGGACGTTCGCCCAGATAGATGTCGTGGATGGCAGTGATGGCCTTCTTCCAAAGCGGGTTATTTTCCTTGTCTGCTTGCAGGCTGCGGTGTCTTCCCTTGGCAATGGCTGCCACTACGGCATCAGATACGGCTGTCAATTCGGTGTGGTTGCTCAGCGTGTCGCCATACATAACGCCCGGACGCATTTCCTCTTCGGGCACCAGACCGAAAGTTTTCATACCATAAATTACATCGTAGAACGAACCGCCTTGTGAGAACGAAACGTCACCATGTGTACGCACTGCCTTGTCGGCACGGTCCAGATAGGTGTTGTGTACGATAAACATTTCAGAAAAGTCGTATTCGCCTTTGCCCATGCGGAGCAGTTCGGATTCGATGAATGCCAGTCCGGAATAGCACCAGCATGTACCGGCACGGTTTTGGTTCTTAACAGAAGTGATAGGATTTTCTTTTACGGTTGTAAAAATGAAACCTTCCTCTTTCGGAGTGTCTTGTGCTATTGTGTTTAAACTTAATAAACCCAATGCAGCCATCAGTATTGATTTCTTCATCATAATTAAAATGTTATAGATTTATAGTTGCAACTGCAAATATAGATAGAATATCGTAAACAAAAGCTATCTTTGGAGCGTTAATTCTGACACTTATGGAGAAAATAATACGTATCGACGACCATAGCGGTCTTGTTTTGGAGGGCGGCGGTATGCGCGGCGTCTTCACTTGCGGTGTGCTCGACAGCTTTATGGATCGTGGCATTCGCTTTCCCTATACCATCGGCGTCAGTGCCGGAGCCTGCAACGGACTTTCTTATATGTCCGGTCAGCGCGGGCGTGCCAAGTACAGCAATATCGACTTGCTGGAAAAATACAATTACATCGGATTGAAGTATCTGTTGAAGAAGCGGAATATCATGGATTTCGACTTGTTGTTCCAGGAGTTTCCGGAACACATACTTCCCTACGACTACGAGGCATACTTTCATTGTCCCGAACGCTATGTGATGGTAACTACCAACTGCGAGACGGGCGAAGCGAACTATTTTGAGGAGAAGCGGAGTAAAGAGCGCGTCATTGATATTGTGCGTGCTTCGAGCAGTCTGCCGTTTGTCTGTCCCATTACCTACGTGGACAACATCCCGATGCTGGATGGAGGTATTGTGGACAGTATCCCTTTGATGCGTGCCCGTCAGGATGGATTTACCAATAATGTGGTGGTGTTGACGCGCAATCATGGGTACCGTAAGGAAATTCAGGGAACGAAGGTTCCACCTTTTATATATAAGAAATATCCGCTATTGCGTGAAGCCATCAACCGCCGCAGCATTGTCTATAATCAACAGTTGGAGCAGGTGGAACGGATGGAAGCCGCCGGGGAAATCGTTGTGATCCGTCCACAGAAGCCGGTAGTGGTAGACCGCATCGAGCGTGACATCAAGAAGCTGACGGAGCTTTATGAAGAAGGATACCGGTGTGCGGAACAGTTTGCTTTTCGTTTTTGATTCTGAGAGAGTATACTATGAGAGCTGGTGCAATTAGCATCTGCTCCCATATTGTTTTCATTCTTTTCTATTAATTTGCTGCTAAAGCTAAAGTTTATTTAGCAAAAAACACGCGTAGAATACCTTTAGAAAGGGGATGTATCAAAAATACCACCTTTCGTAACATTTGTTATAGGTGCAAATCCTGGTTTCGCTTAATTTTGCTGACACAAAACTCAATTGCAGAATTGGTTTATTATTAACTTTAAATTAATAGATATGTTGAAAAGCATTAGTCTCAGGCTTTGCACACTAATTGTGCTTCTTTTTGTGGGCATTCTTTCCTTTGCCCAGCAAGTTCAGGTAAAAGGTACTGTCGTTGAAAAATCGAGTGGTGAATCCATTATCGGTGCTTCTGTCATGGAAGTAGGTTCCAACAGCAATGGAACAATTACGGATATTGATGGAAATTTCACGCTGTCTGTAACTTCCGGTGCCACATTGTCCGTATCCTATATAGGATATAAAACCGTTACAGTAAAGGCACAGCCCACTTTACGCATTGAGTTGACGGAAGATTCCCAGTTGATTGATGAAGTAGTGGTGACCGGCTATATGTCCGAGAAGAAGGCCAGTTTGACCGGTTCGGTGGCTGTGGTCAAGATGAAGGATGTAGCAGATATTCCTACGGGAAATGTGTTGTCGAGCTTGCAGGGACGTGTTGCCGGTATGAACATTACGACTGACGGCACACCGGGCGGTGGAAATACTTCTACATTGGTCCGTGGTAAGTCATCTTTCCGAAATGATGCCAATTCCCCGCTTTATGTCATTGACGGTGTGATGACCCGTGAGAACATCTCGTCTATCCTTTCTTCCAATGATGTAGAATCCATTCAGGTATTGAAGGATGCCGCTTCCGCTTCTATTTATGGTGCACAGGCTGCCAATGGTGTGATTATCATTACTACCAAACGTGCCAAGAAAGGGGAGACCCGTGTGGATTTTGATATGTCGTTGACTTTGCAGACCTATCAATGTGGCTTTGATATGTTGAATGCAGATGAGTGGGGCCAGGTTTATTGGTCGGCTTATAAGTATGCCAATAATGGAGCTACGCCAAGCAGCGAAATATATGGTAATGGTGCAACTCCTCAACTTCAAGACTATATCGGCCTGAATGGAGCTAAAGTACATGCCGTTGATACGGATTGGCGCGATGTGGTTTATCGCACTGCCTTGATGCAGAATTACAGTGCGACACTTTCAAAGGGCTCTGACAATGGTGCCTTCTCGTTAGCGTTGAACTATCTCGACCATGACGGTCTGGTAGAGAATACGAATTTCCAGCGTATCAATACCCGCATCAGTTCTAACTATCATTATCTTGACAATCGCTTGCGCATCGGCGAGAACGTTGCTATCAATCGTTGGACACAGACCCTCAGTCCGGCCGGTGTAGATGAGAATGCCATCAAACAGCATCCTGCCAAGACGGTTTATGATGAGAATGGCAATTATAACGATGCCATCAATGATGTTTTGGGTGATGCCCCCAATATGGCACGTTTGTTGGAGAATGAAAAACAGAACAAACATGATTACTGGCGTATCTTTGGTAATGCATTCCTTGAAATTGAACCGATTAAGAACCTGGTGCTGAAAACCAATTTCGGTATGAATTATTATGATGAAACCAACAAAACTTTTGAGCCGGCATGGGCACGCGATGAGGTCAATAAGCTGACTCAATCATCCAACAAAAGACTGGATTGGGTATGGACCAATACCGTGACTTATAGCAAAGCTTTTGGAAAGAACAATCTGACTGCACTTCTTGGTACAGAAGCCAAGAAGAACCATTCGGAATCCATGTTCGGTTATGGTACGGGACTGGCTGTAGAAGATGAAGATTATATTTATCTCGACGGTGTGACTGCCGGTAAGAATGTAGGTGCCGGTGCTTCCAATTATGGCATGGTGTCTTACTTTGGTAAAGTGAATTATGATTATGAAGGACGGTATCTGGCTTCTGTTACGGTACGCCGTGATGCTTCTTCCCGCTTGGCAAAGGGTAATAATGTGGATTACTTCCCTTCAGTGTCGGCAGGCTGGCGCATTTCAAGTGAGAAGTTTATGGAAGCGACCAAGAATTGGTTGGCAGATTTGAAACTACGTGCTTCATGGGGTATCAATGGTAACGATATTATTGATAATGAGTCCCCCTATACTAAATACTTGATTAGTCTGAAGGATGCAAGCTACAACATGAACGGTGATGGAACGACTTTGGCTCCCGGTGGTTACAAAGTGAGGTCTACCAATCCCGATTTGAAGTGGGAGAGTACAAGACAACTCAATATTGGTGTGGACGCCGCTTTCCTGAATGGACGTCTGAGTGCTTCTCTCGATTATTTTGATAAGAAGACAAGTGATATGCTTGTAGAGAAACCGTATATTGCTGTCATTGGCGAGGGTGGTTACTGCTGGTATAATGGTGGTACGATGAACAATAAAGGTTTCGAGATGGCATTGACCTGGAATGATAAGGTGAAGGATTTCCAGTATAATGTAGCATTTAACCTTTCATATTACAAGAATGAAGTGACAGAGCTGTCGGAAGAAATTTACTATACTTATGGTGGCGGTAATGGTGTTGACAAGACCTTGGTTGGTCAACCGTTCGGTTCATGGATGGGCTTCAAGACAGATGGAGTGTTCCGTACCCAGCAGGAGGTGGATGAGTATAAATCCAAATATAATGTACAGTTTGGCGCTCCCGGAGTAGGACGTATTAAATACGTGGATGCTGATGGTAACGGTACGATTGATACGAACGACCGTGTATGGTTGGGGTCTGACAATCCGAAAGTGATTGCAGGTCTGAATCTTGGGGCATCTTGGAAAGGCTTTGACCTCAGCATGTTCTTCAACGGTATGATTCGTGATGCCTATAACAACTCCAAATATTATACGGATTTGTTCCAATGCTGGACCGGTAATCATTCTACCCGCCTGCTCGATGCCATGCATGCCTACGAGAACTTTGAAAAGACGGGTGTTTACAATAGCAGTGTACCTGCTTTAACCACCCTTAACAGCAACAATGAGCACGAAGTTTCTGAGTTCTATATTGAAAATGGTTCGTATATCAAGCTGAAAAGCCTGACATTGGGTTACACGCTTCCTAAAGCAGCTCTCGACAAGATGAAGATGCGTCATGCGCGCATTTATTTCCAGGCTCAGAATTTGTTTACGATTACCGGTTATATGGGTGCCGACCCTGAAGGTCTGGGCTATCCTTATCCGTTGCCCCGTACGTTCTCTTTGGGATTATCATTTGGTTTCTAAACTTTAAAACTATACTATTATGAAATTGAAACATTTATATATGCTTGGCGCAGTAGCGCTGATGACTGCAAGCTGTAATGAAGACCGTTTCCTGGATTTGAAGCCCCAGGGTAGCTTGAACGAAGATATTATGACTTCTACAGAAGGTGCCGACCTTTTAGTGAATGCCGCGTATGCTGCTTTGGGTGGTCCCGAGGGACAGAGTTGGAGTGTATGGTGTCATCCTACTTCCAATTGGACTTATGGTGAGGTGCGTTCGGATAATGCCTATAAAGGCGGTGGTGGTGTCGGTGACCTTAATGAAGTGCACCGTATGGAGACATTTGATATGGATGCAACCAATGGATTCTTGGACAGCAAGTGGTATCATCTATATTGCAGTGTACAGCGTTGTAACTCTGCATTGCGCGTACTGAATGCTGCAACAGATGAGCAGGTAAACGGACGTGTATCCCGCATTGCGGAGATGAAAGTGCTTCGTGCCCATTATTATTTTGAATTAAGCCGCCTTTTCAACAAGATACCTTATTTTGATGAGAACGTTGAGATTTCCCAATATCCGGATATTCCGAACAATGAGTTTACCCGTGACGAGATTCTGAGTATGCTGGCCAAGGAGATGCTTGATGCCGCCGAACAGCTTCCTGCATCACAGCCGGAGGTAGGGCGTATTCATAAATACATAGCACTGGCCTATGCGGCTAAAATCAAGCTGTACCAGGCGTATCAGCAAGATGAGATTACGCATGCCGTAACTTCCATCAATAAAGAGCTGCTGAGGGAAGTCGTTTCGCTTTGCGACCAAGTGACTGCCAGCAACCGTTACGGTTTGCTTGACGATTTCCAGGGATTGGATTTAGTAACTAATGAAAACGGTAAAGAATCTGTTTTTGCCATTCAATATTCCATGAATGACGGTACCGAAAGTGCCGGCCGCATCAACTGGAGCAATCTGTTGAATTCTCCGGGTGGAGGCAGCCCTTACGGAGGTGACGGTTTCTTCCTGCCCAGTCAAGATCTGATAAATGCTTACCAGACAGATGCAAACGGTCTGCCCGATTTTAATTATCAGTCAAAGTCTGATTATAGTTGGGCGGTATTGAACAATGGGGTTTATACTTTACAAAACACGACTCCCAATGTAGACCCGCGTCTCGATTTTGTTGTGGGCCGTCCTACTATAACTTGGAAAACTTATCCGGACAAGCCGTGTGAGGGATGGGTGCGTGATAAGGATACTTATGGCTATAATTGCGCGAAGCGCTTCTGGGTTTCTCCGGAAAGTAGTGATATGTTTAATGGCTGGCCTTGGGGGGCTTCACAGTTGAACTGGCAGATTATACGTTACGCGGATATTCTTCTTTGGAAAGCTGAGGCTCTTATTGAACTCAATGAAGGCAATGGACTCGAAACTGCCCGTGATTTGATTAATCAGATACGCAATCGTGCCCGGAACAGCGCCTATGTAAAGGATTTCAACGACCATTCCAAATATGCGGCCAACTACCTTGTCAATCCTTATCCTGCTGATGTCTGGAATCAGGATTATGCCCGTCAGGCCCTCCGTTGGGAAACACGTCTGGAGAAGGCTTTGGAAGGTGAACGTTTCTTCGACCTAGTCCGTTGGGGCATAGTGGAAACAACCATGAACAAGTACATTACCGCGGAGTCGGACAATCGCATTTATTATGCCAATGCGCACTTTACGGGTGGAAAGGATGAGTATTATCCGGTTCCGAACAATCAATACGGATTTTCTGGAGGCAAGTATGTACAGAATCCCGGTTATGCTCCGTTCAACTAATTATATTTTGAAATAAAAACGTAAGGGAGGGGAAACGTTTGTTTCCCTCTTTTCCTTTAAACAATCTTTTATTATGAAAAACTTTGCCTATTCTATATTAGGCTGTCTATTGCTTTCTTTGAATGCAGCTTTTGCTCAAAAAACATGGTCGTTTGACGGGCAGGACCCCTTACTTTCCTGTGACGGTAAGTCATTGTTGAATTTGTACACTATAAAGGAAATACCAGAATTTGTTACCGGAGTCGAAGGTAAAGCCCTTCGTACAGACGGGTATTCCACTTGGATGGATACAACCACGGAAGGAGATGTTTCGTCGTTGTCCGGATGGTTTGCTCTGGAATCTTATCCGACGGATACTGCTGCCTTTATGGGAATCAGAGACATGGCAGGAACATCTGTAGCGGTATGTGTAGACCGTTATGGTGAGCTGCTGTTGGGAATGGGGCAGAATGGCTCATACTCTTACTGTTCATTAAAGACAAAAGTCGACCGTTTCAAGTGGCTGCATGTGGTCCTTGATTTGAGTAATGAATCGGTTTGCCTGAATGGACAGAGGATGAGTGCAGAGGTATGGCTCCGGAACTTGCAGGATGGTGAAATGATGTTTCGGGTAGGTAAGGATTTCAGGGAAAAGAAGGTTTGGATGTACGATGTTACGGCTATAAACGGGTTGATTGACGGGATAAGCCTCACTCCCTTTTCCGATGATTCGTCTGCATGGAGAGACGAGATTGCCTTAGGATTGAAGAAGACTCCGGTTTTGGCTATTCCGGAAACCCGTTTTGCGAAGGACTTCAACCGTCCTCGCTATCATCTGTTGCCGGCTGCCAACTGGACGAATGAGACGCATGGTTTACTTCTTTATAAAGGTAAATATCATATATTCAATCAGAAGAATGCTTCTGCAATCTTCCTGGGACAGATAAATTGGGGACATTTCAGCAGTCCCGATATGCTTCATTGGACGGAGGAAAAGCCGGCTTTGACTCCTGATGCTGCTTATGACAAGAATGGAATATGGTCCGGGCATGCTGTTATCAATGATGACGGTATCCCCCAGCTGATATACACAGCCGGTGGAGACAAGATGGGAGTGGGTATTGCTTTTCCAAAAGATACTGCGTTGATAGAATGGGAGAAATATGCGGGTAATCCGGTTATTGCCGAGAAGCCTGCCGGATATACCCGTACGGACATGCGTGACCAGTATGTTTGGAAAGAGGGTGATGTCTGGTATATGATTATCGGTTTCGGCATTGAGCAGACCGATACACCCCACGGGGCTTTGCTGCTTTATAAATCGGCGGACTTGAAGAGATGGGATTTTGTACATTTGCTGTTTGAGGGCAATCCGGAAGTGGATGACTCCGGTATTTTCTGGGAAATGCCGGTCTTTAAGAAGATGGGCGGCAAATATGTTCTTTTGGTGAATAGGGTTCCTCATAAAGGCATACCTGCGCGTTGCCAGTATTGGATAGGAGATTTCAAGAATGAAAAGTTTATACCGGACAACCCAGTCCCTCAAAATCTGGAGGTCATCAATCGCTTGCTGTCCCCCTCTGTTGTTGAGACTCCGGAAGGGGATGTTGCTGCCATTGCCATTATACCCGATGAAATAGGAGGGGAGGCCACTTATGAACAAGGATGGGCACATCTCTACAGTATGCCCAGAAGATGGCAGCTGAAAGATGGGAAACTATGCCAAACACCCCATCCCGTGATGAAACAATTGCGTGAACAACCGACGGTTTATTCCAGACAGGCATTGACTGCTGCGAAACCGTGCATTGTGAGCAGAAGGGAACATCAGCTTGAAGTCAAGGCGACTTTTTATCCCGGTGACGCAAAACGGTTTGGATTTACATTGTGTAAGAATCCGGATAATAGCGAATATAGCCTGATTTATTATGATGTGGAGAAGGAGGAACTTATTGTGGACCAGACGCATTCTTCCTTGCGTGCACACATTCCTTTGAAGATTCGTAAGGATCATTATCGGTTGGATACTGCTAAACCGGTGGAGATTCGTTTGTTTATTGACGGTTCTGTAGTGGAAGGATTTATTAATAACGAAGATGCGTTCACTACAAGAATCTTCCCTTTGAAAGAAAATAGTACGCTATTGGAGCTATTCTCTGATGGAAAAACAACGGAAGTTGCTGCCGAAGTTTGGAAACTGAAAGATGTAAAGGTAAAGATGAACTTTTAATGAAAATACAGAAAATGAAGATACCAGCTATATTGGGTGCACTTTTATTGGCAGGAACATTGTCTGCCGGTGCACAAATGAATTCAGACAGTTTATACAAAGAGCCGTATCGTCCTCAGTATCATTTCAGTCCGGAGAAGGGATGGATTGGTGATCCCTCGGGATTCATGTACTATCAGGGTAAATATCATATGTACTGGTGGGGCAAAGTCGAATCTACAGATTTGGTACATTACCAACAGATAACCCCTTATGCCATGACCGGAACGGATGACAATATCAGTTACTTCACCGGTTCTGCGGTCATAGACAAGAACAACACGGCCGGCTTCGGCAAGGGGGCTTATGTGGCGGCTTACACCGTTTTTGAGAAGGACTCCAAGAAACAGGCGCAGGGCATCTCTTTCAGTCATGACGGAAAGACATTTCATTATTATGAAGGTAACCCGGTTCTGGACCTTTGGAGTACGGAATTCAGGGACCCTACCGTCTTCTGGCACGAGCCGACCCAAAAATGGGTGATGGTTGTAGCCAAGGCCCTGGAGAAGAAAATAAAGTTTTATACCTCTCCTGATTTGAAGAGCTGGACTTGGACCAGTGATTTTGGCCCTGCCGGTGACAGTGAAAAGTCTTGGGAGTGCCCGGATTTATTCCAGTTGCCGGTTGACGGGGATTCTGACAAGAAAAGGTGGGTGATGGTCGTATCTGTAAACTGGGCGCAAGAACAATATTTTATAGGAGACTTCGACGGCACTTCTTTTAAGCTGATGGAGAACCATCCTGCAGAGCCTCTATATGTGGACAAAGGGCTGGACTTTTATGCATCCCGCACATTTCAGGATTTTGACGGAACGTTGGATTCCAAAATTTCGATGGGCTGGGTTGCAACCTGGGACTATGCACCGGTAGCTCCATCGAAGTATGGGAAGGGCTTCTGGTCCATTCCCCGTAATCTGGAACTGAAGACATACAAGGAAGGCGTGAGGCTGGTGCAGAAACCGGTGGAACAGTTGCAAACACTTCGCCATAAGCCTGCATCGGTGAAACGTGCTTTATCGGTGGGAACACAGAGGTTACCCGGCTTTGTTCCCGATGAGAATGTCTACGAACTCGATGCTTCGTTTTCTACTGACGTATCCAACACCTTTGGCTTGAATTTGTGTGTGGGTGAAGGGCGCAAAGTGGTGGTCAGCTATGATACGGATTCACATAATCTGGTGATTGACCGCACCCATTGCTCCGATGTGCAGATTCCTAAATTCAGCCGTATGGCATATGCCAGGGTGGAACCGGTAGATAATAAGATACGTTTGCATATATTTGTAGACAAATCGAGTATTGAAATCTTTGCCAATGACGGGAAGGATGTATTCACATTATTAACCTATCCGGGCGAGGCTCAAACCGGTATCGAACTTTTTGCGCAGAAGAAGGGGACGAAGATGGAGTTGGATGCCTGGATGCTTAAATCAATATGGAGATGAGGAATTTATTGTTTGCATTGCTGCTTTTGCCTTTGATGGCCTCTTGTGTGAAGGATACGGCACAAGTGACTTTGGACTCTTTGCTGGATGAAATGATATCTGTAGAAGAATCCGCACGTTATCCGCTGGTGCCATATCGTTGCCTGCAAGTCAGCAGTTATGACCGCTCCTCCGTGTCTCCCGATTCGCCGGGATGGTTTGCCAACAATGATGGCTATGGCATTGTCTGTACGGATACGGTTGATGGGAGAGTGGAACGTGTGATGTTCGATGAAAAGGGCCCTGGAGCTATTACCCGTATCTGGATAACCACAGTTGACAAGCGTGGGACTTGGAGATTTTATTTTGATGGCGAAAGTACTCCCGGATGGATAGTTCCTGCCTATGATTTGATGCGTTTCGGAATACCCAGGTTGGGTAGGGGACTGCTTCAACCCCACACCAGCTATACTCCGGACGGGAAAGGCGGCAATACTCTTTTCCTGCCCATCCCTTTTGCCCGGAGTTGTAAAATTACATTTGAAGACGAACCGGGCATTGCGCCTACTCCCAAATACTATCACATCAATTATCGCAAGTATCCCGAAGGAACTTCTGTGGAAACCTTCTCTGCGGCATCCGTAGCCCGCGTCGGTAAAAAGATTTCAGAGGTAGATGATGCCTTGCTGCATCCTGCATCCCGTTCCGGTTTGCAGGTGGACAAGAAGCGGCAGGTGCTCCAGCCGGGCGATTCTTTGTGGATTGACCTGCCGCAAGGGGAAAATGCGGTTTATGAAATCAGTTTCCAGCTCGCGAATGCAGATTCTACGGCTTATGCCCAACTGATGCGCAATCTTATATTTAAGGCTGATTTTGACGGCCGGTCTACGGTTTGGGTTCCTCTTTCGGATTATTCGGGAGGGGGTATGGGTGCTCCGGCTGTTGATAGCTGGTTCTTGTCTGCAGACGGACAAGGCAAGGTGGTGAGCCGCTGGCTGATGCCCTACAAGACAGAAGGCAGACTATTGTTACAAAATATCTCCGCACACACTGCAGACGTGAGTATGGAAGTGGGAACGGCACCTTTGCCATGGGGAGGGCGTTCCCTCTATTTCCATGCTTCCTGGCGCCAGCAGACCGGACTTCCGGTTTATGAGCGTCCGGATGATGATGCAAATTGCCGGGAGTGGAACTTTGCCACATTGACCGGACGAGGCATATACAAAGGGGATGTCCTGACTCTGTATAACCATTCGCGTGCCTGGTACGGAGAAGGGGATGAAAAGATATGGGTAGATGATGATGTTTTTCCATCGCATTTCGGTACCGGAACAGAAGATTACTACAATAGTTCGTGGGCTCCGGTCGTAATATTCCAAACGCCTTTTGGTGGCGCACCCCGTGCCGACCAGGCGAGTTCTCACGGTTATAATACATTCTTCCGTACAAGGAATTTGGACGGTATACCGTTTTCTTCATTATTGCGTTTCGACATTGAATTGTTGAGTTGGGTAAGGGGAACTGTAGATTATGCAACTACCGTTTACTGGTATGGAGATATGGGAGCGAAAGCTGTTGATACTTCAGGACTTGAGGAAGCAGCCCAAGACTTGCTACCCGTTCCCGGCGATTTATCTAAATATCGAAGAGAAAATAGCATAGAATTTGAGGAAACAACTCCAATAGCCTCTTCTCCATCCATTCATTTTGACAAGCAGAGTATGCTTGGTTTCGTTGACGGGCAATGGAGTGGAGGAACCCAACTCTTGTGTATTGGTGGAAAACCGGGTGATTCTGTAGAGTTTGAGTTCAATCAATTGGAAGACTGTCCTTATCAACTGGTGGTGTATGCCACGAAAGCTCCTGATTATGGCATAGTTTCTTTTTCCGTAAATGGACAAGATACACATATAAAGTGGGATGGATATGATACAAAAGTTACTCTTTCTGACCCTATTTCTTTAGGATGCTATAGTCCGGTGCGTGGAGCATTGACTTTGAAAATATCTTTGTCAGGAGCTAACCCAAAAGCTGTTGAGGAGAAGAATTTGTTTGGATTAGATGCTATACAACTTATGAAAAAACAATGATATTATGAAAGAGAGGATACTGATACTTTTACTACTGGCTACTGTTTGTAGTATGCAGGCACAAAATATTCACATGGCACTACGTCCGGATGATTTACTGATAGATAATTTGGAAACTGGATATTGGAAGGAAATGCTTTTGGCAATTCACCAGTTTCTATGGAACGTTTGTCAATATGGGGGGATAATAGGTTTGAAGGAAATCGGATGGCTTCTAGCTTTGTCAATGGAGATGCCGGTACCGGTGTATTGAAGTCACCTCTTTTCAGGATAGAACGCAGATATGTTAATTTTCTGATAGGTGGGGGTGTTGATTATCAGCGGGAGTATGTAGCCCTTTGGATTGATGGAAAGGAGGTGAAAAGAAGTACGGGGTATAATAGACGTGTCATGGAATATGAGTCTTGGGATGTTGCTGAATATATGGGAAAAAATGCCCGGATTGTTTTAGTGGACCAATCAAAAGAGGGCTGGGGATTTATCAATGCCGACTGTTTCTACCAGTCTGATACCAAATTGGAAAAAGAAATTTTTGCGAAAAGAATGTTGGTAACTCACCGTTATTTGAATATTCCGGTAAAGATGGGAGCGGTTATAGAACAGATGGATATATGGATTGGTGATAAAATGGTACGTAATATGGAAGTGGAGCTTGGCGGCGATGAACCTGATTATTGGGTTACATTGGAGGTCAAGGATTGGATTGGGCAAGAATTACGGATAGAGGCGAGTAAGAGTCCTAATGTAGAGCAAGCTTTGAATCAATGCTTTTGTTCTGAAACTCCTAAGGAAGAGAACTTGTTTTATAAAGAACCGTTACGTCCTAAAGTACATTTTACTTCTCGCCGGGGATGGCTGAATGATCCGAATGGTCTGGTTTGGCATGAAGGGGAGTGGCATCTGTTTTATCAGCATAATCCCTATGGCTGTATTTGGGGTAATATGACATGGGGGCATGCTGTGAGCCGGGATTTGGCACATTGGACTGAGTTGGGGGATGTATTACATCCGGACTCGTTGGGACCTATTTTTTCCGGTTCGGTAGTTGTTGATAAAAAGAATACGCTGGGGTGTCAACAAAATGGAGATACAGTATTGGTTGCTGTTTATACTTCGGCAGGTGGATTCGGGTATCACACCCGGCATTTGCAACATTCACAAAGTATAGGATATAGTTTGGATAAGGGGCGTAATTGGGTTACTTTTTCCGGTAATCCGGTACTTCCCACGTTGGTCAGGTACAATCGTGATCCTAAGGTGACGTGGCATACGCCGACTGGCAGATGGATTATGGTATTGTACTTGGATAAGCAGGAGTATGCTATCTTTTCATCTCCCAATTTGATGGATTGGACTGAAACGGACCGTTTTAAATTAGAGGGGGCGGATGAGTGTCCCGACTTTTTTGAAATGTCCGTAACCAATGAACCTACTGTCCGGAAATGGGTCTTTACCGGGGCGAACAGTACCTATTTGGTTGGGAGTTTTGATGGATATCGTTTTCGGCCTGAGACGAAACCTGTAAAAATGGATAGTGGTACAAACTATTATGCGGTTCAAACATATAGTAATGCACCAGATGACCGAAGAATACAAATAGCATGGATGAACGGAAGTAATTTCCCGGATATGCCTTTCAATCAACAAATGTCCTTTCCGCGTGAATTAACATTACATCGGGTTGATAAAGGATATGTCTTAAAAAGTATGCCGGTAAATGAACTCGCTTTATTATATGGGAGAAAGTACATCTGGAAGAGTCTGGTAGTTGAAGAAAAGAATTGTTTCACGACAAAGTTGAATACTCCTGCCTTCTATCTGAAAACGGGTTTTGCTGTAGATAGTGTTGATGCGCAGATATTGGCTTTTGATATTAATGGTTTGAATTTGATTTACGATTCTGTCAAACAGATACTCACTGTTGAGAAAGAGAATGGGGAAACCTTGAAGCAGATGGTGCTAAAGCCCAATGAAGGAAGAATTGAATTGGATATATTGTCGGATATTGCTTCTGTAGAAATCTTCGTCAATCAAGGAGCACTGTCTGCTGCTTTCTATCATCTGATTGAAAAAAACACTCCTTCTGTCACCATATCAGTTGAAGGCGGACAAACAAAGTTGAAACAGTTGACAATTCATGAATTGAATTCTATGTATGTTCCCCAGTGACATACAGATACCTTTTTAAGGATGGAATGTAACATTTGTAGTATGCTTTGAAACAAAAAAGATAGTCTCCTGCTGCTTGGTGGCGTATCTTTGCATGCTAGAAAAACATAATTAATTTAATACCAACAGAAACATGATTCATTTAAAAGACTTTTGGCGGACAATCAGAAGGACGCTTACCGTATTTATATTAGGAACTACCGTGGCTGTCTTCACATGCCAGGCCATAAATCCTCCTTTCGTGATTAAACATCTGGGTGACGGACAGAGTATCGTCCAAATTGACGAGCAGAAGAAGTTTTTGCTGCTGCCGGTGGAAGAGGCTTCTCCGGAGGCAAAATTGTATATGATAGCGGACAATGATGTTGTACGCAGTATGAACGTGCGATTGGCAGTCAATAAGGTTGACTATTTTGTTCCGGTCGATTTGACCGGCTTCGATAATAAACATCTCTCTTTCAACTTCCAGCTTATTCCGGATTCGGCCTTATGCTGGGAAGAAATGAAACTGTCGGATGAATTCGATGTTTCGAACCGGGAGAAGTACCGTCCGGTGTATCATTTCAGCCCGGCTTACGGTTGGATGAATGATCCTAACGGAATGTTCTACAAAGACGGGGTCTACCATTTGTTCTACCAGCATAATCCCTACGGCTCCATGTGGGGGAACATGCATTGGGGACATGCCACCAGTACGGACCTCGTCACTTGGGAACATCACGGAGATGCTATTTCGCCCGATGCGCTGGGAACAATTTTCAGTGGCTCTTGTGTTGTCGACAAGGATAATACGGCCGGGTTCGGTGCCGGTGCCGTCATTGCTTTCTATACATCGGCAAGCGACCGCCAAGTGCAGAGCATGGCCTATAGCCTTGACAACGGAAAGACCTTCAAGAAGTATGCGCGAAATCCCATCCTGACTTCCACGCAGCGCGACTTCCGTGACCCTAAAGTCATCTGGCACGAAGATACCAAGAAATGGATCATGGTTCTTGCCGTAGGGCAGGAAATGGAGATATACTCTTCTGCCGACCTGAAGAGCTGGACGCTGGAGAGCAAATTCGGTGAAGGACAAGGTGCTCACGGCGGAGTCTGGGAGTGTCCCGACCTGCTTGAACTGCCGGTTGAAGGTACGGAACTGAAGAA
>OHTV01000495.1_pt1 | contig 18647 bp, 21 predicted proteins | sample 1579041 | NCBI WGS metagenome assembly OHTV01 (sample SAMEA3879583, study PRJEB24766) | human gut metagenome | biome: human-associated habitat; feature: feces | place: USA | collected 1985/1987
AAAGTAGCGGGTGCTTTTCTGGTTCTCTTTTGGCACGCAAAAGAGAACTTAGCCTCGCGTAACCGCGCTCTACCCCCGCGCAACCTCGCTCTACCCTTCTATTATACACCAAAATCCCCACATTTCTGTGACCAAGTCCCAAAAGCCTCCATTTCCCGCCGGAACTCCACTTTGCAAGGGCCGGAGAGTGTGTTATACTTTCCTTGAATTTGATTTTTTATCTTCCCAATGGAGGCTTTTACTTATGTCCACAAAGCAGCGCCTGCTTTTCATCACCACCGGCGGCACCATCGCCAGCGTCCGCACCCAGCAGGGCCTCAAGCCCGTGCTCACCAGCGAAGAGCTACTGGCCCATCTGCCCGAGCTGAACGACCTCTGCTGCCCCGACACGCTGGCCCTGTGCAGCATCGACAGCACCGACCTCGGCCCGGAGCACTGGCTGATGATGGCAAAGGCCGTGCAGGAAAATTATGCCCTCTACGACGGCTTCATCATCTGCCACGGCACCGACACACTGGCCTACTCGGCGGCGGCACTGTCCTACCTCATCCAGAACGCCGACAAGCCCATCATCCTCACCGGCGCACAGCAGCCCATCTCCAACGAGATCACCGACGCAAAGAAAAATCTGCGCGACAGCGTCATCTGCGCCCTTGACCCCGGCAGCCGGGGCGTTATGGTGGTGTTCGGCGGGCACGTCATCGCGGGCACCCGCGCCAAGAAGAACAAGACCATCAGCTACGACGCGTTCGCCTCCGTAAATTTTCCGGCGCTGGCGCTGGTACAGGGCGACCGTCTGGTGCGGTATGTGCCCTCGCCCTGGCCCACCGGCCCGGTGGAGTTTGGCCGCGCCCTCAGCCCCCGGGTCTTTCTGCTCAAGCTGACGCCGGGCCTCAGTCCCGACCTCATCCCGGACATCTTCCGGCTCTACGACTGTGTCATCGTGGAGAGCTTCGGCGTGGGCGGCATCCCCCAGCGGCTGATGGACGCCTTTGCCGAGGGCCTCGGCGACTACGACAAGACCCGCAAGGTGCTCATCCTCACCACACAGGTGACTTACGAGGGCAGCGATGTGGGCATCTACGAGGTGGGCAAGCGGGTCAAGAACCGCTTCCGTTTCCTCGAGGCCCACGATATGACCATCGAGGCCGTCGTGACCAAGATCATGTGGCTGCTGGCACAGGACTGCGACAGCTTCGATCAGTTGCAGCAGCGGTTCTACCGGCAGGTCAATTTTGATACGTTCTATCACTGAATGTCTAAAAAGGCCGACAGCGCAAAGCTTCAAATGCTCTGCGCTGTCGGCCTTTTTACTCAAAGATATTCCTCAAAATATTGCAGCGTCGAACAGCGGACTAATATTTTATCCGTTTCTTTTTCGCTCAGTTTTGCCTTCTTGTATTTTTCGATGTACTTTTGCATCCCGCACTGGATACGATACTCTTTTCCACGCAGAGCATCAAATTCATTTGGCCGGATATGTGGTTGCTTTACCGAATCGATATATTTCTGTTCATCTATAATAACAACAGCCTTTGTATAGTCTACGCCGCACTGATTCACTTTGTCTGTCAAATATGCATGAGGATGGCGGATATGTGAACGCATCGGAATCGCAAATATCCGCTCTCCAATCGTAATAAAGACGACCACATATGGTCTGTTCCTCTTCTGTTCGATTTCCGGGTAACGGTTGGCCGGATAGTCCTCATAGAACTTATCAGACAAAAAGGCAAATCTCATCGTTCTGCATCCTTTTATAAAAAGAAATGCCCCTTTCTTCAAGGGGCAATCTTCTCAGTGAACTTTTCTTTTATTTTACTTGGTCGCGTTCTACGACCAAATCTTCTCAGGTGAACTTTCTTTATGCTCGCGTTCTACGAGACCATCTTCACAGGTTCTCCCTGCACTTATAGTATACGGTCTTTTCTTTAAAATGTCAACCTGTTCACGTCAAAATTTTTCAGAATACCATCTGCACCAGCAGCACATAGCACAGCGTGCCGCCTGCGATGGAGACGAGCGTCTGATGCTTCCACTTATGGAGCGCGACGGTCACGCCGATGGCGATGGCCTCGGGGATACCGTGGCTGCCTGTGGCAAAGCTGACGCCCTTGAGGCAGTAGACGATGAGCATCCCGAAGATGGCGGCGGGCAGCACATGGCCCAGATATTCCACCACCTCGGGCACCCTGCCGCCCCGGGAGCCGAACACCAGAAAGGGCAAAAACCGGGTGATCATGGTCGCCGCCGCACAGACGGCGATGGTCAGGATGAATTGGAGATCACTCATCGTGCCGCCTCGCTTTCCTTGGCCTCGATGGGGCGGCGGAGCAGGAGCAGGGCCGCGAGGATGCAGACCATCGAGGGGATGAGGAAGCTGCCCGCGCCAAAGATGCGCAGGCAGACCAGCGGCGCAGCGAGGCCGATGACGGCGCTGGCGTGCTGCTTTTCCTTCTCCCACTGGTTGAGGAAGATGACCACAAACATGGCCGTCATGACAAAATCGACGCCCTCGGTGCTGAAGGGCAGGACTGCGCCGAGGGCCGCCCCCATGGCCGCGCTGGCGACCCAGTAGAACTGGTCCAGCAGGGTGATGAAGAACATGAACCAGCCCCGGTCCACCCCCTCCGGCGGCTCTGCCGAGCAGGTGATGGAGAACGTCTCATCGCTCATGGCGAAGATCATGTAGGCGCTGCGCAGGCCGTAGCCCCGGTAGCGCTGCAGCATGGTCAGGCCGTAAAAGAGGTGCCGCGCCTGGATCATCAGGGCCATCAGAAAGGCCGACACCGGCGCAAAGCTGCCCAGCAGCAGCGACGCCAGCACAAATTCCAGCGAGCCGCCATACACCACCGTGCCCATCAGGGGCGGCAGCCAGACCGGCAGACCCAGCGACTGCACATAGATGCCGTAGCCGAGGCCCAGCACCAAATATCCGGCAAACACCGGCAGCGTCTGGGGCGCTGCGGCCCGGAACGCGCGCCACACCGGCGCACGGTTCAATTTTATTTCGTTTTGTTCTTGCATTGGCTTCAACCCTCCATTCTAGTATTATAACAGGTTTATAATACATTGCAAGAGAGGAGTTTCCCCCTGCTGACAGACAAAAAGCATCCGCAGAGGCGGCTCTCCGAGCTTTTTTCGGAGAAACACCCTCTGCGGATGCTTTCTTTTTGCGATAGGATGCGGCCCTTAGTCCAGCTTATCCTTCTTCACGAGGTCCTTCGTGTAAAGGGCGCGGGTGGCGTTCAGGACAGCGAGGACCATAACGCCGACGTCCGCGAAGATGGCGGCCCACATATTGGCGATGCCCAGCGCGCCCAGCAGCAGGCAGGCCGCTTTGATGGCCAGCGCAAAGACGATGTTCTGGTAGACGATGCCCTTGGTGCGGCGGGCAATGCGCATGGCGAGAGCGATCTTAGCCGGGTCGTCGTCCATCAGGACAACGTCTGCGGCCTCGATGGCGGCGTCCGAACCGAGTGCGCCCATGGCAATGCCGATGTCAGCGCGGGAGAGGACGGGGGCGTCGTTGATGCCATCGCCCACGAAGGCCAGATTCTCCTTGGGCCGCTTCTCGGCGATGAGCTTCTCGATCTGATCCACCTTGTCGCCGGGCAGCAGGCCCGCATGGTACTCATCGAGGCCCAGCTCTGCCGAGACGGCCTTCGCCACCGGCTCGGCGTCGCCGGTCAGCATGACCGTCTTGCGGACGCCGGCCTGCTTGAGGCCCTTGATGGCCTGTGCGCTGTGGGGCTTCACCACGTCGGCGATGAGCAGGTAGCCCGCATACCTGCCGTCGATGGCCACATGGACGATGGTGCCGGTCTGGGGCACATCGGGGACAGAAAGGCCCAGCTTCTCCATCAGGCGGGCGTTGCCCGCCGCCACCGGCCTGCCATCCACCTTGGCGGTGACGCCGTGGCCGCCCAGCTCTTCCACATCGGTGACGCGGGCGGCATCGATGTCCCTGCCGTATGCAGCCTTGATGCTCAGGGAGATGGGATGCTTCGACCAGCTTTCGGCCAGCGCAGCAGCCTCCACGAGGGCTTCCTCCGCACCGCCCTCCACGGGGCAGATCTTAGTGACTTTAAACGTGCCCTGCGTCAGGGTGCCGGTCTTATCGAAGACCACGACGCCGGTGTTGGCCAGCTCTTCCAGATAGGTAGAGCCTTTGACGAGGATACCGCAGGCGGACGCGCCGCCGATGCCTCCGAAGAAGCTCAGCGGGATGGAGATGACCAGAGCGCAGGGGCAGCTGATGACGAGGAAGGTGAGGGCACGGTAGACCCAGTCCCCGAAGCGGGCCGGCTGGCCCATGAGAAGCAGGGCGATGGGGGGGATGAAGGCCAGCGCCAGAGCGCCGTAGCAGACCGCCGGGGTGTAGACCCGGGCAAAGCGGGTGATGAAGTTTTCAGCCCGAGCCTTCTTCATGCTGGAATTTTCCACAAGGTCGAGGATCTTGGAGACGGTGGATTCGCCGAACTCCTTGGTGGTCCTGACCCGGAGCAGGCCGCTCATATTGACGCAGCCGCTGATGACCTCATCCCCGGTCTGGACATCGCGGGGCAGGCTCTCGCCGGTGAGGGCGGCAGTGTTCAGGGTGGAAGCGCCCTCGACGATGACGCCGTCGATGGGCACACGCTCACCGGGCTGGACCACAATGACCGTGCCCACCTCGACTTCGTCGGGGTCCACCTGTTCCAGCTTGCCGTCCTCGCCCTCGATGTTGGCATAGTCGGGCCGGATGTCCATCAGGGCCGAGATGCTGCGGCGGCTCTTGCCGACGGCCACGCTCTGGAACAGCTCGCCGATCTGATAGAAGATGATAACGGCGCAGCCCTCGACGTAGTCGCCCAGCGCGAATGCGCCCACGGTGGCGACTGCCATCAGGAAGCACTCATCGAAGGCCTGACGGTTCTTGATGCCCAACAGGGCCTTGCGGAGCACGTCCCAGCCCACCACGAGGTAGGGGATGCAGTAGAGCAGCAGCTCTGCCGCCATGGGCAGGGGCGGCAGCAGCTTGAGCACCAGCACCAGCGCCAGAGCGGCGAGGATGCGGTAGAGCATTTTCTTTTGTTTTTTCGTCATGGGTCTCAGGCCTCCTTTGGGGCACTTTTCTCAGATTCAACAGGTTTTCCCCACAAGGGGCCTGTTTTCCACCCTTTCCCCCGGCTTTTCCACGATGTTTTCCCGCAAAAAGCCTCAAATGCGCGTTTATTTTTCTACTTTTGCGCAAAGGATGTTGAAAACACAGTGGAAATTGTTGAAAACTGATTCATTTTTCCACAGTTTCCACCCGCATCTCGTCCGCTGCGGCAGACGCTCAGATGCCGAAAATCTCGCAGTCGTCCTCCACCTTCTTGCAGGCAGCGAGGACGTTCTGCATGGTGGCCTTGGGGTCAGCGCCCTCGGCAAACTCGACGTTCATCTTCTGGGTCATGAAGCTGACGGTAGCCTTTGCCACGCCGGAAACGGTGTTGGCGGCATCCTCCATCTTCTGAGCGCAGTTTGCGCAGTCCACTTCGATCTTGTAGCTCTTTTTCATAATAAGTACCAGCCTTTCTTTCTATATAGCCGCTCCGCCGCAGGGTGCAGCAAAGCTTTCAGCATTTCAGGGGGCATCACTCTTCGATATGGTCCATGCCCATCGAGAGGATGCTGCGCACATGGTCGTCGTCCAGCGCATAGTAGACGGTCTTGCCGTCGCGGCGGAAGCGGACGAGCTTTGTGTCCTTCAGCACCCGCAGCTGGTGGCTCACCGCCGACTGGCTGAGCTGGACGGCGTTTGCGATGTCCTGCACGCAAAGCTCGTCGTCGTGGAGGGCATAGAGGATCTTGATGCGGGTGGAGTCGCCGAACACCCGGAACAGGTCGGCCAGCTCATAAAGCATCTCATCGTCCGGCAGCACCGGCGGGGCCTTGGGCAGTTTTTCGGGGGAAGTGACTTCTTCAGCCATCGTTGTCACCCTTTCGTTTTTACATATGAACATCTGTTCATGTATTCATGATAGCACGCAGGCGCCCCCCTGTCAAGCGTTTTTGTGCAAAAACTCATCATGCCTCCCAAATTGACAAAATAAACCGTAAAACGCCGGAAATTTGCAATCAGCTTGCGGTTTCATTAAAACATCCCTGCTGTGTTTTATGTCCTCCCTCTGCTCCGCCACTCCTTCAAGGCCCACGGCAGATACATAACGGCCAGCGCCAGCGCGATGGCAGGCAGAAAGCCCAGAATATAATACTTTTCGCCTAGCAGCTCTGTAAATGTACTGGTGATGATATTCCCATAGGGATTATTGAGAAAATAGAAGTTGGTGCCAAGCGGCTTATTCAAAAAGTAGATGGGCAGGGCGGATCCAAACAAAAACGCCAGTACCTGTGGGATTCGCCGAGGGCTGGGACGATAGCCACCCACCACCAGCAGGGTAGGATAGAGTACCAGCAGGGCATGGATGCTGACGGAGTGCAGATTGATGAGCGTCCACCAAGAGGGGACATCCAGCCAGCTGGGGCAGAGCAGAGCCAGCGCCGCACCCGGGATGCAGAGCGCATAAAGCTCCTCTTTGCACCAATTCCTGTCCGTGAGGGTGTTATATAGGCAGACAAAGACATTGATGCTGCACAGGTGCAGGGGCAGATAACTCCAGTTCCATTGACCGGTCAGCTCCATCCCCAGCAGGAGGGCAGCTTCGTCCAGCACAAGTAGGAGAGTGACTCCTATTAAAATACGCCGCCGGGTGCGGGCAGAGCTGCGGCGATACCACCAAGCCATTCCTGCAATGAATGCAAGCGAAAGAGCCAATTCTGTGAGGTGGATGCCGCCATACAGCGGATAACACCGGTAATCGGCTCCAAATTCAGCGTGGGTGATGTCGTAGGATTTCCAGAAATCATTCATCTTCTCTCCCTCCTTGTCCAGCTTATGATACCGCTTTTGGCTTCAGGCGGAAAGAGTTTTGGAGAAAAAATCCCGAAAACAGATGCAATGACCGATATTTTGTGGTATCCTTACGAATGTGAAATTATCTGCCGCAAACTGCGGCAGGACGAAGATTTGAGAAAGAAGGCATTTTTATGTTAGAAACTGGCATCCGCGGCAGGCAGAGCGTCGCCGTCACCCCCGAAAACACCGCCAAGACGATGGGCAGCGGCACGCTGAACGTCTTCGCCACCCCCGCACTGGTGGCGCTGGCCGAAAAGACCTGCTGGATGAGCGTCGCCGACGCACTGGACGAGGGCTGCGGCTCTGTGGGCACCAAGCTGGAGCTGGAGCACACCGCCCCCACCCCCGTGGGCATGACCGTCACCTGCGAGAGCGAGCTGACCGCTGTGGAGGGCCGCAAGCTGGTGTTCAAAGTGTCCCTGTACGACGAGAAAGGCCCCGTGGGCGGCGGCGTCCACGAGCGCTTCGTGGTCAACGACGCCAAATTTGCCGCCAAGGCCGAGAGCAAGAAAGGTTAATCTTTTTGCTCTCCGCGCCCGGCAAGCTCGATGGGCGGCGGGTCGGCAGCCAGAAGCTGCTGCTCGGCCCGGGCCTGTGCTTCCTGCAGGAGCCGGGCTGCCTGCTCGCTGGCGCGGAACAGTTCCAGATACATCGCTTTATAGTCCGGCGCAGCCAACACCCCCTTCCGTCCCCGTTCTTGGGGATAGTCTGCCCGGCAGACCGCAAAAAAATCAAGTGAGGAGCTTATCATGAAAAAAACCAATCTTTCGTGGGTGGGTGCTCTTCTGGTGTTTGCCCTGCTGCTGTGGTGCACCGCAGCAACGCCCGGCAAGATCGCCGACCCCTCCACCTACACCTGCGCAGTATACAGCTCTGCGCTCTCCCTGCTGCCCCCTGTGGTGGCCATCGTTCTGGCCCTGAACACCAAGGAGGTCTACACCTCGCTGCTGGTGGGCATCGCCACCGGTGCGCTGCTCTACGCCAACGGCAACCTTGAGCTTGCGCTGACCACCCTCTTCTTCAACGAGGACGGCGGCATGATCTCCAAGCTGTCCGATGCCAGCAATGTGGGCATCCTCGTCTTTCTGGTGATGCTGGGCATCCTTGTGGCCCTGATGAACAAGGCCGGCGGCAGCGCCGCGTTCGGCCGCTGGGCCTCCACCCACATCCACACCCGGGCAGGCGCACAGTTCGCCACCCTGCTGCTGGGCATCCTCATCTTTGTGGACGACTACTTCAACTGCCTGACCGTCGGCTCCGTCATGCGCCCGGTCACGGACCGGCAGAAGGTCTCCCGCGCAAAGCTGGCCTACCTCATCGACGCCACCGCCGCCCCCATCTGCATCATCGCGCCGGTGTCCAGCTGGGCTGCCGCCGTCACCTCCTCGGTGCCGGAAGGCTCGGGCATCAACGGCTTCACCATGTTCCTGCGCACCATCCCCTATAACTACTACGCCATCCTCACGATGGTGATGAGCCTCTTCCTCATCTTCAGCGGCTTCGACTACGGCCCCATGAAGAAGCACGAGGACAACGCCCTGCTGGGTGACCTCTTCACCACCGACGACCGCCCCTACGGCGACGATGTGGACGACGGCTCCGACGCCCGCGGCCATGTGATAGACCTCATCGCGCCGGTGCTGGTGCTCATCGCGGCCTGCATCTTCGGCATGGTGTACACCGGCGGCTTTTTCGAGGGCGTGGACTTCATCACTGCCTTCGCAAATTGCAGCGCCTCTGTGGGCCTCGTGATGGGCAGCTCCATCGCCCTGATGTTCACCTTCGTCTTCTACCGGGTGCGGGGCGTCATGACCTTTCAGGACTTCGCCGCCTGCATCCCCGAAGGCTTCAAGGCGATGGTCAGCCCCATGCTCATCCTGACGCTGGCGTGGACCCTTTCCGGCATGACCGGCCTGCTGGGCGCAAAATACTACGTCGCCAGCCTGCTCAGCGGCTCCGCTGCGGCGCTGCAGTACCTGCTGCCCATCATCATCTTCCTCGTGGCCGTCTTCCTCGCCTTCGCCACCGGCACTTCGTGGGGTACCTTCTCCATCCTCGTGCCCATCGTCTGCCATGCGTTCCCGGAGGGTGAGATGCTGGTGGTCTCCATCGCCGCCTGCCTGTCCGGCGCGGTCTGCGGCGACCACTGCTCGCCCATCTCCGACACCACCATCATGGCTTCCGCCGGTGCCCACTGCAGCCATGTCAACCATGTCTCCACTCAGCTGCCCTACGCCATGACCGCCGCCGCCATCTCGGCGGGCTGCTACCTGCTCTGCGGCGCAGCGCAGGCCGTCCTCGGCGAGGCTGCCAACGTCCTGACCTCCTTCGTGCTGCTGGCCTGTGCCGTCGTCATCGAGCTTGTGATCCTGAGCATCGTCAGGGCACGGATGGGCCATCCCGGGAAGAAAAAGTCCGGAAAAGCCTAAAATTTCCACCAAAATCGTGGATTTTTCTCTTCCCCTCCGGCCAGAATCATGGTATACTGTAAAAAGAGTAAATTTTTTGAGCTATTAGGCTCATGGAAGGAGAATCCATGCTGGAAGAAGTCTTTCAGGACGTTTATACCAAATTCAAGCTGCACTTTTATCAAAATGTATTTCAGCGCTTTGCCACCCGCGAGGCCACGCTGACCACGGTGGAGTCCTTCTGCATGGAGGGCATCATGGCGATGGGCGAGCCGACCATTGCGGAGTTCTCCCGCATGATGCGCATTTCCACTCCCAACGCAGCCTACAAGATCGGCAGCCTCGTGAAAAAGGGCTATGTGGAGAAGATCCAGTCCACCACCGACCGCCGCGAGTACTATCTGCGCCCCACCCAGAAATACATCGATTACTACAGCATCAGCTACTCCTACCTGCACACCGTCATCGAGCGAGTGCGTCAGCGGTTCCCCGCAGAGGACTGCGACAAGATGGAGCAGATGCTGTCGGTCATCAGCACCGAGCTGATGCCGGAGCTGGATATGCTGGCCAAGTGCCACCATTCGGAAGCGCCCGCTGCTCCGGAGACGCCCGCCGAAAAGTAAGCGTACAGCAAAACGATAAGGCCCTCCCGGGCAAAACCGGGAGGGCCTTGTTGTTTGCAGGGAGCTTACCCTCTTACAGCACCATAAACAGGGTGCCGGCGGCGATGAGGGCGCAGCCCACCATACTTTTGGCGGTAAAGGGCTCGTGGAGGAACACAAAGGCCAGCACCAGGGTGATCACCACGCTGAGCTTGTCGATGGGCACCACCTGAGAGGCCCGGCCAAGCTGCAGGGCCCGGTAGTAGCACATCCAGGACGCCCCGGTGGCCAGCCCCGATAGGATGAGGAAGAGCCAACTCCGGCGGCTGATCTCCCCCATGCCCCCCTGGGCCCGGGTGAGGAACACCATGCCCCAGCTCATGGCCAGCACCACCACAGTGCGGATGGCGGTGGCCAGAGTGGAGTTGACCCCCTCGATGCCCACCTTGGCCAGGATCGAGGTAAGGGCCGCAAACAGGGCCGAGCACAGTGCAAATACAAACCACATAAACAGACCTCCGTTTTTGCTGCCCAAAGCGAAGTGCGGCCGCCCCGACGGAACGGGACAGCCGCAGCTTCATGGGAATGTAACAGACAGAGCTTGTCAGGATGTTGAGCTTATGCCTTCTCCTGTGCAGCGTTTGCAGCGGTGCGCTTGTTGATCTTGCTCTGGTTATAGACCGAGTAGATGATAACGAGGATGGCTACGCTTGCAAAGACCATAGCGATGGGAGAGGTGGTGATGGCGAAGAAGTTTCCGCGCTGGATGTTCATGTAGCGCACGAAGTTCTTCTCGCACATGGGTCCCAGAATAAGGGCCAGCAGGATGGGAGAAAGGGGGAACTCGTACTTGTTCATCAGCCAGCCGATGATGCCGAAGGCGACACAGACGCCCACGTCAAAGGCATTCTTGTTGATGGAGAACGCGCCCAGCAGGGAGATGACGAGGATGATGGGGTAGAGCATCTTCTTCTCGACAGAGACGATCTTTGCAAAGAAGCGGACGCCGAGGCAGCCCACCACCAGCATGCAGAGGTTTGCCAGCATCAGAGCTGCGAAGACGCGGTAGACGGTGGGCAGCTCGGTGACATACATCATGGGGCCGGGGGTGATGCCCTTCATGATGAAGGCACCCAGCAGGATGGCCGTGACGGAGTCGCCGGGGACGCCCAAAGACAGCAGGGGGATCATTGCACCGCCGGAGCAGCCGTTGTTGGCGGACTCGGTCGCCGCAACGCCGTTGGGGATGCCGGTGCCGTACAGCTCGGGGTGCTTGCTGGCGGACTTGCTGGCGCCGTAGGAGACGAAGACGGCGATGTCACCGCCTGCACCGGGGATGGCGCCGATAAAGGTGCCGATGAGGCCGCCGGAGAGGATGTTGGGCCAGATCTTCTTGATGGTCTTCCAGTCCGGCAGGACATTGGTGATCTTCTCGTTGGATCTCTGCTCCTGCTCCTCGCCGCGGATGATGCGCTCCACGCCGGCGATGACCTCAGAGACTGCGAACAGACCGATCAGGGTAGGGATGAACTGGAAGCCGTCCAGCAGGCCGGTCTGCTTGGTGGTGATGAAGCGGGGGATGCCGTTGGTGGGGTCGAGGCCGACGGTGCACAGCAGCATACCGAAGAAGGCGCTGATGAGGCCCTTGGCCACAGACTTGCCGGAAATTGCGACGATGACCGACAGACCGAAGACGGCCAGCATGAACATCTCGCCGGGGCCGAAGTTCATGGCCATGTCAGCGACCAGCGGAGACAGGAAGGTCATGACCAGTGCGCCGATGACGCCGCCGCAGAAGGACGCGAACATGGCGACGGACAGGGCCCTGCCGGCCTGACCCTTCTTGCACATGGGGTAGCCGTCCAGCAGGGTGGCGGCTGCGGCGGGCGTGCCGGGGGCGTGGATGAGGATGGCGGAGATGGAGCCGCCGTACATACCGCCGCAGTAGATGCCCAGCAGCAGGCCGATGGACGGGATAAGGTCCATGCCGAAGGAGAAGGGGATGAGCAGCGCCACGCCCATGGTGGCGGTCATGCCCGGGATCGCGCCCAGCAGAACGCCGCCCAGCGCACCGATGAAGGTCATCAGAAGGACCTCGGGGTTGGACCAGACAGTCGCGTAGCTGGAAAGAAGCAGACTAAAATCCATAACTGTGCTCCCTCCTTAAATCATGTCCACGAGGGTGCGCAGGAAGTTCAGCGGACCCAGCGGAATATTGACGGTAAGCACCTTGTAGAACACCAGCCACATCAGCAGCGGCACCAGAATGCTCACAAGGATCATCTGCACCCAGTTGCGCTTGCCGATGAGGAACATGATGATCATCGACAGCACCATTGCGCACAGGATGTAACCGCAGCTCTTGAAGAGGGCGGCAAACAGCACGCAGAGGATGATGACGAAGTAGGCTGCGGCCAGACCCTTGTCCTTCAGGGGGTTCAGGGTGCCGACCTCAACGGCGGTGGGGTCGCCCTCCTTCATGGTGCCCATCAGCTTGAAGACGGACTGGAGGAGCAGGATGACGGAGAAGATGACCACGCCCACGATCATGACGCGGGGGAAGGTGGACGCCTGCACATAGGTGTTGGCCACCTCGGGGAAGTTGCCGGTCTGGAACCATGCCCAGATGCCGATGGCGAGGAAAATGATGGATCCGATCAGATTGGAAAAGGCCATCGTTTTCATTTTGTTTTTGTTCAAAAGGGGTTCCTCCTCTCTCTATTTTCAAAAAAGGGGCAGGCACGAACTGCCTGCCCCAGCAAATACGCAGAGAGACAAATCAGAGGCCGACAGCGTCCATAGCAGCTGCGACGTCGGTAGCAGCCTGCTTCAGGTAGTCCGCATAGCCCTGTGCATCCAGATAGGAGATAGCCTGACCGTTGTTGTTCATGAAGGTCACGAAATCGGGATCCTCGATGGCGGCGGCGCAGGCCTCTTCCAGACGGGTCATGATGGCATCGTCCACGCCCAGAGGAGCGGCCATGCCGCGCTGGGTGTAATAGGTGATGTCGTAGCCCTGCTCCTTGCAGGTGGGCACATCGGGGAAGACGGGGTTGCGCTCCTCGTCCATGACGCCGAGGCAGATCAGGTCGCCGGACTCGATGAAGCTGCGGGCCTCGGCCAGAGAAACGGTAACGCCCTGAATGAAGCCGCCGGCTGCATTCTGGACGGCGGTAGCAGCGCCCTCCTGATAGGTGATCATCTGGATGTCGATGCCGGTAGCGCTCATCAGGTAGCCGCCTGCGATGTGCCAGACAGAAGCGTTGGAGGAGCCGCCCATCTGCACCTCACCGGGGTGAGCCTTGCAGTAGTCGATGAAACCGGGCAGGTCGGTGATGCCGTTGCTTGCAGCCCACTTTGCGCCGACGGTGATGGCAGCTGCGTCGGTGTTGACGCGGCACAGGGGAGCGTAGTTCTCCCAAGTCAGCTCGCTGGTGCCCAGCTTCTTGTAGGTAGCCAGCTCGAAGGTGATCATGCCGATGGTGTAGCCGTCGGTGTTGGCGTCCGCGATGGCCTGATGGCCCAGAATGCCGCCGCCGCCCGTCTGGTTATCGACGGTCAGGGTCACACCCAGATTCTTGCCCATTGCCTCGCAGAATGCGCGCAGGCAGGAGTCCGTGCCGCCGCCTGCAGACCAGGGGCAGATGACCGAGATGCCCTTGGTGGGGTAATCGGTGGACTTGCCGCCGGCGGTGCTGGCAGCAGCGGAACCTGCAGTAGAAGCAGCAGTGCTATTGGAAGAGCCGCCGCAGGCGGTCAGGACGCCAGCAGCACCCACGACAGCAGAAGCTGCGAGGAAGTCACGACGAGAGATCTTTTTCATTTCTTGTTACCTCCGATTCATGTTGCGTTTATCCGTTTCATGGTGGTGCCGTGCTTTGCTCACAGCACCATTCCCTCCGCAAACGGACTCGCCTTTCGCTACTATGATAGCGCATATTTTTCCATCCCGCAATTAGGTTCAAGCACAAATTTTTAACAGAATGTTTGTACAAAGTGACCCAGTTGATGGGTTTTCGGACCTTCTGCTGTGCGGAGATTCAGGATCTTAGCTTTTGTATACAAGATTCTTTGCTGATGTACTTTTGATGTATACCGGTGGGCCGGTACGCCCCGCATCCCCCTCTCCGGGATCGGCTGGCACCGACACAAAAACAGCCCGCAGGCCGGGCATTCTGTCCGTCCTGCGGGCTGGTCATTTCCTGTGGGATCATGCTCTTCCTGCGCCCCGGTCGAGTATCTTATCGAAGCGGGAAAAGAAGGTAATGGCTGTGATGGTCGCGGCCAGAAGGTCGCTGACCGGCTCTGCCAGAAAAACGCCGAAGCATTTGTCCGCCACAAAATGGGGCAGGATAAAAATGAGGGGGATGAGCAGGATGATCTTGCGCAGGCAGGCCAGCAAGAGGCTGACCTTCGCCTGACCCAGCGCCATAAAGCTCTGCTGGCAGGCGATCTGAACGCCCATCGCAAGGATACCGGCCATATAGATGCGCATAGCCCATGTGGTGTAGTCGATCAGTGCGGCATCCGAGGTGAAGATGCCCGCCACCGCGCCGGGCACGGCCATCATAAGCAGCCAGAACAAGGTGGTGTAGCCGACGCAGAGGGTGAGCTGGAAGCGGAACGCCTCCTTGACCCGGGCCTTTTTGCCTGCGCCGAAGTTGAAGCTCATGACCGGCTGGCCGCCCTGACAGATGCCCTGAATGGGCAGGGTGCACAGCTGGGACACGCTGGTGATGACGGTCATCGCGCCTACGGCGATGTCGCCGCCATAGCGGGCAAGGCTGGAGCTGAAGCTGATGGAAAGCAGGCTCTCCGTCGAGAGCATGACGAAGGACGAGATGCCCAGCCCCAGCACCGGCAGGATGACGCCGCGCTCCACCCTGAGGTACTCTTTGCGGAGTTTGAGAATCGTCTTCGGGCCGGTGAGGAACTTCAAGATCCAGCAGGCACCCACGGCCTGACTGAGCACCGTCGCCACCGCTGCGCCCCGGACACCCCAGCCAAGGCCGAAGATGAGGATGGGGTCGAGGATGATATTGATGACTGCACCGATGACGGTGGTGAGCATACTGATCTTCGCAAAGCCCTGCGTCGTGATAAAGGGGTTCATGCCCATGACCAGCAGTACGAACACCGAGCCGAGGATATAGATGCGGCCATAGGCCACCGCGTAAGGGAGGGTGGCGTCGCTGGCGCCAAAAAGCCGCAGCAGGGCGGGCGCACCGGCATAGAAGCCGATCGTCAGCGCCACGGCGAAGAAGAGCAGCATGGTAAAGCTGTTGCCGATGATCTTTTCGGCGTCCTCTTTGTTGCCCTGCCCCAGTGCGATGGCCGTGCGGGGCGCACCGCCCGCGCCGATGAGCATGGCGAAGGCGTTCAAAAGCATGAGGATGGGGGCGAACAGGCCCACGCCTGTCAGCGCCGCCGCGCCGATGCCCTCAATGTGGCCGATGTAGATGCGGTCTACGATGTTATAGAGCAGATTGACCACCTGCGCCACCACGGCGGGGATCATCAGCTGCAAAAGCAGGGGCTTGACCGGCCCGCTGCCCATATCCTGTCGATTCTGTGCTGCCATAGGTCCTCCTTCGAGTCTATATGCTTCAAATTTGAAATAAATATAGCATATGCCGCCCCGCCTGTCAAGGGAGAGGGCAGAGCGCAGCAAAAATCAGAAGGCCCTCCCAGTCCTGCTGCCTGAGGTCAGACAGCCGCCGGAAGGGCTTTTTGTTTTTCCAGTTGACGGAAAGGCGGGATTTTGCTATAATAATAAAGCTGTATATGGATAAGGAGCACCCCTCCTACCAGCAACTATTCCAAGTTTCAAGGCCGATTTGCGATATACAAATCGTAAATTTTCCATGAAAATATACTTGGAGATGTATCGAAGTGGTCGTAACGAGAACGACTCGAAATCTAACTGGCTTTTTGGAAGTGGTTTTCCGGTTTTGCTAGGTTTCATGCGGGTTTTCCGACTTCGTGAGGGAACGATTTTCTGGCGTTCTCTCCTGCAATTCTCTCCAAAGTTTTCCCAGAATGCACGGCGCATTCTAAAATTTAATATCTGGAGCATTACTCAAGTGGTCGTAAGAGGTCGCACTCGAAATGCGATAGGCCGGGAGACCGGTGCCAGGGTTCGACTCCCTGATGCTCCGCCAAATCGAATGGACAGATGAATTTTATTCGTCTGTCCATTCTTTTTTGCCGGAACATCGCCCGTCCACCCTGTCTTGTGGGCGTATGGCATCATGCTGACGCATTGCCATAGCCCAGCCCCTCCAGCATCGCCTGTGCAGACGAGAGCTTGGAAGCGTAATCGAGGTGGGCGTAAATATTGGCGGTGGTGGAGAAGTCGCTGTGACCCAGCCATTCCTGAATCTGCTTCATGGGAACGCCGTTTGCCAGAAGAAGGCTGGCGCAGCTATGACGCAGGTCATGAAAGCGGATAGGACGCAGACCGTTTTTCTCCAACAGCTTCGGGAACTGCTCGGAAACGTAGTTGGGGCGGATGATGTTCCCGATCTCGTCCACACACAGATAGCCCAGATAATCCCGGTTGTAGCTTTTACCGCACAGGCGGCGGTAGGTTTCCTGCTGACCTTTCAGCATCAGCAGGCGGTCACGGATGGGCGGCACAAGAGGCAGCGTCCGCAGGCTGGACTTCGTTTTTGCACGGTCTGCCTGTACCAGAACCTTTTTGCCGTCGATGGATTCCAGCTCGTTGCAGATCTCATCTAAGGCAATGTATTGCTTCCATGCTTCGTTGCCGATGACGCTCTGAAGGGCTTTCTCAGCCGCTATTTTGGCTTTTTTCAGCCGCCGATAGTTTTCATCCTCGCCCAGCATTTCAGAAAAAATCGTGCTGCTGTGCTCAGAATAATATTCTTCCAACTTCCGATTTTCCATAGCATCCCTCACAATCCGGCAACCCAGCCACTAAAACGCTCTGCTGCATCCGCAATCAAAGCGCCCATGAAAATCAACACAAAGCATCCAAACTCTGCCACCAGCAAGATCAAAAATTGCAGCCACTCCCGGCAGTACAGCGTATAAAGGCCGCAGCCGAAAATATACAGCATAGGCAGCGCCAGCACAAACGCTGACAGGTTCAGCGTCCATTTCAGCATCAGCGCAAGGAAAGCCGTAAGCAGCCAAAACGGGAAAACGATCATCTTGATAACGAACCTCATATCCAGCACCTGCCTTTCGTCCCTATTATAAAGGTGTCAACGATTGCTTTGCAAGGATGTCAACCCTTATGTACCCCCGCAGCCCTCCAATTGCGGGGAAAAATTTTAGAGTTCTGCCAGTCGAGCGAGAATTTTTCTGCCAATGTCGATCAGCTCATCCAGCCGCTGCCGCAGGTCCTCCATGTCAGCGGCGTAGACTTTGCCGCACTCGTTGGCACGTTTGGCGTACTGGTTCAGGTTGTTGCTGCACATTTGGAGCAGATACGCCATGCGGCGCAGCTCCTTCAGGTCGAGGTGCAGGCAGTAACCGTCCAGTGCCATCTTGCGGATATAGGCACTCAGGCTGCGGATGCCCATGCCCAGCATCTTTTCATAGATGCGATCTTTCTCCGCTTTTGTGGTTCTCAGGATGATGATCTCGTCCCGCTTTTCCCTCACCGGGCATCACCGTCCTTATCCAGATAGCTTTTGAAGGGCTTCACCGGCTCCGGCTTGTCCAACTTTTCCTCCAGTGCCGCCAGCACCGAGGGGCGGCGGGGTGCATCCTCGTCCGGCTGTTCCTCCTGTTCCGGCTCGTGGCTTTTTTCGTCCACATCCAACTGGGCGTTCAATTCTGCAAGCCGTGCGGACTTCTCCGCCAGCTCTTCCTCCTGCGGGAAGGGCTTTTCCACCTCGATACCTGTTCTTTCGTCTGTAATAAATCTTTGCATAGTTCTTTCTCCTTTTGCTTCTTGTAGTAAAACTCCAAGGTTTTTTTATTGTGGTTTACCTTTTTACATTCCTCGGAACAGAATTTCTGCTGACTGTGTGTAGGCCAGTAGGTACTGCCACACACAGCACATACACGCTGACGATAATAGTGATCACCTTTTTCCGCTTCTCTATCGGCTTTTGTCTTATCCTGCCTTGCCTGATAGCAGCAATCCTTTGAACAGAAAATCTGTCGGTTGCTTGTAGGGGTAAACTCTTTCCCACAATGAGGACATACCTTTGTTTTGACGATTTCGCCACCGTTTTCAGCAAGTTTTTTTGCCTTTCGCTTCTCTCGATAGGCTTTTTCACGCTGACGCTGTTTCTCCAATCGCTTCTTTTCTTCCTGTTCTTCCTGCTCTTTTATCTCGGCAAGTTCTTCCTCGGTGTAGGCAATATCGACCTGTCCGACATAATTGAAGTAAATATCAACCTTTTGTGTCTTTGCTTTTCCCACACCCTCGGCTTCATACACCACAATCTTGTCAATGAGTTCGGTAAACATCAAATCAGAAACTTCCGTAGGATTTTTGTACTTGCGTATCAGCGATATAAAATGCTGAATATCCATAGTGCTGTCTTTTTCTTCAGAAAGTTCCTTTTTCATCGTTTCCATTTTCGCTTCCAATTCAGCCTGTTCATCGTCATACTGCTTCATCAGTTGCTTGTATTGTCTTTCGGGTAGCAATCCCGATATAAGATTTTCATACAAGCCACGAATGAGCGTAGAGAGTTCGTCATAGCGTTTCTG
>OHTV01000552.1_pt1 | contig 16905 bp, 21 predicted proteins | sample 1579041 | NCBI WGS metagenome assembly OHTV01 (sample SAMEA3879583, study PRJEB24766) | human gut metagenome | biome: human-associated habitat; feature: feces | place: USA | collected 1985/1987
TACGTTCAAGGGGCAGAGCGTGGCGGCTCTTTATGATGAAGAGTTACGTGGTCTGCGACAGGCTGGGGACATTGACGTATATGTGGAATGCGGACGGGAGAAGGCATTGGAATACCTGAGGAAGAAGGGCATTGACAATGGCGGCTGGGACTACGTGCATGCGCATCCGAAGATTTTCAATGATGCTGAGGTGGAGCTGCACTATAGGCTGAGCATTTCTCATAATCTTTTCAAGAACAGGAAGATACAGGGGTTCTGGGGGAGTCATGTGGCGGATTTTTTTGCAGGAAAGGCTGAACTGCCTTGTGGGGAAATCGTCTGCCCGTCCGACTACATCCACCTGTTTTACCTGCTGCATCATGCTTTCAGGCACCTCATTTCCGGCGGAATCGGTCTGCGTCAGATGATGGACATCTATTTTGCGGTTCTGCGTCGCGATGCCGGGATGGATGCCAGGCTTATGAAGGATGTCAATGACATGGGCATGACCCGTTTCGCTTCCGCGTCAATGTGGGTGCTCCGGACTGTGTTTGCATTGCCTGAGATTCCGTCACTCTGGAATGCTGATGAGTCGGAAGGACAATTTCTGCTCAACGAAATAATGGCGGGAGGGAACTTCGGACATGGTGATACCAGGTTCCGCCACCCGACGTCCCGTGCCGGAAAGCTTGTCGAAATCGCCAGACGCAATCTCCACTTGTTGAGCCATTACGAAAGCGACGCGCTCTCCGCCCCGTTCTACTACATCTGGCACTTCTTCTGGAAACGGATACAGATTTGCAGGATGTGGTTCAGATGTCGTGCCTGATTGACATTGTCATGGTGGATTCTCAGAAGGACAATGTCGAGATGGATTACGATAAACTGGCTGATGCTATCACGGAACGCACCAAAGTCATTGTCCCTGTGGATATTGCTGGTATCTGCGCTGATGTGGATAAGGTTCGTGAGATAGTGAGACGTCCTGAAATTCTGGCAAAATTCCATCCTGCGAATGACATTCAGAAGCTTCTGGGCCGTATCGCCATTTCCAATGACTGCGCTCATTCATTTGGTGCTTCGCGTCATGGCAAGATGGCTGGCGAGATTGCTGATTTCTCTTCGTTCTCTTTCCATGCGGTGAAGAATTTCACTACTGCCGAAGGCGGCGCATTGACATGGAATCTGCCGTTCGGAAACGAGAAGGTGGAGCGTCAGCAGGTGTATTGTGGAAGTTCTGTACCTCTTTCATTGAGGGTGAGACCTGGAACGAGTTTATCTACCGTTTCTCCCAGTTGTTCTCGCTTCATGGTCAGAACAAGGATGCGCTCGCAAAAACGAAGTTAGGTGCATGGGAGTACGATATCATTGGCCCATGGTACAAATGCAACATGACCGACATCATGGCGGCTCTCGGTCTAGTCCAGTTCGAGCGTTACCCGTCAATGCTGGAGAAGCGTCACGAGATGGTTCCATTGTACAATGCCGGCATCGATTCTCTGAACGCTGGCCTTGATGCAGCCCATCAGGTCAAGTATCTGAATCACAGGGCTCCAGATCATTGTTCTTCGCACCATCTTTACCTAGTCCGTCTTCAGGGCCGCACCCGCGAAGAGGCCAACAAAGTTATCGAGCAGATGGCCGAGCGTGGCATCGCAACCAATGTCCACTACAAGCCTCTCCCGATGATGACAGCCTACAAGGCTCACGGCTTCGACATCGCCGATTTCCCGAATGCCTATCATCTGTTCGAAAATGAAATCACGCTTCCGCTGAATACCAAAATGTCAATGGAGGACGCCGAGTACGTGATAGAGAATTTCGTGGAGATTGTTCGTGGCCTGTAGGTGTAGGGGAGAGAGATGAATTAGTCGCTCGAATTTTGGAGTAATCTGTGGGATTATACAGGATTCGGGCGAATTTTTGTATTTTAGGGGCAAGGTGACGATTTGGTGCATTTTCATTGACAAGTATCTTGGAGATGGTCGGTCTGCAGTGGCATAGATAAGGGTCTTGTGGATTGTGGGGCTTTCGCTTGTGGCTTGGCGTTGGTTTTACTTGTTTGTGGCATTGGCGCTGCTTTCTGTGGCGTTTGTGCTGTTCGGGATGAAGTGTTATCTTTGCATGAGGGGTGTCTGGCTTCTTTTGGAAGAGTAGCGGTGCTTTTGGAGGGGCGTGGTAGCATTGACATTGACTTGGATTATTGTTGGGCTGTGGCTGAAGTGGGGAGGATTTGGATATGCACTGGCGGTCAGGCTGTTTCAGCGTCGTCCGGAGGTGAGGCGTGTGAGGGAGTTCTGGTATATTGAGGTGCCGTCTTGTACAGAGTGGAAGATCAACAGTGCGATGGTGTCGTTCAATCCGAATTGTTATGTGGAGGTCGGCAAGGATGGTGTAGATGTGAAGGTGAAGGCGCTTTCGATGTGCAGGGGCGTGATGAGGCCTTATCCGCATCCAAGGTCGGCGGCGTTTATCGAGGGCCTTGCGGCGTATCGTGGCGGACAGTGGGGCTTGATGTATGCTGAGGCTTATGCGGTGGTGGTTAGGGAGTATTAGTGGGGAGTGGTGTAGTGTGGTTGGTGAGGGCGTTGGAGGTGCTTTATTCTTCTGATTGGAGGGTTGAAGGTGGTGTATAGTTGTTCTTAGGACCTTTTTATAGAGGGTGAGACTTGGAATGATCTCATGTGGGAGTTAATCCCATATCAATTATTTGAATTGTTCAGAATATGATTAAGAAGATTGTTATTAAGGATGTTGCCACTTTTAATAAGGAGGGCATTTCTATTGATAATCTTAAGAAAGTTAACTTTATCTATGGAGGTAATGCATGTGGAAAAACTACAATCAGTCGTGTGCTATCTTGTAGGGACATCCAACATGTCTATCCGCAGTGTGAAGTGGAATGGGAGGGGATTCCTCTTCAAGTTGTGACTTACAATAATGATTTTCGTAATGATAATTTTCGAGAAGCGGAGATTCCGGGAGTTTTTACTCTAGGTCATGCCTCTGTCGAGGCGATTGAAGATATTGAGAAATTGAGGGAGGAGAGGGACAAGTATTCAAGAAGGATTGACTTAGCTGTTGGTAATATTACCGATAGGAATGCTGAAATTGATGAATTGAAAAATTTTCGCAAAGAACAATTATGGAAAGGCGTATTTAAGAAAAATGAAGAGTTTAAACAGTGTCTGAAAGGCTTTTTATATAAAAATACGTTTGAAACGAAGATACTTGAAGTGACTCGGGCAGGTTTGCCTTCTCTATTGCCAGACCTCGAAGATTTGAGACGGCGGTATCAATTCGTTTTTGCTAGGGATGGAGTGCCGTCAAAAAAAGAAATCGTCCCGGAGTCGTCAGATATACTGTCTTCACTATTAGAGATTACAGAAAATCCGATATGGAAAAGGCGCATCATCGGTAGCGAGGATGTCCCAATCTCTGCATTAATCAAAAAGTTGGATATCGCTGACTGGGTTCATCATGGTCAGTCTTTAATTTCTCAAGAATCTGACATTTGTCCTTTTTGTCAGAAGCATACAATCGATGAGTCATTTAGAAAACAAATTGAAAGTTTCTTTGATGAGAATTACACTAGCGATATAGAACTTGTTACTACATTACGGGATCAATATTCTGAGTTGGTAGAAGAGGCCTCAGCTTTCTTTGATAACTTATTATCTAGATTTGAATCTGATTTGGCTAGTCTAGCGGAACCATCTTTGCTTCGGACAACTGTTCAATTAGTTAAGGATACTATGGATTCCAATCTGGAGATGATGACCGAAAAAGTCAAGTCTCCTGGTTTGATAGTCGACTTTAAAGATGTTAAGCATTATGCTGAAACTCTTCATGAACGTATAGCCGCAGTCAACGATAGTATTCGAGCTAATAATGAAATGGTAGATAACTTTTCAAGCGAGAGAGATTCGTTGATAGAGGATGTGTGGTCCTATTTGGGTGCGCAAGCAATAGATGATGTTAAATCTATAGATAGAAAAATTCGAGGGAAGGAAATTGCACTTGAACAACATAAAAAAGATGAATTGGAAGCCAGAGAGTCATTCGCCCGTGTAAATCATGAAATTAAGGAGAGAGAAGGTCAAGTTACAAGTGTTCAGCCAACAATTGACCGAATAAACAATGGAAAAGTTTGGTTTTACCGGCTTCAGTATCCAAGCGTCTCCTACAGATGCCACCAAGTATCAGATACAAAGAAAAGACGGCTCATTGGTAAAAAATAGTTTAAGTGAGGGAGAGATAACATTCATTACCTTTTTGTACTATATGCAATTGGTGAAGGGTAGTAATACACAGTCTGATATTATATCTCCGCGAGTACTGGTAATAGATGATCCGATATCCAGTCTGGATAGCAATGTGTTGTTCGTCGTGAGTACGATGCTAAAACAGTTGCTCAAAGAAGTTAGAGAGCCGATAGCCGGAGGAAAAGAAAGCGATATTAAACAAGTATTCATCCTAACGCATAATGTGTATTTTTACAAGGAAGTCACTTTTATTAGTACTAGAAAGAGAACTCGATGTGACACAAATCACTGGGTGCTTTATAAAAAAGGAAACATTTCGTCTATAAAATCATATGAAATGGATAATCCAATCAAAGGCTCATATGAATTGCTTTGGAAAGAGTTAAGAGAACGGCGGGAAGATATGGATAACATCGCAATCCAGAATGTGATGCGTCGGATTATAGAGAACTATTTCATTGTCTTTGGCGGATTGAATAGTAAGGAGTTGATTGGAGATAATTTTACGAAAGACCCCGAAGAGTTGGCCATTGCAACGTCTTTCGCCAGTTGGTATGACGAAGGTTCGCATGATATCTCAGATGACTTATTTGTCGAACATCCCAATATTTTAACTGAAAAGTATTTGTCTGTTTTTCGTAGGTTGTTTGAAAAACTTGGTCACATTGCGCACTATAAAATGATGATGCACGAAGGAGAAGAATCTGATGCCTAAGAATAAAAATGCTATAATTAGATACCGTGTTCTAGATAAATGCTTTAGAAATAGACGGAGGCTTTTTTTTATTGACGATCTTGTGGATGCCTGTAATGAGGCCTTGATGGCCTACGATGGTTCGTTTGTTAGTAAGCGGCAAGTTCAGCAAGATATTGCGTTTCTTGAGAGTGAAACTGGAGGAGCTATTGAGTTGGAACGAAATCGTTATGGTCACAAAGTCTATTTCAGATATCGGGATCCCGAGTTCTCAATATTGGATCTTCCTATGAGTCAGAAAGAAGCTGAGCAACTATCTGATACTATTCAAATGCTTAGCCGCTTTAAAGGTTTGCCGCAGTTTACATGGATGGATGAGGTTCTTGTCCGCCTTCAAGACTCCTTCCAACTTAATGGAACAGTATCAGGTTCAGTATCTTTCGCTCAGAATCCGGATTTGAAAGGCATAGAGTTGTTCTCTCCATTGTTCGAATCTATTGTAAAGAAACAAGTTCTTTCTATTAAGTATCACCGTTTTGGTAAGACATCTTCGGTTCGTATCATACATCCATACCAACTTCGTCAATATAACAATCGTTGGTTTCTCCTAGGTTTAGAGGAAAGATTACTCCCTCGTATACCAATAACGGTTGTCCCAATAGATAGGATAGATGAATTTGAGATAGATGAGAGTGTGATATTTCAAGAGTACCGAGGCGTGGATTTTGATGACTACTTTTACGATATAGTTGGTGTTTCATTACATCCTGAAGGAAGAAAGGAACGGGTCGTGATAAAAGCCTTATTCCCTGCTGCGAATTATATTGCGACGAAACCTATCCATCCTTCACAACGAATCATGGAAAGATGTGAAGAGTATATTGTGTTTCAACTAGAAGTTATACCAAATTATGAACTTGAAACTCAGTTGATTTCTTATGCTCATCAAATAGAAATTATTGAACCTGTAGGAATAAGACGAGCTATTAACAAAAGAGCTCAACAGATTATTTTGCTTAATCCATAGACTTTTTGTAATAATGCAGATAGGCTGCATAGTTGAAAGCTACATTTGCATCGCATTCAGATATATTTATTGAATGCAAAGTATTCATTTTATAAAAATAAGGATTATGGCAACGAAAGTACAAATCATTGCAGATATCAATTCTCATCTGCAAAAGAGTGAGAAACAGTATTATTCTGATTTCTATATTGGTATAACCAATGATATTGATCGAAGACTGTTTGGAGAGCATAACGTATCGAAAGAACACGGATGGTGGATATATCGTAAGGGTGATACCAAAGCGGTTGCTCAAGCTGTTGAAGAGTACTATTTAGATAAAGGAATGCAAGGAGATACGGGTGGTGGCAGCGAAGATACAACTTATGTATATTGCTATGAAATAACCAATTATACGGAAGAATAGACAATGAAATATACAGTGTATGATCTTGGCCAATGTCATCTGGGGGAAAGAATCCAAGTGTCTCTTCAGGGTAATGCGGCGAATGTCAGATTGATGGATAGTAGCAATTATTCTAATTATAGAAGTGGACGTCAACATCGTTATTATGGAGGTCTTGCAAAGCGCTCTCCTATTGTTTTGATAATTCCACGTTCTGGACATTGGTATGTTACAATTGATCTTGCCGGCCTATGTGGAAGTGTGCGCTCCTCTATTATAAGGCTTCCTGCTCCTTTGCCAGTATATGAAGAGCCTGCCCTTTCATCCATTCCATCTCTTATCCATCACAAGGCAACAAGTGGGGAAAATGTTGAGTATGATGTGTTTATCTCTCATGCTTCGGAAGATAAAGATTCTGTCGTTAGGCCTCTTTCGGAAGCTTTGCTTGAACGTGGACTAAAAGTATGGTATGATGAGTTTGAGTTAAAAATCGGCGATAGCCTTAGACGTAAAATAGACATAGGATTATTGAAGAGTCGATTCGGTGTCGTTATTCTTTCACGCAACTTTATTCGCAAAGGTTGGACGAACTACGAGTTAGACGGTATTATTACAAAGGCCGTTTCTGGAGAACAGGTGATGCTTCCGATTTGGCATAATATTACAAAACAGGAAATTGTCGATTACTCTCCTTCACTTGCCGACAAATTGGCAAGAAACACTTCGTCATCAACAATTGATGAAATTGCTGATGAAATTGCCGAGGTAATAAAAGGCTCAGAATAAAGCAAAAAGTAGTATTATTATGTAAGACTCTGGTGACGCCAGTATTACATAAATTGAACATTGAGAATAGCGTCGATACGAACTGGTGCTAGTCGTGGACTATTGGTAACGAGTGGGCTCCGGTGACGAGGTTTGTGTACAGTCTTTCACATTCTGCGCATCTTCTCATCCGATAACCTATCTCGGCGCAAAACCGGTGTTTATCGGTTCGGAGCCGGAGACGTGGAATATGGATCCTGCGCTTCTTGAAAAGGCAATCATTGACCGAAAAGAAAAAACGGGCAAATATCCTAAGGCGATTGTCCCAGTGGCTCTCTATGGTATGCCGTACAAGATTGACGAGATCATGGCTATTGCAGACAAATACGGTATTCAGGTTGTCGAGGATGCCGCAGAGGGCATGGGTTCGCGCTTTAACGGCCAGGTTCTCGGAACTTTCGGCAAGTACGGCGTACTGTCGTTCAACGGCAACAAGATGATCACGACTTCCGGCGGCGGCGCTCTTGTTTGCCGCAATGCTGAAGATGCCAATGAGGTCATGTGGTATGCGACACAGGCGCGTGATGCCTATCCTTACTACCAGCATACTGCCATCGGCTACAACTATCGTATGTCCAATGTTTGCGCAGGTATCGGTCGCGGCCAGATGACTGTTCTCGATTCGCATATCAAGCATCATCAGCATGTGCAGAAGCTTTATGAGGAACTGCTGGCCGATGTGCCTGGTGTTCATATCCATAAGCAGCCTGCGGATCCGCGCTATGATGCGAATTTCTGGCTCTGCGCTGCGACATTGGACCCTTCCGTTCACGTTTAAGGTCAGGAAAAGGCCTACAAGGAGATCATCAAGACCGCAGTGGGCGGTGCTGCAGGTGTGATTCACGCCGTAGATTGTGCGACGACCGATTGTCAGCCGAACGAAAATGTGGAGGCTCTCCGCGTGTTCATGCTCGCAAAGAAAATCGAGTGCCGTCCGGTCTGGAAGCCAATGCACAAGCAACCGGTTTACGCAGGTGCCACAGTCTACACCAACGACGTGGAAACCGTTCTCTTCAAGATAGGCTTCTGTCTCCCTGCCGGCCCATACGTAACTGACGATGATGTCCACTACATTGTAGATTGCATCAAGGAGGCGATTGCGAAATAATATGCTGACTATAAACCAAAAACGATACATAACGTTTGTCAAGAGGCCTATTGGATTTCTTGGAGCCTTAACTGCAATCATTCTTTTATCGCCACTATTTATTGCAACTATTATTGTACTTTTTTTGCAAACAAAAATGGTTTGAAAGGAGTATTCTTTACTCAAGACCGGCCTGGTAAAGACGAAAAGATATTTAAGGCATTGAAGTTCAAGACAATGACAGACGAAAGGGATGCCAATGGCAATTTGCTTCCGGATGCGGAACGTCTAACTAATGTGGGGAAATTCATCAGGAGTGCGCGATGACTCAAGATAGGCAATGGATTGTGAAGTGGCAGGAAGTCATCGACTTTATGAAGACCCAATCATTGCAATCTCTTCAAGCATCGCATAGAGGAGCACCTGATGCTCTACTGGATTAAGCACAGCCGCAAACTGATGAATGTGGGAGAAATGAAAGAGGAGTGGGTAGAGTTGTTTCGGCAGCTGCTGGAAGTGGGATAGAAGGATAAGCACAAGAATCAGTACATCTGAGATAATACTCAATTATATAAGGAGTGTATGGCAACAGTAGAATTCAAATATGGTTTTCCGTTATTTTGCTCATCGTGCGCTTCTGACTCTCTTTTGAAGTTAGATCGAAATCGGGTCTCCGATTTGTGGGCACTACTTGACTATATTATCAAGCAGTTTGTCAAGTACAAGAACAGTGATATCAAAAAGTTCTTACTATCTTTACATGAGCAGGCAAAATATTTCTATCAGGCTGCAGAGTCGGCGCCGGTTAAATCTCAGCCGCTTCTGTATTACTACTCATTCCTCAACTTGGCTAAGGTGTTTCTATGTATTACGCGGGGGACGAGTCCCGATGATGAGTATATGCATGGCATTGAGACGGATGTAAAGCGTGATACAACCATTCAAACAGCGGAAGTCAAGATTCTCACCTTATATTCGTCCACTAGAATTTCAGTTGCATATTCTCTGATGTCAGCGTTGGGAGATTCGCTACCTTTCATGTCACCTACGAAATTGCAATTAAAGGATTGTTTGGCATCGTGTATTGGTATTCATAGAACATTTTGTGAGACTTATGACAAGTCGGAGTCTTTTGTCAGGTTATTGAATCCTCATTGTGTCAAAGAAGGAAAGACTTTTGAGTTCGTTGCGACTTTGAAGAAGTGTGATGCCGCGATGATGGGAGCATTGGTTGCGGCGGGATATGATATTCAAGATATGGGAGGACATTTTGAGTATCATCAAAGAATAGTGATGCCTGGTTATAACATTAGAAGGCAGGACTGGTATGATTTATCATCATTGCTGTCAAATGGTCTTCGAGCATATACTGACGGTAATGAGTATCGGATGTATTTTCCATTATCGCCCAAGGTGGCAATCTCTTCGACTTCAGTGATTTATGCAATAATGTTTTTCTTGGGGTCTGTGACTCGCTACAATCCATATTTCTTTGATTCTCTTATGAATGAGAAGGAACAATGGTTGATAAGTGAATTCTTGAACACCCAGCCCAGTCAGTTCCTTTATTTTTTGATTTCTTATATGGTCGGGAAACCGATTTGTCGTTCCCGAACAGCATCGATATAGTTTATTCTAATTTTTAAATCTTATTTGGTATGGAACGTATTCCTGTAAGTTCGTCAAATCTCGCCTCGGTCGGTTATCAGGATGGCATCCTGGAGGTTGCTTTCAAGTCGGGTTCTGTTTATCAGTATACCGGGGTTCCCGAATCTGTTTATGAAGCATTGATGTCTGCGCCGTCACACGGTAAGTTTTTTGCTGCTTTTATCCGTAATAACTATCCCTATCGTCAGGTTCGCTAATGAGGCTGAATCATAAACTCTCGCGTGTGGAGATTGATAGTTTTGAAATCTCCGATGAACTGGTTTTTCGTTATTTCGACTCTTTGCCAGAATCGGAACGGGAAGTGGCTTTGTTGCGTGCTATACGTATTGGTGTTTTGGCCCAGATGGAGGACCGCTTCTCGTCATTCCTGGCAAAGACAACAGATGACTTGGGTGTCCAACTGGAGAACCTGAAACTCCTGTTCGATATGAAACAGGAGGTATTTCATAAGACCGCTATCAAGGGCGTGGCCGCTGAGAATGAAATTTTGGAATTCTTAGATGCTTATATAGACCAGCGTGGATTGAATGATTTAGTGTCATTGTCTGGAACCACAAAAGGCACATTGAAGAACAATAAAACAGGTGATATCATTGCTTATGTGGGTGGAGAAAGCGCTGGCCTGAAGATAGCCATTGAGTGCAAGTTCGATAAAAGTATTAAGTTGGGAGATGTAGATTCTTCGGACATCGGTTCAAATAAGTATGATACTGCATGGAGCCAGCTGTTGGAGGCTTCTGTGAATCGTGATGCAAATGCAAGTATTATTGTTTTTGATAAAACGCTGGCAGACGCCTCTATTCAGCGCATGGTTGACGGGGTTGCGTATATTGAGGATATCGGGTTCGTATGTGTCATTGATTACGAGTCATCCGATTATCAAAACCTGGCAATAGCATATACTTTAGCACGTGGCCTTGCGCTTCGTCGGGATGGAAAAAATGTGGAGGTTGGCTTTGTGAATATGCTCATACAACGCATCCTCAAGGATATCAAGGATGTTCAGTCTATTCGCGGATTGGTTCAATCCAACATCAGGAACAATCAACAAATACTTAAGAACATTGAGAAGAGCCTGATGTCTATTGAATTCACACAGCAATATCTTGCCAAATATCTGGAGGACGGGTATCTAGGAAAGGCTGATTTACTGGAGTTCTATCAGCGGGAAGATATTCGAACTAAGTATAAACTCCTAACCAAAGAGATTGATCAGGAAGAGTATATATAACATTGGTCATGGCTGAATCGTATCATACAAGGCGCATCTTTTCTCCGGTGGACTTCTCCTTTGCAATGGATATGTTGAACGCTTATCCTTGGATAAGCCGTCCTATGCATAGGCGTGGCTTTGGAGTCAAAGGAAGGGGCATATGAGCCATTAGGTGATGAAGATATCTTAAAATGATGAAACGGTCTTTGAAAGCAGTTTGGCAGTTCTGCTCATACCTCTTCGTGCCGAAGTGGGGGAAACGTCCTAAAGACTATGGGCAGGACGGTTATCTGGAAGAGCCGTTGGCAAAGCGGAGAGAGCCAGAAATCATAGTCTTCGTGGCATTTATAGAGTATTACGGTTGTGCGAATGAGGACGATTTTGAAATAGATTCATGTATGACTCAAGATGAGCGCTGGCTGGCAAACTGGAAATCTGTGATGGACTTCATGGAAGCCAATCATCGCCGGCCTTCGAAATTCATAGACGAAGAGCGTGGCCTCCGTAACTGGTGGAAGCACCAACAGAAACTCCTCAACGCCGGAGAAATGAAGGGTGAGCGGGTGAAGAAGTTCCGTGAGCTGTTGGCGTTTGGGAAGGTATAAGCATGTGAACCAGTGGAAGTAATATGTGATGAGTAAGAAGTCTGATATTGATGAGCTTTTTTACCGCTTAATGGGATACTATCCCACAAAAGCGGGAGAAGCTTATGAAATTGTCTCGGCTGCTGCTCTTGGGTTTATTCAGGATCAGTTGGCAGAGCACGATAAGTATCTGAAGGGGAAGAGTGGGGGAAGACCGTACCAACTTGATGGACTGCTGAATGGAGATGTTATGGTGGAATCAAAAGACTATACCATCGATGATAGAAAGGTCGGCCGTCCGGATCTTCAGAAGTTACAAGGGGCACTTAGCGACCTTCCTCAGATAAAAGAAGGTATTTTTACATCAGCAACTGAGTTTAGTAGAGATGCCATAAAGTACGCAAAGGGGACAGAAGTCAATGATGAGCAGAAGACGATAACCACAGTAGATATTCGACCATCTACACCGGAAGATGAGGAGGGACGGGTAAAGACAATCGTAGTGCAGATGCAGTATATGGTCCCTAATTTCGACAGAGGGGAAAAGTCTATTTTATTTACAGATGCAGGCAAGAAACAGATAATAGACTATATAAAGGCGCATGGCATGGCACAATATCAATTGTGTGTTTCGATGTTTTACAACGAGAATGGGGAGCCGTTAATCTCCATGTCCGATTTAAGTAGACAGAACCAGCCATCATTCGATTTTAGCACGGATTTCGTTAGCGGTGAATTCCCCATTGATGCATATATCAAGTTCTATGATATATTGGTCCCGATCAAAGGTGTCTCATATCGTAATGTACCCATTGAAAAAGGCCAGGATGAGTTTACCATCGAAGCGCATGGCAATGCAACTCTCCTGATAAAGTCGGATAAGATGGGTGTAAATAAACTCATCACGGACTTGGATTTGAAAAAGGCAATAGATAAGATAGGTGGGGCTCGTGGTTAAAGTATATAGAACAACAGGTATGGATTTCAAACTCCTCATCAATAGAAAGATTATAGACGTTCTGATTGGAGATGTTCAGGTATTCGAGACATATTCTCTCCCGTATCTGTCAGGGCCCGGTTTGTGTTCGTTGTGTACGGCTTTCGGACTTTCTAAAACTTATACGTGGGGAGGCGTGAATAAAAGCCGCTGGGAGTATATGCAGGTTCTGCTCAAGTATTTAAATACCCAAGAACGAGTCCCGGAGCTACTTTCATACCTGTTTCAGCAAGGACGTTTTGAAAACCTGACGGGTATCGGAGGCATCAAAAAGGTTGACGAAACGTATAAAGCCATAGTAAAGGGAGCAATTGAAGCCATTAACGCACAACTTGTGATCGCAAGAGTAGAGTTGAGGCTCGTTAACAAGAAGTTTGTTCTGGCCAACATTGGTGAAGAGATTTCCTTTGAGACCCCCAATGTAAAGATTATCAACTCGCAATATATTCAAAAGTTGCCGGATAGAATAAAAGATGACCTTGAAAATAAAGATTATGATAGTGTGATAACCAAATCAAGGACATTGTTGGAAGAGGTCTTGATTTTCATCATTGAGAGAATGACTTTCGAACGCTATAAAAGCAATGGTGATTTGATTAAGATATATCAAGACGCAACAGAACTACTGGGAATGCGCCAAAACAAGGATTGGGATAAGAGAGTGAATGAACTCCTCGGCGGGCTTCATAAATTAGTGAGCGCAATATCCAGTATGCGCAATATGAATAGCGATGCTCATGGGGCGGGTTCCGGTCGTATCAATATCAAGAAAAGAGAAGCAATGCTAGTCGCTAATTCCTCAATGATGCTTGCGGAATATTGGCTGAGTGTATTTGAAAAGAAGGAATAATCAGATGTCCAGGAACTCTTTAGAATCCCATATTAAATAAAGAATGCCTATTCCTAGACACTATACATAATAGGCTCCGATAACCCTCTTGAGAGCCCTCGTTGCCATAGAACCGCTATCTTCCGTCTTCGGGAGTACCGGTTTTCTGTTTTATCCTCCCATAAATCTCATATCCTTGTCGTTTTTTTTCCTTGCATATTTCATATAAAACGCCTACATTTGTATAGTGTATATGCACTATATTGACTGCGTCGCACGCGCCGGCCGAAAAGCATCTTGTACCGTACTGTACCCGGTATGTCGTGCATACATGTGCCCTGTAACCCATATGTGATTTTGTTTGCGGGCCGCCGCGGGAGCGGCCCAGTTGATAACCTAGCAGTCCCTGAACACGGCGAATCCTATGCGGTTGCCGTCATCATCAAGGCTGTCGTTGTACATGTCAACCATGACGCAGAACTCCTGCGAACGGAAGAACGCCGCGTCGGCACCTGGCGGCAGGTCAATGTATTCTCCGGCGTGTTCCCGCATCTGCGGGATCTCGTCCTCGGAGTAAAGGCAACCGTCAAGGACGAATGCCGGCAGGTCGGTGAACCCTTCCGGATTGCATGTGTTGTGGAAGTTGCCGAACTCGTCGGTGGATGACCATGCGAACTCGATTGACGGGAACTTGTTCTTGATGAACTCCTCAATGTCGTCCGACTTGCCCCACTGCGGATTTCAGTGATGACCACCCAGGCATTTCGGCGATAACCACCCACTTGAGTTAACTTTCAGTAAGCGTTCACTTCTCCGCCTTGCCTTTTGAAAAATAGGATTCACCTTTGCCGAAATCAAATTTCAAGGCAAATGGAAACAAAGAATCAAACAGCACAGGACTCCGCCCAGTCGGGCGTGGTTAATTATGCAGCAGCGCTGCGTCAGTATCACAGATACGGCCGGGGCCGTTCAATGAAAAAGTTTTGCGAGGAAGAGGGGTACGACTACTGGAAGTTCTGCAAGCTGTCGAGAGAAGGTCAGAGCGAGATGGATGCGAAGATCATCGCGGACAAGCATTCCGTTTTCATAGAGGTAAATCCAGATGGTAGGACGCTGAAATTGAAGGGATTGGTCGCTGGTTCGCTCAGATTGAAAACAATATACGACAATCCCTATCTATATTTCTGAACCATTTGTTAAAAAACTACGTCGCATCTATGCTGTTGGTGTGCATTTTGATGAATTATTAGTAACTTTGCACACCTAAACGTGAATAATTATGGATAATACTTTTGCTCAAAGATTGGTTAACGCCAGAAAAATCCGTTGTATGTCACAACGTGAACTATGCAATTCGGTTGATGGCAAAGTGTCTCCAACTGCAATTGCAAAGTATGAAAAGGGACTGATGATGCCATCAAGTGACGTGTTGATTGTGCTTTCCAACGCATTGAACATGAAACTTGACTACTTTTTTCGTCCTTACACCGTTGATATTGACCCTTCCAAATTTGAGTTCCGCAAGAAGTCAAATATGGGAAGTAAGGAGGTCGAGTCTATAAAACACCTTGTCTGCTCCGAAATAGAGAAGTATCTTGAAATCGAGGCTATTCTTGGCATCACGTCCAAATTCTCTTTGGACTATAGCAACACGTCTGTCGAGGGAGAGAACGAAGCAAAACTCTTGGCATTGCGTCTTCGCAATGACTTGAATATCGGTTCTGATGCCATTGTTTCCGCTATTGATTTATTGGAATCTGTTGGTGTGAAGATAATAGAGATTGATCACGACAGTTCTTTCTCTGGCACTTGCAATGAGGCTGGAGGATTGCCTGTTATTGTGGTCAATAAGAATATGTGTTCTGAGCGCAATCGTCTTACCATTTTCCACGAATTGGGTCATCTTCTGATGCATTGTGCTGACGGAGTTGACAAGGAGAAGATGTGTAACGTGTTTGCAAACGAGGTGTTGATCCCATCTGATAAGTTCAAGAATCTGATTGGTGAGTCCCGTCAAGATATTTCCCTGGTCGAGCTGCAGGCTATACAGCGTGAATACGGTATTTCCGTTGATGCTCTTATGGTGAAGGCTGCACAACTTAATATCATTACAGACAGACGCTTCACTTCTTACCATAAAAAGAAGAATGCTTTGCCTACTTTCAAGAAGGCGGTAGAACAAAGCTTCTATCCAATGGAGCATACCTTCCGCTTTGAGCGTCTGGTCTATCGTGCGCTTGCCAGCGATGTTATCTCATATTCCAAAGCTGCAGCACTATTGGATATGTCTGTCAATGAAGTTCGTGACACTCTCAATCTGATGTAAGTATGGAGATAGTTGTTAATGACACAAATATCTTGATCGACCTCTATAACGCTGGTTTGCTGCCGTATTGCAAGAAACTCAATCTCGACTTTCGTACATTGGATGTCGTTATCAACGAGATTGAAGATTCTGAACAGTATTCAGCAGTCCAAAGCATTATTGACGAGGGCACTCTGTCTGTCTATTCTCTTTCTGGTGAGCAGGTCGGAACTGTTTTCCAAAAGGTTGCTGAATACAATGGCGTTTGTAATTTGTCCGTGGAAGACATTTCCGTCATGGTTTATGCCATAGACAACAATTGTCGTTTGCTGACCGGTGACAAGACGTTGAAGGATAAGGCAACGCTTGAGAACGTAAAAGTCTCTGGTATTTTATTCCTCACCGATATGCTTACAAAGGAGTCTGTAGTTGACGGTGAGGAAATGATTATGGCCTTGGAGCATCTTCTGAACTCAAATAACCGTCTTCCTAAGAAACTTATCAAAGAAAGAATCGAAACTCTAAAACGAATGACCACTTTATAGTCAATTTTTATTACCTCAGCTTCCTGACGCTGAAACTTGCAGTCAATGCGGAGCTTTTCTTGTGGGGAAACTGTATCCTCGCCATAAAAAACAGACAAGAAATCCGGCCGAAATGAACGGAATCCAATATGAAAATGAAATTTTGATGAGTTGGACGCAGAAATTGAAGGGATTGGCCGCTGCTTGCTCAGATTGAAAACATTAAACGACAATCCCTAAATACAAGATTATCCCATCCTCATCATCCCAGCCAACTGTACGAAATAATCATTTGACCAAATGTCAAGTTCCTTTGGATTGCGCACGAAAGGCAATACATCTTCTTTCACTTGTTTTATATCTGCTGTTGAGAGACGCTCAATGAGTTTATCTTTGAATAACGTTGGTGTAATATCCTCATTGTTGAATTGCTTGCACCGTTCTGCTAAATGAGTAAAATCAAGTGGGACATTATGGCGTACATACCATTCAAAATCGTACCAATCACGACCTTTTACTCTGT
>OHTV01000589.1_pt1 | contig 15927 bp, 10 predicted proteins | sample 1579041 | NCBI WGS metagenome assembly OHTV01 (sample SAMEA3879583, study PRJEB24766) | human gut metagenome | biome: human-associated habitat; feature: feces | place: USA | collected 1985/1987
TCGGCTTTCCGCAAAATCCAGGAAAGCCGATGTGTCTGTTATATGGGCTTGGATGACACCTGCCAGAAAGTTGAAGAAAGGTTCTTCACCCACTCGGACAAGCAGGTCGGCGAGTAGTACTGACCCTTTCCTATAGAGGGCAAGATGCGCTTCGCGGTCGTTGCGGTCAATACCCCAGATAGGACGGATATGGCGTGTTTCCTTACGATAGGCGTCGATGTAAGCGGCATAGGCTTTCTCGCCGCGGGCGTGGCGTATGTATTGCAAAGCACTGAATTCGGCAAAAGATTCGTTCAGCCAGTCGTGCCAGGATTCCACCGGAGCCTTGTTCCACCAGAAGTGGCCGATTTCGTGGGCGGTGTTCTTGAGTACATATTCATTGAATGTTCGTGAACTGAGCATAATGAAATTTTTACGGCTGTACCCTCCTGAGGTGCCGGAAGCTGAAAGCAGGAATTTCATGTAAATATCCTCATCTCCCGCAATTTTATAAAGGCGTCGGAAGAATTTCAAGGCATTGTGGCAACATTGAAGTGCCGAGTCTGCACCGGCATCCGGGAAGTCTGTATAGATAAGTTCAATGGTAGTTCCGTTATCATTGATGCGGCGGCTTTTCAGCATGGGTGAAGCCAGGATAACATTGTCGAAATTCTCCCAAGGTTGCTTCATTTCCCACATCCCTTCTTCTGTATGGGAAATAATACCTGAGCCGCTCACCGTATAACCGTCAGTGATGCCGATTCGTAAGTGCGAATAATCTGCCCGGTTACCGTTGCAGACAGGATACCATCCCGTATAGTAACCAAGTTCAATCCAATGGTCATTGAATGATTTTGCAGGGCCCTGCACTTCCTGCATGTAGAGTGTGTAACGGGTATTTATGCGGCAGCGGTCATCGGCTCCTGCCGGCCGGTAGAGGGTCAAGGTCCGTCCGTCGGGAATGAATTGGGCAGGTGCCGGGGCAAGCGTATCGAAACGGTAGGTTATCTCCCGGCTGCTGTGGCGTAGTGTGTCGATACGGGCATGGCGCCATAGTACCAACGAGATTGAGTCACTGTCATGGAAATCAACTTCAAACGAACCGCCTACTTCGACCTGTCGGTTCGGTACATCAATCTGTACGGTTAAGTCATAACTGACAATGCGCGGAGATTCTTGTGCCCGAAGCATGGGGGAGAAAAGGAGGCATATTGTAAAGCTGGCAATTGTAAGTTGTAGTTTCATGGTACATCAATTTTAGAGTGATAGTAACTGGGAGATTTTGCCTATGTAAAAGTAGTATTTTTAAAGGAATATTAAGATGGATGGCTGGATATAATTTATGAAAAGACTACCTGGTTATTGTTCATTTGTAAGATTGTCGTACTTTTGCCTTTAAAGATAAATATATTTATGAAAAGGATATTGTTGCTGTTAATTTTATCCGTCTGCCTGCTCCCATTATGGCCCCAAGAGACGGTAACTCCGGTGAAGCCGCTCTCTGCGCGGATTGATGCGTTGATAGAACACAAACTTCCCGCAGGCTCTAATGTGGCCATTTCGGTCTATGACCTGACTGCCGGAAAGCCCTTGTACGGCTATCAGGCGGACAAGCTTTCCCGTCCCGCTTCCACCATGAAGCTGCTGACCACCATTACCGCCCTTTCCCGTCCCGAAGCCGACGAGCCGTTCCGTACGGAAGTGTGGTATCAGGGAACCATTGAGCGCGATACCTTGCAGGGGGATATGTATGTGATAGGCGGTTACGACCCGGAGTTTGATGAAGAGGCATTGGATTCCCTGGTGGCTACCGTGGCCCGTTTCCCCTTCTCTGTCATCAAAGGCAAGGTGTATGGAGATGTCTCCATGAAAGACTCCTTGTACTGGGGCAGCGGCTGGTTGTGGGATGATACTCCCTATTCCTTCCAGCCCTACCTCTCACCGCTGATGCTGAATAAAGGAGTGGTGAAGGTTACCGCCACACCCGGTGAACGGGGCGACAGCGCACGCCTTGAATGCACTCCCGCCTCTTCCTATTATACACTGACGAACAAGACCCAAAGCCGTACCCCTTCTGCCGGACGTTTCCGTGTGTCGCGCGACTGGCTGGTGAACGGGAACAACATCACCGTGACGGGCAACGTCGATGCCCGCCGTGCAGGTACGGTCAATATATTTTCTTCGCAGGACTTCTTCATGCATACCTTTATGGAACGGTTGCAGGCACGAGGCATCCGGTGCATTCCGGCGGCAGAAGCGGAAGTCTCTTACCTCTTCGGTGAGTTCCGGCAAGACAGCCTCTCCGTACGGATGGCTTCCTACGAAACTTCCGTGCAGGATGTGGTGAAACAGATAATGAAGGAGAGCGATAATCTCAATGCTGAAGCCATGCTCTGCCGGTTGGGTGTGCAGAGCAGCGGAAAGAAGCGTGTCTCTGCCGAGGACGGGCTTTCTGCCATCCGCATGCTGATAAAAGAGATGGGATATAACCCCAATAGGTATAATCTGGCAGATGGTTGCGGCCTTTCCAATTACAACTACATTTCACCGGAACTCTTGGTTTCTTTCCTGCGATATGCCTACTCGCGTACGGATGTTTTCCGGAAACTTTATAAGGCTTTGCCCATTGGCGGCGTGGACGGTACACTGGAGTTCCGCATGAAGAAAGGCACCCTTTCCCACAGAAATGTACATGCCAAGACGGGTTCCTTTACCGCCATCAACTGTCTGGCCGGCTACCTTAAAGCCCGCAACGGACACGAGATAGCCTTTGCCATCATGAACCAGAATGCACTGTCGGGCAGGGAAGCACGCGCTTTCCAGGATGCGGTGTGTGATGAAGTGATACGTTGAGGTTTAGCCATCGTAAAGTTGACCTTTAGCGTCGTAAAGTTAAGGTTTAGCTTCCTAATGCAGACCTTTACGGAGTGAGCCCCAAGAGTAGGGGAAATCATTCCTCTTTCGTATTGCGGTAGCGTGCCGGAGACATACCCAGATAAGACTTCACATACTTCCCGAAGAAAGACTGGTTGGGGAAATTAAATTCTTCTGCAATCTCCTTGATGGACTTGTCCGAATGCTTCAGCCGGTACTTGATGTGCTCGATGGCACTTTCGTTAATCAAGTCCAGCGGTGTACGTCCGCATGCCTGCTTGATGACCTTCGAAAAGTGTTTGGGACTATAGCAGAGTGCATCGGCATAATATCCTACAGAACGGTGTATGCCGTTGTCTTTGGACAACATCTCTATAAACTTACGCAGGATATAGTCGGACTGTTTGATGCTTTCTTTTGTATCGACTGTCATTTCGGAAGGATTCATTTCCTTGTTGAGACGACCCAGCATTTCACAGAAAATGGCCGAGAACAGGTATTGTATCACTTCCTTGTGGTAGTGATGAGGCTCGTCGTTTATCTTTGCCATAAGCAGTTCTCGGTAGAATTTGAAGATTTCCTTGTCCCCTTCCTCCCCGACAGACTTTATGGGACTGTTGTGGATATGCATAACGGTATTCCATGTATCCTTCTCCATCTTGACCACGCGTTGTAGGAACTGTGTGGAGAATGCGGCAAGCCTTATCTTGTGCTTTGGGCTTACCATCGCGTGGCTGATAATGGTATTGGGAAGGCCGAGCAGTAAGTCGCCTGCTTCCAGTTGGTAGGTTTTGTAGTTGACGTCCAACTGGATGCAGCCTTCTAGACAGATAGCGATAAGGAAGCATCCCAATCTTATTGTATCTTCATTGTAGGGGCTTCCCTCCAGACTGTTGATTATGACAAAGTCATTGTCTACATAGTCAAGGACATGTTCGCTGTTTTTAAAGTCCGCGATTTCTACGATTTTTATGTTCCCTTTCTCCATATTCTTCCTTTTTCGTTTTGCAAAGTTGGTGAATAATGGGAAATATGGGATGTTCCATTATGCGGCTTTCTTGTTCTATATGTCATTTATAGACAATTCATTAGCCTTAAAAAAGATGAATGTCGAAAAAGGAACATCTTTGGAGTGTAATTGGTCATTATGGCGTTGTTCCTTTCTCCTACTTTTGCCACCAGTTTTAACAAAAAGACAATGAGAAAAAGTATGATTACATTGAACAGGAAATGGATACGGCTGATAGGGATTGTCGGTTGTACAATGTGTTTGGCATCTTGCAAGCAGGCATCGGATGCTTCCGGAATGAAACCTTCTTATGCTACCATGAAAGTGGAGGCGACGGACAAAGAGCTTTCCACTTCGTACTCAGCAACGATACGCGGACGGCAGGACATAGATATTTATCCGCAAGTGTCGGGCACCATCGAGAAGCTTTGTGTGACCGAGGGGCAGAAGGTGCGCCGGGGACAACTGCTTTTCATCATCGACCAGGTTCCCTACAAGGCTGCACTCAAAACGGTCGTTGCCAATGTGGAAGCGGCACGTGCCGCACTGGCTACTGCCGAACTGACTTATAACAGCAACAAGGAATTGTATGCGCAGAAAGTGGTTTCGGAATTCAGCCTGAAGACTGCCGAAAACAGCTACCTTACCGCCAAGGCGCAACTCTCGCAGGCCGAGGCCCAGGAGATAAGCGCACGCAACAACCTCTCCTATACGGAAGTGAAGAGTCCCAGCGACGGGGTGGTGGGGGCATTGCCCTACCGTGCAGGGGCATTGGTCAGCCCCAGCTTGCCGCAACCGCTGACAACGGTCAGTGACAACAGCGACATGTACGTTTACTTTTCCATGACCGAGAACCAGTTGCTCGCCCTGACCCGCCAATACGGAAGCATGGACGAGGCATTGAAGAACATGCCTCAAGCGGAACTGAGACTGAACGACAATTCCGTCTATGACAAGAAAGGAACCATCGAGTCCATCAGTGGCGTCATTGACCGTCAGACGGGTACGGTAGTGGCACGTGTGGTATTTCCCAATGAATCGCGCCTGCTCCACAGTGGGGCGTCGGGCACAGTGGTGGTGCCTACCACTTATAAGAATTGTATTGTGATTCCGCAAGAGGCCACCGTGCAGTTGCAGGACAAGACAGTGGTATATAAGGTAGTGGATGGCAAGGCCGTTTCTGCCTTGATTACCGTGGCCGGAATAAATGACGGACGCGAATACGTAGTGCTGGACGGACTGGAAGTCGGCGACGAGATTGTTTCCACCGGTGCCGGACTGCTGCGCGAAGGGACACAGGTGAAATAATGAACTGCTATTTATCAACTATCAATGACCCATTAAGATGAAAGGAAATATATTTATAAAGCGGCCGGTGATGGCTATCTCCATATCCGTACTGATTCTGGTGATAGGGCTTATCTCGCTCTTTACGCTGCCGGTGGAACAGTATCCTGATATTGCACCTCCCACGGTGTACGTCAGCGCCAACTACACCGGTGCAGATGCCGAAGCCGTATTGAACAGTGTCATCATGCCGTTGGAGGAGAGCATCAACGGTGTGGAGAACATGATGTACATCAGCTCTACCGCCACCAATGCCGGTTCTGCCACCATACAGGTCTACTTCAAGCAGGGCACGGACCCCGACATGGCTGCGGTGAACGTACAGAACCGCGTATCCAAAGCGCAGGGACTGCTGCCTGCCGAAGTGACGAAAATCGGTGTGACTACCCAGAAGCGACAGACCAGCTTCCTGCAAATCGGTGCTTTGGTAAGCACCGACGGACGCTACGACCAGACCTTCCTTGCCAATTACCTCGACATCAACGTGATTCCGCAAATCAAGCGTATCGAGGGTGTGGGTGATGTAATGGAGCTGGGCGATACTTACAGTATGCGTATCTGGCTGAAACCGGATGTAATGGCACAATACAAGTTGATCCCTAACGATGTAGCCGGTGCACTGGCCGAACAAAATATCGAAGCGGCTCCCGGACAGTTTGGTGAACGCGGCAACCAAAGCTTCCAATACACCATCCGCTACAAAGGCCGTCTTCAACAGCCGGAAGAATTTGAGAATATCGTAATCAAAGCCCTTGAGAACGGTGAAGTTCTCCGTTTGAAAGACATTGCCGATATTGAACTCGGACGTCTGTCCTACAACTTCAATAATACGGTAAACGGCCATAAGGCAGTATCCTGTATCGTATACCAGATGGCAGGAACCAATGCTACGCAGACTATCAGTGACCTGGAAGAAGTACTTGGAAAAGCATCCGAAACGCTGCCTTCCGGTTTGAAAATCAATATCGCCCAAAGTGCCAATGACTTTCTGTTCGCTTCTATCCATGAAGTAATCAAAACATTGATTGAGGCGTTCATCCTCGTGTTCATCGTAGTGTATATCTTCCTGCAAGACATGCGCTCTACGCTGATTCCTGCCATTGCCATTCCGGTAGCTTTGATTGCTACTTTCTTCGTACTGCAACTGATCGGCTTCAGTATTAACCTGCTGACACTCTCGGCTATGGTGCTTGCCATCGCAATTGTAGTGGATGACGCCATAGTTGTCGTCGAAGGTGTCCATGCCAAGCTCGACCAGGGATATAAATCGGCACGGACTGCATCTATCGACGCCATGAGCGAGCTGGGCGGCGCTATCATTTCCATTACATTAGTGATGATGTCCGTGTTTGTGCCGGTAAGTTTCTTGAGCGGAATCACCGGACAGTTATACCGTCAGTTTACCATTACTATCGCCGTTTCCGTATTGCTTTCTACGGTAGTGGCCCTGACGCTTAGTCCCGTCATGTGTTCGCTCATATTGAAGCCCGACAGTGGAAAGAAAAAGAACATAGTTTTCCGCAAAATCAATGAATGGCTGAACTTGGGCAATCACAAATACGTGGCTGTGATTAACCGGGTCATCAGGAATCCCCGCCGCTTGATGAGTGCGTTCGGCCTGGTACTGGTTGCCATTTTCATTATCCACCGGTTGGTGCCTACCAGCTTCCTGCCGGTAGAAGACCAGGGCTATTTTAAGATAGAGTTGGAGTTGCCGGAAGGTGCTACTTTGGAGCGAACCCGTGTGGTGACCGACCGTGCCGTGCAATACTTGGAGAAGAATCCCTATGTGGCCTATGTGCAGAACGTGACGGGTAGCAGCCCCCGTGTGGGTAGCAACCAGGCACGCAGTGAGCTGACGGTTATTCTGAAACCGTGGGAAGAGCGTAAGGGGATTTCCATCGATAAGATAATGGAGAATGTGGAGCAGGATTTGAAGGAATATCCCGAATGCAAGGTCTATCTTTCCACGCCTCCGGTCATTCCGGGATTGGGTACTTCGGGAGGTTTCGAAATGCAGCTTGAGGCACGTGGAGACGCCACGTTTGATGACTTGGTACAGGCAGCAGATACGCTGATGTTCTATGCCCGGAAGCATAAAGAACTGGCGGGACTCTCATCTTCCTTGCAGTCTGAAATACCGCAGCTTTATTTTGATGTGGACCGTGATAAGGTGAAAATGCTGGGTGTGCCCCTGGCGGATGTTTTCTCTACCATGAAGGCTTATACCGGTTCTGTATATGTGAATGACTTCAATATGTTCAACCGTATATATAAGGTGTATATCCAGGCTGAGGCTCCTTATCGTGAGCATAAGGACAATATCAACTTGTTCTTTGTAAAGGCAAAGGACGGAGTGATGGTGCCGCTTACCTCTTTGGGAAATGCCTCCTATACCACCGGACCGGGCAGTATCAAGCGTTTCAACATGTTTACCACTGCCGTTATCCGCGGTTCTGCGGCACAAGGCTACAGCTCCGGTCAGGCAATGGAGATTATGGAACAGATTGCGCGTGACCACCTGCCGGACAATATCGGCCTGGAGTGGAGCGGCCTTTCCTATCAGGAAAAAAAGGCGGGAGGACAGACGGGCCTTGTGCTTACGCTGGTGTTCCTTTTCGTATTCCTCTTTCTGGCTGCGCAATATGAAAGCTGGACGGTACCTATCGCTGTATTGCTTTCGCTGCCGGTAGCCGCTTTGGGTGCCTATCTGGGCGTTGTGATATGCGGATTGGAGAATGATATTTATTTCCAGATTGGCTTGGTGATGCTGGTGGGGCTTGCGGCAAAGAATGCCATTCTGATTGTGGAGTTTGCTAAGGTGCAAGTCGACAAGGGAGGAGACTTGATACAGTCTGCCATCCATGCTGCCCAACTCCGTTTCCGGCCTATCCTGATGACTTCCCTTGCTTTTGTGCTGGGTATGCTTCCTATGGTATTGGCAAGCGGACCGGGTTCGGCAAGCCGTCAGGCCATCGGTACGGGTGTCTTCTTCGGAATGATATTTGCCATTGTATTTGGTATCGTGCTTGTACCGTTCTTCTTTGTCCTGGTCTACAAGACGAAAGCCAAAGTGCAGCATAAGATTAAGAAAGACTGATTTAAAATACTACATTATTTATGAAAAGAAAGAATATATATATCACTTTGTTGCTGGGTATGTTTGTTCTTACATCATGTAAGGTGGGTAAGAGCTATGTACGCCCGGAGATGGCATTGCCGGATAGTCTGGCGCAGCAGCAGGATAGCATGAGCATAGCCGATGAACGGTGGCAGGCAGTTTATACGGACAGCACGCTGCGTGCTTTGATAGACCGTGCTCTGGAATATAACAAAGACATGCTGATTGCAGCTTCCCGTGTCAAGGAGATGGCTGCCCAAAAACGTATCAGTGTTGCCAACCTTCTGCCGCAGCTCACCGGAAAGGTGGAGGCTGAGCGCGAGGTGGAGAATTACGGTGGTCATAGCCGTGATGTAGGCAATACTTACGAAGCCAAGGCGTTGCTCTCTTGGGAACTGGACCTTTGGGGAAACTTGAGATGGAAGAAAGTGGCTGCTGTGGCCGAATATTTGCAAAGTGTGGAGGCGCAGCGTGCGTTGCGCATGACCATCGTTGCCGAAGTGGCGCAGGCTTATTATGAGCTGGTAGCCCTTGATACGGAACTGGAGATTGTGCGCCAGACACAAAAGGCGCGTGAAGAGGGAGTGCGCTTGGCGCGTATCCGTTTTGAAGGAGGGCTGACCTCGGAGACCTCTTATCAACAGGCTCAAGTGGAGTTGGCTCGTACGGCTACTCTTGTTCCGGATTTGGAACGCCGTATCTCTCTGAAAGAAAATGATATATCCTTCCTTGTGGGGGAATTCCCTACCCGTATCAAGCGTGTCAATTTTCTGCAGGAACTGGATGTGCCGGAGTTCTTACCGGTAGGTCTGCCTTCCGATTTGTTGGAACGTCGCCCCGATGTCCGTGTGGCAGAGCAGCAGTTGAGGGCTGAACATGCCAGAGTGAAAGTTGCTTATACCAATATGTTCCCCCGTTTGGCCCTGACCGGACAATTTGGATTGGAAAGTGATGTGTTATCCAATTTCCTGGAATCTCCCTATTCCTTATTGAATGGGGCAGTCTTGGCACCACTTTTCGGTTGGGGAAAGAACCGTGCTGCATTGAATGCACAGAAGGCTTCTTTTGAAGCCGAAGTGCATAGCTATGAAAAGACAGTGCTGAATGCTTTTAAGGAAGCGAAGAATGCCATTGTAGATTTCAATAAGATAAAGGAGGTCTACCAACTGCGTGCCAAACTTGAACGTTCTGCCAAGGGATATGTGGATTTGGCACAGTTGCAATACATCAACGGTGTCATCAATTATATGGATGTGCTCGATGCCCAGCGTGGTTATTTCGATGCCCAAATAGGGGTGAGCAATGCCATCCGCGACGAACTTATTGCCATGGTAAATGTCTATAAGGCATTGGGGGGTGGCTGGCAAACCGAATGACGTGTGATTAAAGAAGATAGCAAGGGCGTGTATGTACCGAAATATTTGATGGTATATACACGCCCTTGTTCTATAATTGGCTTATTTCATCTAGGATTCTGTATTTAGAGTCTCCTTGTTTTCTTTCTTTTCCTTTGCCTTTTCTACTTCAAGAGCTACGTTTACAGCATTCATGCCTTTAAGGCCACGTTCGAGGTCGAACGTCACAATATTGTTTTCTGCTATATCTGTCAGCACATTGTTAATGTGGAAAAAGTATTTTTCGACCCCGGATAAGTCCTTGATGAAGCCGAAGCCTTTCGATTCATTGAAAAACTCGATACGTCCTCTGCGGATGACCGGTTCTTCCTTGTCTTTTTTGGGAGTTGATATGACGATTTCTTCCAGCTTTATTTCTTCTTTGGGAGTGTTTTCTGCCGGAGGAGTAGAGGTTATCATGCCGTTTTCGTCAACATAGGCAATCATATCTTCAAAGCTATTGGCTTTGTTGGATAGTTTTTTTTCTTCTTTCTTTTTTTGTTTTTCAGCTCGTCGGGCGAGTCTTTTCTTTTCATTTTCACGCTTGTCTGCGGAGATGGATTTGGCCATGTATTTTTATTTATTGAGTTATAAAAAAAGCAGGGGGCATTGTTACAACACCTCCTGCTCTTGTCAGTAGTTAAGAATATTAATATCTTCTGGAGTTGTAACCGCCTCTTCTGTCGCGATTGCCGCCATTGGAAGGTCTTTCTTCGCGGGGGCGTGCCACGTTTACCGAGATTTGTTTGTGGTCAAATTCAGCACCGTTCAATTCGTCAATGGCTTTTTGGCCTGCTGCATCGTCCGGCATTTCTACGAAACCGAAACCTCTGGATCTTCTTGTTTCTCTGTCTGTAATGATTCTTGCAGAAGAAACTTCTCCGTACTCTGAAAATAAATCGCTCAAATCAGCGTCTGTTGTGCTGAAGTTTAAACCTGAAATGTAAATGTTCATTTGAAATTTTAATTAATTGTAATTATTAAATTGGAGTATGGAGAATAATTATGGAAGAGACCGCCTAATAATAGTTGTATATTAAAAGAAGAACAATGCGATAACGACTCGTAACTCAAACTTTGCGGCAAAGATAACACAATAAATCAGTTAATTGCTTTCTTCTCCTTTTTATTTTAGGATAAAAAACGATAAATGTCATTTTATACATTATTTCGGCCTCTCGTTTGCATATCTTACGAAAAAAAGCGAAATTTGCGACGCTTTTAAACGGAACTTTACTAACACCTTTAAATAATTAAGAGAAATGACTAAAAGTGCATTGCAAATTGCAAGGGCTGCCTATCAGCCCAAACTTCCGAAAGCGCTGAAAGGAACTGTTAAGGCTGCAGAAGGCGCAGCTACTCAGTCTGTTGCTGACCAGGAAGAAATCAAGAAATTGTTCCCCAACACGTACGGAATGCCTTTGATTAAGTTTGAAACTACCGATGAGGTGGTTAACTTCCCCGCAATGAACGTGGGTGTTATCCTTTCCGGTGGACAGGCTCCTGGCGGTCACAATGTGATTTCCGGTATTTTCGACGGTATCAAGAAGCTGAACAAAGACAGCAAATTGTATGGCTTTATTCTGGGTCCTGGCGGCTTGGTTGACCATAATTATATGGAACTGACTGCTGACATCATTGATGAATACCGCAATACGGGTGGTTTTGACATCATCGGTTCGGGCCGTACCAAGCTGGAAAAGGAAGAACAGTTTGAGAAAGGTTATGAAATCCTGAAAGAACTCGGCATCAAGGCATTGGTTATCATCGGTGGCGATGACTCCAACACTAATGCTTGCGTACTGGCTGAATACTATGCTGCCAAGAATTATGGCGTGCAGGTAATAGGTTGCCCCAAGACCATCGACGGTGACTTGAAGAATGATATGATTGAAACTTCTTTCGGTTTCGATACTGCTTGCAAGACTTACTCTGAAGTAATCGGCAACATCCAACGTGACTGTAACTCTGCTCGTAAATACTGGCACTTCATCAAGTTGATGGGACGTTCCGCTTCTCATATCGCTTTGGAATGTGCATTGCAGGTTCAACCCAATATGTGTATCATCTCTGAAGAGGTTGAAGCTAAGGATATGTCTTTGGACGACATCGTGACCAGCATTGCCAAGGTCGTTGCTGAACGTGCAGCCCAGGGTAACAACTTTGGTACGGTTCTTATCCCCGAAGGATTGGTTGAATTCATCCCGGCCATGAAGCGTCTGATTGCTGAGTTGAACGACTTCCTTGCTGCCAATGCAGAAGAGTTTGCTCAAATTAAGAAATCTCACCAACGCGATTATATCATCCGTAAACTCTCTCCGGAGAATGCGGCCATCTACGCAAGCTTGCCCGAAGGCGTGGCTCGCCAGTTGTCTCTGGACCGCGACCCGCACGGAAACGTACAGGTATCTCTGATTGAAACAGAAAAGTTGCTGTCCGAAATGGTTGGCACTAAGCTGGCTCAGTGGAAAGAAGAGGGCAAGTTCGTAGGCAAGTTTGCTGCACAGTACCACTTCTTCGGTTACGAAGGACGTTGCGCTGCTCCGTCTAACTTCGACGCTGACTACTGCTACTCTTTGGGTTATGCAGCATCTGCATTGATTGCTAACGGAAAGACCGGTTACATGTCTTCTGTACGCAACACTACTGCTCCTGCCGAAGAATGGATTGCAGGCGGTGTGCCCATCACTATGATGATGAACATGGAACGTCGCCACGGTGAAATGAAGCCGGTTATCCAGAAGGCTCTGGTGAAGCTGGACGGTGCTCCGTTCAAGGCATTCGCTGCTCAGCGTGACCGTTGGGCTATGGAAACAGACTACGTTTATCCAGGCCCTATCCAGTACTTCGGTCCGACAGAAGTTTGCGACCAGGCTACGAAGACTTTGCAGCTGGAGCAGGCTAAATAAGTTGATGCATCAACAAGTTGACAATAAAACGGAGGGGCGGTTCATTCCGCCCTTTCTTTTCCTTTGCTCATGGCAACCAAGACCTCCACAAATATCCGGCGTAAAACTACTGCCGCCCGTCGTTCTTCCTCTCCGCGGAGCAAGAAGAAAATGCAGCCGCGTACCATGCCCGTATGGTTGCGCAATCTTTTGGCGGTCTGTATCATTCTTGTTTTTTCTACCGGCTTTTACTGGTTTTTCATTCGTCCTTATGCTTATCGCTGGAAGCCTTGTTATGGTCAGAAAGGTTACGGTGTATGTATGCCTTGCAACTATGAGGTGCATGGCATAGACATATCCCACTATCAGGGAAAGATAGATTGGGAACTCCTGACACATAATAGAGAAGCCCAATTTCCCATTCACTTTATTTTTCTGAAAGCTACCGAAGGCGGCGATCATGGTGACGATACGTTTACGCAGAACTTCGGCCAGGCGCGTAAATACGGTTTTATCCGTGGTGCCTATCATTATTTTATCCCTAAGACCGATGCCCGCAAGCAAGCCGATTTCTTTATCCGTACCGTGCAGCTGGCAAAGGGAGACCTGCCTCCCGTACTTGATGTGGAGACTACCGGCAAGCAGTCACCGCAGGAACTTAAAACGGCAGTCAAGACTTGGCTGGATAGGGTAGAGGCGCATTACGGCGTAAAGCCTATTCTTTATACTTCCTATAAATTCAAGAAACGCTATCTCAGCGATTCCATTTTCAATGCTTATCCTTATTGGATAGCCCATTATTATGTAGATTCCGTGCGTTATGAGGGCAAGTGGCACTTTTGGCAGCACACGGATGTAGGCACTGTGCCCGGTATTGAAGAAGAGGTGGATTTGAACGTCTTTAATGGTACAATGGAAGAGTTGCAGGCGCTTACATTGCAGAAGTAATCCGTCGTTACTGTTTTTCATCTGTCCGATAGTGGACATGTGTTCATTTTCGGACACAGGCTTAGTTTCGTTTTTCTTTGATAATCTGATTGTTGGCAGTTTGGTCTGTCTTTTGCTTTTTATCATACATTAATATGTATCTGTATGATAGGAAAATACTTGCAACAATCTTTTATGATGCTGAAGCAGCAACCCTTGTTCAGTTGCTTCTATATTGTCGCTACCGGACTGGCTATCTCTATGGTCATGGTACTGGCTGTCTTGTATTATATAAAGATAGGGGATATCTATCCTGAGACCCATCGTAGCCGTATGCTTGTTGCATCTTCAGCTCATATGCAATATACAAAAGATACGGACTGGAATACTACCTGGAAATTTTCCATCCCTTTTGTAAAGGATTGCTTTTACTCTTTGGAGGGAGTGGAAGCTGTGACTGCCGTGAGCGATGCCGATAGCTGGTTTGTGAAAGTAGGGAATGTGAAGCGTCCTCTTTCAGCACTTGTGAAGCTGACCGATACCGGCTTCTGGAAAGTATTCGATTTTTCCTTCATTTACGGACAACCTTTTACTGATGCCGATTTTCAGAGTGGCATGCGTACAGCGGTTATTTCGGAAGATATGGCTCGCCGTGTTTTTGGAAAAGGGGATGCCGTGGGGGAGTATATCAAACTGAATTATACGGATTACCGTGTATGTGGGGTCGTGAAGTCGCCAAGCTATGCCATGAAGCTGAGTTACGCGCAAGTCTGGTTGCCTTATACCTGCCAGCCTGCCTATGTGAGAGACAATAACCAGTGGGGAGTAATCGGACCGTTTCAGGTGGCAGTTCTTCTGCCCTCGGCAGCAGATGCCGACCGGGTGAAATTGCAGGTAGATGAATATGTACGCAAATTCAATACTCTGCCGCATGATGATTATCATCTGGTGATGCACGGTCAGCCTTATCTTTATTGGAAGACGCTGTTTTATGTCAATGACATGGACGACTTGGATTTCTTTGTGATAGTCCGGCAAATGGGATTGTGGCTGCTGATGCTGTTGTTAGTACCTGCACTCAATTTGTCAGGAATGATTTCCTCGCGCATGGAGCGCAGGCTTCCTGAGATGGGAATACGGAAAGCATTCGGTGCTACCGGGGAACGTCTTTTCTCACAGATTGTATGGGAGAATCTTTTGCTGACGTGCTTGGGAGGCATTATGGGGCTGATACTCTCTTTCAGCATGGTGTACTTTGCTAAGAGTTGGTTGCTGACCATGCTTGACGGAGGAACGCAACCGTTACCGGACAGTGTTCAGATGAGCATAACGACGGATATGCTGTTCAATCCTACCTTGTTTGCAGTTACGTTTGTGGTTTGTGTGGTACTGAATTTACTTTCGGCATTGATACCCACCTGCGTGGCTTTGAAGAAAGATATTGTTTATTCGCTCAGCCGACAAAAATAATAAGTTATGTTACAACAAATCATGAATATGCTGTGGAACAGCCGTCGGCACAATCTGTGGATTATGCTGGAACTGGTGGTGATAACGATAGTCAGTTGGGCTGTTCTGGACCCGTTGTTTGTCTTGACATACAACCAGTCCATCCCGAACGGTTACGATGCTGAAGGACTCTACCGTATGGAGGTGACGCGTAATAAGGCGGATACACTTTCCGTTCCTGCCCGGGACTTTGAACGGATTATGCAGGGATTGCGCCATCACAAGGACATTGAGTCAGCTACATGTGTGCTGTCCGGAGCCTATCCCAGTTCTCCGGGTAATAATATGAATAGAGTTTTTAAAGATTCAGTAGAGGTACGCATGACGTATATTCCCTTTTTTACGAACTCCGGCTTTTTCCGGACTTGGCGTTTCCGTTCGGCTAAGGATGGTGCTTGGGAGACACTTGAGAAGCTGGAAGTTCCCAAAGGCAGCGTGATAATGTCGGAAGATGCCGTCATGTTGCTTTCCGAAGGCAAGGATTTGATCGGGCAAAGCGTGTACAGTACTTATGATTCCACGGAAATTCGTGTTGCAGGAATCATGAAGCCTATTAAAATGCGGAACAGTATGCAACCTTATCTGGTACGCTTGGTTTCCTATGGAAATGAAGAACAGATGCCCTCATGGGCCTTTGATAGCGGGCTGCGTATATTTTTCCGGACAAAGGCGGATGTTTCCGAAGGGCGTTTTATAGAAGAATTCATGTCGTGGGTGGATGATAACCTTTCGTCCGGTTCGTTGGTGTTCACGAAACTGACTCCTTTCCATGAAGTGCAGCGTGAAAGTGATTTGCAGGAAGGAGCTACGAACGAGATACGGATGAAGTATGCTTTGGCCTATTTCTTCATGATAAATTTGCTGTTGGCTGTAAGCGGT
>OHTV01000597.1_pt1 | contig 15674 bp, 8 predicted proteins | sample 1579041 | NCBI WGS metagenome assembly OHTV01 (sample SAMEA3879583, study PRJEB24766) | human gut metagenome | biome: human-associated habitat; feature: feces | place: USA | collected 1985/1987
CCTGCCGCTACCGCGGGATCCTCGCCATCGAGTTCTTCATCCGCGACGGAGAGTTCTATTTCAACGAAATGGCGCCGCGCCCGCACAACAGCGGACACTGGACCATCGAGGGTTCGACGACCAACCAGTTCCGGGAGCTGTGCCGTTACCTGCTCGATATGCCCCTCGAAGAGCCGCAGCTGAAGGCCCCTACCGTGATGAAAAACATCCTGGGACAGGATCTGGAGCGGGCCGAGGCGCTTGCCCGGGAGAATCGCCCCGGTGTGTATGTCCATATTTACGGCAAGACCGTTTCCAAGCCCAAGCGCAAGATGGGACACGTGACTTTCGTCGGTGTGACCGGCGAGGAGTATGCCGCCAAGTGGGCCGACAGATTTGTGAAATAAAGTCAAAAATAAGATAATGAAGAGTTACCGTATTTTCGTTGAGAAATACCCCGAATTCCGGGTCGAGGCCGAGAGCCTGCTCCGCGACCTGAATGCCAACCTGAATCTTTCGCTCGACGGCCTGCGGCTGCTGAACGTGTACGACCTGTTCGGTTTTTCGGACGAATTGCTGGAGAAGAGCCGTTACAGGGTCTTCGGCGAGGTGGTTACCGATGCCGTGACGGATTCGTGCGATCTGGGCGGCAACAGCTTTCTGGCTGTGGAGTGCCTGCCCGGACAGTTCGACCAGCGAGCGGCTTCGGCCGTGGACTGCGTGCGGTTGATCGATCCTTCGGCCGAGGTGAAGATCAAGAGTTCGAAGCTGCTGATCTTCCCTTCGAAACTTCCCAAGGAGACGATGGAGCGTATTCGTCGCTATTATATCAATGCCGTGGAGTCGCGCGAGAAGGATTTGCGGGTCCTGGACGATTTGGAAAGCGCCCCCGTGAAACCGGTGCCGGTATTGGACGGGTTCCGGGAGATGGAAGATGCGGAACTCGATGCCTACTGCAAGAAGAACGGTCTGGCGATGAATGCTGACGACCTGCGTGAAGTGGTCAAATATTTCCGGAACGAGGGCCGCGATCCGTTCGAAACCGAGCTGCGGATTCTCGATACGTACTGGAGCGACCATTGCCGTCATACGACCTTCACGACCGAGCTGGAGAACATTACGGTCGAGGAGTCGTTCGTGAAAGACGAGATCGAAGGCACGCTGGCGCTTTACCTGAAAATCCGCCGCGAACTGGGGCGCGAGGGCAAGAGCATCTGCCTGATGGACCTGGCGACGATCGGTGCCCGTTACCTGCGCAGCAAGGGACTGCTCGACGACCTGGAGGTGAGCGAGGAGAACAACGCATGCAGCGTTTTCGTCGATGTGGACGTCGATGACCGGACCGAGAAATGGCTCCTGCAATTCAAGAACGAAACCCACAACCATCCGACCGAGATCGAACCTTTCGGCGGAGCTTCGACCTGCCTGGGCGGTGCCATCCGCGATCCGTTGTCGGGTCGCAGCTACGTCTATCAGGCGATGCGTGTGACGGGTGCGGGAAATATCTATCAACCCGTAAGCGAAACGCTGCCCGGCAAATTGCCCCAGCGCGTCATCAGCCTCAAGGCCGCTGCCGGTTATTCGAGCTACGGCAATCAGATCGGACTGGCCACGACCCACGTCCGCGAGGTGTATCATCCCGACTATGTGGCCAAACGCCTGGAGGTCGGTGCCGTGGTCGGTGCCGTGAAAGCCGAAAACGTGCGCCGGGAGTCCCCCGTGCCGGGCGATGTGGTCCTGCTGCTCGGCGGCCGCACGGGCCGCGACGGTGTCGGCGGTGCGACGGGTTCGTCGAAGGAGCATACCGACAAGTCGCTCGAGATGTGCGGCAGTGAGGTGCAGAAGGGCAACGCCCCCGAAGAGCGCAAGCTGGAGCGGTTGTTCCGCCGTCCGGAAGTGACGCGCCTGATCAAGAAGTCGAACGACTTCGGTGCGGGCGGTGTGAGCGTAGCCATCGGCGAGCTGACCGACGGCCTGGATATTTACCTCGATCGCGTGCCGACCAAGTACAGCGGTCTGAATGCGACGGAGCTGGCGATCAGCGAGTCGCAGGAGCGTATGGCCGTTGTGATCGAAGCGAGTGCCGAAGAGGAGTTCAAGCGCTACTGCGCCGAGGAGAATATCGAAGTGACCCATGTGGCGGACGTGACGGACTCGCGCCGTATGCGGATGTACAACAAGGGCAAATTAGTGGTCGATCTTTCGCGCGAGTTCATCGACAGCGCAGGGGCCAAGCACTATGCCCAGGCCGCGATCGGTGCGGTCGAGGAACGCGATCCTTTCCGCCGCGAGGTGAAGGGCGGTACGCTGCGCGAAAAGATGCTTGCGAACCTGGCGGACGACAATGTCCTCTCGCAGAAGGGGCTGATCGAGATGTTCGATTCTACGATCGGCGCTTCGACCGTGCTGCTGCCTTTCGGCGGTCGTACGCAACGTTCGGAAACACAAGTGTCGGTGCAGAAGCTGCCGACGGACGGATATACCGATACGGCCAGCATTATGGCCTTCGGCTACAACCCTTTCCTGGCGTCGTGGAGTCCCTACCACGGTGCGGCCTATGCCGTCGTGGACGCTGCGGCCAAAGTCGTGGCGGCGGGTGCCCGCTACGATAAGATGCGCTATTCCTATCAGGAGTATTTCGAGCGCATGACCAAGTCGCCCCGTACGTGGGGCAAGCCGCTCGGGGCGCTGCTCGGTGCCCTGAAGATGCAGGTCGAACTGGGACTGCCCTCGATCGGCGGCAAGGACTCGATGAGCGGTACCTTCGAGCAGATCAACGTCCCGCCTATGCTGATGGCCTTCGGTATTACGACTGTCGATGCCGGACGCGTCATCTCGACCGATTTCAAGAAGGCGGGCCATTCGATTTACCTAGTGCGTCATACCCCGCTCGAAAACCATATGCCCGATACCGGGGCGTTGAAGCGGAATTTCGATTTCGTAAGTTCGGCTATCGAGTCCGGCAAGATCGTTTCGGGCTATGCCGTCGGCTTCGGCGGTGTGGCGGAAGCGCTGGCCAAGATGTCTTTCGGCAACGGCATCGGTGCCGATGTCAAGGTGGATGAAGCGACGCTGTTCGACAACTCCTACGGCTCGATCGTGGTGGAGAGCACCGAGCCGCTCGATTTTCCGGCCGCCGAGTTGCTGGGACATACCGAGGCGGAGGGAGCGCTCACGATCAACGGCGAAAAAATGCCGCTCGAGGAGCTTTACCGGGCCAATACCGAACGCTTTGCGACGGTTTATCCCGATAAGGGAATCAACCATGCGCCGGTCATGGAGGCGATGCCGGCTCTCCGCAGCTTCACCTATCCGGGCGAGGCGGTCGAGCGTCCGGAGGTCTTCATCCCCGTATTCCCGGGCAGCAACTGCGACTACGACACCGCGAAGGCCTTCCGCCGGGCGGGTGCCGAAGTGCGCAGCGAGGTGTTCTGCAACCTGACGGCGGAGGCTATTTTCGACTCGATCCGCCGGATGAAGGAGGCGATCGCTGCGTGCCATATCTTCGTGCTCTGCGGCGGCTTCTCGGCGGGCGACGAGCCGGACGGCAGCGGTAAATTCATTGCCAATGTGCTGAACAACAAGGATATTTCGGAGGAAATACATCGTCTGCTCGACCGGGGCGGCCTGATTCTGGGCATCTGCAACGGCTTCCAGGCGCTGGTCAAGTCGGGCCTGCTGCCCTACGGACGGCTGGGCCTGGTGACCAAAGAGTCGCCGACGCTCTTCCGCAACGACATCAACCGTCATGTGTCGCAGATTGTTTCGACCCGCGTGGCGACGACCAACTCCCCGTGGCTGTCGAGTTTCTCGGTGGGCGACATTCATTCGATCGCGGTGAGCCACGGCGAGGGCAAGTTCGTCGTGAGCGAGCCTTTGGCCCGCGAGCTGTTCGAGAACGGGCAGGTGGCGTTCCAGTATGTCGATGCCGAAGGCCGCGTGACGGCCGAAGCCCCGTACAATCCCAACGGATCGTACTATGCGATCGAGGGTATCGTGAGCCGCGACGGGCAGATACTCGGTAAGATGGGCCATACGGAGCGTTACGGGGAGAACCTCTTTAAGAACATCGCCGGAGAGAAGGTGCAGGACATCTTCACGAATGCGGTGAACTATTTCCGGAAAACAAAATAACAATTATAAAATACCAACCACTATGCAACAAGGCGAAATGCTTTACGAGGGTAAGGCCAAACAGGTTTTCCTGACGGACGATCCGGATATGATCCTGATTCACTACAAGGATGCGGCGACGGCGTTCAACAACATCAAAAAGGCCACGATCGAGAACAAGGGCGTGCTGAACAACCGGATCTCGACCCTGATCTTCGAATATCTCAACAAGCAGGGGATCAAGACTCACTACGTGAAGACCCTGAACGACCGCGACCAGTTGTGCCGCCGTGTGCGGATCATTCCGCTGGAGGTGATCGTCCGCAACGTCATCGCCGGCTCGATGGCCCAGCGTCTGGGTATCGAGGAGGGAACGAAGCCTTCGAACGTGATTTTCGACATCTGTTACAAGAACGACGAGCTGGGCGATCCGCTGATCAACGATCATCATGCGGTGGCGCTGGGTGTCGTAACCTACGACGAGCTGAAACAGATTTATGCCATGACCGCCCGGATCAACGAGGTGCTCAAGGAGCTTTTCGCCAAGATGAATATCAACCTGATCGACTTCAAGATCGAGTTCGGCCGCACGTCGGACGGCGAGATCGTTCTGGCGGACGAGGTGTCGCCCGATACCTGCCGGCTGTGGGATATGGCTACCAACGAGAAGCTCGACAAGGATCGCTTCCGTCGTGACTTGGGTAAGGTGCGCGAGGCTTACGAGGAGATCCTGGCCCGTCTGGAAAAAGTAATCAAATAAGTTCCGATGCACAAAGAGAGCATAATGCAGCCGATCTGCGACCGGGAGCTGCACGAGGAGTGCGGCGTTTTCGGCGTCGTGGGAGTGCCCGACGCAGCTAACCTGACCTACTACGGCCTTCATTCCCTGCAACATCGCGGGCAGGAAGGGTGCGGTATCGTAAGCGTTTCGAAGGAAGGGGCGATGCGGCGTGTTCGGGGCGAAGGACTTGTTACGGAGGTGTTCAACGAAGCCAAGCTGGCAAACCTTGCGGGCGATATGGCCATCGGTCATGTCCGTTATTCGACGGCCGGTGGCGGCGGGACGGAGAATATACAGCCTTTTCTGTTCCATCATAACACGGGTGATTTCGCATTGGCCCACAACGGGAATATCGTCAATGCGGATCTGCTGCGCAACTACCTGGAGAACAAGGGCAGTCTTTTCCAGTCCACTTCGGACAGCGAAGTGTTCGCCCATCTTATCAAAAAGGAGGTACGCAACCACAACCGGCCCCGTATCTATTCGATCATCGAGGCGCTCAATATGCTCGAAGGAGCGTTCGCGTTTCTGGTGATGACAGCCAACCGCATCTATGCCTGCCGCGATAAGTACGGTCTGCGGCCCCTTTCGATCGGCAAGTTGGGAGACGGCTATGTCGTCAGCAGCGAAACCTGTGCTTTCGAGGTGGTGGGTGCCGAATTCGTGCGTGACGTAGAGCCCGGCGAGATCGTTACGATCGATCGGCACGGCATCCGCAGCAGCGACTATTCGATGTTCAAGCGCCATATGATGTGTGCGATGGAGTATATCTATTTCGCCCGCCCGGACAGCGACATCGAGGGCCGTAACGTGCACGCCTTCCGCAAGGAGTCGGGACGCTTGCTCTACAAGGAGGCGCCGGCAGACGCGGACATCGTGGTCGGTGTGCCCGATTCGAGTTTGAGCGCTGCCATGGGATACGCCGAAGCGAGCGGTCTTCCCTACGAGATGGGACTTATCAAGAACAAATACATCGGCCGCACCTTCATCCAGCCGTCGCAGTCGATGCGTGAGAAGGGCGTGCGGATGAAACTTTCGTCGGTGAGCGGTATCGTTTCGGGGCAGCGTGTGGTGCTGATTGACGATTCGATCGTGCGCGGTACCACCTCCCGGCGCATTGTGCGTCTGTTGCGTGAGGCGGGGGCCACGGAAGTTCATGTCCGCATCGCCAGCCCTCCGTTCAAGAATCCCTGTTTTTACGGTGTTGATACTTCGACGTACGAGGAGCTGCTGTGCGCCCGCATGTCGGTTCCGGAGGCGTGCGAGTATATCGGAGCCGATTCGCTGGCTTACCTCTCGCCCGATGCCTTGCTGAAGGCGGGCAATCGCTGCGAGTTGTGCATGGCCTGCTTCACGGGCAATTATCCGACGTCGCTTTACGGGACGATCGAGGAGGCGAACAAAAAAGAAAAATGTTAAACAAACCGCTCCGTTTTCGATCTGCTGTGTCAGGGAAGAACCTGTCCTGCATGCGTATTTCGAAAACATCGGGTGGAAATATTCAGGAAACAGCTAAAACCAACTATTGTTATGGCGGAAAGTTATGAAAAGGCCGGTGTGAACCTCGAGGCCGGATACGAAGTGGTGCGCCGCATCAAGAAACACGTGGCTTCGACCTCGCGGTTGGGCGTGATGGGTAACATCGGCGCCTTCGGCGGAATGTTCGATCTCTCGGCGCTTAATGTCAAGGAGCCGGTGCTCGTGAGCGGTACCGACGGCGTGGGAACCAAGCTCAAGCTGGCTTTCGAGATGGATAAGCACGACACGATCGGCATCGACGCCGTGGCTATGTGCGTGAACGACGTGCTGGCGCAGGGGGCCGAGCCGCTCTTCTTCCTGGATTATGTAGCCGTGGGGCACAACGAGCCTGCGAAGATCGAAGCGATCGTGGCGGGTGTGGCCGAAGGCTGCCGTCAGGCCGGCTGTGCACTCATCGGCGGCGAAACGGCCGAGATGCCGGGCATGTATGCCGGCGGCGAGTACGATATTGCGGGCTTCACGTGCGGCGTGGTCGAGAAGTCGCGCCTGATCGACGGTACGAAGGTGCGTGTGGGCGACGTGTTGGTGGGTATCGCGTCGAGCGGTGTCCATTCGAACGGTTTCAGCCTTGTGCGTAAGGTGGTTGCCGATGCAGGACTGGATCTTCGCAAGGCTTATCCCGAATTGGACGGCCGTGTGTTGGGCGAGGTGCTCCTGACGCCGACCAAAATTTACGTGAAACAGGTGCTCGAAGTGATCCGAGCCTGTAACGTGCACGGCATCAGTCATATCACGGGCGGCGGTTTCGACGAGAATATTCCCCGCATCCTGAGCGAGGGCCAGGGTATCGAGATTCACGAGGGGACGTGGGAGATCCTGCCCGTGTTCCGCCTGTTGGAGAAATACGGCAAGATCGCTCACCGCGAGATGTTCAATATCTTCAACATGGGTATCGGTATGGTGATCGCGGTTTCGCAGGATGAGGCTTCCGAAGTGATTGCCATTTTGGAGAAACAGGGCGAGAAAGCTTCGGTGATCGGCCGGGCGACGGATCGTCCGGGCGTGGAAATCCGATAGGGCGATGAAGACGATCGCAGTATTCGCCAGCGGAAACGGCTCCAACTTCGAAGCATTGGCTGCGGCTTGTGCCGACGGGCGCATTGCGGCTCGCATTGCCCTCATGGTCTGCGACAAGCCGGGGGCTTTCGTGAACGAGCGGGCTGCCCGTTACGGTATTCCGACTTTTACGTTCAACCCCAAAGAGTACCCTTCGAAAGCCGACTACGAACGGGAGATCGTCCGCAGGCTTCGGGCCGAAAGGGTCGAGCTGATCTGTCTGGCGGGGTATATGCGCATCCTTTCCGATGTGGTGCTGGAGGCGTACCGCGACCGGATCGTCAATATTCATCCCTCGCTGTTGCCTGCGTTCAAGGGGGCGCATGCCATTGCCGATGCCTTTGCTTACGGCGTCAAGGTCTTCGGTGTGACGATCCACTATGTGAACGGAGAGCTCGACGGGGGCCGGATCATCGCCCAGCGGGCTTTCGAGTATCTGGGGAGCGATCCGGAAGAGCTGGAAGCCCGGGTGCATGCCGTCGAACATCCGCTGTATGTGGAAACGGTGGCAAAGTTGGTTGCGGAGCAATAGGATCGCGGGAACGTCGCGGTTTAGTGCGGATTCGGACCTGGAAACACATCGTCGGATACCGTGAATAACGGCGACCGCGAGTCGAAAACGATAAAACTACGTATATATTAACGCGATCATATCCTTTAGTGTACCTCTTTGGAAATGCAGCGACCCGAGTCCCTTTCGAGAAAGGATTAGGGGAAGGCGGAGTGGTAAATGCGGTCATTGGACCGCGAATAAGCGACTCTCGGATTCGATGTTGCGATCGTCGGAAATGGTATATTGAAAGATATGATTGCCTATATAAATTAGCAATATGAGAGCATTAATCAGTGTGAGCGATAAGACCGGCGTGGTGGAGTTCGCGCGCGGACTTCGAGAGCTCGGCTGGCAGGTGATCGCCACCGGCGGTACGATGCAACTGTTGGCTGAAAGCGGCGTGGAGGTGATCAACATCAGCGATGTGACGGGGTTCCCGGAGATCTGCGACGGACGTGTCAAGACGCTCCATCCCAAGGTGCACGGCGGCCTGCTGGCTCGCCGCGACGATCCGAACCACCTGAAAGCGTTGCGGGAGAACGGCATCGAGTTCATCGACATGGTGTGCGTGAATCTCTATCCCTTCCGTCAGACGATCGCCCGCGAAGGGGTGACGATGGACGAGGCGATCGAGAATATCGACATCGGCGGACCTTCGATGTTGCGCAGTGCGGCCAAGAACTACAAGGACGTGACCGTAGTGTGCGACCCGGCGGATTATGACACGATCCTTGCGGAGATTAGGGGATACGGCAATACGACTCCCCGATTGCGGTTGCAGCTCTCGGCCAAGGCATATACCCATACCGCCGAGTACGATGCGATGATCGCTACGTACATGCGTGAAAAAGCGGGGCTCGACGAGAAGTTGTTCCTGGAGTTCGATCTGGTTCAGCCGCTCCGCTACGGCGAGAATCCGCACCAGCAGGCCAAGTTCTACCGCAGCGGCGAACGGGTGCCCTATTCGCTGGCCTATGCCCGGCAGCTCAATGGCAAGGAGATGTCCTACAATAACATACAGGATGCCAACGCAGCCCTTGCGATCGTGCGGGAGTTCGATGAGCCGTTCTGCGTGGGACTCAAACATATGAATCCCTGCGGTGCTGCGGTGGGGCGGGATGCGGCGGATGCCTGGACGAAGGCTTACGAGGCCGACAAAGTGTCGATTTTCGGCGGTATCGTCGCCCTGAACCGACCTGTGACCCGTGAGGCGGCCGAATTGATGAAGCCGATTTTTCTGGAGATCATCATGGCCCCTTCGTTTACGCCCGAAGCCCTCGAAGTGCTCTCGACGAAGAAGAATCTGCGTCTGCTCGAAGTTCCGATGGAGAAGAGCGATGCGAAGCAGCGCCAGTTGGTGAGTGTGACGGGAGGATTGCTGGTGCAGGACCTCGACCTCGAAACACGTCCCGTGACGGCGGATATGTGCGTGACGGAGAAGCGGCCGACGGAAAGGCAGCTCGCCGATCTCGATTTCGGCTGGCGTATTGTCAAGCATGTGAAGTCGAACGCTATCGTAGTGGTGAAGGACGGTCGTACGCTGGGTGTCGGAGCGGGTCAGATGAATCGCATCGGCTCGGCGGAACTCGCGCTCAAGCAGGCCCATGCCCAGGGTGTGACCGAAGGGCTGGTACTGGCTTCGGACGGCTTTTTCCCCTTCGACGACTGCGTGAGCCTGGCGGCTGCGAGCGGCGTCGAGGCGATCGTGCAGCCGGGAGGCAGCGTCCGGGACGAGGATTCGATCCGGAAGGCCAATGAATCGGGTATTCCGATGTTGTTTACCGGGATGCGTCATTTCAAACATTAAACTGCGGATTTCGTGTCCGTCGGTCGGATTATTTTTTATGGACGATTTCCGAGCCGCTCTTTGCGGAAAGTGCGGTCGGGAATAAACGATAGGTTATGAAAGTTTTAGTCGTAGGCGGCGGTGGCCGCGAACATGCCGTCGTCGATGCGTTGTCGCGTTCGCCGCAGGTTTCGAAGATATATTGCGCTCCCGGCAATGCGGGTATCGCTCGTCAGGCCGAGTGTGTGCCGGTCAAGGATACCGATGTCGAGGGATTGCTTTCCCTTGCTCGTGAAAAAGAGATCGACCTCACGGTGGTAGGGCCCGAAGCGGCGCTCGTGGCCGGTATCGTCGATCGCTTCCGTGAGGAGGGACTTCGTATTTTCGGCCCGACGAAGGCGGCGGCCCGCATCGAGTCGAGCAAGGAGTTTGCAAAAGATCTGATGGGGCGGTACGGTATTCCGACGGCCGGTTACCGGGCGTTCGACGATTACCGGAAGGCTTCGGAGTACGTTCGTTCGCGCCCTCTGCCCGCCGTCCTGAAATACGATGGTCTGGCTGCGGGAAAGGGTGTCGTTATCGCCCGGACGATGGAGGAGGCCGATGCCGCGTTGCGCGACATGTTGCTGGACGACAAGTTCGGCAAGGGACGTGTGGTCGTGGAGGATTTTCTGACCGGACCCGAATTTTCGTTCATGTGTTTCGTGTCGGGGCGCAAGGTGCTGCCGATGGTGCTGGCGCAGGATCACAAACGGGCGTTCGACGGCGATGAAGGTCCCAATACGGGCGGTATGGGAGCATACTCCCCGCTGCCGTTCATTACTCCGGAAGACGAGGCTTTCGCATTGGAAAAGGTGATGCAGCGCACGGCCGACGCTCTCTGCGACGAGGGATGTCCTTTCACGGGCGTGCTTTACGGCGGTTTGATGAAGACCCCGCAGGGAATCCGCGTGATCGAGTTCAACGCCCGTTTCGGCGATCCCGAAACCGAAGTGGTGCTGCCCCGCCTGAAGAGCGACATTTACGATATTTTCAGCGCCGTAGCCGACGGACGGGATCCGGGCGAGGCCGAGTGGCACGACTTTGCGACTCTGGGGATCGTGCTGGCATCGAAAGGATATCCCGGCTCCTATGAGAAGGGGTATGAAATTACGGGAACGGAGCAGGTGGACGGCGTAGTGTACCACATGGGCACGGCGATAAAAGAGGGGCGGCTCGTTACCTCGGGCGGCCGGGTGATGATCGTCGTCTGTCGGGGTGCCGACCCGGAGCAGGCCAGGTGCCGGGCGCTCGAGGAGGTCCGGAAAATCGGTTGCGAGAATCTTTTCTATCGATCCGATATCGGTATGAAGGCTCTTTCGTTTTTAGTGAAAAAATAGTTATATTTGTCCTTCGAATCCCTGGATGGGACGGATAAGCAATCTTTAAAATCAAAACAATATATGGTAATCAGCGGAAAAGAATTAGCGGCGGCTTGCAAGGCCAAGATGGCCGAGCAGGTGAAGACATTCCCGGAGAAATACGGCCGGCTGCCCCATTTGGTAGTGGTGCTGGTCGGTGAGGATGCGGGCAGCGTATCCTATGTGACGGGTAAGACGAAGGCTGCCGACGAGGTCGGTATCCTGAATACGACGATTCGCAAGCCGGCGGACATCTCGGAGGAGGAGTTGCTGAAAATTATCGACGACCTCAATGCCGACGATACGGTGGACGGAATTTTGATCCAGCTGCCGCTGCCGAAACATATCGATTCGGATAAGGTGATCGCACGGATTCGTCAGGAGAAGGATGTGGATGGCTTCCACCCCCTCAATGTGGCGGCTCTCTGGCAGAAACAGCCCTGCGTGCTGCCCTGTACGCCGAAGGGTATCATGAAGCTTCTGAAGGATTCGGGCGTGGAGCTGGCCGGACGCAAAGCCGTTGTGATCGGCCGCAGTACGATCGTGGGGCTTCCCGTTGCCAAGCTGTTGCTCGATGAGAATGCTACGGTGACCATTACTCACAGCCGGACGAAGAACCTGGCGGATGTGACACGCGAAGCGGAGATTCTGGTCGTGGCGATCGGCCGTCCGAAGTTCGTTACGGCGGACATGGTGGGCGACGGTGCGGTGGTGATCGACGTGGGTGTCAATCGTGATCCCGAAACGGGGAAATTGTGCGGCGACGTCGATTTCGAGGCTTGCGAGCCGAAGGCTTCGCTGATCACGAAAGTGCCCGGCGGGGTAGGTCCGATGACGATCGCCTGTCTGATCGAGAATACGATCGAGGCATTCCTCAAAAAAGTTGCGAAATAGATTCCGGGTATCTGTGCAATCGTGCCGAATGAGGACGGATTGCCTTGATGCGGATTATATATCGATATCAGGGGCAGACGCAAGGAAAAACCTTGCGTCTGCTTTTTTATTTGTTTTACAAGGGCCGAACTGCCTGTTTTTTGTGAATACGTGGGAGGGGAGAGGTCCGGGCGGTCGGGTTTCAGAGGATTCGCACCGGCCATAAAAAATAAGGGAGGATTCATTGCGAATCTTCCCTTATTTTGAAGAGCAAGTCCCCGGACTTACTTTTTCATCGTCTTCAGTTTCTCTGTCAGGATCGGAACGACCTTGTGTACGTCGCATACGATACCCACGTCGGCGACGTTGAAGATCGGAGCGAATTTATCCTTGTTCACGGCGATGATGAAGTCCGACTCCTCCATACCGGCCAGGTGCTGGATCGCACCCGAGATACCCATGGCGAAGTAGAGATCCGGACGCACCGTTTTACCGGTTTGTCCGACCTGGCGCTCGTGTGCGAGAACGCCGGCATCGACCATCGCACGCGAAGCCGATACTTCGGCGCCGAGCACGTCGGCAAGCTCGCGCAGGGTCTGGAACCCTTCTGCCGTGCCGACACCGCGGCCGCCCGAAACGAGTACTTTGGCTTCCGTAATGTCGATCATGTTCTTCTGTTCCTTGACCGTTTCCAGAATCCGTACACGGAACTTCGATTTGTCGAAATTGATTTTTACGTCCTCGACCTTTCCTTTGCGGGTCGGATCGGCCGCTTTGGCACGCATCACACCGGGGCGTACCGTGGACATCTGGGGACGATGTTCCTTGCAGATGATCGTTGCCATCAGGTTGCCGCCGAAGGCAGGACGCGTCATCAGCAGGTCGCCGTCTTCCGAAATGTCGAGTCCGGTGCAGTCGGCGGTAAGTCCCGTGCCGATGCGGGCCGAAAGGCGCGGACCGAGGTCGCGGCCGATGCTGGTGGCTCCGATCAGCAGAATGCTGGGCTTGCGCTCGTGGATTACCTGGGTGATGGCCTGTGCGTAAGGCTCGGTGGTGTACTGGGCGAGTTCGTCGGCTTCGATCGAAAGGACCACGTCGGCTCCGGCTGCGATCAGCTCGTCGGCCTTGTCTTTGACCCCTTTACCCAGCAGCAGGGCGACTACCTGCTCATGGAGTGCGTCGGCCAGTTCGCGGGCTTTTCCCAAAAGTTCGAGAGCGACGTTCTGAACGACTCCGTCACGCTGTTCGACGAACACGTAAACGTTTTTATATTGAGATTTATCCATCTTGGTAAGTAACTGTGTTTTTTATGAACGTTTTCAGCGGGCTGGACCGAAAGGATTCGGCTTTTGCCGGGTGCAGAAAACGACTGTTGTAAATGAACGATCGGTAATTTACAGCTTCGCAGTTGCCGGGGCCGATCAGATTATGAATTTTTCTTTCAGCTTCTCGACGATCAGATCGGCTGCTTCGGCCGGCTCCAGCTCGAAGACCTTACCTGCGGATTTCGCACCCTTCGTGAAGGATTTGAAGACGCGGGTCGGCGAACCGTTGAGGCCGAGTTTCGACTCTTCGACGGAGATGTTGTCGAAACCCCAGACTTCCACCTGCTTGTCGTATGCCTCCACGATGCCGCGTACCGACATATAACGGGGCTGATTGGCCGAAGAGAGTACGGTTACCACGCACGGAGTCTCCACCTCGAGCAGTTGATACCCCTCTTCCGTCCATTTCTTGACGACCAGCCGGTTCCCTCCTTCGTATTTGATGCCTTCGAGGTAGGTCACCTGCGGCAGACCGAGGTGTTCGGCGATCTGCGGGCCTACCTGGGCCGTGTCGCCGTCGATAGCCTGACGACCGGTAATTACCAGGTCGAAATCCAGCATGCGGAGAGCGCCGGCGATAGCGTTCGAGGTCGCCAGCGTATCGGCGCCGGCGAATTTGCGGTCGCTCAAATGAATCGCACGGTCGGCACCCATTGCGAAGGCTTCGCGCAGGATGTCGTCGGCCTGCGGAGGACCCATCGTGATAACGGTGACGTGTGCGCCGTACTGGTCTTTCAGCTCCAGAGCCATTTCGAGTCCCGCCTTGTCGTCGGGGTTCATGATGCTGGGCACACCGTCGCGGATCAGCGTTCCCGTAACGGGATCGAGGCGGATTTCCGTCGTATCGGGAACCTGTTTTATACAAACTACAATTTTCATTCGAATATCTGTTTTTTATTGTTTTTACCTTATGTGTCCTTGCGAGGGGAGTACGACCGGCTTCGGGGTTTATTCCGGAACCGGATGCACGGTCGCCCGCCGCTATTTCAACAGTGCCGAGGAAATCACCATCCGCTGTACTTCGGAAGTACCTTCGTAAATCTCGGTGATCTTGGCATCGCGCATCATGCGTTCGACGGGGTATTCGCGCGTGTAGCCGTATCCGCCGTGGAATTGCACGGCCTTGGTCGTCACTTCCATTGCGGTTTCCGCTGCAAAGAGCTTGGCCCGGGCGGCATCGACCGAGAACGGGAGCTTCTGGTCTTTCTTGAAGGCTGCGGCACGCACTAGCAGGCGGGCGGCTTCGATTTTGGTATCCAGGTCTGCCAGTTGGAACTGGGTGTTCTGGAACTGTCCGATCGTCCGTCCGAACTGTTTGCGCTCCTTGACGTATTTCACGGTTTCATCCATCGCCCCCTGCGCGATGCCGAGGGCTTGCGAAGCGATACCGACGCGGCCGCCGTCGAGGGTCTTCATCGCGATGCTGAAGCCCTTGCCGACCTTGCCGAGCAGATTCTCCTTGGGAACGATGCAGTTCTCGAAAATCAACTCGCAGGTCGCTGAACCGCGGATACCCATCTTCTTCTCTTTCTTGCCGATCGAGAACCCGGGGAAGTCGCGCTCGACGATGAATGCCGAGATACCGCGCGTACCCTGCGACTTGTCGGTCATCGCCATCACGATATAAACGTGTGCGTAAGCGGCGTTGGTGATGAAGATTTTGTTGCCGTTCAGGATATAGTGGTCGCCTGCATCGACTGCCGTGGTCTGCTGTGCCGCAGCATCCGTACCGGCGTTGGGCTCCGTGAGGCCGAAAGCGCCGAGCCATTCGCCCGAGCAGAGCTTGGGCAGGTATTTCATTTTCTGTTCTTCGGTACCGTGCTCATAAATCGGAGCGGCGCAGAGCGACGTGTGTGCCGATACGACCACGCCCGTAGTGGCGCATACGCGCGACAGCTCTTCGACGGCCATCGAATAAAGGATGTTGTTGCCGCCTGCACCGCCGTAGTTGACGGGGAAGGGAATACCGAAGATTCCCAGTTTTGCCATTTTCTCTACGGTTTCCACAGGGAAACGTTCCTCTTCGTCGATTTCGGCAGCCAGAGGTTTCACCTCGTTTTCGGCAAATTCGCGGATCATTTGCCGGAACAGCTGCTCGGTTTTGGTCAATTCGAAATTCATTTTATAAGTATGGTTTTTAATGATTTTAAACAGTCATACCTCCATCTACGCTCAAAACGGCACCATTGACATAGGCCGCTTCGTCGGATGCGAGGTAGAGATAGGCGGCGGCGATCTCCTCGGGACGACCCAGGCGACCTACGGGAAC
>OHTV01000598.1_pt1 | contig 15653 bp, 10 predicted proteins | sample 1579041 | NCBI WGS metagenome assembly OHTV01 (sample SAMEA3879583, study PRJEB24766) | human gut metagenome | biome: human-associated habitat; feature: feces | place: USA | collected 1985/1987
GCAGATTTCATGTATCATAAATAAAAATAGTTTTTTATGACATAAAAAGCCTCCGGTTAGGTGAACTGCATGTGCAAAGAAGATGTTGCAGAGAGCCGGCGCGGGCATGAGAATGTGCCAGGGTACATTCTGTATTAAAATACTTTGAGAAATATCTAAGTGAGGTAGGATTATGGCAGAGGCAAAAAGGGATTATTATGAGATCCTGGGCGTATCACGAGATGCGGATGATGCGACTCTGAAAAAAGCATACAGAGCTTTGGCGAAAAAATATCACCCGGATATGAATCCAGGAGATGCAGAAGCCGAAAAGAAGTTCAAGGAGGCTTCTGAAGCCTATGCTGTTCTGAGTGATGCAGACAAACGGCGTCAGTACGATCAGTTTGGCCACGCTGCATTTGAAAACGGCGGTGGCGGCGCAGGAGCCGGCGGATTCGGCGGCTTCGACTTTGGCGGCGGAGATATGGGTGATATCTTCGGCGATATTTTCGGCGACCTGTTCGGTGGCGGCGGAAGCAGAAGAAGAGCAAACAATGGACCGATGAAGGGAGCAAACCTCCGCGCTGTTGTCCACATTACGTTTGAGGAAGCTGTTTTCGGATGCCAGAAAGAGCTCGAGATCAACCTGAAGGATACCTGTACAACGTGCCACGGAACCGGCGCAAAACCAGGAACTTCACCGGAAACATGCTCCAAATGTAACGGTACCGGTCAGATTACGTACACACAGCAGACCATGTTCGGTTCTGTGAGAAACGTGACAACGTGTCCGGATTGTAACGGAACCGGAAAGATCATTCGCGATAAATGTACCGCATGCCACGGCACGGGCTATACATCCAGCAGAAAACGCATTCAGGTCAACATTCCGGCCGGAATCGACGATGGACAGAGCATCCGGATCCGTGAAAAAGGTGAGCCGGGTGTAAACGGCGGACCGAGAGGAGATCTGCTTGTCGAGGTTCAGGTAACCCGTCATCCGATCTTCCAGAGACAGGATATGAACATTTTCTCCACTGCACCGATTACGTTTGCCCAGGCAGCACTCGGCGGCGATGTGAAGATCAGCACCGTTGACGGAGACGTTCTCTACACTGTAAAACCGGGAACCCAGACCGATACGAAGATCCGTCTGAAGGGAAAAGGTGTTCCGTCCCTTCGCAACAGCAATGTGCGCGGTGATCACTACGTAACACTCGTAGTCCAGACTCCGACGAAACTGAATGAGAAAGCAAAAGAAGCCCTCCGCGCCTTCGACGAAGCCTGCGGAAACCGCCCGGCAGCAGAAGCAAAAGCAGCCGATGGTGAGAATACCGCAGAACAGCCGAAGAAGAAAAAAGGGTTTATGGATAAGGTGAAGGAAGCGTTTGAGGATATTGATAAATAAAAAATCTATCTGTTTTTGTTCTCATTCGGACAAAATTTCTCACAGACTTGAGCATGTAGAATATGAAAAGTCTTTTCCAACACGCTCTAATATGAAAGAAATAGAAAATATGAGATAAATGAAAAGAAGAACCTGCAGGAGAAACAGGTTCTTCTTTTTTGACAAAATTTAAAAATACAGAATATTCAGAAAATTGCAAATATTGATCTAAATCAAGAGAATGATGAGATGTGAAAAACTGTTCATGATATAATTAACAAAATTGCATAGGAATAAAAAAGATTGATGTTATGTAATGTAAAATAAAAAGGCAGAAAGGAAATAGAGCGGTTGGAAAATGAAAATATAGAAAAACAGGAGTTCTTCAAAACTTATTTAGGTATCAAAAATAAAAATGTGCTGAGCAGTCTGGAACAAATGGCGTATGTCTGGAAGGTGAAAGATAAGGAAGTTATCATTCGAGAAGGGGAACCGCTGCCATGCGTTCCTTTTCTGATATCGGGCATTGTAAAAGGGTATTGTGAAAGCAAGGGAGATGGAAAAGAGCATGTTTCCTGCTTTGGTTATTTAAAAGGAGACATTGTTGTAGGAATTTCCAATTTATCCGTAAATGTGAAATCACTTTTGACGATAGAATCAATCAGTTCGTGTACCATGCTGTGCGTCCCGATACCAGAATTGTTGAAGTTGATTGAGCAATCGCCGGAAATGATGCGTTTATATAACCGTGCACTCAGCCTTGCATATAAAAAGCTAATTGAACATGAGGATATTGTTGCAAACCACAGGGCAAAGGAACGATATCAATATTTTGTTGATACCTATCGGGATCTGGTAGACGTTGTGAGTAAGAAAGATATCGCTTCCTATCTGCATTTATCGCCGGAGAGTCTGAGCCGTGTCCTGAAAAGCTATAAGGAAGAAAAATAGAAAAACGAATCGAAAAGTGATGCGCGCTGAGCGGAAAAATTTAATCAAATCAAGGAAATCCCTGTTTTCATTGAGAAAAGCAATAAGCAGTGAGGCGGGGAATTGCGTGAATCAGGAGGGGAAAGCCCCTTATAAGAGAGAAGACGGCAGATCTAAAAAAAGCAGATTATAAAGTACAAAAAAGAAATGGAAGGGGAAGAAAAATGGCATTTTTAGATGGAGTAAAAGGAAAAATTTCAAAAGCAGGATATTCAACTATGCAAAAAGCAAAGGATTTGTCGGAGATTACGAAACTGAATATGGCGGTTTCTGAATCGGAGACGAAAATCAATGAAATCTACAGTGAAATAGGATATAAAGTTTACTGTGCATATCGGGAAAATCCGCTGGAAGAAGTCAAAGAGGAAATTGGCCAGATCCGGGAGCTGGAAGAGGCTATGGAAGCATGCAAACTGCAGATCCAGGCAATCAATGCAATGAACAGCTGCCCGCGCTGCGGTGCAAAAATCAAACCGGAAATGATGTTCTGCAGCAGCTGTGGAATGAAACTGCAGAGTGAAGAACAGGAAACGGTGGAAGAAGAACAGGAACGGCCGGCTTTTTGCAGTGAATGCGGAGCACCGCTGGAACCGGATATGAAATTCTGTACGGTTTGTGGACATAAAGTTGACGAGTAAAATCGAGAGCGTGTTTGAAAAAGCAAAGCACAGAAGAGAAGATCAAATCAGACAGCAAAAAGATAAATGATCCAAAATAGGGAGGTGGATTTTGGATCATTTATTGCAAAGAAAAAAGATTTGTGGATAAAAAGGGACAGGAGAGGAAAACAAGTATGAAAAAATGCCCGGTATGTGGAAAAGAGTGGTCAGATGCGACAAGATTTTGCGGAAGCTGTGGAGCAAAACTGGAGGATGGAAATATTGTAGTGCCAGATATAGTGCCGGATGATGGGAAAGAGGAGCAGAGAAAAAAAACAGAGCCGGTCAAACCGAGTGTGAAAAAAACGATAGAACCTGTCAGACCGAAAACGAGGGAAACAGCAGAAAATAAAAAGATAGCAGAAGAAAAAGAAGAAGAAAAAAACACAGCTGAACGTAAAAGAGCAGAATACAATAAATCGGACGCCGTGCTGCCGGTAAAACGCAGAAAAAAAGGATGGAAAATTGCGACAGCACTTGGCCTGACTGCAATAGTGGCAGTCGGAGCAGTAGTTTTCTGTGTGAAGTCCGGGGAAAATATGGAACACCCATTTGTAGAATTATATGGGGACAGTTATGAAATTCTCACGAAAGAAAAACTGGGACATACCATAACCATTACAGACAATGGGCTGGACTGGCTGGGCGATGCCGTAATGCAGCTTTCACCGGATCGAAAATATCTCTATTATATGGAAAACTATGATATTTCGACGGGAACGTCCAGACTCTACCGGTGTGAATATCAGAAGTTGTCCAAAAAAGAAGAAAAAAATGAGAAATACAAAACAAAAGTTGCGGCAAATGTCAGAGTTTTTTATCCGCTGGAAAACGGAAAACTCCTTTATATCGACAAGGATTCCGAGCTGTTTTGTTATGACGGGGAAGTATCTGTGAAGATTGCAGATTCACTGCAGGGATATTATCAGCTCAAAGACGGAACGGGACTCGTTTATACGAAGGGAAACGCTGACGAAGGATTTGATGTCTGTGGCGTAAGCTATAACAATCCAACGGAAGAAGTATTTCTGGCGGATGGGATGACCGATGTTATGCTGGCAGATGATCAGGAGCATATTTTGTGCAGACGATATGACGGTCAGTCAGAGGATGATCAGCTTGTTTTTCTAACATCTTTTGAGGAAGAGACAAAAGAGCTGGGAACACCAGTCAGTGATATGTATGCATGGGAAAATGGCGCGGTTTATTACTTTGCTTCCGGCGAGAATACAGAATGTGAACTGGAAGACTTCGTGATTGACAGCAGAGGAAACACGGAACAGTGGCAGGAATTACAAAAAGAAGCGGAATCATATCATCCTGTTCCAACGGAGTGTCAAAGTCTTTATGAATATAAAGATGGTGAAATAAAACAGATTACAGCCAATGACATTAATAATGCCGGACTTTATAGGGGAAATAGCGTACTATACCTGGATGTAAAGAAAATGGAGCCGGTAGATTTAGCAGAAGTGAAGGATGCAGATTATATGATTGACCTTTTAGATCAGAGAATATATGAGCAGGGAATGTATGTTAAACCAACGAGCAGGAAGAATTCCATTCACATCATAGGAGAAGTTGCGAAAAAAATTGAAGACATAGATGAGGAAGGAGAAAACTTCTGGATCTATGCAAACGAAACAGATTTGTTCCTGGAAAGCGGATCTGATTTCTGGCACGCCGCAATCAAAAATGATGAAGTCAGCGATCTGGAAGAGATGCCGGAAGGCTATGTAAAATCTGTTACGCCAACAGAGATTTATTATACAAGCAATTTCTACACGGAAGGGGACAATGCGTACTACGATGTCAACGTGATAGAAAATGGAAAAAGCAGATGCCTTGCAAAAGAAGTGCTGGAAGACTATGTCAAGATTTACGAAGATGGAACAGTCATGGCTTACACGGATCGGAATTCCGATGGAGAATATGAACTTTCCATTTTTGATAAAAAAGGAAATAAGACAAAAATTGCAGATGGAGTCACGAAGGCGATTCGGGAAGAGGATGGAGATATTGTGTATGACAGCCGGCATGATCTGATGCTTTATCAAAAGGAAGAAAGTGAGCGGATTGGAATCGGTATAGTAGATTTCTGGTATGCGGATGAAATGAAAACGGAACAGAATTTCCGGCTGGACTGGTGAGAAGAGATCCCTATTACCTATTGTGGAAAGCAGAGTAGCAGTGTCCTTACAGAGTAAGAGAGTGCAAAAAATCTGGAAAATTATATTAGGACTCTATTCAGAAGTAAAGATACGATGAGAGAAAAAGGAGTAGAGAATATATGAAAAAAGCAGGAAGCCGAATTTTGATCATTACTTTTGGAATTATGGCGGCTATAGCAATTTTATATCCATGGAAGTTTGTTCCGGAATATGGAATACTCCAGATGACGGAATCAGGGGAAAAAGCTGGAAAAACAGCGGAAAGCCAGGAGTCCGATGAGGAATATATGCAGGTGGCAGATCGTGCAGTCGAAGCATTATTTACAGGAGATACCGATACGCTTCTGAGCCTGTTGCCGGAGCGGTATTTTGGCCAATATGGGGAAACGTTACAGTGGATCATAGAAAATGCAGTGGAAGAGGAACTTCAGAAACTGCAAGATGAAGTTGGGGATATACAAATTACCCATTGGCCAGTCAGATCAGAAAAACAGTCCGAAGGCAACATGGAAAAAATAAAAAGTCATTATGGAGAAGAAGGAGATACGGTCACCGATGCAAGAAATGTGTTTGTGGAAGTGAGTGCATCCGGCATAGAACCGGAAGAAATGGAGATAGCGGTTGTTGAAATTGACGGAAAATGGTATCTCGACTTTGAGGGTTGGGACGATGGATCGGAAGAAAACTATGACGACGAAGACGACGAAGAAGAAGAAGAAGAAGATGATGATGATGATGATACATGGTCGGATGATGAAGACGATATAAGTTCAAATGCGGAGACGTCTCATACATTGGAAAATATGAAATTTTCTGATGCAAGAGAATTTCAGGATGGACTTGCCTTTGTAAGAATTCACGGAAAGGGGGAATCTTACAAAGGCTTTCTGGATAAAAAGGGAAAGTTAAAGTTTTATATACCTTTTGATGAAGATGCAATTGATGCAGATATTTATCGGTACGATGTGAATTTTAATAATGGTTATAACTGGTTCGTCTATGACAATATTTTTTATGTGATTGACACGGATGGAATGATAAAAAGCCAGTATGATGCAGACAAAGTGGCAGATTACGGCGGTGGTTATACCTGGCTGGAGGAGGAAGAAAATGTATCCTGGGATGATGCCGGGTTTTGGAAATATACACTGTATAGTCCGGAAGGGGGTGAAGTGTGTGATTATACAGTCAGCAATCAGGACCTGGAAAATCTGAGCTTTAAAAGATCCTACATGGGTGATGGAAAATTTCTGTATAAAAAAATGGACGGTACGAAAGAAGTCTGTGTTCTGGTTGAGCCGGAACTGGGAAAAGAAACAGAGTTAAACGTTTCGTTTGACAAAGCAGAAGAACATGGAATGCGGGACGGACTTATCATAGAAACGGGCGCAATGGACGATGGATATTGGGCAGGGGATGAAAATCCGTTTCATATTACAGTGATCGGGAATGGAGAAGAAAAAGAAATTGAAATCCCGAGTCAGTATCTTGGCCCGTTTGGCGGATATCCGACTCTGCTCGACTGGACAAAAAAATATGCACTTTTTACGGTAAGACAGGACGACCAGGACATTTATTTTTTGTGTGATCTGGAGACAGGCGATATCAAAAAATATACAGGAAAGTATGCGCCGTATTTTAAATATTATTCCACTACAACAAGCTGCATCGAGGATAATGTTCTTGCACTTTCCATGTATGGGGAAGATAATCAGTTTTATGTCTGCCTGATCAATGCGGATACCATGAAAGAAATTGCCGATCCGATTGCCGGAGAATCTTTTTCCATGGAAGATAAGACATTACTGATCGATCAGAAAGAATTGTATGATTTAAGCGGGAATCTGTTATATACCGTTGAGGATGGAAAAAAAGGAGAACTGGTCAGTGATGGAATCCTGCAGGTAACATACAGCGAGGAAGAAAAAGAGACTGTGGATGGTGAGTCGGAATATGTCGAGGTAGATAAGACAGATTATTACGATCTGAAAGGCAAAAAGTTATTTTCGGAAATGGATACAGCAGATAGCAAAATGGTGCTGGAACCATCAGAAGAAGTATAAAAATAGAGCAGAACAGGAGAATTTTCAGATGAAAACAAAAGCAAAATACGTCATTGTAATTCTGTTTTTATGTACGATACCACTATATTTCTGCAGAATGATCGGCTGGAAAGATGATGCCATCCGGCTTTACGATGTGATTCTCTATGGAATGGAAAGCCAGGAAGGAGACTCTTTTGTCGGAGGGATGATCTGGAAACTGATGCAGGAAAGTGTCTTTGAAAATATCAACGCATGGTTGATTGGAACAGCGGCAGTAACGCTTGTGGGATCAGTTCTGGTTACGCTGTTAAATGGAAAAAAGACCTATGTTCTGGCAATTGTATTATCCATCGTGACAAACGGAGGTCTTGCGTGGTCAATGCAACGACTCAGCTGGGGATGGAAAAACAAGGTTGATTATAACGGCCAGATGACAGGAATGCCGCTTCGCATGGAATTTGTGTGGGTGTGGATAGCACTTCATGTTCTGATTCTTATATTTGCACTGTGGGGAATGGTTTCTAAAGAGAAAAGTGCTTCAAAGAAAAGTGTTTCAAGAAAAATTGAGCCGGAAAAAATCAAATCAAAAAAAACGGAATCGAAAAAAATCAAGCCGGAAGAAACCGTATCAAAGAACCCGGCAGCTTCGAAGATGCGGTCAGCGTGTCCCTCCTGCGGAAGAATTCCGAAAGAAGGAGAAAAGTTTTGTACGCGCTGCGGATCAAAACTGCAATAAGAGGAGCAGAAAATGAAAAAGGAAATCAAATGTCCCAGGTGCAGACGCAGGATTCAGAAAGAAGATGCCTATTGCCAGTACTGTGGCTGCCATGTGGCGGAAGAAAAAAAGAAGAAGAGAAAAAAGAAAATTCGAAGATTTCTGGTACTTGTCATTGTGATTGTGCTGTTTTTAGGTATCCTGCTTGCCATTGCAGTTGGATCACAGAAGAAGCAAATACAGGGATGGAAAGAAAGACAACTGGAAGAATGGAAACAAAAACAGGAAAAAGTGCAGGCAGATGAAGGTGACCAAAGCCAAAAACAGAACAAGAATCAGAATGGAGAACAGTCGCAGGATAGTCAGGATGTGAAAGAGCCAGGCACAATGAAAAAATGTGCCAATGGGGATACGGTTTATCAGCCGGCGGTAAGTACCGTTTCTTATGATGAAGATACCGGCCTGTTGTACTACGAAAATCTGCTGATTGTTTATCTGATAGAAAACAGCAGCCAGGAAGAGCGGGAAGCACTTGCAGCAAAGGTAGATGGAACGCTGGTTGGAAATATGAGCGGAAGCATGAACGTGATTGAAATCCTGGTGGAGGACACCGCGTATGCGGATCTGGAACAGAAGGCTGAAATTCTGATGGAAGAAGAAAATGTGCTCTACAGTTCGACGGAAATTCCGATGATGATGGAAAATACTGCAGATGAGAATCCATGGGAGGCAGGAGAACAGGATAAAAAGAATAATGACCATAATGAAAGCAAACCAGATGGAAATGACTGGTGGGCAGAGGCAATTGGAGCATTTTCTGCATGGGACTATGTTGATTCCCACGAGCAGGATCTTGCCAATGTGGCGGTCGGCATTATGGATGATGGAGTTGATGCGGAACACGAAGAATTTCAGAAAAACGGCGAAAGTAAAATTCACTGGCTGGAAGATTACAAAGAAAATCTGGCATTTGACCATGGCACACATGTGACGGGATTGATCGGTGCGGAAAATAATCAGGCCGGAATCCGTGGTGTGGCAGATCGGACGGATTTGTATTTTGTGAGCTGGTGGAAAGAAGATCTCTTCAGTACAGGAGAATATGTAAATGTAACAAAACAGATGATTGAAACGATGCTAAGTGAACATACGGCCTGCGTGGTGAATAATTCATGGGCAACTGTGATACAATCCAGAGAGCAGTATTTAAAAGATACGCTAATCGGGGAAAGACCGGTATGGGAAGAAAAAATAGCGGAGTTTCTCATAGAAAAAGGGAAGATTGATCAGAAATATGAGTTGTACGAAAGTTATCAAAAGGAATTAGAAACGAGCGCAAAATGCACTTCCAGTCAGATGATAGTGATGCTTTTTGAATTGATTTTAAATCAACAGGAAAGATTTTTAATTGTCCAGAGTGCAGGCAATGGGTATGATAACGGTGGTGTGGGATTTGATGCTCAAAAGACAGGAGATTATTGCGGAATTAATGAGGAGGTTTATAACAGACTGGATGGAGAAACGCATAGATTAAGCAGAAGCGGATACTCCTATGAGAAAATTCGAAATCATATCCTGATTGTAGGTGCAGTGCAGGAAACAGAAAAGGGATATCAAATGACAGAATTTTCAAATTATGGTTCCAATATAGATATTGTTGCACCTGGATATGATGTTTACAGCACGATTACAGAAAAAGATGATTCCTATACCGAAGAAAATCCAGGCCATAAAAATCTTAGAACAGTGAAAAACGGGATTAAATATGGAAATCTGCCTGGAACATCCATGGCGGCCCCACTGGTTTCCGGTTCTGCGGCTGTTCTGTGGTCTGTGGCTCCGGAACTTTCGGCGGAGGAGGTAAAAGAGACACTGATCTCCACAGCCGGAACCGCAAGATCAACCTGTCAGGAGGACAAGCGGGAAGAGTATCCGATGCTGAATCTGAAAGCTGCCCTGGAAAAGGTGGCAAAAAAAGATGCAACACATGTAATACTGGAAACCTTTTATAATAACGGAGAAAAAACGCATGACCTGTTTGCTTCAGAAGAAAATCGGGATCAGGAGTATGCTGTGATTACCGGATTGGATCAGGATGAAAATGTAGTATGGACCATTGAGACAGAAAAATCTCCGGCAGCGGAGATAACAGCCAATACAGAAATTGGAATTTATGAAGACAGGTATTATTATGCGCATTGTGGAGTTATTTATGCCGTACGCCTCCGGGACGGAAAAGAAATCTGGCACAGTGCATCATCACATGGTTCCATGACAGGAACGGATTTCGGACCGGACGGAACACTTTATTACTGCTCTTTCTATGGACCGGATTTTGGCGCAATTGATAAAGACGGAAATGAATTGTATGAAGTAGAAAGTTTCTATCCGGGATACTATTGGGCATATGAAGTACATTACGAAGGTGATCATGTTGATGTGAAAATGGACGGTACACCGTCCGGAGAAGAAACGGTGATCCGTGTCAATCTTTCTGACTATTCTTATTCTGTGGTACAGGAGTAGAAAACATGATTCCAGGCATAAACCCAAGGATAGACTGAAACATGAGTCTAGGCATAAGCACGGGATAGGACAAAACATAAGATAAAGTATAATGGGATGCCGCAGTTCGGGAAAAAATCCGGATTGCGGCATTTTTTTGCTGTCATGCACACGAACAAAAGATCCAAGGGGAGCTTTTTAGTGAAAAAAGAGTGAATTTGCACACAGGAAGTCCGAAATTTGATATAATATGAGAAATTTGAGGGAGATAAAAATTTTTTAACCGAATCATCGCTAACTACAGATATCCATTCGATGAACAGGAAAGGGACAGGGGACTTTATTTATGAAATTTCGACCATGTATTGATATCCACAATGGAAAAGTAAAACAGATTGTTGGGGGATCCTTAAAAGATCAGGGAAACCAGGCAAATGAAAATTTTGTTTCGGAGCAGGATGCGTCTTACTATGCGCAGTTATATAAAGAAAAAGGGATCACCGGAGGTCATGTGATTCTTCTGAACAAAAAAGATTCCGAATATTATCCGGAAACAAAGCGGCAGGCGCTGCTGGCACTTTCTACGTATCCGGGCGGACTGCAGGTTGGCGGCGGTATCGACGCGGAAAATGCCTGCGAATTTCTGACGGCCGGTGCAAGCCATGTGATCGTGACATCGTATGTGTTCCGGGATGGCCATGTATTCTATGAAAATCTCGAAAAACTGGTAACGACTGTTGGAAAACAGCGGCTGACCATGGACTTAAGCTGCCGGAAACGAAACGGGAAATATTATATTGTAACGGACCGCTGGCAAAAGTTTACAGAGGAAGAAGTGACGGAACCGCTCCTGCATCATCTGACGGAATACTGTGATGAATTTCTGATCCACGCGGTAGATGTCGAAGGAAAAGCATCCGGTATCGAGACAGAACTGGTGGAATTACTTGCGAAAATGAAAGATTTCCCTGTTACATATGCCGGCGGCGTCGGAAACTTTGCGGATCTGGAACTGCTGAAAAAGGTTGGGAACGATTATGTGGATGTGACGATCGGAAGCGCACTGGATCTGTTTGGCGGAAACATGAAATTTGAAGACGTACTGGAAATGTGCAGAAGGTAAGGAAAAAGATAACAAGCAAAGAAAATAACATGACAGGATAAAGTGTGTTTGATTTCCTCATATAGATGCGAGAAAAAATGGACGGAAAGAAAGAATCACAAAAATTGCAGGAAAAAACTCTAAAATATTCATGAATTTTCTAAATACTATTGCAAATAAAGACAACTATTGCTATAATTAGAGATACTTACAGGGGAAGTGAAAAACCTGTAAAATTTGAGAGCAAAGGGGTTGGGCATAATGAAAATTACCATCAGCGGAAAAAATATTGACGTGACAGAGGGATTAAAAGCCGCGGTCAATGAAAAACTTGGCAAACTGGAGAAATATTTTACGCCTGACACAAATGTCATTGTAACCTTAAGCGTAGAGAAAGAAAGACAGAAAATTGAGGTTACCATTCCGGTAAAAGGAAATATCATCCGTTCCGAGCAGGTAAGCAACGATATGTACGTATCCATCGATCTGGAGCATGACTATCTGGAGGACGAAGACATCCAGATCATCCGTACGAAAAAATTCGGCATGAAACCAATGTATCCGGAAGATGCCTGCGTACAGATGGAACTTCTTGGACACACCTTCTTTGTATTCCGCAATGCAGAGACCGACGAAGTAAACGTCGTTTACAAGAGAAAGAACAACACCTACGGTCTGATCGAGCCGGAGTGCTGAAAAGTAAATAAAGAATGAACAGTCACCCTGTTTCCAGCTTAGAAAAGCTGTGAAACAGGGTGACTTTTTCGCGGAAAGGGCCGGAAAGTCCGGGAAAAGCCGTAAAAACAGCGGGAAACCGGGGAACGGCACCAAATGTTTACGAAAAATTCATTGTTATCTTGTGCCAGAAGTGGTAGAATAGTACCATATGTTAATATGGCAATTAATAGAGAAAGCAGGAGCAAACATTCTATGAAATTCACAGAAAAACTTTTTGGTACGCACAGTGAGCGCGAGTTGAAACGAATCTATCCAATCGTAGACAAAATCGAAGCTCTCCGCCCGACCATGCAGGCGCTGACCGATGAAGAGCTGCGTGCCAAGACAAAGGAATATAAAGACCGCTACAACGGAGGCGAATCCCTGGATTCCATTCTCCCGGAAGCATTCGCAACCGTCCGCGAGGCAGCAAAACGTTCCCTCGGTATGGAGCACCACCGTGTACAGCTGATCGGTGGTATTATCCTTCATCAGGGCCGTATCGCCGAGATGAAAACCGGTGAAGGAAAAACCCTTGTTTCCACCCTTCCGGCTTACCTGAACGCACTGACCGGACGCGGTGTCCACATCGTTACCGTCAACGATTACCTGGCAAACCGAGATGCTGAGTGGATGGGCAAAGTCCACAGATTCCTCGGTTTGACCGTCGGTGTCGTTCTGAACGATATGAAGAACGATGAGCGCCGCCAGCAGTATGCATGCGACATCACCTACATCACCAACAACGAACTTGGTTTCGATTACCTGCGTGACAACATGGTGATCTACAAAGAGCAGCTCGTACAGAGAGAGCTTGCTTACTGTATCATCGACGAGGTCGACTCCGTCCTGATCGACGAGGCAAGAACACCTCTGATTATTTCCGGACAGAGCAGCAAATCCACCAAGCTGTACGAGACCGCAGATATTCTGGCACACCAGATGCAGCGCGGCGAGGCAAGCGGCGAGATGACCAAGATGACCGCGATCATGGGCGAGGAGATCGAGGAGACCGGAGACTTCATCGTCAACGAGAAGGACAAATTCGTTACCCTGACCGATGACGGTGTGAAGAAAGTCGAGAACTTCTTCCATATCGAGAACCTCTCCGATCCGGAGAACCTGGAGATCCAGCACAACGTGATCCTGGCGCTGCGCGCCAATTATCTGATGCACCGCGACAAGGACTACGTAGTCAAAGACGACGAGGTTCTGATCGTCGATGAGTTCACCGGCCGTATCATGCCGGGCCGCCGTTATTCCGATGGTCTGCATCAGGCAATCGAGGCAAAAGAGCACGTAAAAGTAAGAAGAGAGAGTAAGACTCTGGCAACGATCACGTTCCAGAACTTCTTTAACAAATACGAGAAAAAAGCCGGCATGACCGGTACTGCCCTCACCGAGGAGCAGGAGTTCCGTGACATCTACGGCATGGACGTTATCGAGATCCCGACCAACCGCCCGGTCATCCGTGTGGATATGGACGATGCCGTATACATGACGAAAAAAGAGAAATTCCACGCAGTCGTAGAGGAAGTCAAAGAGGCACATGCCGTGAACCAGCCGGTTCTGGTTGGTACCATCACCATTGAGACTTCCGAGCTGATCAGCAAAATGCTTCGCCGCGAGGGAATTCCGCATCAGGTCTTAAATGCGAAGTTCCATGAGCTCGAGGCAGAAATCGTAGCCCATGCCGGTGAGGCAGGAGCCGTTACCATCGCGACCAACATGGCCGGCCGTGGTACCGATATCAAGCTGGATGATGTGGCAAAAGCTGCCGGCGGCTTAAAGATCATCGGCACCGAGCGTCATGAGTCCCGCCGTATCGACAATCAGCTCCGTGGTCGTTCCGGCCGTCAGGGAGACCCGGGTGAGTCCCGTTTCTACATTTCCCTGGAAGACGATCTGATGAGACTCTTCGGTTCCGAAAAACTGATGGGCATTTTCAAATCCCTCGGCGTACCGGAAAATGAGCAGATCGAGCACAAGATGCTTTCTTCCGCCATCGAAAAAGCGCAGAAGAAGATCGAGGGCAACAACTACGGAATCCGTAAAAACCTGCTCGACTATGACCAGGTCAACAACGAGCAGCGTGAGATCATTTACAAAGAGAGACGCCGCGTTCTGGACGGCGAGAGCATGAGAGACACCATCTTCAAGATGATTGCCGACACCATCGACAATACTGTGGATCTCTGCATCGGCGAGAACACCGAGCAGTCCGAGTGGGATCTGACCGAGTTAAATGAGATGCTGCTCTCCATCATGCCGGTGAAGGCAGTGACAAAAGAGCGCGTAGAGAAGATTTCCAAAAACGAGCTGAAACAGCAGTTAAAAGAGGAAGCTGTTAAACTCTACGAGGAGAAAGAAGCAGAATTCCCGGAGGAGGAGCAGATTCGTGAGCTTGAGCGTGTCGTTCTTCTGAAGGTTATCGACCAGAAGTGGATGGATCATATCGATGATATGGATCAGCTCCGCGAGGGTATCGGCCTGCAGGCATACGGCCAGAGAGACCCGAAGGTTGAGTACAAGATGGCAGCTTACGACATGTTTAACGAAATGCTCGAGTCCATCCAGCAGGATACCGTCCGTCTCCTGTTCCATGTACGTGTTGAGCAGAAAGTAGAACGTGAGCAGGTAGCCAAAGTGACCGGAACCAACAAAGACGAGTCCGGCCCGAGAAAACCGGTACAGCGCGCAGAGCGTAAGATCTATCCAAACGATCCATGCCCGTGCGGAAGCGGCAAGAAGTACAAAAAATGATGCGGTAAGAACGCTTAAGCAATCTGAAATGTGCGCCTGTCCGGACTCTTCCGGGCAGGTATTTTAATGTTACAGTCCAGATCCTGCTGGTTCGGAGAAAATGTAATATTTTAATGGGAGAAGAAAATGGAAGCATATACAAGCTTTGCGCAGGTCTATGATCTGTTTCAGGATAATATTCCTTATGGAGAATGGGCAGATTATTTAAAAAGCCTGTTAAATGAATATGGAGTAAAAGACGGACTGGTTCTGGATCTGGGCTGCGGCACTGGAAGCATCACTGAGCTTTTAGCAAAGGCCGGATATGACATGATCGGCGTGGACAATTCCGAGGACATGCTGGAGATCGCCATGGATAAGCGGAGCAGATCGGGACTGGATATCCTGTATCTTTTACAGGATATGCGGGAATTTGAGCTTTACGGTACAGTAAAAGCGGCAGTGAGTATCTGCGATTCCATGAACTATATCCTGGAAAAAGAGGACCTGGTACAGGTATTTAAACTGGTAAATAATTATCTGGATCCGTCAGGTATCTTTATTTTTGACATGAATACAGAATATAAGTACACCCATCTTTTAGCAGATGGTACTTTTGCGGAAAACAGAGAAGAAAGCAG
>OHTV01000614.1_pt1 | contig 15329 bp, 10 predicted proteins | sample 1579041 | NCBI WGS metagenome assembly OHTV01 (sample SAMEA3879583, study PRJEB24766) | human gut metagenome | biome: human-associated habitat; feature: feces | place: USA | collected 1985/1987
ATTTCATGGCACATAAGCTCAACTCCTTTCTGCGTGTCTTTTAATTCATGTACCCGTTTTGCAAGAACTGGACTGTGCATTTCATCCGCATTCTTACAATGCAGATCATGCATAAGTCTCCCAAGTTCTGTGTCTTCCTGTTTTCTGGAATTCACATATATAATATGTGCTTCGTCCTGAAAGCTATCATCGGCTTCTTTGATATGCCTGTCAATATGGTAAATAGGAAAGCCATACCCAAGGATGTCATCCCTGGTAATAAAGATCACATAGCTTTCCGGTAATTCATCAAAATCCTGACCTGGATTTAGAGTGTTCATGTCCATCAAACCACTATGGTAACGTGCCCTCTTAGGTGATGCACCTTCATTATCCTGCTGGATCTCCACATCAAACTGTTTGCCTTCGGAATCTCTGGCAACACAGTCCATGATTGTGGATCGTCCCTGCAGATTCTTATAATCCTTCTGGATGATCTGCTCAATTACTTTCAGATCCTGTTTTTCCATAATGACCTGCAAAACATATTCCAGGCATTCTCTCTGTTTGAAAACATTTCTCATAAATATGTCACTCATGAGTGTAAAATTCTTAATAATACCTTTATATCTTTCGTAACGTACTTCCAATCCGTTCTCTGGCACAATTTTTTCATCTGCCACGTTCGCTGTCACCTCCCACTTTATTCTTTTTATGTTATGAAGAAATTTTCGAAAAAGCTTTTGTTTATTTTATCTTAGCATCAATGAATGACCTTTACAAGACACTTTTTCCCCGAGTTGCATCGGGTGTTTTTTAACCTACCCGTTCCACATAGCATACACTGTTTCCCTTGCACTCAAATTCCGGACAAAGAGACAGCCATAATCTTTCCAGATCATTGATGTTCATGGCGTCCAATTCTGTTTCATCTTCTTCACCATAAATATTTACAAAACCGATCCGATATATGCCATACTCTTTATGTAGGTTTTTTACTACTTTTCTTCCTGCTCTTCGTATATTCATAAGCTCTCTTCTCTCCTCTCTTCTGCTTCCAGCAAAAATGTATTACAGGTATAGCTTCCGGAAGCACTGACACCAGCGACCCCTCCAAGGCTGTCCAGATACTGGCTTCCATTTTTAGATGCGGAAATATACATATAAAAGTTTGTCAAAACATAGTTTTTATTTTCCAGAACATTCTTATAACTGCTGCTAAGCACAAGCCTTGCTCCAAGTTTTTCTGCTTTTTCTTTTACCAGCATAGCAGTTAAATTTACTGCTTTTCGTATTTCCTGTTCGCTAAGTCCGCTTTGATAATAACGTTCCAAAAACAAAACCAGTTCTTCTGCTTTATTTTCATGTGGTTCGCTTTTGACAGTCACATCAACAAACTCAATCGTCTTCCTTTCATCCGCAGCTACAAAAGATCCCTTTGTCAGACGGAGGATTGCACGAAATACAATTTTACCATTGTGTTTGATAAATATAATTTTTTTATTTGCATCAAAACAGGATAACAGACAATCACAATTTGGACCATTCCGATAGGAAATGCAGCTGCGCAGCGGTACTTCTCCTATCTGCATGACCGGAAGCAGGCTGTCCTCTTCCCAGATTTCCCATCCACAATCCACGCGCAGCAGCTTTTCTTTCCAGATTTCTTCTGTATCTCTTTTTATTGGAAAATCAATTTCCCGTCCCAGATCTCCTCCATGGTATTTCAGCTCCATGAATTTTCCTAATAACTCAGCATTTACGATTCTTCGGATTTCTTCCTTCTTTTTCGGCTGCCTGTTCAGAAAGGAAGTCATGATCTCAGCGCCACCTTCATAAATGAACTTCTGGATATTGGATTTATTTTCCGCAACAAAAGCATCCGAAATATTCAATTCTGTCTTTAAATTCTTCCAGGAAGGATCCTGGGACAGCAGTTTGTCCATCAATGCAGGTAATCCGGAACAGCCATTTAAAAGATTCTGATTATGTAAAAGGAAGTAAACCTGATTATCCCTTGTAAGCTCTTTTAAAAGTTCAGTAAAATCCATTAAAAATATCAGAATCCATATGGCTGTTTCATGCCGAAGATCTCGAATGTTTTTAAAATCCTCCTGCATCCATCTGGAAAGCGGCTTTTTTGACAAAGCTTCTGCCAATCGCTCAACCTGATTTTCCTCTAATGCATCTGTCAGGCAGTCTCTTTTTATCAACTCACGAATCACCCGAAGACGATCATCACTTTTGGAGTATGCTAAACGATCATACAGGTCTATATAGACTGCTTTTACATTGTATAGGATTTTCAATTCTTCAAATACACGAGGCTTCGAAAACAGTGATTCTTCACTCTTTCTCCAGGGAACTACCATATATTCACAATCCATTAAATTTTGCTCGTTTAAAGTATTTAGATTCAGGCATCTTTTATAAACCTCTTCATCCAGAATCAACGAATTCCTGTCAAGGTTTATAAGCCAATCTCCATTCTTTCGCAAAAGTTCTAGGAAATGTTTCTTCCGTTTCGTAATGGCATACAGGATAAGCTCTGTCTTTTCCAAAGTCAGCTCATAAAGATCCATATCTGGAAGCGGATTTCCATACAGAGTGTTCACATAGGCTGCCTTTCCGTTTGAAACCTTTTCAAAATCTGCATTTGGACCTGTCAAAAATCTTATCAGCTTCGGAATATCTGCATATAATGATTCGTTCCAAAGCCACAAGTGAAGAAAAGAGGCCTGCCATTCTTTTGGGATCTGAGCAAGAACCACTTCTAATCCATTCCGGATTTCTTTTGGATGCCGGCTCAGTTCTTCCAGCTGTTTCTTATTTAAACTTTCCGCTTCTTTACAAAACTCGGATAAATAATTTACAAGTTCCATCAGATCCTGCTTCAAAAGTAATGCCAATGATTCCTCATCCTTGAGCAGCTCATAAAGAAGCTCCGTTGAAAAAGCCGGATTTATCAAGAGCATGCGTATCTTTATTCCCGCACGGGCAACATCAAACTCACCAATGCAGGTCTCAAGACTTGCTACAAGCTGTTTCTTTAACTCTTCTTCCGGTTCCAGAAAAGCATAATATTTCAGATAAACATATACGATCCGGTCCGGGATTTCTTTATCTGCCAGTACTTTCTCAATCTTTTTATAGGGGAATTCGGACAGTTTTTCATTTCCTGCACATTCTATGACCATTCTAATGCGGTCTGGTTCTAAAATAGAAAAATCCTTTTTGTTCATTTTCCCCAAATAGCTGAGTATTTCCGGATCGTCCATCAGAGAAGAAATCGTCTCCTCATTTAACCCCTCCATCAGACCGGAAAGTTCCTGCTGATTTACCAGTCTGGCCGCATTCATACAGGAATCTTCCCCTTTCTTTCCTATCAGTTTCAGGGGAATTGCTGCATTTTTCATTTCCCTGTAAATATTCATGTGATTTAAGATTCTTTCAATCATCACGCTACCTCTGCTCTTTCTATTAATTCAGTAATCTCCGGTAACTCCATGCATTCGTCCTGGTACATATTTTCTGCCAGCTTAAGAAGATACAGAGCTTCCTTTTTTGCCATAGGCTTTTTCGCTGTTCCTGCAAAATTATCTTTTAAATACGAGGAAACGATCTTACAGTAGAGCTTTTTATGGCCATATGAATAACGACCATTCTTGTAAAACTCATAAATAGACTGAATCTCCTTATCCGTTTTTCTGTTTTCCCGTAATATCTGATTAAACTGCTGTTTGATGTTTTTTTCAGTTTTCCAGTGATCTATCCGTTTTTTCTGTTCCTTTAGCCATTCTTTCCGTTCCTGATATCTTTTCCGATCCTCTTCTGTCATATATTTCTGATACAGGGTTTCTCTTCGATAAGAATCACTTATAAATGGAAGAAGCAATTTGGAAAGCTCATATGCTTCTGACTGTTCCATCCAAAGTGCTGTACTTTCCTTTAAAAGTAAGGCCGTCAGGTATTCTGGATAAATATCCGGATATTCATAAAAGAACTTTTTTTCTACCATTGAAAACAGTTCCCGGTGTTCCTTTTTTCCCAGAACTGGCGAAAAAAATTCGCACTCTCTATGTTGGATAGCATAGTATCCCAAGGAGAAAGTTTCCTTTAAAATCCTCCAGGGGCTTAAGAATTCGCATCCATCCATTCCAATCTCATTGATCAGAAATTTCAGCATAGGATAGGAATGCTCATTACAAAGACCCTTTATTTCACTTTTTAAATATCCTGCCATAAATTCCCATTTCTTTTCCAAATCTGGATCTTCATTTTTATAATCCTTTACAAACTCTTCCAGATACTTTTTTCCATCCAAAATCCCATGCAGGATCAGCCGGTTGAAAACCACATGTAGTTCCGGCTCACTCTTTTTCCAAAAAACATCCTGGTATCTTTTTCCTGTAAGGTTTTCATAACGTTCCAGATACTTCAGCAAACTTTTCGTACTGTATGTTTTGCCTTTCAGAGTATCTGTAACACACGCTTCAAATTCTTCCGAAGAGAGTTCTTTTACCAGAGGATCCCATTTTTCTTCTGTCAGATCAATGTAGTGCCACTCTTCCGGTTCGTTACTTCTAAATGGAAACAACGTAAGAAACGTTTTTACATTTTCCACCCTGAACGTTTCATTCATGCATTTTTCCAGCCGTTCTTTACCGTCGATACGGACAGAAAGTTTCCCATATGTTCTTAAAATCCGTGAACAAAGTACATAAGCTTCTTCTGGATATGTCTCTTTTCCGGGCAAAAATGCCTCTAATACATTCAGACCAATTTTTTCTGCTGTCAACCCGGAAAGGCTTATCCGATCGGGTCTCTCTACAAAATACATCAGTATAAAATTTAAAAAAGCGGTCTCTTTGTCGGAATATCCAAACATACGCATACGTTTTTCCAAAACGGCATCCGCATTTTTAGCATTTGTGCCTGTTAACTTTACCAGCAGTTTCAGGATATCCAGATCTTTTTTGCGATACCCTTTAAGCTTTGTCATTACTTTGCCTACCATCCACACGAAAAGATTCCATTCAGTAAATACGGATATCTTCCGGTTCTTTGAAAAGCTGTCAGCAAGTTTCTGTTTTATGCCTTCCCACAGTGTTTCATCATCCGGAAGGATGGACATGGCAAACAGCATTTCTTCTGCTCGCTCAAATGGATACGCATGCATGGCCTGTTTCCACCGATTCATTTCCTTTTCCTCACAGATATAATTGATACTGATCAAAAACAGGTCTTTCTCTCCAAGAATCTGTTTCATCTTTTTCCAGAACAGATCCTTTTGAGTTCCATTGAACATACAGGTCTCCTGCAAAGGCATCATCCTTGCCAGGGCAAGTCCGAGGGCACGGTATGTCTGCTTTGTCAAGGTCAGATGTTCTCCGATGCGCTCCAGGACTTCTCCCGGATAGTGCAGTCCATAAGCGGTTTCCATGTCTACTTTCGGCTTTTCCAGAAACATGTCATTTTCTTTTAATTGCATATAAATTTTATATTTTTCCTCATTAGATGACAGCTTATAGATCAGGTTCGTCATCTGCCGGTACAGGGTAATATCAAGCCATTCTTCATAAATCTTCCATTCCATCCAATTTCCTCCTGTTTTCCCATATAAAAAGGGGACTGTTCACCAGTCCCCCAAAATTGTTCTTATGCTGCCAGGATAATCTTCTTTTTCCGGCTTGCATAAGTGATCGCCATTGTAGAATGTTCCATGCCTCGCTGTTTCTGGTATTGCTTTACATCTGCATAATTTGTAAACGAAAGGATCTTACCATTTTCCTCTAACAAGTTCTCTTCGTTATCTTCCATATTTTCACTCTCGCAGGAAGCCAGCGTCCAGTTTACATGGCAGATATAACAGGTCATGCCTGCAAATCCCAGATACTTATGTACATACTCTTCCGCTGCCTCAGCACTCGGAAAATAACGTGCATACTCCAGGGAACGGCAAACGATCCGGTCTTTGTACCATCCGGCAAAATACCGGTTCTTTTTCAGTTCAAGTACATATCCTGTCAGATAAATCTTCTGTAAAGCATTTTCTTCCTCGTCCATCATATCAAGAAACTGTTCCCCATAGATTTTTTTCCATTTCAATGTGTTCTTCTTTATTCTTTTACGCAGCATTATCTTTTTCCTCCTCAGTTCCAACAATGAGTTTTTCTACCATTCTGTACAAGTTCCGGAAATTTCCAGCCTGTCTGCGGCGTGTCATGCAATCCTGTTCAAATGCCCGGATCACAGCAGAAGTTCTTGCAAACAGTGTGAAGATTTCCTCATCTTTCAGCTGTATGGTAACCTCTTTTTCTTTCCGGTAGCTGTCTTTTTTACAATACTGGCCGCCATTGGCATTATGCATCGCTACACCGGTGCCATTCTGTATCCTGACAACCCACGGATAATTCAAAACTTCTCCTTTGTTGTTGCGAACCTTCCTCTGTATGGAAAATACTGTAACTCTTCCCATGTTGGAATTTTTATCCTCGCAAAAGATCTTTTGCTGGAAGAATTTAAATTCCTGCACATTATTCCATATACGGGAATACACGTATTTTATGATTTCCGGACTCAGATTTGCATAAACGCTGATGCTGCCTTCTTTGCTGTAGTCAACCATGACAGCGCGGATCCTGGAATAATCGCTGGCAAAGTCTTCGTGAAAATGCCAGAAATCCTTTGGCTCTGCCATCCGCAAAAAGCTATTAAATTCCAGTAACGTATTCTGTGTCTTATGAACACAGATCTGTTTTGATACATCCGTATTCTGTTCTTTTTCTTTCCTGTTTTTCCTGTTCATCCTTACCTCCTGATAAAACGCAGCAGTTTCTTTGTCAGAAGAGCCGGAAGCTATTCAAGATCCGTAATATCCAGAAAAGATTCCTCATAAATTTCCTGAATTGCTTCCTTGTCGCTTCCGATCGCAGCCGCCTGAAAGAATACTCCCTGCTGCAGCAGCTTTTTCCGAATCTTCTGAAGGTCCCTTTTTGCCCCTGTGCCTCCATACTGGTTTGCATTAGGTGCACCATCACTGATCACAAACAGCAGTTTCTGCTTTTCCGGTCGTTCTAAAAGCCGGCTGCCAGCATACCACAATGCAGTTCCATCCCGGTTGCTTCCATAAGGCTGCATACCAGCGATCCGGAACCGATCCTTTTCATCCGTTTCAAAATCTGCGCAGCAATGCAGATACACTGTTTCGTCTTTCAGGTTCTCATGCCGGTATCCATCTGTATGATGTCCGCACACCAAAACCGGTATTTCTGATTCCATACAAAAATCATACAGGCAAAGTGCAGCAAGAATGGCATGAGCCATCCGTTCCCCACACATGGAAAAAGAATTATCAACCAGCACAGCCACACAGATATCCAGATTTTTTCCTGGCTGTTGTTTCTTAAATACTGCCCCAGACGGTGCAGCTATGTTTCGAAGATCTACCCGACGTCCAAGAAAAAGCTTATGTTCCGTGCGTTCTTTCTGATTTTTCAATATAGGAAGCAGTTTCAGGCGAAGTCTCTTTTTTACCTGTTTAAGCTGCCCCTCATACTTTTCTGTCTGTAATTTTAAAAAATCTGATATCTCGGTCTTACGGCAAAGTTTTTTCTGTACCAGGTCATGGCCTTCTTCAAACGGTATCTCCATCAATTCCTTTTGAAGATGTTCGAAAATTTCTTTCTGTATCTTCTCATCAAGCGTCTCTTTCGCCATTTCATAAAGGATTTTTTGCAAGGCATTATCACTGGATGCTTCCGTTTCTGAGGCAGGGATGCCACATTCATTCTGTTTGTCTTCGAAGCCACCAGACTCCCTGACACATTTCGGAAGATTTTCACACAGCTGCTGCAGGAACTTCTGAAGTTCTGCAGTACGCCCGTATTCATGGCCTTCCGTTTCCTGATCCTTTCCGTTTCTTTCTGTTTTGTCTTCTGTTTCCGACCCCTGTTCCGTATCCTCTTTTCTGATCTTATCTTCATTTTGCTCAGTCTGTGCCCCTGTGTTACCCTGCTTTTCTTCCTCCGGTTCTTCTTCGGATTCATTCGGGTTTTCCTTTTGCCCTTCACGCTCTTCCTGTTCTGGCTTTTGCTCTTCATTTTCTGTACTGTTCTTCTCTATTTCATCTATGATTTCCGCAAAATATTTCCAGATCATCAGAAGGATATGGTTGGTGGCAAGATATCTCTCCATGTCATCTGCTGCCTTTCCCGCTTCATCAATGACCGGCATAAGCAGTTTTAGTGTATCAATAAGCTCGTAATCCGCACCATCCCAGGCATTGACCCTTGAAGACAAGGCATACTGTGCACACAGGTTCATAAGAATAGATAACCTGTCTTTCTCCGTTTCCAGCATTTCCCTAAGTGTTGGAAGCCATTCCACATTTCGGTCGCGATTCATAAGGATTCCCCTGCGGATGCTTCCCGGAAAAAGGGCGCACATCTTCTCTTCTATGTACATATCATTCAAAAGATTGCTGAGATAGGATGCTGTCTGCAGAAAGATAGAAAGGATTGCTTTATCTTTTCTTTCAAAGTAGACATTCATCGCATCCAATGCCTCTTTTTCCTGTGCATTTTCCGGTACTGGCTCCTTTGGATACCAGTTGCCATTTAACATATGCTCGGCATACCTTTTTCTAAGTGCAGAATCCGTATACCGGTAATGTCCGCATTCATGTCCCAGAATCCCGATCAGGCTGTCACTTTTTAATTCCAGTGTCAGAAAACTTGACGTAATCTGGTTTCCAAGATTTACGGCAACAGTTTCTCCCTGATTCCATCCTGCAATCCCTGAATTTTTATCATCGTATAACCGTAATGTAGTCAACTTTCCACCCGTGATTTCATGCCCGATCGAGGTCAAAAGATCACGATACTGCGGCGTATGAAATACTTTTTCCGGTGTCAGTTTTTCTTTCTCTGCACATATCCGTTTCCGGTATAAAGCCTTTTTCATTCGTTTCCTCCATCCGTTTTTAATCCACATCACAATGAGGAAGAAGAAAGACGCGTTCCATAGTTCCCTGTTCTTCCCTGTCCATGGATGCTTTGCTGAGCAGTGCTGTCCATGCTGACCTCCTGAGATCATTGGAAACCATGTAACTTAACACCCAGTTTTCCAATTCCCGGTATCCGCATACGCCATCTGTAATGTCCTGTTCGATCAAATATTCATGGATCTTGCAGACCGTGGCAGCCATAAAGGACAGAAGTTCTTTGTTTTTAAACCCGGTTCTTTTCATTGCCCTTTTTGCCATTTCCTCTTCTGTCAGGGCTTCCTTTGGCTGAATCAGATTCATTCGGGAAAGAACTGACTGGTTGAAGTTCTGACAGCCAACATAATCCAGATTGGTGGTCATGATCACAATCGTATCCGGATTTCTCCGTATCTGTTCTCCATTTACCAGATCGGTTACAGCTCCATCGTCAAACAGGGAGTTTAATCTCGTAAGTGTCCCAGGTTTTTCAATCATGGCCGGCTCCTGAATTTCAATCACAGATGGTTCCCTGCATGCCTTTACGATTTCTGACTCTTTTAATAGAAAGTCTTTTTCATTTTTCGACTTTTCATAGCCTTTTTCATAAACTGCTTTCAGGATTTCCCGAAAAGCTTTTTCCCGGCTGATCCCCTCCTCATAAATGCCATTTACCGTTGCAAGAGCTGAAGCCGGATCCATTTCAATGTCTTCCAGACGTGGCAATTCCAGTTCCAGATGTGCTGTTCCGCCCATATTTGGCACGGTGGTCGCTAAAAGTTCCAGTTCATCCGTTCCGGGTCCACAGGTGAACACATAATATGGAAGCCCTAATATCTGGGCGATCATTCTGGCATCCGTTGTCTTTCCAGTACCGGCATCGCCTGTCAGCATAAACAGCCTTGCCGGTGTCTTATCCACCATCTGCAGGATTTCTTCAGCTTCCTTACTTACCAGATAGTCTTCTGGAAGCGAAGGGATCCTTTCTTTTGTCCTTTCATTTACATCCCATCTGCCAGAGTAGATCTGTTTTAATTCAAAAAGTGTTCTTTTTGTCTTCTCATTTACAGGCAAAAGCACATGAAACTTTCCATAGATTTCATCGTTTGGTGCATATACCCCGGCCGCAATTTTATATTCCGGAAACACATCCTCCAGTTCCTCTGCACGGAACTGGCTCTTTTCCAGCGGGACCGCCTGCTGCAGATTTGCTATTACTTCGCAGTACATGGCATCGCAGCAGATAAATGCCGCCCGCAGTGCAGCTTCCTTGTCTTCCCATTCCTTTTTTTCCTGTTCTTCAAGTATGTAGAAATTTTTTTGGAACTCTTCGTTAAATAAAGGATTATCCGGGACCAGATTGGCATAAGCCAAAAGGGCCAGGTACTGCTCGCCTGTGTTTTTGCCCTCCCGGATTCCCGGAAGCTTCTCGTTTCTTTCTTCTGTCTTTAAAATCCCACTGAAACGTCCGTTTTTCGAATTATAAGTCATTACATACTTTCCCTGATTTCCAGGATATTCCATGCAGAAATAATTTATGGTATCCCTGCCCCTTTGTATACCGGCAGCACCAGAGTCTTTTTCTTTCCGGATCTGAATCAGTGTCAGAAGTGCATGTAACGTAGGTCCATGAAGGCGGGAGACTTTTCCCTGCTTCCTGATATTTCGCATGGAACAATCCGCTTCATCATAGCTGACTCGTTTTTTCCCTGCTTTTTCCAACATCATCCGAAATGGGTCCGGAATGGGTTCTTTCATAATCCATGGTGCATAAAAACAAAGATCTGGCATTTTGTTCCCTCCTCTTTCATTATGTGATTTTCTGCATACGAAGGAAAGAAACAGGCAGAGCATTGGGTTTTTCCAACGTCTGCCTGTCATTCATTCTTTATGCGCTCTTTTCCTGTTCCAGGATTGCTTCATATATTTTTCGGATACGGTACCCAAACATGGTGTTTCGCCGGCTGATGTAATCCGTCCGGATAGCCTGTGCGATTGCACGTTTGCTTCCCACAATTATAAACCTTTCTCTGGCTCTTGTTACTGCCGTATAGAAAATGTTTCTGCGAAGCATCCACCGGAAACATGGAAGCATTGGAAGGATTGCCATCGGATATTCACTGCCCTGAGCCTTATGTACCGTAATCGCATATGCCAGTGTCAGCGGCCAATAGTCTTCCTCCTGATATTCCATGACCCGGCCATCCCCAAAATCTACACGCATGACCATTTTTTGATCTTTCCGAAAAATCCCTATGACTTCTCCAATGTCGCCATTTGCTACTTCATCGTTGTTTTTTGTCTGCATGACCCGGTCACCTTCCCGGTAAGTATTCCTGCCATTTGTGATTTCCGGATAACCGAAACGCTTTGGATTCGCAATGTCACGCAATACCAGATTCAATGCATCCGTACCTGCTTCCGTATCTTTTCGTAGCGGTGACATCACCTGCACTTCTTCCAGAGAACCGTTTCTCTGCAGTACTTCTTTCCGATAGATCTTCTGTATCTTTTGCGAAGCCTCCTCCGGTGTGGAAGCCGGAATAAACTGAAAGGTATCATCAAACACCAGATCCAGCTGATTCTTATTGATCTTAATGGCATTCTGGCTGATGGTGGAATTCCCTTCCTGTCGGAAACATTCATCTAAGACAGTTACCGGAAATACGCCGGAATCAATGATCTCCTGAAATACTTTTCCAGGCCCTACGGATTCGATCTGATCTTTATCACCCACCAGAACCAGTCTGGCACCGGATTTAATACTGGCAAACAGTTTGTCCGCCAGATACATATCGACCATGCTGAACTCATCTGCTATGATCAGGTCATCTGGAATTGGCTGCTCGTTCTTCCATTCTTCCTCTCCAGCTTCTCCGGTAAGCCCTATGGATTTATGGATTGTCAGTGCTGGATACTCTGTACATTCCCGCATTCGCCTTCTGGCGATGCCTGTAGGTGCACATAAAAGGATCACCGCATTTTTATCCAATGCTTCCTGTACAGCAATGATGAAACGGATCACTGTAGTCTTTCCTCTGCCGGGTCCTCCTGTAATGATGGATACCGGGTTTTCAAAGACATTTTTTACTGCCACCTGCTGTTTCGCATTCAAAATAATATCCTGTTCTTTCTGGATCTTTCTTAAAATACGGTCAACATTTACAGCCATTCCCGTCTGCATATGGAGTCTGACTAATGCGGCAGCAGCTCCCAGTTCGGCCTGGAAGCTTTTGCGTGTATAAAACCCTCCATCGTGGCAGACCAGGCTTCCATCTGTATGGATCATATCATTGCCTGTATCCCGGATTGCCCGTTCAGAGACCGGTGAAACATCTTTGTTGTGATTTAAAAGTTTTTCGACACGTTCTATAATGTCCTCTCTTTTTAAATACAAATGTCCTTCGCCTTCTGCTTCTGACATAATATGCAAAATAGCAGCCTTAATGCGAAGGGGATCATCTGCACGGAAATGTTTTGCCTTTACTGCAATCTGGTCAACAGTCAGAAATCCAAATCCATGAACCTCACAGAGCCGGAAAGGCTCCTCCTTCACGATCATAACTGCAGCAGGGCCAAATTTCTCCTGTATTTTTGAAGCTTTTGCAGGAGTCACCCCAAAAGGGGACAAATACATCATCAGTTCCCGGATGGAACTGCTTTTTTGATATCCTTCCAGAATATCATCTAAGCGTTTCTGCATAATTCCTTTTACCTGAAGGAGTTTCTCCGGGCTGTCATTAAAAACATTCAGTGTGTCTTCCCCAAACGTTTCCACGATGCGGGCTGCCATTGCCGGTCCGATCCCTTTGATCAGGGATGACGACAAATAAGTCCGAATACCTTCTTTTGTGGTTGGCATGGTTACTGAAAAATCACTCACACTATACTGCATTCCATATTTTGTGGGTTTCCAGTCTCCCGTCAGTTCCACATCCAGGCCTTCGTTCGCCGGAAGTTCGGTTCCAAATGCCTGAAATATTCCATAATTTCCATTCTTTTGTTTTTTTACTTCCTCCGGTAAATCTTCATTGGTCATGTAGGAAGCTACCGTATATCCACTTCCTGCATTATAATAGATCTGCCGGATGGCTTTACAGCAAATGCTCATGTTCCAGCTCCTCTCTACCATGAGATCCAGAGATAATTATTGCATCCCATACTGGTGATGAAACCATCCTTCTTTAGTTTTTCCCGGATCACCTCTGTCTGTCCAAAAGGATATCCTTTTAAAATTCCAACCCTTCGATATTTCCTTTTTCCAATGGAAATACTGCAGATTCCTTCCCTGTTTACTGAAAAACGGTTTCGATTTTCAGATTCCAGAGTTTTCCGAATCGCCTGGATCCGCTCAAAGCCTTCATCTTCGTACCATATGGCAGCCTGTGCCCTGCATCTTGCCTGCTTCTCCTGATTATCGAAATTTACCGTTTCCGATCCCTTCTCATGATTTTTCGGTAAATCCTCGGTCTTTTCAGCATCTGCATGTACTTTACGGGCATCTGCATTCTTTTGCTGTTTGTTGTCATCATCATTCTCATTCGTTTCCTCCTTGTCATTTTTCATAATAAATTTTTCATAGAAAAACAGTCCTGCTGCAACCGGAATGACCAGTGAAAGGGACTGTATGATCACTGCCAGAAATATCGGCCATAAAAATGGTGATACTAACAGACCAAAAATTCCAGTTATCACGCACAGCTTTTTATGTGCAGACAACCATTTGTTCATTTCCTCCATCATAAGCATTTCCTCCTATGATTTGCTCAATCAAAATCCAGCTTTTCATCATCTGTTTCCATGTACCGGTCATCAATATCCTGACTACGCTCCCGGCTTCTTGCCGAAGTCCCTCTGGATCTTGTCCCTCCAGAATTTGATCTCCGTCTGTCATCTGATGCACCTGCCCTGGTATTGCTTCTGTACCTTCCAGCTTCACGTTCTCTGTCATAGTCGCGGTCATCCATTTCTGTTGCTCTTTCACTTCTGGTGCTTCTGGAAGCTGAACGCTGGTTTTCTGCACGGTCAGAACGGTTTCGATTAGAAGATGCCCTTGTTTCTCTTTCCGGCTCTTCCCGCTCGTCATTTCCAGATTCTAAAGCTTTCTTACTTTCTGCAAAAGAAATCTCTTCAATCATAAGCCGCATGCCGTAGACATTTTCACCAGCCCGATTCTTGTAGTTGTCATTCTGCATACGGCCTTCTACCAGAATCTTGATCCCCTTAAACAGATATTTTTCCGCGAACTCTGCTTTTCGGCCAAAAGCCGTACAGCTGAAGAAATCTGCTTCCGGATCTCCTCTTCGTACAAATTTCCGGTTTACCGCCAAGCGAAAGTTTGCAATGGCAAGTTCACCATTCTCTGTCTGTGTGTAGCGTAAATCAGGATCTTTTACTACTCGTCCCATCATGATTGATTTATTCATAGTTGTCCTCCCATAGCTTTATAAGGTTTTCCAGTTTCATTCCAGATGTTCCCGCATACATTTGACTAATGCTCCCATACCATTTTTTCGGATCTCGCGGGCAGCAGAGTCAGCCGTACATAAATTTTTCGCCATCTCCAGTGATTCTTCTCCCGGATGTGTTGCAAACAATACCGGTATCAGATAAAACAGAGATTTTTTGACCAGCATATCATATGCCATCTTAAAAGATTCAGGCGAAGTTTCTTTTCCATCTGGATTACATACAATCTGCCATACTCCTGGATATTCGATAATCCATTCAAGAAGGTGCACGACCTCCTTTTCCATCTTTTTTCGTTTCATAACGCCCTCCTTGCATTTTGAGTTTCCTTGTGTTTTTTTGTGATCCTCCTTTCCGTATTTGCTGATCTGTACTTGTTGTCTGCCATATTTTTGCAACAAAAAAAGGCCATTTAGAAATTTTCATTCTAAATGACCTTATTTATTACAAAGGCAGGAGGCTTTTGGCTCCTTAATGTTTTACTCCCGGTCAGACCCGGAACCAGCGTTTCTTATCTGTGTCTACAGATACAAATACAAATCTCACAATCATATTAACACAAGATATTGTTGACGTCAATCACACTTTTACTATATTTTGTATTTTCGATTTTCAAAGATTTAATCAACTTCTCGTATTACTTACGGAAATGTAATTTTACCATTTTTATTTATACGAATCTTAAATGTACCACCAAACATTTTATTGTTATTTTTTTTATCTCTACAGTAAAAATATCCAATTGCGGTATCTCCTGATTTTTCTGATCTATCATTTAATACCAGAAATCTGTTTCTTACTAAATGTGTAGTTACACCTATTGATTCCGTACATTTACAACTTCTTCCATTATAAGTAAATTTGCCTGTAAGAACATATTTAATCAGTGCTACCTGAG
>OHTV01000620.1_pt1 | contig 15107 bp, 13 predicted proteins | sample 1579041 | NCBI WGS metagenome assembly OHTV01 (sample SAMEA3879583, study PRJEB24766) | human gut metagenome | biome: human-associated habitat; feature: feces | place: USA | collected 1985/1987
GAATACTCCCCGTTCTCATCAAATACAATAACCGGCGCTTCTACCTTCATCAGGGCTCCGCCGCCTCTTACTGCCTCAATCAGCACCATATTGGCTTTCCGGTCCTTATAAGGATGTACAAATTTCATCCGTTTAGGCTCTAAACCATACTGCTTCATAGTCTGTAAGATCTCGATCAGCCTTCTTGGGCGGTGGACCATATAAAACCGGCCCCCTGGTTTTAACACTCTTGTGCCTTCTCTTACCACATCATCTAAGGTGCAAAGCACCTCATGACGGGCAATGGCCTTGGCATCTCCCGGGTTTTTAATGCCGTGGGCATCATTCATATAAGGTGGATTGCTGGTGACTACATCAAAAGAAGCCAGTGCAAACCTGCTTCCGGCCTCCTTGATATCTCCTGTTACGATCTCCACCTTTTCTTCCAGGTGATTGTATTTCACACTTCTCCTGGCCATATCCGCAGACTCTTCCTGGATCTCAAGGCCGGTAAAGTGCCTTCCTTCTGTTTTTGCTTCTAAAAGAATGGGGATAATACCGGTTCCTGTTCCCAGATCCAGCGCCTTTTCTCCCGGCTTTACCACTGCAAAACCGGACAGCAGCACCGCATCCATCCCAAAACAGAAGGTGCCTTTTCTCTGGATGATGCCGTAATGATTTCTCTGAAGATCATCGATCCGCTCATCATCCCTTAAAAGGATATTTCCTTCCTGTCTCCAGCTGTGTTCCATTTCACTATTTATCATTCAGCTTTGACTTTCCTTCCCGTTTTTCCAGTGCTTCCAGTTTCTTTAACTCTGCTTCGTCCTGCTTTTCGCCGCCTTTGCCCTTCTTTCTTCTGGGCTTAAACTTTAACTGGTCTACCTTGTATTCACGGATCTCTTTTTCGTCTTTATCTACTACTACGATCACCTTTACAGTCTGGCGCAGCACATTTACACTGTGTACTTCTCCCCTCAGGCCGTCTGCAGTGGTAACTGTATCACCAATTCCCGGCAGTTTGCTGTTTAATACCTCGTAGGTCTCTTCCTCATTTTTCAGGCAGCACATCAGTCTTCCGCACACGCCGGAAATCTTAGTTGGATTTAAGGACAGGTTCTGCTCCTTTGCCATTTTAATAGAAACCGGGATGAACTCAGACAGATAAGAATGGCAGCACAGCGGTCTTCCGCAGATGCCGATACCTCCAAGCAGTTTTGTCTCATCCCGCACACCGATCTGACGAAGCTCGATCCTGGTCTTAAACACAGACGCCAGATCCTTAACCAGCTGCCGGAAATCAATACGACCATCCGCTGTAAAATAAAACAGCACCTTGTTATTATCAAAGGTATACTCCGCATCGATCAGCTTCATATCAAGCCCATGCTCACGGATCTTCTTCTTGCAGATCTTAAAAGCCTCTTTCTCCTTCTGGCGGTTCTCAGCCTCATGATCCTCGTCCTCCTTCGTTGCAACCCGGAGAACCTCCTTCAGCGGATGGACCACCTCGTCCTCCTTCACGCTGCGCGGCTCCAGGACAACACGGCCATACTCCACACCACGGGCAGTCTCCACGATCACATGATCGCCGACCTTCACCTTATAATTCTTAGGATTAAAATAATAAATCTTACCAACGTTACGAAATCTGACTCCAACTACCTTTTCCATTCTATTTCTCCCTAATTGTCAGGAACAGGAGCTCCAGGGCAAGTTCGAGATTAACATTGGCACGGAGACGCACCTTCGTCTTCGCCAGTGCCTCAAGGATTTTTTCGATATTCTCATAAGAACGCTCGCTGGCCTGCTCTCTGATAAAATTAATCTCCTGTTTAAAAACCAGATTGTCAATTTCCCTTGTTGCCTTAAACATCAGAACATCGCGGAACCAGAACTGGAAAATATCCAGATAATCATTGATATTATTCTTATCAGCAGTCAAAGTCTTGATCGCCTCTGTCAGCTCATAAACCTCCATGGAATTGGCATATTTCAAAATCTTCAGGGCATTGGCAGTCATATCCGCAAACTCCTGAGAAGTCGCAGCCTCCTTCGCCTTGCCGATACTACCCTGCGCATAAGACGCATCGATCTCAGCCTGATAATCCGGCACCTGAAGATGCTCCATCAGATATTTCTTCACAAGACTGTCATCCACCACCTTCAGATCCAGACGCACACATCTGGAACGGATCGTAGGAAGAAGACTGTCGATATTGCTTGTCAGCAGCATGATCACCGCATATTCCGGCGGTTCCTCGATAGTTTTCAAAATGGCATTCTGCGCCTGCACCGTCATCATCTCCGCATCCGGAATGATATAGATTTTATACGGACTGCAGTACGGCTTGATATCCACATCACGCACAACCTGGTCACGCACCTCGTCAATGCTGATGCTTCCAGGTTTCTCATGAGTTACTGTAATGATATCCGGATGATTCTTGCCGATCACCTTCTTACAGGAATCACAAGTCATACACGGTTCAGACTCTCCCGATTCACACTGCAGCGCTGCCGCAAAAGTCCCCGCAAGAAGCTTCTTGCCGGATCCCGGTTCCCCTGTAAAAATATAAGAGTGGGATACCTTCCCTGTCTCTATCGCATTCTTCAAATGCCTGATTATATCGTCATGGCCGATGATGTCATGAAATCCTGCCATAAGAATCACCTCTTTCTGCCTTTTGTGCCCTCCGTTATACCCGGCGGACATCTTTCAACTAATTATAACATAATCTTCTGTATAAAAAAAACTATTTTTCCTTATTGTACAGATTTTATATAATTTACGATCTCCTTCACACATTCATCCAGATTATGATTCTCAAAACGCTTCCATATACCTGCTTTAAGAATATTTTCCTCGGAAAAATCATTCTGGTCTGCAAGAAAACGCCTGCACATCTCCTCGTACTTCGGCACCTCCTGGGTCTTCTCCCTGGCAAGCGCACGCTCCAGACGCTCTCCGTCTTCCACCTCTATATAAACCGGCCACATCACTTCATTGCCGTAATACTCCCGAAGCCTCACAAAAGACTCCAGTGTACCGATTCCCAGATAGCTGTCATTACCCACAGACACCTGCCCGTCATCCGCAGTAAAATATGTCCACGGCCCGTAAACCGTCTGATAAGTACGCGCCTCGATCAGCTTCCCGTTTCTTCGGAACTCCTTCAGTTTATTCTCATCTGCAAAAAAATATTCTCTTCCGTTCTCCTCTCCATCCCGGATCGGACGGGTAGTATAGATCACAAGCCGCTTAAGCCCCAGCTCCTGATTCCCCTCCAGCTGTCTGTAAATACTGTCCTTACCGGAAGAACTTTTTCCCATAATGTAAAAAATCTTTCCCATATGTCTCCTCTGTTACATCTCATTTCTCACAACACACACCGTCTCACTGGTCTGGTCGCTCAGGCCTTGGACCTCAAAGCCCTGTTCCAGGTATCTTCTCACATTTTTCACGAAATGTCCAGAAATCTGTTCCCCCGGAACGATCAGCGGGATCCCCGGCGGATAAAGATACGCAAACTCCCCAGACGTCCGTCCGATACACTCATCCAGCGGACACCGCTCACTCTCCGCATCCATAGCCTGGGAGATCCGCATGATCTGCTTCATTTTTCCGTTTTTCAAAGGCTCCTTCTCCACAGCCTCTTCTCTATATTTTAACGATTCACGGCGGTCGATCTCTTCAATAGCATCACAAAGCCGCTCAAAGCCCTCCGCAGTATCACCTACAGCTGCCAGCGCCAGCACATAATTCTCCGCCTCCATCTCCATTTCCAGATGAAACTCCCTCCGGAGGATCTGATGCAGCTCCCGGCCGTTCAGCGAACTGTTCACAGTAGAAAGCAATATCTTGGATCTGTCAAAATCAAAAACCCTCTGGCACTCACAGGCCTGCGGCGTTACCAGCCGGATATACTTACACTCGGAAAGACGCCTGCGTGCTTTTTCCAGATTCTCCGTAAACACACGGAACATCTCATCCCCCTCACGCTCCAGCTTATCCATGCACGCATCAATGCTGCTCATAAGAATATAAGAAGGACTGCTGCTCTGATAGATTCCCAGAAAACGCTTCAGTTTTTCCCGGCTCACACGATCACTGCACAGGTGGATCACCCCCGTCTGGGTCAGACAGGGCAGCGTCTTATGCACACTGTTGATCACCACATCCGCACCAAGCTGCGCCGCAGACACCGGAAAATAATCCGAAAACCGAAAATGCGCCCCGTGAGCCTCATCCACGATCAGCGGCACACCATAGCGATGCGCGATCTCCGCGATCCTCGCCACATCCGACACGATCCCGTCATAAGTCGGCGAAGTGATCAGCACCGCCTGGATCTCCGGATTTTCCGCCAGATACATTTCCACACGGCCGGGTGAAATTCCTCCGTTTATCCCCAATTTCGGATCCTCTTGTGGATAAATATACGTGGCACTCAGCTCCCGCAGATAAATCGCATGGTAAACCGCCTTATGGCAGTTCCTTGCCACCAGGATCTGTCCCCCCTTATCCACAGCCGCAGACACCGCCGCCAGGATCGCCCCGGAGCTTCCATTAATACTGTAAAAACTCTCCGGCACACCATAAAGCCGTGCAACATCCTCCTGCGCCCTTTTCAAAATATCCTCAGCATGATGCAGGTTATCAAACCCGTCAATCTCCGTAATATCCATCTCCACCGGAAAATCCCCCTCCACAGCCAGCGGATTCCTCTTATGCCCCGGCATATGAAACGGATAAAAATCACTCTTACCGTACGCTTCCAGTTTCTTGTATAATCTGTCTTCCATAGTTCGTCCTTTTCATCCTAAAAACAAGGAGGGGCTATCACCAGACGATATTCCCCTCCATTTTTATCACATCTCAGCAAAATCGATCCTCAGATCCTCATAGATCCCCACTTTGATCGAATCCTGAAATGTATACTGCTCCGTATCCTCATTTTCAAAATCATACACCATTACCAGCTTCTTCACAGGATCCACGATCCAGTACTCTCTCACACCGGCAGTCCTGTATTTAAACAGCTTGGTATAATAATCCATACGCCTGCTCGCCGGAGAAACGATCTCGATGATCCAGTCCGGAGCCCCCTTGCATCCCCTGTCATCCAGCTTATCCGGATCACAGATAACAGAAACATCCGGTTCCACATAAGTATTCGTCTTCTCATCCAAATACACCGCAAACGGTGCGGCAAACACCTCACATTTCCCCTTGTTAGAATCTATATAGTTACCTATCTTTCTGGACAAGATACTTGAGATCCTCTGATGCATCGTATTCGGCGGCGCCATATAATAAATATGTCCATCGATCAGTTCCGCTCTTTCACCCTCCGGCAAAGCATAAATATCCTCTATCGTATAAATTCTTTCCCTCAACAGCGGCATATCTCCACTCCTCTCAAAAGCACCCGACAGATCATACACCATCATTCCGATCTGCACTCATACACCTGCAGCAGCTCCATCCGAAGCCTTCCCCGCAGGCTCACACCTTAAACCGGTACCCCACACCCCAGATCGTCTCAATATACTGAGGCTTGGCCGTATTAAACTCGATCTTTTCACGGATCTTCTTGATATGCACCGTAACCGTAGCGATATCACCCACAGACTCCATATCCCAGATCTCCCGGAAAAGCTCCTCCTTTGTAAAAACCCTGTTCGGATTCTCAGCCAGAAAAGTCAGAAGATCAAACTCCTTGGTAGTAAACGTCGTCTCCTCACCATTGACCCACACACGTCTGGCCGTCTTATCGATCTTAATACCACGGATCTCGATCACATCATTCTTATGCACATTGGAACCAACCAGCCGGTTATAACGCTCCATATGCGCCTTCACACGTGCAACCAGCTCACTTGGGCTGAACGGCTTGGTCATATAATCATCCGCACCAAGACCCAGTCCGCGGATCTTATCGATATCATCCTTCTTGGCAGAAACCATAATGATCGGCGTATTCTTCTCCTCACGGACCTGCCGGCAGATATCAAAGCCATCCACCTCCGGAAGCATCAGATCCAGGATGATCAGATCAAACTCCTCCTTCATGGCACGTACAAGCCCCGTATCACCACGGTTCTCGATCTCCACCTCAAAACCCGAAAGCTCCAGATAATCCTTCTCCAGATCCGCGATCGCTTCCTCATCCTCTATAATCAAAATCCTACTCATTCATCGGTACCTCCTGATATTTTCTGAGAACAAAATACATGATCGTTCCGATCCCCAGCCGGCTTGTGGCCCAGACCTTTCCTCCATGATCCTCCATGATCTTCTTTACGATGGAAAGTCCGATACCGCTTCCTCCCTTGGAAGAATTTCTGGAAACATCGGTACGGTAAAAACGGTCAAAAATATACGGCAGGTCCTTGGCGGCAATACCCTTGCCGTTATCCTCGATCTCCACCTGGATAAAATCACCCACATCCTTCACCCGAAGCTGGATGATCCCCCTTGGCTTCTCCATATACTTAATGGCATTACTCACGATATTATGGATCACACGGCGGATCTGCTCGCCATCCGCAATAACCTGCACACCCTTCTCCACATAATTGGCATACACAAGCTCGATCCCCCTGGTCTCCATCTCAAGCCCAAGTTCCTCCGCACAATCCGAAAAATAATCCTCCACATTCAGCTTGCTGAACGTATACGGAATACGATTGGTATCGATCTTGGAATAAAAGGTCAGCTCATTGATCAGATGATCCATCTCATTGGTCTTATTATAAATGGTACGCACATACCGGTCCATCTTCTCCGGCGTATCCGCCACACCATCCATGATCCCCTCCACATAACCCTTCACCGCAGTGATCGGCGTCTTCAGATCATGGGAAATATTGCTGATCAGCTCCTTATTCTCCTTATCCATCAGGATCTTCTCTTCCGTGGACTCCTTCAGACGCTTACGCATCTCCTCAAAATCCTGGCAAAGCTGGGAAAATTCATCATTCCCCTCAACCTCCAGCACAAAATCCAGATTCCCCTCCTTGATGTTCTTGGTAGCCTTCTTAAGCTTCACCAGCGGAACCGCAATGCTCCTGTAGATCCACAGCCCTACGGACAATGCGGTAAAAACAAGGATGATCGTTGCGGTCAGGATCATATCCTTGGCCATCAGCTTCACCTGGCTGCTGGAAGACTGCGGCAGCGAAATATCATAGACCATCTGGCTGGAATCCGAAGCCTGGCTGCTGCTCTCCTGCACATGCTTCGCCTGCGTCTGGCTGAACCCGTACAGACTTGCGGAAAAAAGAAGCAGCGGCAGCAGGATGATCGCAACGAAGCCCACAATAATACGTGTTTTTAACTTCATCTGTATCTCCGTCCTTTATAAATTCACACATTCACATACACGTATTATAACATAAACTATATTCCCTATCTCTAAATTTTCTATAAAAAACCCCATCTTCCAGCATCAGTATTATTCCATTTTGTTCTAAACTATGCTATCATATTTTTGTTGTCCACCCGATACCCGGCAACGGGAGGAGGTGAGTTCTTTTGGAAATTATTATCTCTTTTCTTGTTTCCTGCATGGCAAACATAACTGCCTATTACGTTTGCAAATGGCTAGACGGCAACAAGTAGGACAACGCTAACCTAGTGGTTTCTTGTCCACTATAAAAAATTAGAAGAAGCCCCCGGTATTGGCACTACCGGGGGCTTCACTCTTTGTTCTTTTGGAACTATTACTATCTCTTTTGCCTAATGGCATTATATCATATGCATTTCTTAAAATCAATATTCCTGCCAAAAGGATATATAAATATTTTTTTTGACTCTCTTACAGATACTTCTTCAGAGTCTCAACCTTGTCCAGATGCTCCCATGGAAGATCAACATCTGTACGGCCGAAATGACCATAAGCAGCAGTTTGCTTGTAGATAGGACGCAGCAAATCCAGCTCACGGATAATACCGGTCGGGCTCAGGGAGAAGTTTTTGCGAACCAGCTCAGCAATCTTGTCTTCGCTGATTTTGCCGGTGCCGAAGGTTTCAACCAGAACGGAAACCGGATGTGCTACGCCGATAGCGTATGCCAATTGGATTTCGCATTTATCTGCCAAACCTGCGGCAACGATATTTTTAGCAACGTGACGTGCAGCATAAGCAGCACTGCGGTCAACCTTAGAGGGGTCCTTGCCGCTGAAAGCACCGCCGCCATGACGAGCCATACCGCCATAGGTGTCAACGATGATTTTACGACCGGTCAGACCAGCGTCACCTTGAGGACCGCCGATAACGAAACGGCCGGTCGGGTTGATGTAGTATTTGGTTTCCGCATCCAACATTTCTGCGGGAACAATCGGTGCAATAACCTTTTCGATAATATCTTTGCGAATCTGCTCGTTGGAAACTTCCGGTGCATGTTGGGAAGAAATAACGATAGTATCTACACGAACAGGTTTGCCGTCATCATATTCAACGGTAACCTGAGTTTTGCCGTCCGGACGCAGGTAAGGCAGCACGCCTTCCTTACGAACCTTGGTCAGCTGCAGAGCCAGCTTGTTAGCCAGATATGCAGGCATCGGCATGTAGCTTTCGGTTTCGTTGGTTGCATAACCGAACATCATACCTTGGTCGCCAGCACCGGTTTCTTCCTCAGCAGCCTGGCCTTCCTTAGCTTCCAGCGCTTTGTCAACACCCATAGCGATATCAGGGGACTGCTCGTCGATGGAAATCAGCACACCGCAGGTGTTGCCGTCAAAACCGAATTTAGCGCGGTTGTAACCGATATTGTTGATGGTTTCGCGGGCAATGTGTGCGATATCAACATAGCATTGGGTAGAAATTTCGCCGAAAATGTGAACCTGACCGGTAGTAACGATAGTTTCGCAGGCAACACGGCCTTTAGGATCTTGAGCCAGGATAGCATCAAGCACAGCATCGGAAATTTGGTCTGCTATTTTATCGGGATGACCTTCGGTAACGGATTCGGAAGTAAATAATTTTCTCATTGGTAGCTCCTTTCATAAATAAAAAACGTTGTTGAGAGTGTTTAGATGGTATAAGAAAAGGCGTTCTCATTATGAGAACGCCTTAAATTATTACTCTTAGCATTCTCATCTTACAGATAAACTGCAGGACTTAGCACCGTTTTACAGCTGTCACACTGCAATGGTTGCTGCGACTTCACAGGGCCATTCCCTCCATCGCTCTTGATGAGTTGTATTAAATTGGTTACAGATGCCATTATATAACAAAATCAAGATAATGACAAGTACTTTTTTTACGAAAAATATGTGAAAACACCTTATCCGCAACGGACGATGCTAAATAGAATCTAATTCTATTATATAGATAGTCATAACGCAGATGCGGCCTTGCAAGCCTCTCTTCCAAGAGCGCGGAGAAGGCTGCAGATGCTATATGATTGCGACGATGGCGTACTTCTAGTACGTCGAGGAGCGGTCATGACGCAGATGCTGCCTTACACGCGCTCTTCTAAGCGCGCTCGTTACGAATACGCAAAGCCTCGTCCAATATACGATTCGCCACATCAACCTTCGGCATCTGCTCCAGCTCGCAGACATCGCCGTTAGCATAAAGGAACTTGACGATATTGGTATCGGAATTGAAACCGGCACCGGCTGCTGTAACATCGTTGGCCACAATCATATCGAGATTCTTCTTAACTACCTTTTCGCGGGCATTAGCTAACAGATTTTGCGTTTCTGCAGCAAAGCCAACCAAAACCTGATGCGTTTTCTTGGCCCCCAAGGTTTTGAGGATGTCCGGATTTTTATCCATAACGACAATCAGAGCGTCATCTGTTTTCTTCTTAATCTTTTGGTCTGCCACATCACGCGGACGGTAATCGGCAACTGCTGCTGCCTTGATAACGATATCTACGCCATCGTAGGCTGCGAGGCAGGCCTCCAGCATTTCATTGGTGGATTCAACCTGCACTGCCTTAACATTAGGCGGTACAGCAAGCGCAGAGGGACCGCTGATAAGCAGCACCTCAGCACCGCGCTCGGCAGCCATCTGAGCTACGGCATAGCCCATCTTGCCGCTGGAACGGTTGCCGACAAAGCGGACGGGGTCAATCGGTTCACGTGTACCTGCTGCGGTAACGAGTACCTTCAGGCCACGCAGGTCGCCCTCACGGCCGGCAAAAAAGCTGCTCATAAACTCCACAATCTGCTGCGGTTCCGGCAGACGGCCGGGGCCGCTGGTGCCGCAGGCAAGATGTCCGGAAGCAGGTGGCATTACAGTAATACCGCGGCTTTGCAGCTTAGCGATATTTTCCTGAGTTGCAGCATTAAGATACATACCGGTATTCATTGCGGGGCAGACAACTATCGGTGCCTGAGCTGCCAAAAGCGTAGTACTCAGCAGATCATCCGCAATGCCATATGTCATTTTAGCCAGAATATTAGCGGTAGCAGGCGCAACTAAGAAAGCGTCTGCCCAATTTGCCAAAGCAATATGCTCAACATTAAATTCCTGGTTGCTGTTCCACATGCTGGTAGCAACAGCATTACCGCTGATTTCCTTGAAGGTTAACGGAGTAACAAACTGCTGTGCATGCTCGGTCATGACTACACGCACCTCGCAGCCCTGCTTACGCAGACGGCTGACAAGATCTACAGCCTTATAAACAGCAATACCGCCGGTTACTCCCAAAACAATTTTTTTGCCCTTTAACAAGGTTTTACCCTCCCGCTGTTATACGTTTTTAGTACGCTCGTAGGTAATAGTATCGTTAGCAATTTCCTTCAGCGCAGCGCTGACCTCTTTTTCCGCGGAATTTACGCCGGGAATAGTGAGCTCGCGTGCTCTTTTTGCTGCCAAAATAACCAAAGTGTATTTGCTATCTACTTTTTCTGCCAAATAGTCAATAGACGGATCTACCATAGACATTATAGAATCACTCCTTTAAGTATTTCATGGTTCACACAGCAGACTGCTGCATAATGTAAATTTATTTTTTAGCTTTACAAATCTTATCAACAATAAAATATGTTCTGGCTACGCGGTAACGCTCAGCCTCCATAATTGTCAGCACCTTTTGCGCTGCCTTTTCCGCAATATCATTAACGATGATATAATCATATTCCGCTGCGTAGGTCAGCTCGCTGGCTGCGGAAGCCATACGGCGCTTAATAACATCCTCGCTGTCGGTACCACGCTTATAAATACGTGCGGAAAGCTCATCCAAAGAAGGCGGTACGATGAAAACAAAAACACCCTCGGGGAAGCGCTTTTTAATCTGCAAAGCGCCTTGGATATCAATCTCCAGCAGTACGTCACGGCCGGATTCCAGCTGCTCTTCCACGTATTTGCGCGGTGTGCCGTAATAATTGCCGTATACTTCGGCATATTCCAGCAGCTCGCCCTTTTCAATCATCTGCTTAACCTCGGGAATTGTCTTGAAGAAATAGCTTTCTCCATCAACCTCACCCGTGCGCGGTGCGCGTGTAGTAACAGAAATAGAATAACCTAAATCCGGCAGCTGGTCTCTAAGCATCTGGCAAATAGTTCCCTTGCCTGCTCCCGACGGACCGGATACTACAAGAAGTACTCCCTTGGGAGTAACATTATCAATATCGTTGCTCATGATCCAATTACTCCTCTTCTTCAGAATCAGCAGTTTGTGCCACCAGACGGTTGGCTACAGTTTCCGGCTGTACCGCAGACAGAATGATGTGACCGCTGTCCACAACAACTACAGCACGAGTACGACGTCCGTAGGTTGCATCCACAAGCATGCCCTTATCACGGGCTTCCTGGATAATACGTTTAATCGGTGCCGATTCCGGACTGATAATAGAAATAATGCGGTTGGCTGCAACAATGTTGCCAAAGCCGATATTAACTAGCTTTATATCCATAACTTCCTCCAGTTTTATTCGATGTTCTGAATCTGTTCACGGATTTTTTCTATTTCCGCCTTAATTTCTACGACTATCTGCGCCATAGTATAATCGTTGGCTTTGGAAGCAATAGTATTTGCTTCACGGTTGAATTCCTGGATAAGGAAGTCGAGCTTACGTCCTACCGGCTGGTCGGAAGCGATGATAGTCTTGAATTGCTTGATATGGCTCTTCAAGCGGACAATTTCTTCCGTAATGCTGGTGCGGTCAGCAAAAATTGCTACCTCCTGCAGCAAGCGCTCCGGCTCAACCTTGATATTATTGTCAGCCAGCAGATTAGTCAGACGCTCCTGCAGCTTAGCCTGATATTCTTCCACAACTAAGGGAGAACGCTCTTCAATCTGTGCCAGCTTTTCGGCAATCAGATCTGCACGGTAAATGAAATCACCGTAGATATTGCCACCCTCTGTTTCACGCATAGCTACCAGATTAGCAACAGCCTGCTCAACAGCCTGTTCAACCTTAGGCCAAACACTTTCTACATCAAAAAAGCCTTCCTTAACGTTAATCACGTCAGGGCATTTTGATAAATAGAGAATTTCTGCAGCAGCGTTAATACCTGCAGCGTCAGCTCCGATAGCAACGCCTACCTCCTGCAGTGCCTTATGATAGGCAGCAGCAAGGTTTTTATCAACCTTCAGAGTGCAGTTGCCGCTGACATTATAATCAGCAGTAATAAACACATCAATACGTCCACGGCTAACGGTTTTTAAAATAGTTTTGCGGATTTTATCCTCCAAAGGATTCAAAAATCGCGGTAAACGGATAGCAACCTCGTTATACCGGTGGTTCACGGTTTTCATTTCAATGTTAACAGAAAAATCTGCATCCTCGTAGGAACCACGGCCGAAACCGGTCATACTTTTTAACACAGGCTTCCTCCTCCATCTTCACCAGTAAAGGTGATTTTTTCAGCTTAAAAGATAAGTATTTTTGCTTCAATCTTATCTTGAAAATCTATTATACCACATTTCTCTAATGATTACAGCATTTTTCTTCGTTTTTCGTCGCTTAGATAAAGAAATGGCCCATTTTTGTTTTGCTATACTTGTTGCAGGTAATGGAGTATAATATGATAAATAATAAATTGCATTGTATTCCCGCAGGTTCAAAAAACTTTGCCGAGCCTGCACCGAAAGGAGTCCCTATGAACATTGAAGGCTTAACTTTAAAGCTGCTTACAGATACATTAAACGAAGAACTGCTGGGCAGCAAAATATATAAGGTATATATGCCTAATCCGCAGTCACTTCTGCTGCTCGTCCGCAGAACACGCGATACAAGCAGCCTGCTGGCGGATATGCACAACGGCAGCTGTGTGCTTTATCTGCCGCAGCAGCTGCCGGAAAACCCCGAAACTCCGCCTGCCTTCTGTATGCTTCTGCGCAAGCATCTGGAGGAAGGACGCATCACAAAAATCAGCCAAAGCGGCCTGGACCGCATTATTACGCTGGAAATAGATCTTTTAGGCGCTTCCAGTAAAATTATTACCAAAAAGCTCATTTTTGAGCTTACCGGCAAAAACAGTAATATCATTCTTACGCAGGATGATGTTATTATCGACTCTCTGAAGCATGTAAGCGCAGCACAGAGCAGCTATCGCACTATCCTTCCCGGCAAAGCCTATATTGCGCCCCCGCCACAGGAAGGACTTAACCTTTTGACTGATGACCCGGCAAAAATTGTGCAGACTGCCAACAGTCTGCCTGCAGCCAACTTCGCCAAGGCCTTTATCAGTGCTACCACCGGTGTCGGCAAAATGACGACGCTAGAGCTTTTAGCCGCTGCAGATATCCTGCCGCAGGAGGTACGTCTGGAAACCTGCGCCTGTCAGTCACTGGCGCAGGTTATCGGCAAGCTGCAGGCAGATATGCAGACGCAAGCAGCCAAGCATCCTGTCTATGCGCTCATAAGCCGTACAAATCAAGTAAAAACCTTGCTGGTATTGCCTCCGCAAAATGTGCAGGAAGGCATGCAGGTCAAAGAATTTGCCGATATCAACAGTGCGCTGAATTTTGCTGTCAGCCTGAAGCCTATCCAGCTTCCACGCCATGAACAGCTGCAAAAGCTGGTGAACAGCGAAACCGCCAAACTTAAGAAAAAGCTGCAGGCTCTGCAGGATGATTTGGCTAATGCCGCCAATGCCGAAGAACAGCGTATGCTGGCAGATACTATCATGGCCAATATCTATCAGATAAAAAAAGGCCAGACAAGCGCCGAGCTGATAAATATTTATGACGGCGAGCCGGTTACGGTCAGCCTTTCCCCCATCCTTTCGCCAACGGAAAACGCACAGGCCTATTACAAGCGCTATAATAAGTACAAGCGCGCTCAAACCGAAGTGCGTATCCAGCAGGAATCTACGAAAGAAATGCTTGCTTATCTGGAAAGCCTGGACGCTTCGCTGCTTACCGCTACAACGAAGGAAGAAATTGAGGAAATCAATCAGGAAATGCTAAGCAGCTGTCTGCTTAAGGACACGAATAAAAAGAAGAAGGCAAAAAAAAGAAAAATGCCGGACTGCAAAAATCACAGCCTCTGCATATCCGTTTAAATTCTGAAGCAGATTTATATATCGGTAAGAATAATAAGCAGAACGATTATGTTACCTTTACATTGGGCAATCCGAAGGATTTATGGTTCCACACCAAGGATATCCCCGGCTCGCACGTTATTTTGAAAACGTCACTGCCGGAAGCACGTCAGGAGGATATTAATCTTGCTGTGCAGCTGGCAGCATATTTCAGCAAAGCGCGCGACGGCAGCAATGTTCCTGTTGACTGCGTACAAAGACGCTATGTAAAGAAGCCTGCAGGCAGCAAACCCGGCTTTGTTATTTTTACAAACCAGAATACTTATTACACAACACCTGATATTGAGTTAATCCAAAAATATTTAAAATAAAGATTTAGTCAGAGCTTCATCCATTAGGATATAAAAAGCGCCCTGATTCATAGAAATATGAATCGGGGCGCTTTGAAGTTTGGGTGAAGCTTTTTGAGTGTAGATATCTTATAGAGCAGAAAAATAAGTTTCTAGATAAAAGTTATAGATCTAGAATGTAAATTGAGCGAGAGATAATATCGTGCAAGGAATAGCAATTTTAGCAAATGAGTGTCTGGAATCATCTGCAGGCGCATCTATCATGCTCATGCTGATTGACTGTCACACATAAAACTCTGGTAAATTGAGCGAGAGGTATATCGTGTA
>OHTV01000621.1_pt1 | contig 15095 bp, 13 predicted proteins | sample 1579041 | NCBI WGS metagenome assembly OHTV01 (sample SAMEA3879583, study PRJEB24766) | human gut metagenome | biome: human-associated habitat; feature: feces | place: USA | collected 1985/1987
AAAGACCAACGCATTTCGAGAAACTGTCTTATGGGGTACATCCATTAATGTTGTAATAATTGTAAAGGCTGCTTTAGAAACCATAATTTTTTCAAGTCCCTTTTGAATAATATTCGAATCCATATCAATCAACAGATCTCCAGTTTTATATAACCCTCTTTTTCTTCGAACATTTTCAATGTCCATATGAATCAAACCATTACTGTAATTTGTAACCTCATCATTGACCTTCATATTCTGACAAAGCATGGCCGGTGTTTTATAATACACCTGTCCATTTTCTTCAATACGATCAATGGGATATCCATTATTTAAAAGCCACTCCAACAATTCTAGATCCACTTCTGTGATCAACTTACAAAATTTCATCTACACTCTCCTATTTCTAACCATTTCACATGTGACTCACTATATTAAGTATCCCATATTAATGTGAATTTAACATGAAAAAATAACTAAAAACTAAATTGTGCAAATTTTAGATTAATTTGTGCAAATAATGATCAAAATAAATCGATTTTTCCAAAACAAGTAATACCCTTATCGATGATCATGCCACCATCTTCATAGATTCCATATATGGAAATTCCTTTTTCTTCTTTGACTTTTTCAATACTTTCCATTTGAATCTTACTTTTTCTAAAATGTGGTTCAATATCAAATCCCGATAAACAACCTAAACCATTTTGATACGAAAATTTTGGATAATCTTCATCTGGACTTATATGATACAAATCCAGTTGGATCATAGCTCCAGCACTATATCCAATCATAATACCCTTATAATTTTTAATGATTTTCTTCAGCTTTTTTTCTTTGATGCGCTTCATCATCAAATCTGGAGCTCCACCTGTCAACATTAAAATGGAACTATTTAATATTTTCATCTTCATTTCATCGATCGTATCTTTAAAATAATTCACCCATATAATTTGATCTTTGCCTATGCCATACTTGTAAAATACATCTTGATTTGAACGATACCATATGCCTTGTCCTGGTGCATATTGTTTATTCCAGTCAGCCTCATTTTTTGTATCCTCAAAAAAGCTAAATGGTAATATACAAACACGATCCTGTTTTGAAATATACTTTTTTAAATTCATATAGATCCATTTTTCATCGATCATACTTGTGTTGAGTAATATATGGACTGGATTTTCTAAACCCTTTACTTCTTTTACTGTATCAAACGTATAGGGTTTACTATTTTCAAACTCCTCAAAACATTTCATATCCCCACTAGCTTCATGCATCGTTACTACATTATTCTTTTGATCAATATATAATTTCATTTTTGTTTTACCTCCAAGAAAAAAGATGGACGCTTATTGTCCAATGTCATTAAGTTAAGACAATTCTTAAATTTATGAGTCTTACCTATAAATAGGTAGGGCTCTTTTTTTGTGCAAGAAGTGTAAAAAACACTTGACAAGCCAAAAAGCGGAATTTTAAACATAATCCGAAGGAATTATAGAGGAGGATTTTTACCTATGATTCCAGATAAGATTTTAAATGTTTTTAATCGTTCTATTAAAATGGTTTGCAGCAACATCGCTTGTTACTGCAATGACCCTGTTAGTGATTTTACTCGTAAGAGAAAACTGCCTGCTGAAACTCTGATACACTTTATTGTTCAGATGCAGTCTAAAAGTCTAAACTCCGAGTTGTGTGAATATTTTACAGACTCGGATTCTTTGCCTACTGCTTCGGCTCTTTGCCAGCAAAGAGACAAGCTTGATATCAGTGCTTTCCAAAGAATTATGCATCTGTTTGTGAATGCATTTGATGACTACAAGACTTGGAAAGGATACCATGTTCTAGCTTGCGATGGTTCGGATGTAAATATTGCCTATGATGAAAAGGATGAAGATACTAAAAGACAGAACGGCAATAATAAACCATTCAGTCAGCTTCATATCAACGGATTATATGACTGTATTAATCATGTTTTCTGGGATACAAGTATTGATACAGCTACTAAGACTAGAGAATGTACTGCTTTAATGAAAATGATTATGAGACATGATTATCCTGTAAACTCGATTATTACGGCTGATAGAGGTTATGAAAAATACAATCTAATGGCATGTTGCATAGAAAATAATCAGAAATTTGTATTTCGTATTAAAGATATAAATGTATTTGGTTCAATTCTTTCAAATCTGAATTTACCACATGAAGAATTTGATTTAGATGTTACTAAAATACTGACTCGTAAACAAACAAATGAAACGAAGAATAATAAAGATAAATTTACCATTATGAAAAAAGAATCGGATTTTGATTATTTTGATGATGATGGGTTTTATGAATTGAATCTAAGAGTAGTTCGTTTTAAGATTACAAAGGAAACCTATGAATGTCTGGTAACAAATTTAACGAGAGATGAATTCGATTTAAATGAACTAAAGAAGATGTATCACATGAGATGGAATATAGAAACTGCGTTTAAAATGTTGAAATACATCATCGGAATGATGTCATTTCATTCAAAAAAACGTAATTTCATACAACAGGAAATCTATGCAGCAATTCTATTACATTGTTTAACAAATATCATTACTGAGAGAATCGAAGTAGAACAATCTGACAAAAGGAAACATCATTACAAAGTGAATTTATCTACTGCCGTAACAAATATGAGGCTTTGGTTAAGAAAAATAATCTGTACAAAAGAAATGATAAAAAGAATAAAAAAATATCTGGCCCCGGTAAGACCAGATAGAAAATATCAGCGCAATATGAAACCTAAATCGGCTATACCATTTAATACAAAAGCATCATAGCGCTACACTGATTATATTTCATATATGAGTCACAGGCAAATTTTTTTTGAAGTGCAAAAATTTGCCTTTTCGTCATGCCTTAAATACCACATTTTTAACTGTAACGTAAGTAAAGACCTGGATATAGAATTGTATCCAGGCTTAACTTAATAAGAATTTATCACTGCCACTATCCCGTTAGCTTAACTTAATGACATTGGTTAAATAATATAACCTTTTTTTATTTGTTTTCTAAAGAAATTATAGAATTTATTAAAGCCATATTAGCATCATTTATTTCCTGCTGATTACCGCCATTTTGTATAACAGCTTGCGCATTTGCAATAGCTTGATCTAACACTTCTAATGAATCATCAGTATAGTGATCCCTATCAATTGAAGAAGCTGAATCTATAGTTTTTTGTAGCGTAGTGTTATCAATTAATTTTGGTTTTTTACTAGATTTACTAACTTCGTCCTGATTTTTGTTTTTATTTTTTGATTGTTCTACTATTCTATCATGGTTTGTGTCGTTACTTTTATTTAAATGATTAAAACCAAGAAGAATAGCTAGTATTGCAATTAAAATAATTACAATACCAGCTAATAAAAAAGTAAAATTAAACTTTCTAGAATTTCCCTTTTTTGATTTTTTCATTACTATTTAGAATTTTTTTTACGCAATAAAGCCACAAGACTCGCACCAGCAGCAGTTACACCAGCTAATGAACCAAATAAACCAGTTGCAGCACCTGTTGATACTTTACTATCTTCTTTTTTAGAATCTTCCTTTTTAGAATCTTCTTTTTTAGAATCTTCTTTTTTAGAATCTTCCTTTTTAGAATCTTCTTTTTTAGAATCATCTTTTTTGTTATCTTCTTTTGCAGGAGTATCTACTTTTTCAAATACAGCTTCAAGACTAGCATATCCTTCAGTTTCACCTTCAGCAAAATGACATAATCCTGTTACACCGAATGTTTTAGCATCTGCATCCCATTGGATAGCATCAGCTCCTTGACCTTTCCATCCAACAAATTTATATCCTTCTTTAGCTGTTACAGCTGGAATTAAATATTGTTCATCACTATTTTCATCAAGATTTAAGAAAGTAACTGGACCTTCTCCATATTCAGTAAATGAACCATATTCTGGATTTACAGTGAAGTAAACATTTGAAGTTCTCTTAGTTTCTGGAGTTTCTTCTTTTTCAAATACAGCTTCAATTGAAGCATATCCATCAGTTGCGTCTTCATTATAGAAGCATAATCCTGTTACACCGAATGTTTTAGCATCTGCTCCCCAAGTAATTTCGTCAGCTCCCTGACCTTTCCATCCAACAAATTTATATCCTTCTTTAGCTTTTACTTCTGGGATTACAAATTGTTGATCATTGTCTTCATCTGAATCGAATTTAACTGGATTAGTTCCATATTCAGTGAATGAACCTTTTTCTGAATCTACTGTGAATGTAACATGAGCAGTCTTTTTAACTACAGGAGTTTCAACTTTTTCAAATTGAGCTTCAAGACTAGCATATCCTTCAGTTGCACCTTCAGCAAAAGCACATAATCCTGTTACACCAAATGTTTTAGCATCTGCATCCCATTGGATAGCATCAGCTCCTTGACCTTTCCATCCAACAAATTTATATCCTTCTTTAGCTGTTACAGCTGGAATTAAATATTGTTCACCACTATTTTCATTAAGATGTTCGAAACTAACTGAATTAGTTCCATATTCAGTAAATGAACCATATTCTGGATTTACATTGAAGTAAACATTTGCTTCCCTATTACTTGTTCTTACCCCCCCCAACGTACTTTCTTCTGCAGTTTTATTGTCTGCATAAATTTGCATTTGAGCGGCCGGAACCATTGACAATGCCAACAATCCACTTAATGCGATTCTTGATAAATTTTTCTTTTGCATTATAAGCACTCCTTTCCTTCTAAACTTATTTTTCTTGCGCAAAAAAAATGCAACTGATATATATTATCGATACATATCACCATTATATTACACCCATTTTCTTGTAAATAAAAATAAAAAATAATTTTTTTGTGTACTTATGGTAATTAATTAAGGATTATTTAAGATTACAATGATATTCTTTTAGTCGATATTGAATTTATAACTAAAAATGAATAAGCGTTGTTATTTCTCCATATTTATCCTCAATAAATATTTCATTAATTCTTTTCAATAAGCATAAATATGGCCAAATCAGTTAAAGTATAGGTACCCACTCCACATACACATAGATATTTACTAAGTTAATTATTATATCTAAAGGCTTAACTAGCAATTTAGTGACATTGTTATAATTCTGCTTTTTATCACTTACACGAATAACTGTTCTTTCTTCAAATCCTTTAAACGTGTGATCTTATAGATGTTTTTCAAATGTAGTAGTACATACTGTAGTTTTTCTGTATTATCTATTCCTTGAGTTTCTCTTTGCATGACAAAAAGAGCGTTGTACCGATTTATATACTTTGATGCTACTCCCTTATATTTTTGCAGTCTTTCTTCAATCAATTTATGGAAACTGTTCACTGTATTTAAATGAATGAATTTATCATAAGACTCATGACTGATTAACACTTTCTTAGTACAGTTTTTACTTTCTAAAAGTTCGTTGTAACTGTTAGAACCATCTAGTATTACAAAAGATTTTGATTCAAGACATTCACCAAATCTTAATAGATCTAGAGATTATGGCTTGCCATAATTTAATGTTCTGGCAACTGTATGTCCGAATCTCTGTATTGCAGTGATGATACACAACTGCTGATTAGACAATCAAGTGTATCAAGAACAATGCCAACGGTTATACCAACTGGCTTCGCTTCCGCAATCGCGTAATGTATGTACTCGATCCAAACGCAACATTCAGTCTGGAACCAAAGGAGAAATAATCATGGATGCACAAGATATTATTGAACTGATTGAATACTTCAGAAAACTACAAAACATTGAGTTAGAATTCCAAATTGAAGAATTACGCGAATACATAGACCTAAAATTTGAAGAACTATATGACCAATTAACAGAATACATTGATCTGAATTATTCAAACTCAGATCACCCATTATAAAAAGAGCAGAGATTTCAAATAGCTCTGCTCTCTAGTTAATCCTTTAAACACTCATAGGGTTTTCAACCCTACATCTTTTAAAGCCAACTTTTAGTCGACCCTATCCAATTTCGGATTACCTCTTTTCATCGTTATCTATTGCGTCTGTTGACAATACCAAACATAAATAATTTTCTAAATGAGATATAATATCTTGTAACAATAATAATTCATACATAATCATATTATTCTTACTTTTTGGAAATGTTTTTAAGTATTGTTTTTCCAACTTTTGAGCATATTCAACTAAAAAATTTGTTTCACCAAGGTGATCTATCAATACATTAATAAATTTCTCGCCTTTTATGGTAAATCTATAGTCAATATGAAAATCCTGTACTAAAGTAAGAATAGAACTTCCACATGGTTCTACAGATTTTGTATCAAATAACTTTACACAATCATTCCAACTATTTCTTTCATAATTTTTTTTTACTATTACGTTGGTCATAGATTTTGCAATCTGTAACAATAATACTTCCTTCTGTATATATACCCGCTCGTGCTGTTCTTCCTACCAAGTTTTGAAAATCTCTAGCTTTTACTAATTGAAATCCGTTTCGCATATCAGTAACTAATAAATATTTAATTGGAATATTCACACCCTGTGCAAGTGTTGATGTACATACTACACAAGAAACATACTTATTCTTCAATGCGTGTTCAACTACAAGTTTAACTCCATTTTGTAGGTTAGATGAATGTGGTAAAACACCCAATTCTGCTGCTTTAGTATAATAATGATTCACCCCATAATAATTTCCTATGAATCGTTTAATTTTGAATAATTCTTCTTGATTTGTATTATCTTTTAATGGCTTTAAATCATAATTGCGATTATTCAAATCTATAATTCTTTCAAATAAGGTCTTCATTTGACGCTGTTGTCCAAGATAAATAGCAACACCTCCGTTATGACACAACTTTATTGCATTATAAATAGCTACATCTTTGGAATTAGATAAATCGGGAAAATATTTATCCTTTCGTTCTCTAGGCAATTTGGTCAATTTCTCAAGTCTTAATATTCGTGGAATAAAATAATCTTCATTTGATTTATCATCCGAAAAGAAATGAATATCTCTTTGTACTGAAGAAAAACCTATTGACTTAGGAGTTGAGACAATACTATCATCTGTAGCTAAACAACTGCTATCTTTAAATAACCATTGTGCAATATCCACTGAATTTGGTAATACTGCAGACAATAAAACCAATTGTTGTTTGCTAGTAATATTTTGACGTAAATGTGTTACTAACAGCTCATACATCGCACCTCTACCACCATTATCAAACATATGACCTTCATCAAGCACAAATAAATCTATAGCATTTATAAATAACAGATCATGATGTAATATATAATTCATTTTTTCTGGAGTACATATAAGTATTTGTCGTTTAATATCACCTAAAAATAAATTTTCAAAATCATTTTGAAGTACATCTGAAAACTGATTTATCGTAACATCATTTCCAAAGGCTTTAAACATATCCATTGTTATTTCATTGCACAATGCCCTTAGTGGCGCCACTATAATAACAATGTTTGCTCGACCAGATAAAAAAGCAGCTCTAATAATTAACCCAATACTTCTTGTCTTACCAACACCTGTGGGAAGTTGAACAATAGAACTTTTTCCATTCAATATCCCTTTTTCAGCTATCAGTCGTTGTGCTGGCCATAACATTTTTATCGATTTTTTACTTAGTAAATATGGATTCCATTCTTTATATGGAATATTTGAATTACTTGGCAAAAGATTCCATGACGAATTATCACATGCCACAACAATAATAGCTATCAATATATCTACATAAAATATACTATCTAGGTCTTCATCTTTATATATTTCTTTTCTATATTCATATAATGCATCCTTTAATATTTCTAAAGATTTACCCTTTTCAAAATAATCTAAAAAGTAATTATTTATTTGATCATAACTATCTTTAACTTTTATATATTGTAAATACATTCCGTTTAAGAAATAATTGAAAATATTCGTTAACAAATTCTGTGGAGAATGTTGAATTTCAATTAACCCAATAACTTTTTCAGCTAGTACTTTAGCACAACCGAAATCTTTTTTCAAAAAGTATGCAGATGCTCCAGATAATAAAAAATCCCAATTATGTTCTGATCGATCTTTAGACTTAAAAGAAGAATCATAATATTCTGCAGTTGCATTTAAAAGCGGCTCCAATTCTTTTATTTCTTCATAATTATTTTCTATAATACATTCTGAATATCGTGATAAAACGTAAGTTGTTGGGTAAGATAACTCATTAGAATTCAGTGGAAAATGCGGATATTCCTGCTTTGAGATATTATACTCTTCCATTTTAGCCTTGGCCTTTTGATACTTTAACATTGTGCTTGCATTTTTTCCAAAAATCATTTACAACACCTCTCATAAATATTATGGGCCAAGTCCATCAGCTTTTTTCCATGTACATAAAAAATCATTTCATTTGTTTGAATTTTAAGTTCCTTATCGGAAAACTCTAATTCTATAACATCATCTACATTTTCACGGCTGCTTACTCCTGCTGCAATATATGAAATTTGATAGTTATTATCTGGTTAAAACAAAAACCTCTTTACTTTTTCTGACTCTTCAAGTTGCCCCAATTCTTTTAATCGTTTCCTACAATAATCTACTGTTCTTGCCAAACGATGCTCATCCTTCTTTGAATCAATTATTGCATTTTGGATTGGAGTATATTCTGTTTTACTTAAAGTAGGTTTAACTTCTGCCGCTACTAATTCATCTTTATCATTTGGCGTATTATCCCCATTTATATATTTATATGCGATTACATCCGTCCCCTGTTGAGAATTGTTTTTTCCTGATCTATTTTTTAATTTATACCTAGGAACTGAATAATTATAAACAAACTCTAATAAATCAGAAATTAAGATTTCTGTTATATCTGCAGATCGAGCCGTTGCTCCTAATGATTCTCCTTTTTGTGGAATTACAATATCATGCAAATAGCCTTCAATTGTCATTGCATTCACATCTGCATCTTCTTTAAGTTGTTCATCTTCTATATAATTTCTTCGAATATGTAATGCCCAATCATCAAGAATACTTTCGTCATCTATATAATCAATTTTATAACATTTTATTGGTATATTATTATTTATTACAACACCTTTTTCTTCAACTATCCAATCAATATATCGTTGTTTTTCCATACAACATTCTCTCTTTAACTCACTATTCTCAATATTCAAATCAGCTTTCCATAGATATCAATACAACGTTGCTCTCTATACCAACGTTGTTCTGGATATTGGTGAATCATATTTCCAATATCATCTAGTAAATTACGACCGTTATATTCATCATTTATTTCCTGTAAAACGGACGGACTGATTGGATAATCAATTTCATCCTTTTGAATTAAAACGCATTTACCATCAACCTGAAAAGTTGTGATTGCTTTTCTAAGATTAGCAATTGTCGGAAACATTTTCTTATCTACCTCACCGAAATCATATGCATACAGCAGGTCATCCTCCGAAAAAATCACTGCTTTCTGTATTGTACGTAGTATATCTAATGATTTTCCAATACCTTCATGAGGAAAAATTTTCTTTCCTTTATCCATCATCTCATAGACTCTATTAGATAACTCTTCTGACTGCAAGAATCTTATTTTTTCAAATCTATTATCATTCTGTAATGGAATTGCATTCATCATTGGCATAGTATAACCGCTTTGATGATGACATCTCATAAGTGGTTGGTATCCAATTTGAAAAGCCATTCCATCTAGATATCCTGAATAAAAACTATATGGTCCTTTATCTGGATTATTCAAACGATGCATGTGCCATTCAAAACTTCCACCATTTAAATAATCTAACACCCAGTTAGGCGAATGAAATATTACACCATATTTTGAATTTTCTGTAGCCTCGATATCTTTTTTTGTCAAAGGACGATAAGAATCTGTTTCATAGTCATACTTACACGTTGCAAAAAATAATGCAGTTCTAAAATCATTTGTTATTGAAGTGGTTCTCTTTATGGATTTAGCGGCTCTGAGCAATGGATCGCATGGGTCTGTCCAAATGAAACGGGTAACTCTATTTTCATGGGTTGAGTAGATTAGCCACTATGTAATACTCATTTATCCAGAGAATTCAAAAAAACAATACGACATAACGATCAACAACTATATTGCACAAATCTGAATTACCAAAGCCAAAAAACCATTAAGATTTTCAGATAAATCAATCACTAAATTGCATTAAAAGTTGGTATACAAAATCCCAACTATTTTGCAAGACAATTTAAAAAAATAGAAGGCATGTCTCCAAGTGAGTACAAATTAAAATGGTAGTTAAAAATCATTTGGACCAAGTCCTTACAAAAATATATATCCTTATAAGATTATACTTGTGATTGAGTTTAAGATAAATATTATTTTGCTCTTTGATACAACGCTAATATTTTAAAATTTTCCAAACAATTTTTTAAACAAATCTTTCACTTCCCCGTAAATCAAATCATGAAAAACATTATCTCCAAAATATAAATTCAAAGCAGATGAACATGAACTTACTATATCACCTTCTGTTTTATTTATTTTCTCCAATTGATCGATATAATAAGAATCTAACACAGGATATGCATCAATTTCTTTTTTTTGAAATTCTATGATTGGCACCGTATCTTCATCAGCAGTTGATTTTACGTTTATATAACTTACCCCGGAATGCCTACCTTGGCGATAAACTATACCAATTTTTCTGGTTGGAGAAAATCCTAAAACAGGAATATATTCCAAAGTTATTTTACGAATCGCCTCATTTGATAAGACAAGAATTTTATTGATTTTTTTGACCAATTGAGTATCTGAATACAGTTCATCAAACCAATATGAAGTTCTTCCTGCTTCCAATTTTAAATCAGGTGGAACATCTAAAAAATCCTGCGCTGTACCCATTGTATTTTTTAGCAGATTACAAAATATCAATATTGCTTCTGTTTCTGAATCATGGACTCCTGATTCACTTATTTTATGAATTAAAGATTCAATATCATTGCCATATAAGCTGAACTCATCTCTTTTGGATTTGGCTATACGATATTTATTTTTGAAATTTTTAAGCATCTTTTCTGTTCGTTCCACTAACAATACATCTAAATCAATATCGAACATACTTTGCTTTTCTATAGCATCCTTAATCTGTTTTTTTATGATATCAACAGCAATTTCTCTGGCAGAATCAAAACCATAGGATAATAATCCCAGATTATAAAATCTTTCATGTCTATTTCCAATAGTGAATACTGACGAGGACATTGAAATCTCACTTCCATCATTTGTAAACATTTGTATTTGTTGTTTACTTGATATTGAAACATCAAGTGTTTTCGCTTCCGGTTTTCCTTCATATATAATCATCGAGATTGTTTTTTTTGAAAAATTTATATTCCCTGAAACACATAATTTTCCAGAACCATCAATACTATATCCATCAAATACATGTCTAATATGATTAAAAAAAACCTGAATGATTGTTTCATATGTCTTAATAATCTGAGCAAAATATTTTTGTGCGTACTGATAATCCAATATTGTTTGTGTCGCAGAAAAATTTCTTCGAGATTTTAATGCACGGATATATAATTTCAAATTATGTGACTCTAAATAATCCAAAACAAAAGCTTGCCTTCTCTGATTCGATAAAATTCCTGTTAAATAACATATTACTTCATCATATTTTTCATCAAAAGCATTTTGTTCCAACCAATTTGTAAGATTTAATTCATTCAATGTAGACAATTTTAGTGCAACAAAAAACTCTTGTAACGCTTTATGATAAAATTTAATTCCTTGTAATCCTTTGGAAATCAGTCCTGTCTTCCATATTTTATCATATATTGTAGCCGGATCTACTATGTCACAGTTTTGTTTTAAAATTTCAATAAACTCTTCTGTGCTATCTCCATTTTCGATATTATAAAAAGCATACTTTGCTAATACAGATTTGATGATTGTTTCATCCAATAAAGAACAAGCCATTTCTGTCATTTTCTGTGAAATATATTCTTCAAATAATGCAGCATGGTTTGAAGGAATTCTATATTTCGTTTCATTTCTTGATATCGAAACAAACATTTTCAAAAACAGTGGTGTGCGTATAAGTTCTAATAATCGCTTAGGAATCTGATAAATGGATATATCCATATTTCCATAAGAGTATTGCTTCAAAAGTTCTGTAATCTTATTATCATCTAGTGGTTCTAAAGAATAATGTGTAAAATTGTTACAGAAGTCTCCACGATAATTCTGTATTCTGGAAGTCACAATGATAATATTATCAGTGCTTCTTTTTAGTTGATGCAATGTATGTACCAGAATATCATAGTCCGTTTCCACCTCATCCAATGCATCAAATAAAATCACAAAGCCACCATCTCTCAGTCGCTTATCTACCATTTCCTTTGTCATAAACGCTGAAAACATCCGCAATTCCTGATAAATTCCATCTACAACAGATACATAACCTCTGCCATAATATCTTCCTTCTAATAGTACAGGAATCTTTTTGTCGTCTGATGTATACTTTGCTAAATATTCACGCATAAGCATCCACATAAAATAAGATTTTCCACCACCAGGTTCAGAAGTTATAATTTTACAAGAATCGTCTAATAACTCATCAAATTTTCTTTTCTTAGTACAATCTTTAATATTAAACTCATAAGAAATTTCTTCTAAATTTCGATCACAACAAATATTTAATATCTCATTACAACGAACCAACATCGCATTTTTATAATCTTCATAAATCCCTCGAGTTGTCCATGTACCATTTTGACACGCAGTCTGCTTTAACTGCAAAACCTGATTGTAATTTAATCGATTTATATCCTCCCAATTTTGAGGGATTTCTTCTACCTTACACGAAAACACACACGTATCCGTATAATTGGCATTTACTATATAACCTTCTATATCAATTCCATTCGAAATCATATAAGCTACAGATTTTGTCCATGCAGAATAGAAAACCGGCTGTCCTGTTACCAATACTTTTTCTGTAGGCTTTTTCGCTTCAAACACAAGTAAACTATGCTCGTACACCCATTCAATTTCGGAATTTGATTTCCCTCTATGTGTATCAAACTCATTAGAATCAAATTGAAGAAAATCAGCAGCCTTTGATTTTAAAGATTTACTTCCTTCATAACCATATACATGAAACTCTTCAGCTCTAAAATCCATTGGATATCCTAAAAGCTCTAACAAAGGAACAATTAATTTACTTCTAACTTCTGCTTCAGATTGTATATTTTGTTTCAAAAAATCATTTATAAGAATTGATATATTCATAAAATTGTAAATCCTTTCCAGTTGCAAATCACACTAAACTACTACTTTAAAACCTTTCCCTTTTCGTACCAACAACTAGGCACTAAGAGTTATTCTTACACCATTGTGTACTGCTAACCCCCATAGCTGTGTGTAATTATCTTAGCAGCTTCAATATTAATTTCCACGTCACTCTATTTTATCAAATATAAACACCAATTCTATAAAATTCAACTTTTCATTCATGTTTTATTTTTCATTTTCAATTTCGCACCCTGTTCGTGTGTCCCTTTAGTCACGTATGAAATCGGATATGGTAGCCAGATTATAGTGATACGTTATAAGAGAGACGAAATTAGTAACGTTCTTCGTATAGAACAAAGGTAGATTACCTAGCTAATATTACGTCTCATACATGATTGATTGAGACAATTCATTGAACTAATACCATTGAAGCGACAGAGATTGTTTGAGATTAAATTTTTTTATTAGTTATAACAATATTATAAATTTGCAATAAAAAAATCCAAATATATATGTTGTGTCTCACAATTATTTAATATAATACATTAGAAAATTAATACACCAACATTGATATAAAAACACCAATCAAACTAATTTAAATATACAACATTGGTCTTTTAATTTTCTAATGTATTGTACCCATATGACCAAGAATCTAAAATATTTAGGACATTTATGTTAAATATCTCATTCTTTTTTTGAATAATTGGTTACTTATTAAATCAAATTCGAGATGTTTCACCCGTCCTATAAATATGCTAGTATCAAGATCTCGCAATCATTCCAAGACAGAATATGTCAAACTGGGTGATTGGAAGCATGAAATATCTAGAACCACTCTACAATCCAATGAAAGAGGATCTTTTAAGGATGAAGCTTATACATGTAGATGAAACTACAACTCAGGTATTGAATGAAGAAGGAAAATCAAGTACATCCACATCCTATATGTGGTTATATCGTTCCAATAAGCATGAAGTGACGATTGTACTGTATGATTACCATTCTACAAGATCAGGAGACTGTCCAAAAGAATTCCTAAAAGGATATAGCGGATATCTAGAATCAGATGCATACGACGGATACAATAAAGTCTAACACGTGGTTCAATGTCTGTGTAATGTTCACGCCTTAAGAAAATTCAAGGATTCATATAAACTACTTCCAAACAATAAGGAACGAAAAACAAGCTATGAGGCAAAAACCATACAGAAATATAACAAAATCATCCACCATTCAAATCTTATTGATGAAAAAGCAACTGAAAAATATTCGAATCCTGAAAAGCGAACGTAATATATCACAAAGAGACGAAAAGAAGAACTCAAACCAAAGTTTGAGAAATTTTTATCGTAGCTTGAAGAAATCGAATCAAGAAAGAAAGGCAAATATTCCATGAGCAAAGCGATCCAGTATGTATTGAACAACAAAGAAGGAATTATGGAATTTACAAATGATGCGATCATCCCATATGACAATACAAGCTGTGAAAGAAGTATACGTTCATTTGTAGTCATACGAAATCAATGCAAATTCAGTGTAAGCGTATATGGAGCACAAGCAAGTACCATGATCTATTCATTAGTAATTAGCTGTATAGAAAATAAACAGAATCTATACATGTACTTTACTCATTTGTTTGAAAATCTACCAAAATTAGATTTAATGAGTATTCCGCTATCTGAAGTCCATGCAATATGCTACAGAAGTCCACATAATCCGTTAAAAAAGTCCATCTTTTTTAAATCTTAATACGTAATACAAGTCCACTAAAAAACACGGTCAAATTAAATCAAACGTGGTTTTTAGTTATTTCTTATCTTTTA
>OHTV01000628.1_pt1 | contig 15036 bp, 9 predicted proteins | sample 1579041 | NCBI WGS metagenome assembly OHTV01 (sample SAMEA3879583, study PRJEB24766) | human gut metagenome | biome: human-associated habitat; feature: feces | place: USA | collected 1985/1987
CCGGGAAGGCATCCGCAGGGGCTGTGGCAGATATATCACAGAAGAAACAGAATGAGTCTGCGGAGGAACCGGCTCCGGAGGTTGAAAAACAGCTGCCGGAGATCTCAGACACCCCTCAGACCATTTATGTAGATATATGTGGAGCAGTGACCAGTCCGGGAGTCTATGAGCTTCCATATGGCAGCCGTGTTTTTCAGGCTATCGAGCAGGCCGGAGGATATCTTCCGGAAGCTGCGGCAAGCTATCTCAACCGTGCTAAGGGACTTTCCGATGGACAGCAGGTTTATGTGCCTACCCAGGCGGAGGTGGACAGCCAGCGGATCGCAGCTACCCAAGATGGATCGGAAGTCACAGCAGAAAACAGTACCGAAACGGCGAGCGGACAGAAATCCGCCGGAGAGGATTCCGGTGAAGCTGAGACTGCATCTTCCACAGAGCAGAAGATCGATCTGAACACCGCTGATGTATCCCAGCTTACTACTCTCACAGGTGTAGGGGAGTCCAAGGCCCTGGCGATCATCGCTTACAGGGAAGAGAACGGTCCCTTTACTTCAGCAGAGGATATCATGAATGTACCAGGCATCAAAGAGGGAACCTATGAGAAGATAAAGGATAAAATAGCAATAAAGTAAGGAGCGCTAAATGAGCAGGAAAGTATTGGTAGTAGATGATGAGAAACTGATTGTCAAGGGACTTCGCTTCAGTCTGGAGCAGGACGGAATGGAAGTGGACTGTGCCTATGACGGAGAGGAAGCACTGGAAAAAGCAAAAGCAGGAGAGTACGATATCATCCTTCTTGACCTGATGCTTCCAAAAATGGACGGTCTTGAGGTATGCCAGCAGATCCGTGAATTTTCCAATGTTCCGATCATCATGCTTACAGCAAAAGGAGAAGATATGGATAAGATCCTGGGTCTGGAATACGGAGCTGATGATTATGTCACCAAGCCTTTCAACATCCTGGAAGTCAAAGCCCGCATCAAGGCGATCATCCGCCGTGCAGGCAGCAAACAGGACAAGCAGGAGAAGGCCAAGACTGTGGAAGTCGGAGAACTGAAGCTGGACTGCGAAGGACGCCGCGTATTTATCTCCGGAAAAGAGATCAACCTCACAGCCAAGGAATTTGATGTGCTGGAGCTGCTGGTATTCAATCCGAACAAGGTATACAGCAGAGAAAATCTTCTGAATATCGTATGGGGCTATGAATATCCGGGAGATGTCCGTACCGTAGATGTACATATCCGCCGCCTGAGAGAAAAGATCGAGGCCAATCCCAGTGAGCCGAAATATGTACACACCAAATGGGGTGTGGGCTACTATTTCCAGGCATAACCTGTGAAGTTCAAAAAGAACGGCAAATTTTTCAAAAGTCTCCGCTTTCGTATTCTGATCATCCTGATCATACTGGGAATCGTACCGAGTGTCATCGTAACGGAAATGGTTATTGCCAACTATGAAGATCGTGCCATTGCCAACCGTGTGCAGAGCATGGAGAACATCTGTGACATCATGTGCGACCTGTTGATCAAGGAGAATTATCTGAATGACACCAGCTCTCAGACGGTGAACAGCAAGCTGGAATTACTGTCCAACAGCTATGGTGGCAGGATTCTCATTGTAGACAGGGATTTCAGGATCATCAAGGATACCTATGGCGTGGATGAGGGCAGGACTCTGGTTTCCCAGAAAGTATTGAACTGTTTTAAAGGAGAAGATGCCTACCAATATGATTCTGACAGCCAGAAGCTGATCCTGGCAGTTCCGGTAAAAAGTCCGGATGTAAAACAGGTGCAGGGTGCCATGATGATCATGGCATCTTCCAGTGAGGTGACAGCAACCATCCATGAACTGGAGCAGAAAGGGATTCTGATCATCGGTATCATTGTAGTGCTGGCCATTTTTCTGGGTTATATTCTTTCCACGATCCTGGTGAAGCCATTTGCCAGGGTAACGAAAGCAATCGAGGACCTTACAGACGGATATCAGAATGAGGAGATCTCGGTACCGGATTATACAGAGACAGCTTTGATCACAGATGCATTTAACAAGATGCTTTCCAGAATGAAGACGTTGGATGAATCCAGACAGGAGTTTGTATCCAATGTGTCTCATGAGCTGAAGACACCTATGACTTCAATGAAGGTTCTGGCGGATTCGCTGGTAGGACAGCAGGGGGTTCCGGAGGAACTGTATCAGGAATTTCTTTCTGATATCACAGAAGAGATTGACAGAGAGAACAAGATCATCACCGATCTGCTCTCCCTGGTAAAAATGGACAAAAAAGCAGCAGATATGAATATCAGCAATATGAATATCAATGAGCTGCTGGAGAATATTCTGAAGCGTCTCCGTCCTATTGCAGATCAGAGAAGGATTGACCTGATCCTGGATTCGTTCCGACCGGTAACCGCAGATGTGGATGAGGTGAAATTTACCCTTGCCATCAGTAACCTGGTCGAAAATGGTATCAAATACAATGTAGATGAGGGATGGGTCCGCGTAACACTGGATGCGGATCATAAGGATTTCTATGTGACGGTTGCAGATTCCGGCCTGGGAATACCGGAAGATTCCATTGAACGGATCTTTGAGCGTTTTTATCGTGTGGATAAATCCCATTCCAGAGAGATCGGCGGAACCGGCCTTGGACTTGCTATTACAAGAAGTTCTATAGCCATGCATCATGGGGTCATCAAGGTATCCAGCAAAGAGGGCGAGGGAACCACATTTACCGTGAAGATCCCGCTGTCCTATATTCCGTCCTAGGAGGTACAGCATGAAAAAAACGATTTTGATCATCTGTGTGGCCGCTGCCTGCATCCTTCTTGGTCTGGTTGCTTTCATAGGTTTGTCGGGAAGAAATAAAAACGAAGAACAGCAGTATAGATTTTATTATATCAACAGCGATGAAACGAGACTGAAAGAAGAAAAATATACTCCGGAGAAGGAAACAACAGAAGTGATGCTGCGCAATTTTTCCGAGAGTCTGAATAACCGTGAGACCCGGGAAGACGGAATCTCACTTTTTCCGGATGGAGTAAAGATTTCTTCTTATTCCATACAGGATGGAGTCCTGAATGTAGAATTCAATGAGGCCTATGATAAAATGTCACGTACCAGAGAACTTCTGGTGCGAGCAGGTATAGTGAAGATTTTTTTACAGGTTCCAGGAGTAGATTCTGTGGAGATCTATGTGGGTAAAAAGCCGCTGACAGATACCAGGGGTGAAGAAGTGGGAGCCATGAACAACGACACCTTTGTGGAGTTTTCCGGGTCCGATGGGGATGTGTACAGCTATGACACCTTTACTTTGTATTTCACAAATAAAAACGGAGATAAACTGGTAGCGGAACAGAGAAGTGTCCGCTACAGACGAAATCTTCCGAAGGCTACGGTGGTTCTGGAGCAGCTTGCAAGAGGTCCGCTGGAAAAAGGACATTATCCTACAATACCGGAGAATTCAGAGGTACTTTCCCTGACGAGAGCAAACGGAATCTGCTATGTGGATTATAATTCCGTATTTCAGGATTATGCTCTGGATGTTTCGGAACAGATTGCCGTGTATTCGGTGGTAAATACGCTGATCGCGGCAACGGATGTGGACAAAGTTGAGATTTCCATCGAAGGAAACAAGGAAGTGACCTTTGGCCAGAATATGCAGCTTTATAAGTTCTATGAATGGAACGACAGCCTGCTGGCACACACAAAGGCTAAAAAAGAATAGAAAAAATAAAACATTTCAAAATATCAGAAAACGGGAGAACATTTATGGCGAAAAGGCCGATGTGTCTTTTGTGTTTTCTTATGGTGCTGAGTCTTGGCGCACTGGAGCTTATGGGGATTCCTCTGATCAGGGGGAATCCCCTTCCGTTAAATGTGCAGGAGCAGATCGAAGCGCACCCTGGTTCCATAATCTGCGGGGAGGTGGAACAGTATGAAAACACAGAATTTTCCCAGTCTGTTTATCTGAAAAAAACATATCTTATCCATCAGTCAAAAAAATTTCCAATTGAAAATGTAAGAATATTTCTCAAAAAAGAAGAAGATCTGAAACCGGGAATGCGGATCCTGGTCAAGGGAACGCTGAAAAGAGTGGAAGGTCCTGCGAATCCGGGGGGCTTTGACAGCCAACAGTATTACGCCTGTCGTCATATTTATTATTTTATGAAGAACGCTGTGCTCCAAAAGAAAACAGCAGTGTATTCCGGCTACAGGCAGCTCCTTTTGGAGATAAAAGAAAGCTGCAGACAGATCCTGAAGGAAGCTGCAGGAAAAGATGCACCTGTTTTTTGTGCCATGACGCTTGGAGACAAACAGGAACTGGATCCGGAAACACAGATGCGCTATCAGCTGTCCGGGATCATACATATCCTTGCCATCAGCGGACTTCATATCAGTATTCTGGGAATGGGGCTTTACAACCTTCTAAAGAAGATGGGACTGGGAATCTGGCCTGCCGGGATTTTTTCTCTGGGAGTGATGCTGCAGTATGGGATCATGACCGGAGGGAGTGTTTCCACCATGCGTGCAGTAACTATGTTTTTGATCGCCATGGGAGCCAGGATCACCGGACGGATCTATGATATGATGAGTGCTCTTTCCGTAACTGCCATGATGATCCTTGTGGAATCTCCGGCCTATCTCCTGGACAGTGGATTTCTTCTGTCCTTTGGCTGTGTTCTGGGAATGGGGCTCGCTGCGGAAAAGATCTGTGCCCTTGCAGAAGCGGAGGAGAAAAAATGGACAAAGGCACTGGTAAGTCCTATAGCTCTTCAGCTTGTGACTCTGCCGGTGATGCTGAAGTTTTTCGGAGAAGTCTCTATTGCCGGATTTATCCTGAATCTGTTGGTGCTTCCAAGTGTGGGGGTAGTGCTGACTGGAGGAATGGTGGCGCTGCTGCTGGGAATTCTCAGTATTCCTGCGGCAAAACTGGTAATCCTGCCGGCAAGGGTACTGCTGCTTTTTTATGAATATCTCTGCAGTCTGGCAGGAAGATCAGGATGGAGTACTTGGATCGGAGGGGAGCCGGAAATATGGCAGATTGTGGTATATTATGGCTTTTTGATAATAGTCCTGTTTATGGGACAGTATATAAAAGAACAGCTCCGGAAGAAAAAAGCAGTCAGTGAGGAAACGGAGTTATCAGAGGAGCGGGCGGAAGCAGGTTGTTGGAAGCTATATGCTATCCGGATAACAGCCGGTATTTTTCTGGCAGTCGGAATCCTGATACTGGGATATCATCCAGCAGGAAGTCTGAAGGTGATCTGCCTGGATGTAGGACAAGGTGACGGTATTCTTGTGGAGACCCCGGAGGATCACCATTTTCTGATTGACGGAGGAAGCAGCAGCCAGTCGGATCTTGGAAGATACTGCCTTTTGCCGGCATTGAAAAGTCAGGGGATTTCCTGGCTGGATGGGATTTTTATTTCCCATACAGATCAGGATCATATCAACGGTGTGAAGGAGCTTCTGGAATATATGGGAAAAGGTCTTACAACCATCCGGGCCGGATATCTGATCCTGCCTGCCTGGGCGGAAAGACCAGATGCGTGGAGGGAGCTTGCAGAGGCAGCAAAAACAGCCGGAGTTAAGGTCGTGACAGCAGTAAAAGGGGATGAATTGCCTTGCGGCAAAGTATCTTTTTCTGTTCTGTGGCCGGAGAAAAATGCCACAGGAAAAGATGTGAATGAGGAAGCTATGGTGATGGAGTTGTCTTTTGGAGATTTTCAGATGCTTTTTACCGGAGATATCGGTGCAGATACGGAGAAAAAGCTTCTGGCAGCCGGGGGGCTTGAGGATGTTGACTGTCTGAAGGTGGGACATCACGGTTCCCGTTATTCTACCACAGAAGCATTTCTTGAGAAAATAAAGCCGGAAGTGGCGATCATTTCCTGTTCGCTCACCAACACCTACGGACATCCGTCACCGGAAACCGTAGAGCGGCTTAAAGAGGCCGGAAGTCAGGTGGAATACACCATGAAAAACGGTGCTATTACCGTGGAAACAGATGGAAGAAAGCTTAAGATCGGAAGGTTCCGGAAGGATTGAGGATTTTTTTCCAAAACCGAAAAAAAACGGTGACTTTTGAACACGTTTATTGTAGAATAGACAGGGTTTGTGCAAAAACAAAGCACTGAAAATGTGCAATACAAGATAAGGAGTTTTTATTTATGAAATATGATGTACTGATCGTAGGAGCAGGTCCCGGTGGAATCTTTGCGGCCTATGAACTGATGAATAATGATCCGGAGAAAAAGATCGCGGTTTTTGAAGCTGGTCATCCTCTGGAAAAAAGAAAATGTCCCATCGACGGAAAGAAAGTAAAATCCTGTATCCACTGCAAAACCTGTGCGATCATGAAGGGATTTGGCGGTGCAGGCGCTTTCTCCGACGGAAAATACAATATCACCAATCAGTTTGGCGGAACTCTGTACCAGCATATCGGCAAGGATACAGCTACAGAGCTGATGGAATATGTAGATAAACTGAACCTGATGCATGGCGGTGAGGGAACCAAACTTTATTCTACCACAAACAGCGAGATCCGTAAGCTCTGCCTTCAGAACGGCCTGCATCTTCTGGATGCATCAGTCCGCCATCTGGGAACAGATATCAACTATGTGGTACTTCAGAACCTCTATGAAAAAATGAAAGACCATGTGGACTTCTATTTTGACGCATCTGTTGACAAAGTAGAAAAAACTGAAGACGGTTATGCAGTTTTTGTAGGAGATGAGCGTTACGAGGGAACTTACTGTATCATCTCCGCAGGACGAAGCGGAAGTAAATGGATGGAGACGGTATGTACAGAGCTTAAGATCCCGACTCTTTCCAACCGTGTGGACATCGGAGTCCGTGTGGAGCTTCCGGCAGAGGTTTTCAGCCGTCTGACAGATGAGCTTTATGAGAGCAAGATCGTTTACAGAACTGAGAAGTTTGAGGATATGGTCCGTACCTTCTGCATGAACCCGCGAGGTGTTGTCGTGAATGAAAATACCAACGGTATCATCACAGTAAACGGTCACAGCTACGAAGATCCGGCAAAGCATACCAACAATACAAACTTTGCCCTTCTGGTATCCAAGCATTTCTCAGAGCCGTTCCATGACAGCAACGGATACGGTGAGAGCATTGCAAGACTTTCCAATATGCTTGGCGGTGGTGTTATGGTACAGCGGTTTGGAGATCTGATCCGCGGAAGACGAAGCACAAAAGCCCGTATTGAGGAAAGTTTCGTAACACCTACACTTTCTGCGACACCGGGAGATTTAAGTCTTGTTATGCCGAAACGTATCCTGGATGGCATCATCGAGATGATCTATGCTCTGGATAAGATCGCACCGGGAACCGCGGATGACGATACTTTGCTTTATGGCGTGGAGGTTAAATTCTACAACATGGAGGTTGAGATCGACGAAAATCTGGAAACCTGCCACAAGGGTCTCTTTGTTATCGGAGACTGCAGCGGCGTGACCCATTCTCTTTCCCATGCATCTGCCAGCGGAGTCTACGTAGCCAGATACCTGGAGCAGGAGTATTTTAACAGATAAACTGCAAAGCAGTTTATCTGTTATGAGCAAGTAGCGAAGCGGATTGCGAATATCCAGTGTAAGACAGTCCTTTTCTGATATCAGGGTGATGACAGAAAGGGGCTGTTTTTTATGCAGGATGTGCATGAATATTGGAGAAAGTATTCTGATAATAACTGACAGATACAGGGAGAAAACCGGTTACTGTTCACTGGTAATATTTCGCGAGGTGTTTTTGGTGAGCGAAGATCACAGAAAACCGTGAATCGTCTGACATCAATCTTGACAAATTTATGAGTTTGTGGTAAAAGTTAGATAACCAGGTAAAAGAAAATATGTGCAAATGTTATAATGATAAGGTTGCATCCAGTCGGATGTGCAAAAGAGAATCCGGTGAGAATCCGGAACGATACCGTCACTGTGAAAGGGGAGTTGCTTTTATAACCACTGGGAGACCGGGAAGGGAAAGCAGCGTGGAACCAAGTCAGGAGAACTGCCTTATTGTGAGATTCAGGGATTCGCGGTTTACGAATCGGTATTCTCCATAACAATACAGAACTTCTTTTTATGTATTTGTATTGCGCAGAGAATCATGTGTGAGCAGGCGGCCGCAGAGAGCTGCTGCTTTTTTGTACATATCAGTATTCTGGAAATACATGAAAAGAGGACAATGAGAAATGAAAAGAAAAACAATGTTAGCTCTGATGCTCGCAGTTTCCATGACATGCTCTATGGGTGCGGCTACAACAGCAATGGCAGCAGAGGATTCTGCTACAGAAGAGAACGCTGAGGCAGCTGATACCACAGAGGCTTCTGATGCAGATCAGGAAGCAGCAGATAATGTAGCAGCTCTGATCGACAAGATCTATGTACAGGAAAGAAACGACACAACAGATGAGGACTGCAAGGCAGCCAAAGAAGCATGGGATGCTCTGACAGATGCTCAGAAAGAACTGGTAGAGGGTGAGAATGCAGATCCGGATTATTTCGGACGTGACACAGGAGATGCTTCCAAGGACGATCCGCGTAACCAGGATGAGATCGGTGAGAATGAACTTCTTGTTGTAAGCTTTGGTACTTCCTTCAATGACAGCCGTGCAGAGGATGTCAAGGGAATCGAGGATGCTCTTGCAGAAGCTTATCCGGACTGGTCTGTAAGAAGAGCATTTACAGCACAGATCATCATCAACCATGTAGAGGCAAGAGATGATGAAGTGATCGATAACATGCAGCAGGCTCTTGACCGTGCAGTAGAGAATGGTGTTAAGAATCTGGTTGTACAGCCTACCCATCTGATGCATGGTGCTGAGTACGATGAGATGACAGAAGCGATCAATGGCTATAAAGATAAATTCGAGTCTGTAGCTATCGCAGAGCCAATGCTCGGTGAGGTTGGAGACGATGCAACTGTGATCAATGATGACAAGAAAGCAGTTGCTCAGGCAATCACAGATACGGCTTGCAAAGAGGCCGGATTTGACAGCATGGATGCAGCAGCTGAGGCTGGCACAGCATTCGTATTCATGGGACATGGAACATCTCATACAGCTAACGTTACATACGATCAGATGCAGACACAGATGGAAAACCTTGGATTGAAGAACGCATTCATCGGTACTGTAGAGGGTAAGCCGGAAGATACAGCCTGCGACAAGGTTATCGAGAAGGTAAAAGAAGCAGGATACAAGAACGTTGTTCTTCGTCCGCTGATGGTTGTTGCCGGAGACCATGCAAATAACGATATGGCCGGTGATGAGGAGGATTCCTGGAAGAGCCAGTTTGTAGCATCCGGAAACTTCGATAAGGTTGACTGCCAGATCGAGGGTCTTGGAAGAATCGAAGCAGTTGAGAAGCTTTATGTAGAGCATACAAAGGCAGCCATCGATTCTCTGGGAAGCACTGAGGAGTCCGCAGATTCTGATGCAGCAGCAGATACAGAGGCTGATTCTGCTGAGGAGTCCGCAGAATAATAAATATAAAAATATCTGAGTGAGTTCAGATACCTATAAGAAATCAATGTAACTGCCCGGAAAGATCAGGAAGACTGTTTTCCGGGCAGATTGCTGTATCTATGGAAGGGAGAAGATTATCATGAAAAAACGCTATGTAAACTTAATTCTTGCAATGGCAAGTGCATCAGTCCTGGTGCTGGGCTCTGTGCCTGCGATGGCAAAAACAGATGAAACAAAAACAGAGTCCGGTGAGGAAGCAGAAGCTTCCGAAGAAAAGGATACAGATGCAGCCAAAGCAGATACCCTGGAAGATGGCGTTTATACAGCAGAGTTTGAGACAGACAGTAGCATGTTTCATGTAAATGAGGCCAATGACAAAAAAGGAGAGCTCACGGTCAAAGATGGTAAAATGACCATCCACGTAAGTCTGGTTTCCAAGAAGATCGTTAACCTGTTTGCGGGAACTGCCGAGGATGCCCAGAAGGACGGAGCAGAGATCATTGAGCCGACCACAGATACAGTGAAGTACAGCGATGGTTATACAGAGGAGGTTTACGGATTTGATATCCCGGTACCGGCCATTGGTGAGGAATTTAACGTGGCGATCCTGGGAGAAAAAGGCAAATGGTACGACCATAAAGTCAGCGTAAAGAATCCTGTAAAAACCTCTGACGACAAAAAATCCGAAGGGAAAAAACCGGAAGAGCTGAAGCTGGAGGACGGAACCTATGAGACGGATGTAACCCTTACAGGCGGAACAGGAAGAGCATCTGTAGAATCTCCAGCTAAAGTAGAGATCAAGGGCAAAGAAGCTACGGCAACCATCATCTGGAGCAGTCCGAATTATGATTACATGATCGTGGACGGCGAAAAATATGAGCCGGTGAACAAAGACGGAAACTCCACATTTGAGATCCCGGTCACAGTCTTTGACGCAGAAATGGAAGTGACTGCAGATACTGTAGCCATGAGTACTCCTCACGAGATTGAGTATACCCTGAATTTTGATTCTTCAAGCATGAAAAAGGAAGAAAAATGAAAAAAATAATTTCATACATATTTCTGACGCTGACCCTGATCCTGGGGTGTGCTTTTGCAGTGCAGGCAGCAGAGACAGAACATAAGCCTGCGGATATTCCAGGCCTTACCTTTGACCACAGTATGGATCTTTCCTACGCAAAGGAATTTAATGTGGATTACTACAACGATGGCTATGCGCTGCTCACCATTGATCAGGAAGGACAGTTTCTTGTAGTTCCCGAAGGCAAGAAAGCACCGGAGGGGCTGGATCCTGACATTGCGGTTCTGCAGCAGCCCATAAACAATATCTATCTGGTAGCAACCTCGGCCATGGATCTTTTCCGCGCTATCGACGGGATTGACAGCATCAAGCTTTCCGGAACCAAGGAAGACGGATGGTATATCCAGGAAGCAAAGGACGCCATGGAACAGAAAAAGATGATCTATGCCGGCAAGTACAGTGCTCCGGATTACGAGCTGATCCTGAACGAAGGCTGTGACCTTGCCATTGAATCCACCATGATCCATCACAATCCGGAGGTACAGGAGAAGCTGGAGCAGTTCGGGATCCCTGTAATGGTAGAGCGTTCCAGCTATGAGAGTCATCCTCTTGGAAGGACCGAGTGGATGAAGCTTTACGCAGTTCTTCTGGGAAAAGAAGATGTAGCAGAAAAGGTTTTCAAAGAGCAGACGGACAAGCTGGATAAGGTTCTCACAGCAGATAAAACAGATAAGACCGTGGCGTTCTTTTATATCAACTCCGTAGGTGCGGTAAATATAAGAAAAAGCGGCGACTATGTTTCAGAAATGATCTCTCTCGCAGGAGGAAATTATGTTCCGGAGGATACGGGAGTAAATGACAATGCTCTTTCCACCATGAATATGCAGATGGAAGAGTTTTATGCCAAGGCGAAGGATGCAGACTATATCATCTATAACAGTACGATTGACGGGGAACTTAAGACCATTGATGAGCTTCTTTCCAAAAGTAAGCTTCTTGCAGATTTCAAGGCAGTGAAGAACGGAAATGTCTGGTGCACAGGCAAAAATCTCTTCCAGGAAACTACCGGACTTGGAACCATGATCGAGGATATCCACACCATGCTGACTACAGACGATGATTCTCTGGATGAGCTGACCTATATGCATAAACTGAAATAAATTCCAGTGTTCGCTTTAACTCCTTTGCCGGTTTCCACCTGTGAGCAGGAAACGAAAGGACAGGATAACAAAACAGAAGAGGAGTGTACCAGAAAAATGAATGACAGAAAACGCGCAGTCCGATACGGGATCTCTTTTGTGATCCTTGCGGTACTTTTAATCTTTTTATTTATATGGAATGTAAATTCCGGAAGTATCCACCTCTCTGTGAGGGAGATCCTGAATATCATATTCCGGCATCAGGGAGATGAAACTTCTTATAATATCGTCTGGGAGATCCGTCTTCCCAGGATACTGGCAGTGATCATCCTTGGCGGAGCACTTTCTGTTTCCGGATTTTTGCTGCAGACCTTTTTTAACAATCCTATCGCGGGACCCTTTGTACTGGGAATCTCTTCCGGTGCCAAGCTGATCGTGGCGCTTCTGATGATCTTTTTTTTAAGCAGATCGGTGTCCATCGGTTCCGGCGCCATGATCCTGGCTGCTTTTGCAGGCTCAATGATCTCCATGGGCTTTGTGCTCCTTGTGGCAAAAAAAGTCCACAACATGTCCATGCTGGTCATCAGTGGTGTTATGATCGGCTATATCTGTTCGGCCATCACAGACTTTGTGGTGACCTTTGCAGATGATTCCAATATAGTCAATCTTCATAATTGGTCACTGGGTAGCTTTTCCGGTATGACCTGGGGGAATGTGCAGACTATGGCTGCTGTGGTACTTCTTACTATGGTGATCGTATTTTTTATGTCAAAACCGATCAGCGCCTATCAGCTGGGGGAGACTTACGCGCAGAATATGGGAGTTAATATCAAGGCTTTCCGGATACTTCTGATCCTGCTTTCCAGTATTCTTTCTGCCTGTGTGACTGCTTTTGCAGGGCCGATCTCCTTCGTGGGGATCGCTGTGCCTCATATTGCAAAAAGTCTCCTGAAGACTGCCAAACCCCTGCTTGTGATCCCGGCCTGTTTTCTGGGCGGTGCAGTGTTCTGCCTGTTCTGTGACCTGATCGCAAGAACTGTATTTGCACCGACGGAGCTGAGCATCAGTTCTGTGACAGCAGTTTTCGGAGCACCGGTAGTTATCTATATCATGATTCGCAGACAGCAGAGGATATAAACGATGAAATCATATTTTTTTTATACAGATCAGCTGACCGTAGGCTATGATGGAAAACCGCTGATCAAAGAGATCAATATTCAGCTGAATAAAGGAGAGATCCTGACACTGATCGGTCCCAACGGTGCCGGAAAATCTACTATTTTGAAGAGTATCACAAGACAGCTTTCCCTGATCAGCGGAACGGTATATCTGGAACAGGAACAGATGAGCCGGATGACCAACAGGGAAGTGTCAAAAAAACTGGCTGTAGTACTTACCGAGCGCATGCGACCGGAGCTTATGACCTGTGAGGATGTGGTATCCACCGGACGATATCCCTATACCGGAACTCTCGGGATCCTTTCCGCAGAGGACAAGGAAAAAGTTAAAAGTGCCATGGAGATGGTTCACGCCTGGGATCTGAAGGACAGGGATTTTACAGCTATCAGTGACGGACAGAGACAGCGTATCCTTCTGGCACGCGCCATCTGCCAGGAACCGGAGATCATTATCCTGGATGAACCGACCTCCTTCCTGGATATCCGGCATAAGCTGGAGCTTCTTGCTATTTTGAAGAAGATGGTATTGGAAAAACAGATGACGGTGATCATGTCCCTTCATGAGCTGGATCTTGCCCAGAAGATTTCTGACCAGGTGATCTGTGTTCATGGAGATCACATTGAGAAATATGGTGCACCGGAGGAAATCTTTACTTCCGATTATATTCGGAAGCTTTATGGCATCACCCGTGGAAGCTATAATGCAGAATTCGGCTGCGTGGAAATGGAACCTCCGGCCGGAAAACCGGAGGTGTTTGTGATCGGAGGAAATGGAAGTGGGATTCCGGTATATCGGAAGCTGCAGCGACAGGGGATTCCTTTTGTGACCGGAGTTCTCCATACCAATGATGCAGATTATCAGGTGGCAAAAGAACTGGCTGCAAAAGTGATCACGGAGAAGCCTTTTGAATGCATTTCGGAGTCTGCCTTTGAAGAAGCACTGGAGTTCATGGGAAAATGTGAAAAAGTGTACTGTCCGCTGAAGGATTTTGGTATCATGAATGAAAAAAACCGGGAATTGTTGAAAAAAGCAAAAGAAACCGGAAAATTAAACCAGATAAGTTCTCTGGGAAAATGAGAAAAGCAATAAAACGCTGTCAGAAATGAGTGATATAATTTCCGGCAGCGTTTTTTATATAATATAAATTACAAATATTTCAGCAGCTGTGTTATAATGTGACAAGAACGACAGATCGTGAAGCGCTCGCATTCGTGGAGATGTAAGTAATGAAGAGGAATGTCCGCTTTACACCGCAAAAGTTAAGCAGATACAATCGATCCGAAAAAATATATGGAGGGAAGATCAATGAAAAAAAGAAACATGATCGCAGCTCTGCTCTGCAGTGCATGCCTTGTGGCAGGAAGTGTAAATCCCGTATTTGCAGATGCATCGAAGGTAGTAACACTTGGAGCAGATCTTACGGATGCTCAGAAGCAGACAATGATGAAATATTTTAATGTAAGTTCCGATCAGGTGCAGGTGATGACCATTACAAATGAGGATGAGCATAAACACCTGGATAATATCGCACCACAGTCCCAGATCGGTTCCAGAACTTTGAGCTGTGCCTATGTGAAGCCTACACAGTCCGGCGGGATTAAGGTCCGCACAGCAAATCTGAACTGGGTGACAGGTAATATGATCGCAACGACACTTTCCACATCCGGTGTGAAGAACTGTGAAGTAGTTGCTGCCTGCCCGATGGAAGTATCCGGAACAGGCGCACTTACCGGCATCCAGATGGCATATGAGAAGGCCAGTGGAGAGAAGCTGGATGAGACCAAGACGAAGCTTGCCAACCAGGAGATCGTAACCACCGGTGAGCTTGCAGATAAGGTTGGTAAAAATGAGGCGACAACAGTTGTAAACCAGTCCAAGATGGATGTGATCCAGAACGGAGTACAGAATGCAGATGAGATTCAGAATATTGTAATCAATGTGGCTGAGCAGAACAATATTTCCGTAAGCCAGGACGATATTGACAGGATCGTGTCTCTTCTGAAGCAGATCTCACAGCAGGATTACAATTATGATGATGTGAAGGAAACACTGGAGCAGGTAGATGCCAATACCACAGGCCAGACCTCTTCCTCTGATGATACGTTGGATGGCGAGAGCAGTGATGAAACCGTAGATGTGGATGCAGATTCTTCTGATGATATCGTCAACAATGTAAATGACAGCATTCTTGGTGACGATGTGATCCAGAGCTCCAC
>OHTV01000630.1_pt1 | contig 14986 bp, 10 predicted proteins | sample 1579041 | NCBI WGS metagenome assembly OHTV01 (sample SAMEA3879583, study PRJEB24766) | human gut metagenome | biome: human-associated habitat; feature: feces | place: USA | collected 1985/1987
CTACCGACGGAGAAATTGACCGTGAACCTGCTCCGGAGAACTTCGACCGCATCTCCTTCGACAACATTGACACGAAAGACAACCTGTCCATTCCGTCTGATATGATCAACGGTTACGGTGCTGCCATTGACCTTGGTGCGGAAATCGAGATTATCCCTGACCTGCGCCTTTCATTGGCCATTAATGACCTCGGCTTTATGTCCTGGCGGAACAATGTCCTGGCTACGACCGATGAGAAGGGCTGGAGTTTCGACGGCTTCGACAATTTCTCGTTCGACAGTGAAAAGGACAATTCTCTGAAAAACCAGTTCAATGATTTAGGTGACGGACTCGAGGACCTGATCAAGTTCAGAAAGGTTTCTGACGGAGGCAAGAGAACTCAGATGCTCGCGATGACGATGAATTTCGGAGCGCAGTATGTGATGCCTTTCTATGACGGACTGAGTGTGGCGGCATTGAGCACGACGCGTTTCGACGGCTCATACAGATGGACAGAAGGCCGTTTCTATCTGGATCTGACACCTGCAAGATGGTTCAGTTTCGGCGTGAACTACGGCATTTCCTCATTCGGTTCCTCAATGGGAGCAGCCATCGGTTTCCACACTTCCGGGTTCAGCATGTTCCTGGGCACTGACCATATCGCGTGGAACTATGCCAAGGCTGCTGACCTGAACGGCACCGCCATCAACTATCCTTACGGCCCGGCCCGTCTGGGCCTGAATTTCTCCGTTTCGTTCAATGTGGGCAGGCGTCGCGGAGATTCTGCGCTGAGAAGCCTGTTCCTGTAGAACTGCCCGTTGCTGATGATTATGAGACTGATATCTGAGCAGGAAATAACTGATGTCCTGAAAAGACTGGACATCTCCGACATATCCAAGGTTACCATAAGACAGAGTGTCAATGTGGCGAAAGAACTGGAGCGGCTTACGGGTGAACCTTTCGTTCATCTCGAGTTCGGCGTCCCCGGACTGGATGCCTGTCAGGTGGGCATCGAGGCTCAGAAAGCTGCGTTGGACAGCGGCTGCGCATCAGTCTATCCTCCGGCAGCAGGCATTCCTGAACTGAAAAAGGCCGGTTCCCGGTTTGTCAAGGCGTTCACCGGCATTGACGTCGCTCCCGAAGGAATAGTCCCGACAATCGGGTCAATGCAGGCCTGCTACAATCTTCTTCTGGAGTGTTCGCAGATGTCTCCGGGGAAAGATGCAGTGATTTATGTGAATCCAGGATTTTCATCACATTACGTGCAGGCGAATGTGCTCGGTCTCAAGACGAGGATGTTCGATGTATATGACAATAGGGGAGAGGCTTTCGGAAAACGGCTGGAAGAACTCATGAGTGACGGCCGTGTCTGCGCCATCGTCTATTCGAACCCCAACAACCCGTCCTGGGTCTGCCTGACACAGGATGAATTGCGGATGTTGGGCGAATTGTGTACGAAATATGATGTCATCGCCCTGGAGGATATGGCCTATATGTGTATGGACTTCAGGGAAGACCGCTCGCATCCGTATCTGCCTCCATATCAGCCTACAGTGGCGCATTATACAGACAACTGGGTAATGATGATCTCTGCGTCCAAGATTTTCAGCTATGCCGGAGAGCGTATAGCCATGGCCGTGATATCCGACAAGCTGTGCGGAAGGGAATTCCCGGCGTTGAGGGAGCGTTACGGACTCGGACATTTCGGGGACAACTTCGCATTGACCTACGTCTATGTGAACACTTCCAGTGCGGCCCATTCCTCACAGCGTGCTTTCGCGGCAATGCTTGACGCGGCTGCCGACGGGGCCTATGACTTCGTGAACAATGTGAAAGAATACGCAGTCCGCGCCCACAGGGTAAAGGAAATCTTCCGGGAGCACGGCTTTTCTCTGGTCTATGACAAGGATATGGACAAGGAGGTGAGCGACGGATTTTTCTTCACGGAAGGATATCCTGGGATGAAGGGCAGTGAACTGGTGCTCAGGCTTCTACGCTGCGGAATCTGTTCCATCGCGCTGTATTCTTCCAGGAGCACGCGTGAAGGTATCCGTGTCTGCGTTTCCCTCATGAAGAACGAAGAAGCGTTCCGACAGCTGTCGGAACGCCTCGATATGTTCAACAGTATTTCCTGAGACCTGCCTCAGGCGCTATTTCCGCATTTTCTCGATGAGTTTCTTCGGGTAATTGGTGCAGATGGCCTTCATTGAGGAAGCGTTGGAAATGTAGTAGTTCATTGTCGCGTCATCGTCGGCATTGAAGACACTTATCGCGATACCTGCCTTGGTGAACTCGTCGATGGTCCTCACTCCGCCGCCCTGCTTCATGTATTGTGTGGACAGGTTGGCCCAGGTGTAGCTCTTCTGCTGATATACACTTGCAGCCTGGTTGCCCATCCAGCCGATATTGACACCGGCAGCGCGGGCGTACTTGTAGGACTCGGCCATCACCGTGGCATTTCCGGTGCAGATGAATTCCACGAAATTCTGGGCCTTCATTTCCTTTATTATCTCACAGGACCTTCTGCAGGCATTGATAGGATATCCTGTCAATGTGCTCGGACTGGTGATGTTCTTTATGTCCAGCCACAGTCTCGTGCAGCTGCCCTTGCTCATCACCTTGGCGATGAAATCCTGAAGTTCAGGGAGCTGTTCCCCGTTTCCGATGTTTCCTTTGGCCCTGAGTTCTGCCAATGTGGCCTCCCACGGATGCACTCCATTGATTTTACATTCGGAGTCGGCGTGGGCCACCACTACCTTGTTGTCCTTGGTCCAGTAGATGTCGCACTCCGATGCATAGCATTTCAGGCTCATGGCATATTCGAGCGATGCTATGGAATTGTCCGGGAAACCTTTTCCGGCCTCCGCGGAGCCTCCTCTGTGGGCTACCACGATATTGCCTCCGTCAAGCGGCTTCTCCACCGTCTCCGTAGTCTCGTCATCTTTATCATCAGGCCAGATCGGTTGTGACGGGGTATTGTCCTTGCTGCAGGACATCATTGCGACAGCACCAAGTGCCAGGATTGTCAATAGCGTTTTTCTCATGATATTGGTTATTGAAGGTGGCCACCTTTGCAGCCACCCTCAAATATACGATTATTTATAATTTTTTACGCAACGGAATGGCATAATCGCCTGACCATTGTCTATATTAGCCATCTCAACGTATGTTACAGCGTTGTTTATCAGTACATTGATACGGAAGAGCGACTTGTCGTTGAAGAAAAGCGGCACCCAAGTCTGTGCACGCGAGCCTGCGCACTGGTAGCCCTGAGTCATATATCTCCATCCGAGAGGGTAGTAGCCGAAGCCGAACTCATCCGCTCCCTTTGCGATATTTCCGCTCTTCCATTCGCTGTTCCTGAGCCAAGGAGCGAAGTTGCCGATGCCTTTCTTACTCGTGCTGAATTGCTTGTAGGTAATCTGGTCTTCCTGCATCGGGAATTCAGAACCTGCTGATGCTTTGCAGGCAGCGTATGCTATATCCAGCCAGTCGGCTGCGTTGGCTATATGCCAGCCGTAAGGACAGATTCCCTGAATCTGCATCTTCAGCGTCGGGTGCTTGCCCTCGTCAGCTGCGTTGTCTCCTGTGAAGGTTCCTGCAGTCTTGTTGTTGATATATTCTATAACATATTCGTCACCGACGGCGTCTGTAATCTTGTTACCAGCTTTCCATGCGTCTGGTACGACTTCTTTTCTTGCGAAACCGATACCTGCAGTAGGCGTTCCGGTAATAATCTCGGAGAATGCGTAGATTCGTCCGTGCTCATTGGTTCCTTCGAGTTTTCCGCCTATTTCCGTGCACTCATAGTCCATATTCATATTAGGATCGTTCCACGAAGTCGGGAAAGCGTCAGCCTTATATCCTCCAGAACCGCCGGCGTTTGCGCCCGTAGCAGTCGGAATCATAGGAGAACCGAGCTTCGGAGTGATGTCGCCTCCGTCCCAACGGAAGAATTCTGTCATCCATACCTTCATCGAGCCGTCACGGGCGACAAATGACTTGGTCTTGTACTTCGCCACCTCGGAATCAGGCATACAGTTCTCAGTAGTCACTCTTTCCCAAGTCCAAGTGAGTTCTTTGAAATTCGTCGTCAGGTTCCGCAGACCGTCAATGTCAATGACAGGGCCGTCAGGAAGTTCTGCCTCTGAATTGACCTTCACTATCTTGCCGTCAGCGGCGAGCGCGAAGCAAGGATAGGCCAATGTCCTTGAGTCAAGGTTGAAGATGACGGAGTTCTTGCCTTTCTCCGCATTCATGAAGTATGCTCTTGTAGAGTAGAGGCCGTCAGAGACTTTTGTCATCTGGATGGCATTGTCTATCGTCAGTTTCGCTGCAGATGGGCCGTACATATAGTAGTAGTCGTCTGCCGCAAGCTGAGTTACAGGGATGTCCAATGTCGCGGTACTTGTCTGTGGAGTTCCCACGGTAATGTGGAACACAGCCTTTCTCGTGTTCTTCTTGTCGGTCCATTTGGTAGCGGAGAGCTTCACTGAACCGCTCGCGTCGGCAGTCCATGTAAGCCACTGGTCTCCGGTACCTTCGTAGTCGGCAGAGAAAGAATAGACATCGCCCATGTTGGTCGTGTATTTTATTTCCTTCTCTCCGCCTGCTGCCACGAACTCGATATCCTTCACCTCAGATGAGACCTCAGCGTCTGCTTTGTCTCCAAGCTGAGTGAAATCGAATTTCTGCTCAGTGCCGTCCGATGCTATAATGACGAGAGTGAAGGAACGCTTGTACTCAGGATTGGCCTTGACTTTCAGTTCAATGCCTTTTTCATTGACAGTCCTCGAATCTTCTTCATATGTGCCGATGAACTCGGTCTGTATGTCTGTCTTTGCCACCTCTGCATAGGCGACGGAATTCTCGAATTTGCAGTCCCAGGCCAGGTCATTGACCTTGCTGCCCTGGAAAACTGTGACGACAGCGGTGAAACTATCCTCACCTTCACTGGTCTTGCCGTCCGAGTTGAATGTGACAGGAGACTTGGAAAGGGTGATTCTGGTTCCCGAATTTATATCTGACGGGTCCACTTCAGTCTCGCATCCGGCGAAAATTACCGGAATGAGTGCAAGCAGTCCCAATTTTTTCATTTTCATGATGCTTAGTGTTTTATGGTTAATTCCAGCCCTCAGTCTGGGTCAGTTTGTGGTTCTTGTTGCGTGCTGAAGCAGTGATAGGCCAGAGCAGGATGTTCTTGTTGGTCTGCTGCATTGCCTTCAGCTCAGGATTGTAGTCCCAGATCTTGTCCAATCTGATGAGTGCCCACCAGATTACACCTTCTGCAGGGAACTCGAGGAAATATTCATTGACAAGAGCCGAGAGGACAGCGTCCCTGTTCGCCTCAGTATAGAAGTTGTCCTTGCCGTACGCTCTTTTGGCAATCAGGTTGAGCGATTTGAGCGCACCGGCATAGTCCTTCTTGTAGTATTTCAGTTCTGCGTCCATCATTACCGCGAGTGCATATCTGTAGTAAAGCAAGTCGCAGTCGAGAACTACAGGCTGTTTGCTCATGTCACCGAGGAATTTGTTCGGCCATGAGATGGTCTGTCCTGAAGCACCGTATTCGCCTATCCCGAGATTGCAGTCCACTCTTCTGTCCCCATTGTCGTTCTTGCTCTTTTCGAGCATGTCAATGAACTGCTGGGAGTAGCTCCACCACTGGGTGGATGAAATCGGAACAGGATCGTTCTGATATTTGGAAGCGATCAAGTTGTTCGGGTGGTAAAAGTAATTGTAATATCCACCTGTGAGACCCTCTTTCTGATCGTTCAGCAGGGCGAAAATGACTTCCTTGTTGCATTTGTCAGTGCGGCTGAAGATATCAGAGTATTTGTCCATCAGTTTGTCTGAAGAAATGCCGATAGCCTCGAGTGCTTCTGACGCAAGTGTAAGGTAACTTTCGCCGTCGTTCTGTGTGCTATACATCCAAAGTGAGTATTCTGCCTTGAGCATATTGACAGCATCTGCAGTGGCGAAATACTTGTCGGTGCCGAGTGCTTTAATATTCTCGAGTGCTGTGGCTATGTCCTTTCCTATCTGTGTGTAAACATCTGATTTAGGTGCTCTTACAGGATATGTTTCAGGCTGTGTGGTAGACTCGATAGGTACGAGGTTCAGAGGAACGTCTCCCCAAAGTCTCGCAGCCCAGAAGTAACAATATGCACGGGCAAATGCCGCTTGTCCTATGGCGAAGCTGCGTTCAGCATCAGTCATGTTTACTGTAGGGGCATATTTCAAGACGGCATTGGCCTGATCTATAGTCGTATATAGTCTGGACCAGCCGGCAGAGGAGGTGGACGAACTCATGGTGCTTGTGCGCACGGAAATCATGTTGTTGTCCTGGACTCTGGATTCGAGGCTAGGTCCCCACATGTAGTCGCCGACTCTGGCTTCACCCCAGTAGAAGATGTTTATGTCGTTTTGTACGAAGTTGGATCTCATCCTCTCGTATATTCCGTATGTGGACTGGATGACATCGGTGGATGACTTCCACATATTGCTCGCTGACAGTTTGTTGTCCTGCATGATGTCCAAGTCGCCGTTACATGCTGCGGTGACAGGTGCAAGAGCTGCCAGAAGAAATATCTTGTATATGTTGATATGTTTCATGTTTAGAATGTGATTTTGACATTGAACAGAATCTTGCGGGCCGCAGGAGCGATGCTTGAATTGTCCTTACCTCCTGTGGAAACTGCTGAGTACATGGAGTCGCCTGATCCGGTACCCATACCTGTTTCAGGGCTGATGGAACCGCTGACACCTGTCCAGTAGCAGAGCGTGTTGCCTGAGACTCCGACAGTGAGTTTCTTTACCCAGATGTTCTTCAGCCATTTCTCCGGCAGGTCGTAGTAGAGAGATACGTCTCTGAGACAGAGATAGTCGGCTTTTTCGACATTGAAATCGGAAGCTCTTGAGAAGTTCCTGTTTCCGTAGTCAGCGTCGTTCGGGAAGAAACGTGCGTATTTCGCGTTCTTGTCTCCCGGATAGCGCCAGCAGTCATAGACCATCTTGTCCACATTGGAGTTGCTGTTTCCGAGAGTGTTCTGCACGAAGCGTGACTTCATGTAGTTGTAGATGGAATGTCCGAGCGCATAGTCCACGTAAACGGAGAGTGTCAGGTTCTTGTATCTGAATGTGTTGTTGAGACCTCCTGTGGAGTGCGGCATGATGTTTCCGAGTTCGTACATGTCCTCGGCGTCGATCTGCTCGCGTCCGTCTGCGGTCTTCTTGGAACCCGGACGGTTGCACCACTCATAGTCGCCGGCGTCTTTTCTTCCGGTTATGGACTTGCCGTCAGAGCGGCGGTATCCATGCGACTGGGTGTCATAGAGTGCACCTGCAGCCTCGGCATCTGTCTGGAGAATACGTGAAATCTTGTAGCCCCAGATTCTTCCGAGAGACTCTCCTACAGCAGTTCCGCCGAAACGCTCGCCACTTTCACTCATTGTGTATCCGCCGATTCTCCATGCGTCTTTTCCGTTGAGGTCGGTGTATTTATATTCGTCAGGAAGAGACAGGACCTTATTCTTGTTGAAAGAGTAGGTAAAGTCAGTAGACCACTCGAAATTCTTTGTGCGGATGTTGACCGAACTGATTTCGATTTCGGCGCCATAGAATCTTGCGCTGCCGACATTGGCCTTGACTGAACTGAATGAACCGGTATCAGGCAAGGTGATGCTGAACAGCATGTCGTCAGTCTTTTTGTTGTAGTAGTCCATAACCACGCGGAGACGGTCGTTGAAGAAACCGAGGTCCAAGCCGAGGTCTAACTGTGTGGTAGTCTCCCATTTCATTCCGGTGTTCTGCATAGCGGAAGGAAGCAGTGTGGACTGGCCTGCGTACATGCTGGTAGCGAATGCTCCGTAGGTGTCGTAGAGCCCGATTCCGTTGTTTCCGGTCTGACCGTATGATGCGCGGAACTTGAAGGTGTTCATCTTGCTCTTCTCAGCGTTCCAGAACGGCTCCTCTGAAATCACCCAGGCTGCGGACGCTGCAGGGAAATATCCCCATCTGTTGCCTTCCGCGAATTTGGATGAACCGTCGGCTCTGAGCGTTGCGGAAACGATGTACCTGTCGTCGTAGTTGTAGTTTACTCTGCCGAAATATGAAATCAGGGCCTGAGTCTGGTCTTTGTTTGATGCAGTGAAATTTGTTCCTGAATCGATGATAGGAACTTTGTCGGATACTGAACCGGTAGCGTTGGCGGTAACATACCAGTATCTCCATTTCATATAGTCATAACCTGCAGTGGCATCGAGCTTATGCTTGCCGCCTAAGGTCTTTTTATAATTCAAATACGCTGTAAATGAATCTTTTGTAGTCTGAGTCCTGGTCTCAGTGGTAGAACGTGTCGTAGAGATGTAGTTAGGGGTGTTGTTTACCTCACCTTTTTGGTAGTAGCTTCCGCGATAGTTGTCGTCGAAGATGGCGTACTGCGCCGTAGCCTTGAGACCGTCAATGATGGTCCACTCCAGTTTGAAATTGCCGCCGAAACGGTTCTGTGCCATCTCCCTGTCGTAGAATGCCTCGTAGAACGAAGCCGACTGCTGGTTCTTGTTGGTACCGCCGGTAGCCCATCTGCCGTCATCATAGAACTCCCTGTTGGTAGGGCTCATCATAAGTCCACGTCCTATGGCATTGAAATAGTTGCCGGTAAGAGGGTTCTTGATGGACCTGGAGAAGTCGAATGTGGTGGAAGCGACCAGCCCCTTGGTGATGTTGAACGAGGTGTTGCCGTGCATCGTGAACAGTTTGTATCCGCTCATCGCCACCATGCCGTCGTCCTGAAGATAGCTGACGGAGGCTGCGTATTTCACGTTCTTGCTTCCGCCGTTCACGCCGATATACTCCTTGTGCCACAGAGCGTTGGAGAACCATTGGCTCTGCCAGTCCGTGTCGGTGAAGGTCAGTACCTTGGTCGGGTCCAGCGGGTCATACATCCACTGCCAGCCGTCTTTCACGAGTTCATTCTTGTCAAGGTATCTGGTCGTGAAGATGTCCGTGTCCTTGTTTCCGGTTCCTGCGGCATTGGCACCGTTGAGGATTACTGAGCCGTTAGGCCCCTGTGCGATGGCGGGACGGACAAATGAAAGGAACTCCCTGGCATTCATCAGATCCCATTTGCGTGACGGCGATGACCAGCCGACCTGTGCGTCGAAAGTGATGCGCGGTCTTTCCCAGCTGTTGCCTTTCTTGGTGGTCACGAGAATCACACCGTTGGATGCGCGGGCTCCGTAGATACCTGCTGAAGCGGCATCTTTCAGGACTTCGATAGACTCGATATCATTAGGGTTGAGGTCATCCATGTCTCTTGTCACGCCATCTACGATGACTACAGGGTCATTGCTCAATGAAATGGAAGATCCGCCTCGGATGAGGAATCTCGGAGCGTTTCCGGAGATGGTGTTGTTGGTGGCGACACGGAGACCGGTCACCTTGCCCTTGAGAGCGTCTCCGATATTGGAAACCGGAGCAGCATAGAGCTTGTTGCCGTCCACCTTGGAGATGGATGTGGTAAGTGATTTCCTCGACTGTGTGCCGTAACCTACCACTACCACGTCATCCAGGATGTTGGCATCCTCTGATATGCTCACATTGATCTGTGACCTGTTGAGGACTTTTTCTTCCTGGTCCTTGTAGCCGATGAAGGAATAGACAAGCACGGCGTCCGGTGTCGTCTCAAGCGTGTAATTTCCGTTGAGGTCGGTAGTTACGCCTTTTGACGTGCCTTTGACCAGGACACCGGCTCCGATGAGCGGCTCGCCTGACCTGTCGGTCACTTTTCCGGAAACCGTAATGTTCCCTGTCTTGGAAACCGGCTGGCGGTCAGCGGTGATTACCACGGTGCTGCTCATAAGTTTGTACTTGAAGCCGGTCACCTGCTTCCCGAACACGTCGTCCAGGATGGAGGTGAGCGAAGCACCTTTTACATCAATGTTTATGTCTCCCATCGGCTTCTGTGCAAGTCCAGCCTCATAGGAGAACAAAACGCCCGTCTTCTGCGTAAACGCCTCAGTGAATGTCTTGACTGTGGCAGATTTTACGGAAAGACTCAAATCATAATTGCCGGTATTGGCCTGCTGCGCGTCCGCTTTCTGGAATAATCCGGTAAGCAGAGAAACAGCAATGGCGAAAACACCGAGTTTTCGATAGATTGATTGTCTCATATAGTGTTAGTGTTAACGTTACTTGTTTTTTCTACTTTACTGAAGTGATTTCTGTGCGTCTCTCATGGATGTTCCCGTAAGTTCCGATACGATTTCCAATACGGAATGTAGTGAATCGGTACGCTTGTAATTGAGATTGTATCTCCTGGTGGTATCCGAGTCCGCAGGTACGCTCATGTTCACGCCGTACATGCTGTTTATATGTGCAGCGATGTCCCCGATAGTCGCTCCTGACAATGTTATCTTGTTGTAATGCTGTATTACATAAGGAGTTGCGTTGATGCTCTCCACTGAGATGTCGCCGGAAGCATTGTCATACTCGGCTTTCTGGTCCGGAGACAGTCTTACCAGACTTACCCCCTCAGGGGTCTGAAGTCTGACAGAACCGCGTTCCAGAATCACCGAAACTTTTCCGGTCTCCTTGTCAGCATTTACGCAGAAGGCCGTTCCCAAAACGCGGATGGCCAGGTTTCCTGTATTCACCACAAATGCCCTTGCCGTGTCATGGTGCACATCGAAATATGCCTCTCCATCCAGATTCACAGTGCGTTCCTGTCCCTTCTCAGAAACATTGTACTCTATCCTGGAATTTCTTCCAAGCCACACCTTGCTGCTGTCCTCCAGCATTATCGCGGATATGTCCTTGCCCGTGTTCGTGCAGGCGGTGAAAGTGCGTTCCGCCACCTTTACATTTCTGTCATTGACAATGCTGATGCAGGCAAATGCCGCGACAGCAGCTGCCGCCGAGAAAAGTGAGATCCTTTTCGTCCAGGTCAATGTCTTTTTCCGTCTGTCTTCCGCATTGGCCCTGACGCCCTTTCCCTCCTCGGCCTCGTCAGCGTCTATCCTTGTATCAAGCCTGGCCATAAATGACTCATATTCAGCCTTGTCCATCTTTCTCCTGGAAGCGGACGTCATCGCTGAAACGGAAGCGAACAGTTCCCTGTTTTCCTGACTCTGCTCAAGCCAAGACAGCAGCGCTTCCTTCTCTTCCGCATTGATTTCGTGGGCTAAGTATTTGAAAATCAATCTTGAGTAATCGTTGTCGGTCATATTTTGCATAATAATGGTTAAGGAGTCTTTCCCGACTCCCCGTATATATGACAAACTTCTCCGAAAAAACGCCTACTCTGTTTTTCATTTATTTTTTCTGCTGTCGTGATTATTGTATAATTTTGTCGGAGAAGTTGCCGTCCGTAGCTTCGGCGACTTCCCGGAAATGGAAAAAGATAATCTCTTGACTGAAATCCGCAACGGAAACCGTGCGGCATTTGATGAATTGTGCAGGGAAGAATTGCCTGTGCTGCTGTCTTATGCCCGTGCATTTCTGTATGACAAATGGGCGGATGACGTGGTCCAGGATGTCCTGTTCTCATTCTGGAAAAACCGGGAAAGCCTCAAATCCGATTGTGCAGTCCGCAGATATCTCCTCCGCTCTGTCTATAACCGTTCGCTGAATTATATCCGAAGTGAGAAACTCTCACAGGAATTCCGTGCATGGAACGACCTGAAAATCACAGAGCTCGGCTTGGAAGGCTGTGACCCGGACAAGAACCCGGTCATAGTGAAACTTATGGACAATGAACTTCGCGATACTCTGACCGAAGCGATAGACAGCCTGCCGCCGAAAAGCCGTGAGGTCTTCATAATGAGCTACCTGGACGACATGTCCAACAAGGGGAGATTAGCGCCAAGCTAGGCATCTCGCTCAGCACAGTCGAGAATCATATCTACAAAGCCCTGAAACTCCTCCGCTCCTCCCTCTCCGATGAAAAATCAATGCTCTTCATCGCTCTCCTCCCATACCTCACCAACTCCGTCTCCGGGATTTTATAAAATCCGTAATTCTGCTATAAATGCCCGGTCTTTTTGGCTTATGCACAGTCGGCAGTCTGCCGCGGCGGACGTGGCCGGCCCACGGCCTCGGAAAGTGGGAGGTGCCTGCCGGATACAAGTTCTCGCGACAGCGAGGACGCAGGAGACGGTAGGAGGGCCGAACGGAGCGAAGCGGAGTGAGTTCCGCCGCCGCTATCCGCCTGTCGGCGCTAAATCATCGTCAATGCATTACATCCTTGCAAAATTGCAAAAGCCCCGGAATCGACATTACAGCGCTCTGGGGGCCTTATATCTTAAAGTCAAAGTGTCAAAGATGGGAATCTAAATGAAAAACTGCCGGGACCGGATGGACCTGGCAGTTTTCAGATATGATTAGTAATCCTTAGAACTCGTACATAGCGCGAACTAAAGTGTCGTCCTCCGGACTCGTTTTGGAGTCGCTGTTGGTGGTGATGTCCTTTCCCTTGTAGCCATAAATCCAGTAAGCCGTGGTTTCAGAATTGCTGTCGCTTTCTGTAGAAGACCAATAATAACTGTCGAGCGGAGTTCCGCCATGTGCAGCAAGAGTCTCTTTTACAACAGGTTCAGCAGCAAGGAAACACTTCACTTCATCAGATGCAGGCAAGTACCATCCTTCACCCTTGTCAACACACCATTTGAAAGCAGGGAATGAAGTAAGTTCATTATCAAGAGCCTTGACTTTTGCGGTATTGCCCTTGCCGTCAGTCGTGCTCTGTGCTCCAGTGTATCTGTTGCCTGTTGACCAGACGCTTACTGCCTCATCCAGAGAGATGATCTTGCCCTTCAGCTTGCTCTCATCTACCCATACTACAACACCTTTGACCGAACCTACCTCATAGTAATCTCCGACAGCCCATTCCTTGGCAGGCGTCTGTACAGTAACCTGGCACACAGCCTTGACAGCACCGGCAGTTACGGATATTGTAGCCACTCCGTCAGCAACAGCCTTGACCTTTCCGTCCTGGCTGACAGTAGCTACAGCCTCGGCAGAAGATGCCCATACCACAGAACTCAAATCTGCATCAGCAGGATCGAATGTCGCAGTAAGCTGCGCTTCACCACCAGGCTCGAGATTCAGCTCAGTAGCGCTCAATGTGATCTGTGTCACCTTTATTATTCTCTTGGTTACAGTAACCTTGCACTCTGCTTTCACGTCACCGGCAGCAACGGATATAGTAGCCTCTCCAGGAGCCAGGGCACTGACCTTGCCTTCCTGAGAAACTGACGCCACCTTGTCATTGGACGAAGCCCATACCACAGCGCCTACTTCAGCCTCAGCAGGAGAGAAAGTGGCAACCAACAGGGCCTCCTGCTCTTCTACAAGATTAAGAGAGGACTTGTCGAGCGTGACAGTCTCCACCTTTACAGGCTCCTTTACTTCTTCTTCAGTTTTCGTTTCCTCTTTTTCGCAGCCGCATGCCAATGCAGCCAAACCGCAGAGCGCGGCGATGAATTTGAATGTTTTCATACTATAATAGGTTTTGTAATTTCGATAAATGCCCTTTTTGTAAATATATTATTTGAAAAAAACTGTCTTCCAGCCTGTTATCCAATCGGAATCTTCACAAGCGGCCCGGCTTTACCGGAAGGATCGACGGCAACTGCCGCCACAATATATTTCTTTCCATCCTCCTTGATGAATGCAAGCTCCTTCTTGTCCTTGTATCCCTTCATCTGCAGTGCTTCGATAGTGTCGTAATCCGAATGCCCGTCCAGACTGGTGAAAGTGCCCACGAACCAATGCGTGGCAGACACTGACGGCTCCATGTCCAATTTTACCGCCTTCTTTCCCGCGTAAATCTCACCATAAATGCTCGCGTCAATGATTTCATAACTTACCTTTACGCTGACACTTGAACCCATCGGCATCTCAGGAGTCGTGAACTCCACCTTCGTGACACCAGTCGTGGCACCGCCCTTGTAACCGAAAGCGTAAGCCACATACTTGGTCTTGGAAACAAGAATCTCAGTGGCATCCACCTCGTGGTAACCCTGGACAAGGAACGTGGATATGGAATTCCCCGCCTCAGATATCACCCAGTCCGTCAATTCCTTGTCGGATTTGAATTTGGAGAACGTCTCGTAGTCCATGCAGTCGGTGAAATAGGTCTCCTCATCATTGGACGGAGTGAACGCGATCTTGGCCCCATTGAACTTCAGCTCGTAGAGACCTGTCTTGAATGTCAATGACGACTGCTCGGCAGCTGTAGTCCTGAAAGACTTTTTGGTCACACCTGTCGTGCCTGTACATGACGGGTCCATCCCGAAAGCGAAAACCACGTAATCAGTCTCTGCTTTCAATTTAGAACTCTCTAATGAACTGTTGCCCTTTTCCAGAAAATCCGTCACGGACTTGCTGTAACCCGCCATTTCATATATTTCCAGGGCGCTGCGAATCAGTTCAGCATTGGACTGTATGATACCGCCGTCCCCACCATATTTCTCATATTCCTCCGCTGTCACGAAATCGCAGAAATAATAGCAGTCGCCGTCTGTCGGCGCCACAGAAATCTTCGCTGTCGTCGCCCCGACACCAGTAATGTCAATGCTGAAGGAACAATCCACGCTCTCTACTTTTCCAGTGCGGAAAGCAGTCTTTACCAATGAATTGCCTCTGAGATAGTCCTCGCTGAAAGCAAATGCGTAGGCATAGTAGTCCGTTTCGCTCGAAAATCCGTCTTTTACAGCGGAGACCGATCCGACGGACGCCTTGGACTTGGCGATGGCAGTATAATCGCTCTCGTACAGTGCCGCCACTTCCTGCAGGTGTTCTATCGCCGAACTGATAAGCGCGTCATCCGTTTTCAATGCTTCATAATCATCTTTGGAGATTACACCATAATAATATGGTGCAGAGTCTTCAGATGGCGTGATTTCGAGTTTTGCGGACCAGGTCGTGACATCTGAAGTCTTTATTTCGAACTATTGCTGTCCGCTAAAAGTTAGCGAGCAACGAGATATCCATCCGCAGTGCTGTT
>OHTV01000653.1_pt1 | contig 14631 bp, 6 predicted proteins | sample 1579041 | NCBI WGS metagenome assembly OHTV01 (sample SAMEA3879583, study PRJEB24766) | human gut metagenome | biome: human-associated habitat; feature: feces | place: USA | collected 1985/1987
TAGACAATGAAAGATCCGTATCCGGAATAAGGTGGTCCTCCATGAATTTCTGCATGTCCTTGTTCCGGGTCTGTTCACTAACCCACTTGTCCAATGGCTTGGCGTTTTTAGACTCGTTCTCATTGGCATCGAGCATCTGCAGGTTTAGGATGGAATTGTAGACCTGCCAACCATATTTTTCCTTGTCTTTCTCTTCCAGATCATTGTATGCAGAGGCTGGGTGCAGGTGGTCCTGATGGAAATTATTGTTCCTGTAATCAAGATTCGGATACAGCATGGCCAATATTGGGAAACTATATCGTGAGTCTTTCTGGCTGTAAAGCAAAAGAGCGATAGCCACCAAGAACAAAGGAATGCAAATCATGAGCCGCTTGGAGACACTGCGCTGTTCAAGATGCAGAAAGTCCGCGGAAAGCATGGAAGGAGCTATCTTGATCATTTGAAATTGGTTACGACATCAACAAGCAGTTTGACGAATTTCTCGTTGGAAGCAAGGTCCAACTTTTCGCCCGGCGCGTGTACGCCTCTAAGTGTAGGACCGAATGAAACCATATCGAGGTACGGGAACTTGAGCAGGAACAATCCGCATTCCAGACCGGCGTGGATAGCCTTCACTTCAGGTTCCTGGCCGAAAAGCTTACGATATGAAGCCACGGTCTCCTTCAATATGTTGGATTCCATATTCGGAGCCCATCCCGGGTAAGGGTCTGTACGGACCACTTCTGCACCGGCAAGATGGAATGTCGCCTGAACCTTGTCAGCCACAAATTTCTTTCCGGATTCGGAAGAACTTCTCTGGCTTGTCTTGACAATGATTTTTCCCGGTGTGTCCATATTGACGGCAGCAAGGTTTGTAGATGTTTCCACAAGACCTGCGATATCCTGGCTCATTGCAAGCACGCCATGATTGATGGCTAACAATGCCATAATAAATCTCTTGGCAACTTCGCTGTCCACTGCATTGCCGCTGAATTCAGAGCGTTCTGCCGAGAATTTCACATTCGGATCAGTATTATGGAATTCCTTGCGCACATCTGCCGCAAAAGCATTGAATCTGCTTATGAAGCCTTCGATGTCATTCTCCTTTACATAGACAACTGCCTCGGTATCACGGGCGATGGCGTTCTTCTTGTTGCCTCCCTTCATCTTGGCCAACTGGAAGTTTCCAAGCTCTGAGTAGAGGAATCTGGCCATAATCTGGACCGTATTCGCTCTTTCCTTGTTTATGTCGTCGCCGCTATGGCCGCCGATTGCATCGAACACTCTGAGTTCTACCGCCTTGAATCCAGGTTTCACAGGCTCAGCTGTGTAACTGAATGTAGCAGTGGTGTCAAGACCGCCTGCGCAGCCGACAAATATCTGTCCCTCATCCTCGGAATCCAGATTAAGCAATGTCTTGGACTCGATAAAGCCAGGCTCGATGGCATTGGCACCGTCCATTCCGGTTTCCTCTGAGATGGTGAACAGACCTTCGACTTTACCGGTATTCAGGTCGCTTGCGAGCAATGCCAATGTTGCTGCAACACCGATTCCGTCATCAGCGCCGAGGGTGGTTTCCTTGGCAATCATCCATCCGTCTTCGATAACATAGTCGATAGGGTCAGTCACGAAATTGTGCCTGGATGTGGAAGTCTTCTCGCAGACCATGTCCTGATGGCTCTGGAGAGCGATGGCAGGCACGTTTTCCTTGCCTTTCGAAGCTTCTTTGGTGATTACTACATTACCTGTAGCGTCTGTTCTGCAGCCAAGGCCATGCTCTTTAGCAAAATTCTGAAGAAAGGCTGTCATTTTTTCTTCATGACCGGATTCCCGCGGAATCTTGGTGATCTCGCGGAAAATTTCAAGTACAGAATCGGAATTCATATTCTAATAATTTTTAACCGACAGTTACAAGCATTTTCTCAATGTCTGAAACATACCGCTTGAATGACTTGTCCGTGGACATAAGGTCACTTACAGTGTTGCAGGCGTGAAGAACCGTCGCGTGGTCTTTGCCTCCAAGTTCCGTGCCGATAATCGACAATGAGCAACCTACAAGTGTACGGCTCATATACATCGCTATCTGACGGGCCTGGACAATCTGCCTTTTTCTGGATTTGGACAGAAGAGTGTCTTTAGTGATGTTGAAGTAATCGCAGACTGTTTTCTGAACCTTGTCGATGGTCACTTCTGTCTTTTCTTCGCCTACGATCTTGCCGGTAATCTTTTCGGCAAGTTCGACTGTCATTTCCTTATGGATGAGCGTGGCGTGCGCGATGAGTGAAATGAGCGCACCCTCAAGCTCTCTGAAGTTCGATTTGATTCTTGTGGCAAGATATTCCAGCACCTCCTCACTTACTGTCACACCTTCACGGAAACTTCTTGCCTTGAGCATTTCAAGCCTTGTCGCATAAGATGGACGCTGCAACTCTACTGACAATCCCCATTTCAGTCTTGAAAGAAGTCTCTCTTCGAAATTCTTGAGATCAGCAGGAGCCCTGTCGGATGTGAATATCAGCTGCTTGCCGTTCTCGTGCAGGTGGTTGAACACGTTGAAGAACGCATTCTGCGTGCCCGGGCCGAGCAAGTCCTGGATATCATCGACAATCAGGACATCGATTTTCATGTAGAATGCCAAGAAGTCGGTAAGCTTGTTCCTGACATTGACAGCATCCATATACTGAGTCTTGAACTCGTTTCCTGTCACGTAGAGAACTACCTGGTCCGGATATTTCTCTTTAATGGCAATACCGATGGCCTGAGACAGGTGCGTCTTGCCGAGTCCCGGTGAGCCGAAAAGGAAAAGAGGATTGAAAGGAGTGTTTCCAGGCGATGAAGATATGCTTTCACCTGCTGTGATACCCATCTTGTTGCACTCGCCTTCCACAAGGTTGCCGAAGCAATATACCGGATTCAATCTCGGGTTGATGGAGAATTTCCTGAGTCCCGGGTATACGAATGCTCCCGGATTTGCTCCTGCCGGATATGTATTTATGGAAACAGGCTTGTTTACCGGGGCAGTAACGTTTGCTGCAGGGAATGTCATCGGAGGCTGTACGCGGACCGGACGGATCTTGTAAACAAGCTTCGCATCTGGACCTATCACTCTTTTCAATGTCTTTTTCAACATGTCCAGATACACGTCCTCGAGGTATTTTCTGTAGAAATCAGAAGGAACTTCGATGGTAATCGTGGAATCCTGCAAAGAAACCGGCTTGAGAGGCTTGAACCAACTGTTGAACATCTGGGGGTTAATGAGATTCTCAATAATCCTCAAACATTCATTCCATACGTCTATGTGATTCTTCTCTGCCATTTCTTTTACCTCCGTTGAAAAAAGCACCGGAACAGAAAGCTGCCTTTCTCTTCTGATGCTTTGCAAAAGTAGGTGAAAAAAAAGTTATAAAAAAACCAAATTGCTATTGCATATTAAAATTATTTTACTCAACTTGAAGTCTGCTGATTTGCAAAACGGTTTCTTTATAATTATTTCACTATCAATGAGTTATTAAAACAATATTCGAATTATGGCCCTCAGTGATACTTTTCAATATAGAATAATTCAAATTTATAACATGCCTTGTTCCGGCCGCTGCACTCCTCATTGCCAATCAAATAGGGCAATCAGGACTGCCTAAAATCAGAATACTTTTATCCTGATATATTTTTTAGGATTCTCCTCTATTTTTTTCACCAGGCTGTCAATATCTTTGAGAACCGTGTCAATCGAATTGTAAACCGCCGGATCTTTTGTGAGTTTCCCGAGCGTGCCGTCAGGATCATTGAGATTGTCCACAAGAGTCCTCAGTGATTTTGCCAGTCCTTCGATGTCAGCTCTTCCCAGTTCGCCAGCCGCAGTCTGGATACCGGTCATTGCGGTATCAGCCTTGACCAGTACGGTGTTCAGTCGTACAGATGTTTCTTTCAGATTTGCTATAAGCGCGTCGAAGTCCTCGGAGTGGTCAGCCAGTGTTCCAGACAGTCGTCTCGTATTGTCAAGTGTCTTTTGGAGATGGGACAGGGTTACTTTCAAACTGTTTTCGTCCACGCCCCTCAATACTCTGTCCAATGAGCCGCTTGCCGCTGCAAGACTGTCAAGAGCGCCGTTTGCCCTTTCTATCAGCGGTCCTATCATATTTGTCAGGGAACTGACCATATCAGGTGCGTATGACGGTGAGAGTTCCGCTCCGTTCTCCGCGATTTCTTCAGAAGTACCGAGGTCAATGCGGATACCCTTTCCGCCCATCAGGTCCACGCTGTAGATGGTCATCTTCGAGTCGATAGGAATGGCTATTTTCTTCAATACGGAACAAGTGACATCGAACACTCCTGTTTCCGGATTGTAGTTTACCTTGGTCACGCTTCCGGCCTTATATCCCTTGATATAGACCGGATTTGAAGGAACGAGGCCTTCCACATTCTCATAATGGGAGTTTATATCCATCTCCTTTCCGAAGATATCTTCACCTCTGAGATAGTTTATGACGCTGAATGCTGCAAGCAAGACGGCGACTATAAATATGCCTATGCGTGTTTCTCTGCTGATTCTCATGTTCAATCCAGTTTAAAATTCCGATTATTTCAATATAGTGACCATATCTCCTTTCACGACCACCATGAAGCAGCCGGAGTAGGACTTGCGGATTTTCGCGTAATTCTCTTTCGCTTTTTCTGTCGTGGAAGCAGTACCTATTATATATTTATATATAGAGCCGGATTTGACTATGGTTACAGGATATCCTTTGAAAAACGGGTCGCTCTTGTCCAACAGTTTGCCTGACGCGAGCACCTGCGTTCCGTAAACAGCTTTCTGTGCAGGAGATGAGACGGCAGACGCAGGGGTATGTGTTTCTGGCTTTGTCGCTTTTGACTGAACCTTGTCCTGTACTGGTGCGGTACTGTCGGCATTGACACTGCCGTCATATCTTTTCTTGAACACTCCGAAAGCGACGAAGATATCCTGCGCGATTTTCTCGCGGCCGCTCTCGGACTTGAGAGTCGCCAAATCAGTGGCATTGGACATGAAGCCTACTTCTATCAATGCAGCAGGCATCGCGGTCTTCCACAATACGAAAAACGGGTCCTGCCATATTCCACGGCTGTTTCTCATTGGCCCGGAAGACATTGCCTTTTCCACATCCTGGGCGAAAAGCAGACTCTGTTCGAGGTGCGCGTTCTGCATCAGATTGAAAAAGATGAATGACTCCGGATCGGTAGGGTCAAAGCCCTGATATTTCGTGGAATAATCGTCTTCAAGCATTATCACGGAGTTCTCACGTTTGCAGACATCCATATTGTAGGCAAACAAGTCCCTGTTCTTATTCGAGGACTGTCCGAGCACGTGGATGGAATATCCGTTGGCTGAGGTGGCCGCTGCCATGTTCACGTGAATGGAAATGAAGAGATTTGCGTTGTTCCTGTTTGCTATGTCGGCACGCTCTCCCAGTGTGATGTATTTGTCTGTGGAGCGGGTCATGACCACTTTTACGGTCGGATAGGACGCCTTGATTTTCTCCGAAAGACGCTTTGCAATGTCCAGGGCAATTTTGCTTTCATGTGTCTTTTTGTCCTTGCTGACACAGCCAGGGTCGGTCCCGCCGTGGCCTGCATCAATACATACTGTATTGAGCCCCAGCTTGTTGCGTGAGCCATTCCCGGCATTGGCCCTGATGCTTGAAGTAAGCACCAGAAGAGCTGCGATACTCGCAAAGATTATATGTGTTTGCGTATTTTTCAAAATGGTCTTATATTTGTATTCTGCAAAAATAAGAAAATTTGCGATAATTTATACTTTTCAGACATTGGTACGATCTGACAAAAGACGCAATCTCATAAAAGGAAGGCATCTGCTTGGTGTCGGACTTTTGGCTTTATTTATATCGGTGACTGTTCCGGGCATCTCACAAGATGTCAGAAGACAGCGTCGTGGCCAGAAGCAGACATTCAGTCAGGCTGTCGCTTATAACAAGGACAGTATTCCTCCCCTGTCAGATTCACTCAAGGCGCTGAAAGACTCGTTGCATATAGCAGATTCGCTGTTCAAGATCGACTCCGCGGCGTTGCAGAAGAAGAGTTCTCTTGAGCGCCCCGCTTTTTCCACTGCAAAAGATTCGGTCATAGAGGTATTCACAGACGGTCAGCGCAAACTGTATTATTATGGTGACGTGACCGTGAAATACGGCAACATGGAGCTTTCTGCCGACTACATGGAGTACGACATGAAGACCGGTACCGTATATGCACGCGGAACTCTCGATACGCTTAGCGGTGAGGTGAAAGGCCAGCCAGTGATGAAAGAAGGCAATTCGACTTACTCAATGGAGGAGGTCAGGTACAATTTCAATACCCGCAAGGCCAGGATTACCAATATGATTACCCAGCAGGAGGACGGACTTTTGCATGGCAAGAATATCAAGATGCTTCCGGACAGGTCCATCAATATCACTAAAGGCCAATATACGGTCTGTGACCTGGAACATCCGCATTATTATCTGCATCTTACTGCTGCAAAGGTAATTACGAAACCGTCGCAGAAAACGGTTTTCGGTCCTGCCTATCCGGTGATTGAAGATGTTCCTCTGCCTATCGGTCTTCCTTTCGGCTTCATACCGAAGCGTCCTAACCGTGCGACAGGACTTCTGATGCCGACCTTCGGAGAGGAGAATTCCCGAGGTTTCTATCTGAGGGATCTGGGAATGTATTTCGTTTTCGGAAATTATCTTGACCTGTCAGTTACAGGTGACATATATACGCTCGGTTCATGGGCAGTGAATGTGAATTCCAGATATAAAGTGAATTACAAATGCAACGGTAGTTTTTCGATGAATATTTCCAACGACCAGACCGGCGAGCGCGGAAGCACTGATTTCTTCCAGACAAGGAACTTCGGACTCAAATGGTCCCATTCCCAGGACTCCAAGGCGCATCCGGGAACAACGTTCAGTGCATCGGTGAATTTCTCGAGCCCGTCGAACAACAGATATAACTCCACATCTGTTTCCGAGGCCCTGCAGAACCAGGCATCATCATCCATTTCATATACGAAGAACTGGAACGGAAAGTTCAACCTTTCCATAAACGCGTTGCACAACCAGAACTCGAGGGACAGTTCGTACTCATTTACATTGCCGAACCTTACTTTCTCTGTGACAAGGTTTTATCCGTTCAAGAGAAAGAACCGTGTGGGCAAGGAGAAATTCTACGAAAAATTCTCTTTGGGATATAGCACCACGCTTCAGAACAGGATCAATTTCAAGGCCTCCGAGTTCATGAAAGACGGCTTTCTGGACAAGTTCCAGAATGGTATGACTCATAATTTCCAGATAGGTCTGCCGAATTTCACCCTCGCAAAGTACTTGAACTTCACTCCGAGCGTAAGTTACGGCCAGAACTGGTATTTCCGCCGTACAGACTATGAATTCAATCCCGAAACTAACCATGTGGAATCACATGACGGCGGTCAGTTCAGCGCGTTCGGCATAAGCCAGAATTATTCCGGAAGCCTTTCGATGAGTACGAGGCTCTATGGTATGTTCAATTTCGGCAAGGCCCATAAGATACAGGCAATCAGGCACGTGGTCTCCCCTTCCGTATCATTCTCATTCAGTCCGGAAAAAGGAACATACGCCAACGGTTACAGGACAATGACCTACACCGACACTCTTGGCAATGTCAAGACCTACGATTACAACATTTACAGCGGACAGATGTATTCTCCTCCGGGAAAAGGCAAATCAGCTACCATGAGCCTTTCCATCGGAAACAATCTCGAGGCGAAAGTCCGCGACTTGAGAGACACTACCGGAAAGGGCATAAAGAAAGTGAAGCTGATCGACCAGCTGAGTCTAAGCACAGGATACAATTTCCTCGCTGACTCGCTGAAAATGAGCAATATAGGTATCACAATGTCCACTTCCGTATTCGAGAAGGTGGGTATAAGTGCCAATGCCAACTTCGACCCTTACGCCATAGATGAGAGAGGTCGGAGAATAAACAAGTTCAATGTCCAGACAATGGGCTGGAACAAGCCTCTGCGTCTTACCAATGCCAGTGCGTCGTTGTCCTATTCACTTTCCGGAAAAGGTGCCATAAATGGAAATGACGGGTCCAAGACTCCAGGTGATTCAGGCAGCGGAGGTTCCGGGGAAAATGCAGCAAACTATTATCGCAGAATATATTACCATCCTATAACCGGAGAATATATTCCAGGCGGATGGCTGTATTATACGAACCCGAATGTGCCTTGGTCTGTAAATATCAATTATTCGTTCTCCTACAGCAAGTCATACCAGTACACTAACGGCCAGCTGATTACGAACAACAGATTTACGCAGACTCTCGGTCTTTCCGGCAATATCAAGCTTACGCCTAAGATGTCGCTCAATGCTACGACCGGTTTCGACTTGATGGCCATGAAGATGACCACCACGCAGTTGAGCGCAACATATGACTTGCACTGCTTCAACATCAGCGTTTCCTGGGTGCCTACAGGAAACTGGCAGTCATGGAGTTTCAGGATTGCTGCGAATGCTGCGGCCCTCTCGGACCTGCTCAAATTCAAGAAGAGTACAAGTTATTGGGACAGATATTGACAGGTATCTGTTCCTTATTGGCAGTTTTTTTGCATATTTGCCAAATACTGCTTATATTTGCAACGTTAAACACGGAATCTATTTCCTATCGCAACTGCCGAGCAGAATGATTTTCGGCGAATCCCCATATAAAATCTTATGTTAGTGGGTATTCCTATTGAACAAGATTAGTTATTACAGTACGATAAAGTACAAAATTTATTACCATTTATGCCACACACTCTGATAGAGTTGAATTCAATGCCTGAACAGCAGATTCGTGCAATCGGCAATGAACTTAAAATCAAAAAGGCGAATGACATGGACCTTATGGACTTGAGCCTTGCCATTTTGGATGAAGAAGCAAGAATAGCCTCAAAGATTCCGGATCCGGAACCTGCCAAGAAAAAAAGAGGCCGTCCACGCAAGAATGAATCAGTCAAGACGGATTCCACTGTAAAGGAAGAAAAGAAAGAAACGAAGAAGCCTGCATCTCAGACTCCTGAGGCAAAGCCTGCTGAAAAAGCAGTTGCTGCTGAGGACAAGGCGAAAGCTGAAACAGAGCAAGTTGCTCCGAAAAAACGTGGCAGAAAGCCAAAGAGCCAGGCAAAGCCGGCAGAAGAGGTTCCATCTGAAAAGCAGATAGCACAAAATGTCGCTCCTGCCCCGCAAAAGAGACAAGACTCGCCTGCTCATAAAGCCGCTGCCAAGAAACAGGGCTCTCCGGCTACAAAGCAGGAACCAGCTGTGAAAGAAACAGAGAAAGCACCTGAAAATCAGGCACCTAAGGCGCCTGCGGAAACCACTGCGCCACAGAAATCTAAGGAAGAGATAGTATATGCGGACAGACACACCATCGTGCTTCCTCCGCTTCCTCCGAAGAAAAAGAAATTCAATCCGAACCAGCAGAACGGACAGCCTCAGCAGCGTCCTCAGAATGGAAACTTGCCACAGGAACAGCAGAGACCTGCACCTAAGCCGAGGTTCGAGTTCGAGGGTACAGTGCGTGCTACCGGTGTATTGGAAATCATGCCGGATGGATACGGCTTCCTGCGTTCTTCTGATTACAATTATCTGAACTCTCCTGACGACATCTACGTTTCACAGGGACAGATAAAGAACAATGCCCTGAAGAATGGTGACACGGTAACTGGTGAAATCCGTCCTCCTAAAGAAGGCGACAAGTACTTCCCTCTCGTTAAGATCGATTTCATCAACGGACGTACACCTGAGTTTATCAGAGACAGGGTTCCGTTCGATTTTCTGACTCCGCTTTTCCCAGATGAGAAGTTCAATCTTCTCGGACACGGACATGAGCACGATCTTTCATGCCGTATCGTGGACATGTTCACTCCTATCGGAAAAGGACAGCGCGGTCTTATCGTGGCTCAGCCTAAGACAGGTAAGACAATGTTGCTCAAGTCGATAGCAAATGCCATCGCTGACAACCACCCTGAGGTTTACGAAATCGTACTGCTGATCGACGAGCGTCCTGAGGAGGTTACGGACATGAGCCGGAGCGTAAAGGCGGAAGTTGTAGCTTCTACGTTTGACGAGCCCGCTGAAAGACATGTGAAAGTAGCCAATATGGTGCTCGAAAAGGCACGCAGACTGGTGGAATGCGGTCATGACGTAGTTATTCTTCTCGACTCCATCACTCGTCTTGCCCGTGCATACAATACCGTACAGCCTGCATCAGGCAAGGTGCTTACCGGTGGTGTGGATGCCAATGCTCTCCAGAAACCTAAGAGATTCTTCGGTGCTGCACGTAACATCGAGGGCGGCGGTTCATTGACAATTCTTGCGACAGCATTGACTGAAACAGGTTCCAAGATGGATGATGTCATCTTCGAGGAGTTCAAAGGTACAGGAAACATGGAGCTTCAGCTCGACAGGACATTGTCGAACAGACGTATTTTCCCTGCTGTCAATGTTATACTTTCAAGTACTCGCCGTGACGACCTGCTCTACTCTCCAGACCAGGCGCAGCGCATCTGGATTCTCAGGAAACTGCTTGCTGAGATGAATCCGACTGAGGCGATGAACTTCATGATCCAGATTATGGACCAGTATCAGACAAATGAAGAGCTTCTCGACAATATGAACAAGGTGTCGCCTATGGATGCCAAGAATTACGATTATTAGTATCGTAGCCAATAAATAAAAATTTAAACCGGTGATAGCATTTGATTGACTATCACCGGTTTACTTTTTGCCGAAATGAGGCTTTTCTTTCTAAAAGGTATGGTCGCCCGTGACCTTATGAACGGGTGGCAGGCGTCAGCCTGACGGGACGAGGCCGCAGGCCGAGCCTTTTAGAAAGAAAAGCTGATATCAATACTCATCCCAGGACTTGATCTGTATGTCATCCATAGACATTGAACAGAATGCCTTGATAAATGCTGTCGCCAGACGGGCATTGGTAAAGAGCGGAATGTTGCTGTCAATGGCACTGCGGCGTATATGGTAACCGTTGCTGAGTTCCTCCTCACTGAAGTTCTTAGGAATGTTTATGACCATATCGACTTCCTTGTTCTTGATCATGTCGAGAGCTGACGGGAAGAGGGATTTCATCGAAGCATTACTTGCCTCAGACGGCCAGAGCACTCTCTTGCAAGGTATGCTGTTCTCTATGAAGTACTTATATGTACCACTTGTGGCGTAAAGTTCATAACCTTTCTCTGCCAGGAGCCTGCAGGCCGTAAGCATATCAGCTTTCTGTAGCGGATCTCCGGTAGAAAGAAGAATTTTCTTCTCCGGAATCGTATTGCCTACAGAAAGAATCGATTTGAGCAACGCCTCATCCAGATTGTCGCCAATACAGCCGACCTCACCGGTTGATGACATATCCACGCCGAGCATCGGGTCTGCTTCTTCGAGTCTTGCAAACGAGAACTGCGAGGATTTTACGCCCACGTAATCGAGGTCGAAGGCACTCTTCTGAGGTGCAGCAGGATGTTCTCCGAGCATTACCTTGGTTGCGAGTTCTATGAAATTGATTTTCAGTACCTTGGAAACGAACGGGAAACTACGTGACGCACGGAGGTTGCACTCGATGACCTTGATCTTGTTCTCCTTGGCAAGGAACTGGATATTGAACGGTCCGGATATGTGAAGCGCTCCTGCAATCTTGCGTGCGATCTTCTTGATACGGCGCACCGTCTCCACGTAAAGTTTCTGCGGAGGGAACTGGATGGTGGCATCGCCAGAGTGCACACCGGCATACTCAATATGCTCTGATATCGCATATGCAAGGATTTCTCCGCCATCAGCCACCGCATCGAACTCTATTTCCTTGCATCGGTTCATGAACTTGCTGATTACCACAGGGTGTTCCTGGGATACTTCTGAGGCCAATGAGAGGAAGTGCCTGAGCTGTTCCTCATCGTAGCAGACATTCATAGCCGCACCTGAAAGCACGTAGGACGGTCTTACAAGCACAGGGAAGCCGACTTTGCTGATGAACTTGTCCACATCGTCCATTGTGGTAAGCTCACTCCATTCCGGCTGGTCCACTCCGAGCGAATCGACGATGCTGGAGAACTTGTTTCTGTCCTCTGCCTTGTCAATGTCCTTGGCCTTGGTTCCAAGAATCGGGACATTGTTCGCGTCAAGCCTGAGCGCCAGATTGTTAGGAATCTGACCGCCCACTGAAACCACCACGCCGTGAGGGGTCTCCAGTTCAATGATATCCATCACTCTCTCGAATGTGAGTTCATCGAAATAGAGCCTGTCGCACATATCGTAGTCGGTGGAAACGGTCTCCGGATTATAGTTTATAAGGACTCCACGGTAGCCTTCCTTGCGGATAGTTTCAATGCAGTTCACTGAGCACCAGTCGAATTCGACGGAACTACCGATTCGGTAAGCACCGGAGCCGAGTACAACTACAGATTTACCGTCATTTTCGAACTTAATGTCATTGAACTTGCCGTTGTATGTAAGGTACAGGTAGTTGGTTGCAGCAGGGAATTCGGCAGCAAGAGTATCAATCTGCTTTACGACAGGAACGATTCCGTGTGCCTTTCGCCATGCCCTGACCTTGTCCTGGCAAGCCTTGCCGTCCAGATTGTCCTTGAATACTGCACGCTGGATCTGGAAATCCGAGAAGCCCTGGCATTTTGCCTGCTGCAGGAGTTCCAACGGCATTGACTCGATCTCATTGTATGTGTTCATCTCGTTGTAAGTGGAAACGATGTTTTCCAACTTCTCGAGGAACCAGTTGTCGATTTTCGTGAGCTTATGGATCTGATCCACAGTGTAGCCGGCACGCATTGCCTTGGAAATCACGAAGATACGCCTGTCGGTAGGCTCTTTCAGCGCCTCATCCACATCAGCGACCTGGAGTTCCTTGTTGCCGACGAATCCATGTGCGCCCTGGCCTATCATGCGGAGGCCTTTCTGGATGGCCTCTTCAAATGAACGGCCGATTGCCATGACTTCGCCCACACTCTTCATGCTGGAGCCGATCTTGCGGGAAACGCCATGGAACTTGGAAAGGTCCCAGCGTGGTATCTTGCAGACAATGTAGTCCAAAGCTGGTTCGAAGAATGCAGGAGTCGTTTTGGTGACTGAGTTCTTCAGGTCGAACAGGCCGTATCCGAGTCCGAGCTTCGCTGCAACGAAGGCCAGTGGATAGCCGGTCGCCTTGGAAGCCAATGCTGATGAACGTGAAAGACGGGCATTGACCTCAATCACACGGTAGTCCATCGCATCCGGGTCATATGCGTACTGCACGTTGCACTCTCCCACGATGCCGATATGGCGCACGATCCTGATGGAAAGCTCACGCAGGAAATAATAGTCTTTGTTCGACAATGTCTGTGACGGAGCCACCACGATACTCTCTCCGGTATGTATTCCGAGAGGGTCGAAATTCTCCATGTTGCAGACCGTGATGCAGTTGTCGAAGCGGTCGCGCACCACCTCGTATTCCACTTCCTTCCATCCCTTCAGCGATTTCTCCACCAGCACCTGTGGGGAGAAGGAGAAGGCTTTCTCCACCAGCACATTCAGCTCTTCTTCATTGTCGCAGAAGCCCGAACCCAGTCCGCCAAGCGCATATGCGGCACGGACAATGACCGGGTATCCCAGTTCCCGGGCTGCGCGACGGGCATCCGCCGCATTCTCCACGGCTTCGCTCTTGATGGTCTTCACATCAATCTCATTCAGTTTCTGCACAAAGATTTCACGGTCCTCCGTGTCAATGATGGCCTGCACGGGAGTGCCGAGAACCGTCACGCCGTACTTCTCGAAAATCTTGTCTTTATAGAGGGAGACACCGCAGTTCAGTGCCGTCTGTCCGCCAAAAGCAAGCATGATGCCGTCCGGGCGCTCCTTCTCTATCACCTTCTCCACGAAGTAAGGAGTGACGGGCAGGAAGTAAATCTGGTCGGCAACTCCTTCCGAGGTCTGTACCGTAGCAATGTTCGGATTGATGAGAACCGTGTAGATGCCTTCCTCCTTCAATGCCTTGAGCGCCTGCGAACCGGAGTAGTCAAATTCTCCTGCCTCACCGATTTTCAGTGCGCCGGAACCGAGCAGCAGGACTTTCTTTATATTGTTTTCTTTCATTTGCATATCTGTTTATTAAAAATGTAATAGTAGTAATAAAACCTTATCTTTCTCTTACCTTACACAATCAGTCACTAATTGAATGGCATTCAGTATAGGACTGAAAGGTATTCACTCTGGGACTGAATGACATTCAGTATGGGACTCATTATACCGTCTTTTACATACTGATTATCAAGAGATTATAAACGCAATCATTCTTGATAAAATTCTCTTACTAAAGCAACTTCACAAAGTCATCAAAAAGAAACTCCGTATCCGTCGGCCCGCTGGCAGCTTCGGGATGAAACTGTGCGGAGAACCAGGGATTGCGTTTGTGGCGGATTCCTTCATTAGAACCATCGTTCATATTGATGAAAAGCGGTTCCCAGTCTTCTGTCAGCGTGTTGTTGTCTACGGCATACCCATGATTCTGTGAGGTGATGAAGCAACGTTCCGTACCCACCATACGCACCGGTTGGTTATGGCTGCGGTGGCCGTATTTCAATTTGTATATCTTGGCGCCCCC
>OHTV01000668.1_pt1 | contig 14384 bp, 10 predicted proteins | sample 1579041 | NCBI WGS metagenome assembly OHTV01 (sample SAMEA3879583, study PRJEB24766) | human gut metagenome | biome: human-associated habitat; feature: feces | place: USA | collected 1985/1987
CGCCAGCGGTATGCTGGCAACAGCCCGGCTCACGGGACAGACGACCGGAGCGGCTCTGGTAGCCCTGCTGTTCCATATCGACCCGGAAAACGGCTGCCATATCGCCCTGTTGCTTGCCGGAGGGTTTGCCCTGGCCGGTTCCGTCGTCAGCTTCTCACGGCTATCGCTCGCCCTGCCGCAGGGCCTTACCCGAAGCAAGGGAAAAGCCTGAATCCCGCCTCCGACACACTGTTTTGCGGATCCTCCCCTCCCTTTTCCCTATACCCAAAAGAGAGAAAAGACAACACCACCGGCATCGCTCGTGCCCGGCAACAAAATCCGGAAGTGTGCTACGAACGAACACATAAATATCACCGCTTTCCCAAACACCCCGGGACACGCACCACATTGACAAAAATATCCCGACCGATAAAGCCCACTTATCACCAAGAAAAAACAAGCATATTGCATTATTCCGGATTATTTGCATCAGACTGCAAGGTCCGAAAATCCTCCTGCGACAGTATATCCGGAATCCCGAATCCATTTCCAAACCGCGTCAGAAAAGAGAAGCTGAACCTCTCAACGAAAAAGGAGAATCCATACCACTCCATTTTCAATATGATCGCAAAATAAAAAGGATCGACCCGTAACGGGTCGATCCTTCACATATCTTGTCAGATCAAAGATATCTATTACAAATATCCCTGGTTCTGGCTACCGAAATTCGGGTTCTGCGTCATCTCGCTATTCGGAATCGGCCATACGAACTTCGGGCTACCAGCAGTCTGTTTCATAGTCTGCAAATAAGACACCTGGTCAACCAAAGGAGCAAGTTTGGCATTGATATCACGTTTGAAACCTTGTCCCCAGCGCTTCAGGTCGAAAAGACGCGTACCCTCGGCAAGCATCTCGCGGCCGCGCTCTTCCTGAATAGCATTGAAAAGTCCAGATATCTTCGTGCCGTCAAGCAACGTAACATCCTTCTCCACATCGCTCATAGCAAGAGCCGCCAGACCGCGGGCCGTACGCAACTGGTTCAGCGGATCCAAACCTTTAGCAGGGTCCAAACGATACTGCGCCTCGGCATCGACCAGATACATTTGGGAGATACGGAACATCTTGGGTCTGTTGCGATAAACCAACGTAGTCGTATTGGTCTGGAAATTCTTGTTACCGCGGAACTTACCAATAAGAACTCCGACCCCCTTATTTCCACTGATCGTAACATTGGCATTCTTAACAAGGAAAATATCCGTACGGAAATCGGCATCTTTGAACAACTTGACAATATGCTGCTCCGGAATATAGGTAGGAGCATAAAAGTATTCCCCCAAATTCGGCTTCCAGCTGCTGTTCAGATAGCTACCGAACGAGTTCACAGTCGTCATGGTCGTACGAAGTACCTCCAGTTGCAGAATATTCTCGGTAGAAGTATCCTCGCGCCACATTCTTTCGAGACCTTCAGCCGTTGTCACCAAAGGATAGGTGCCGTAAAGCGACTGGGCATACTGGCTGGCCTCCGTGTACTGGTGGAGATGCAGTGCCAGCTCGGCGCGGAATGCGGTAATGGCATCTTTGGTCAGGTAAATCTGATCCGTCGGAGTACCCTGAGCAGTCACGGTTTTTTCAGCTTCTACGAGGTCTGCCTCTACGTTCTCATACAACTTTGCCAACGTACCGCGAGCCAGTTTCGCTTCCGGCTCCCACTCTTTCGGATAGGGAAGACCCAACTGATCAGCGGCCTTGTCCGGATCATAGTCCTCACAGAAAAGCAGCGCGGCACGGTGCATTACATAGGCGCGGAAGAAATACATCTCGCCTTTGTAAACATCCACTTTCTTTTGCTCGTCGGGAGTAAGATATTCATAAGCTGCATCCATATGACGGATCGCATAGTTGATATGCATCATCGTCGTATAATAACTGGACCAGAACGACGTTACATCCTGATCAGTGGGATACAAACGCCAGTTGAAAGGATAGATACCCTGATTACCGCTACCGATGCAAACATTCAGAACATCCACATAAAGGTCCGGTATCGAGTAGAAACTACCGGAAAGGAGCGCTTTCAGGTCCACATAAACGTAACCTCTCACACCCTCGCAATATTCCATGGTGTACGCATCCTCGGGCCGGATCGCCGTTTCGGGGTCCATATCCAAGTCGCACGACGTCACAGAAAAGAGGGTAACGAATGCCAAAATCGAATTTATTATCTTTTTCATAGTCTAAGCCTTGTATTTATTTTTTTATAATGAACACTGAAAATTAGAACTTAAACTCAAGGCCGAAAGTGAACTCGCGCGTATTCGGATAAGTATCGACATCGACACCCTTCTCTGCAGCCTCAGGATCCAGGCCGTTATAGCCCGTCACAGTCCAGAGGTTACGGCCACCGACCCAAACCTTAAGGCCCTTGATGAACTTCGTCTTCTCCATAATATGGCTCGGGAGCGTATAAGCCAACTGGATATACTTCAGACGCAGGAACGAAGCCTTCTCAAGCATACGGCTGTCAAAATTGATCGCCTGGTCCAGACGGGGATATCTCGCCTGGTCGCCTTCCTGCTGCCAATAGTCCCATGCCAGGTCGCACTGGTTGAACTGGGAAGAGAGTCCCATATCGGCATTAGCAACGAAATACATCGTATTGTTGAGCGCGTAGTTGCCATGAACCCAAGAGAAGTCTGCCGTCAGGCTGAGTCCCTTCCATGCGGCTGTCACACCGAAACCGCCGGTATAAGGCGCATAAAGCGAAGTACCCAGATTCACCAAAGCAGCCTGGTTGAAATTGGAAGTAATGCCGCCGTCTGCCGTAGTCCAGGTATCCAGACCGGTTTCAGGATCGACACCGCGCCACTCCTGCATTGTCCAAGTCGGGAACGGATCACCTACGCTGTAAGCCTGCAGACCGTTGCCCATATAAGCGAATTCAAGACCCGGTTCCCAAAGATCGGTCAGCTGGTTCTTGTTGTAGTTGAAAGTCGCGTGGAAATTCACGAACCAGTCTTTCGAAGCGTAAATATCGTAGTTCAACGAAAGGTCGATACCGGAGTTGCGCATACCGCCGACGTTACCGGCACGACCGCTGTAACCACCTGACGGAGCCAACGGAATGGACATCAGCATATCGTTGGTTTGACGGCGATAGTATTCAATCGAGAGAGAGAGTTTTCTCCACAACTCAATATTGGCACCCACGGTCAATGTATTCTGGCTCTCCCACATCAGATCAGGGTTACCGATACCGGATACCATCCAAGTCGTGTAACCGCCGTAAGCCGAACCCGCAGCCATATATTGACGGTGGTTGTAGTCACCGATACCGGAGTTACCCTGTGTACCGTAAGACACTTTCAGACTCAAATCACTGATAGTCTGATTGTCGCGCAGGAACGTCTCATTCTTGATATTCCACATACCGCCGACAGCCCAGAAAAGCGCATTGCGGTTGTTCTCACCGAAACGCGAGCTTGCGTCGTTACGCAACAAACCGCTGATGAAATAACGCTCTGCGAAGTTATATTCAAGACGGCCAAATACAGAATTCGAAGCTGACTGTGCGATGCTGTAGGTCGGCAGACCGCCGGAAACTTCCGTACCCATCGCGATATTCAGGAAGCGCGAAGAAGTGATACCGGTCGAAGTTACAGCGAAGCTGTTGTTATTCCGATAAAGAGTCTCCTCACCGAGCAGCGCCGTAAAGTTATGAACCTCATTCCAAGTATGCTTGTACTCGGCGGTATTGGTCCAAGTCCATTCATAGAAACGCTGGAACAGTTCACTGGCACTACCAGTACCGAACTTACCCGAAGGAGTAGGAGTTTCAGGGCTGGAAGCACCGTGTGAACGCCAGTCAAAAGCATCCACAGCAAGAGAGGAGCGGATCGTCAGCCCCTTCACCGGAGTCAGTTCAATGAAAGCCATACCATTCATCGTAATACGATTCTGCCAGCGAGGCATATAGTCCGCAGTCATCAACGGGTTGATAGCCTGAGTAGCATCGAAGAAGTTGAGCATCTGACCGTTATCGTCATAGAGAGGCTGGTAAGGAGGCGTAATCAACGATGCCATCACCGGGTTCGATACATACAGACTGCCCATCGATTCATTCGTATCAGCAACCGAACTGTGCTGATAACCCAAACCGAGGTTCAAGCCCAAACGCAGCCAGTTGTTAGCCCTGGTATCGATATTCGTACGGAAATTGTAACGATCCAACTCCGAACCGGGCAGAATACCGGTCTTATTGGCATAGTTACCCGAGAAATAGTAAGAGGTCTTCGCCGAGCCGCCCGAAACCGACAGATCGACCTGATACATCGGCGCATTTCTCTCAAGAATCTCGTTCCACCACTTGTAGTCATTCATAGGATTATAGTTCTCATCCATGAACTTAGCCAGACCGAAATTACGGATAAAATATTGACGGCCGGACGCAATCTTATCAGGAGTCGTCAAGGCATCGCCCGACAAACGAACGGCAACAGCCGCACCGATATAATCCAACATCTCGTTCGCACTCATCATATTCAATTCAGGCGATACGGCACTCGACATGGAGTATTGTCCCGTAAGCGTCACATCGACACTCTCCAGGTTGCGGCGACCGGTTTTGGTCTGCACATAGATAACACCGTTAGCAGCACGCGAACCGTAGATCGAAGTCGCCGAAGCGTCCTTGAGGACGTTCACCGAAGCGATATCGTTCTGGTTGATCGTCTGCAGCGTCGAAGCCTGAATCGGCGCACCGTCCAACAGAATCAGCGGCGACGTATCGGCACCCATAGAACCCAGACCATGAATACGGATCGAAGAAGTCGAAGTCAACTCACCGTTACCGGTCATAATCTGAAGACCGGCTACCTGACCCTGCAAAGCGTCCACGACGTTGGTGCTGGGACGGTTTTCGATCTTCTCGGACTTCACCTGATCTACAGAACCAATCACCGAACCGATCTTCTTACCCGTACCATAACCGATCACCACGACATCCTCGATGCCCGTAGCCTCTTCCCCGAGAGTCACGTCGATATGCGTCTTACCGGCTACGCTCACCTTCTGGGTTTCGTAACCGATAAAAGAGATCGAGAGCGTCGCATTGGCGGGAACCGTCAATGTAAACTGCCCGTCTCCTCCGGTCGTCGTACCGGCAGACGTACCCTCTGCCACAACCGTAGCACCGATGATAGGTTCTCCCTTCTCATCGGTAACCGTACCCGTCACCTGCTTGTTTTGCGCAAGAGCCAACGAACAGAAACTCAGTACAGTAATTAACGATAGTACAATTTTCTTAATCATAAGCGTTAATTTAAAAATTGAGTTTGAAATAAAAAGTTCCGAGCAAATATAGAAATTAATTGCTTCATAAGCAAATAACCGTATTCAAAATAATCAAAAAAAGCACGTATATTCGGATTTATCTCCTTTCAAATCCCATATTGACCAATTTAAGATCTGACTTGCGACAAAAACGGCGCGGAAAAGCCATTTGCCCGACAAAGCAGCGGAAAAATACCGGTTTTACACCCCGCTCTTATTCGACACCTTATAATATATAAAATTCGGCAGCAATGGATCGAAACGATTTTTTTCGTATCTTCGCGCCGAATCAAAACCTAAACAATTTATGGCTTTTACAGAAATATTACCCGGAATACACTACGTCGGCGTCAATGACCGCACCACGACCCGTTTCGAATCGCTGTGGTCGCTTCCTTACGGCGTTTCCTACAACTCATACCTGGTCATCGACGAAAAAGTCGCTCTGATCGACACGGTCGAAGTATCGTTCGGCGAACAGTTCATCGACAATATCCGCGCGATCCTGAAAGACCGGCCGATCGATTACCTGGTGGTCGATCACATGGAGCCGGACCACTCCTCTTCGATCAAAACCCTGCGCCTGCTCTACCCCGAGATGCAGATCGTGGGCAATGCCAAAACCCTTCAGATGCTCGACGGATATTACGGCATCCATACCCTCACCCGGGAAGTCAAAGAGGGCGAAAGCATTTCGCTCGGCCAAAAAAACCTCTCGTTCTATATGGCGCCGATGGTTCACTGGCCCGAAGTGATGGTCACTTATTGCCCCGAACACAAGGTACTCTTCTCGGCGGATGCGTTCGGCACGTTCGGTGCCCTGAACGGCGGTATCCTGGACAGCCAGCTTTCGCTGGACCATTTCTGGGACGAGATGCGCCGCTACTACGCCTGCATCGTGGGCAAATACGGCGCCCCCGTACAGAAAGCCCTCCAAAAACTGAGCGGCCTTCCCATCGAAACGATCTGCTCGACGCACGGCCCCGTATGGCAGCAGAAAATCGGGCGCGTAATAGGTATCTACGATCAGTTGAGTCGCTACGAAGGCGAACCGGGTGTGGTGATCGCCTATGGTTCGATGTATGGCAATACGGCCCAGATGGCCGAGAAAATCGCTCGGGAGCTGGCCGTACAGGGTGTAAAAAACATCATCGTTTACAACCTTTCGTATGCCGACATTTCGAATGTCATCCGCGACATTTTCAAATACGACACGCTGATCGTGGGTTCTCCGACCTACAACGGCGAACTCTTCCCCGAAGTCGGGTCCCTGCTGCAAAAAATCAGCGAACGTTGCATTCCCTGCCGGAAATTCGCCTATTTCGGCTCCTATACCTGGGCTGGAGCAGCGGTACGCCTGCTGGGAGAATTCGCCCAGAAAATGAAATGGGAGGCCATCTGCCAGCCGACAGAAATGAAACAGGGATACGACGATCAGGGGGCACAATGCTGCACGGCACTTGCCAAAGCCATTGCCGAAAAAATCCGGTAGAAAATCCCGATTCGTCCGCAATAAACAGGGACGGTGCCGTCATTGGCACCGTCCCTGTTTAGTTTCTATCTCTTTCCGAGTCTTGCGACCGCGGCACAAGCCCCTATTTCATCACCTTTACGACCGCCTTTTTGATCCGTCCCCGACCGATCATCGGAGCATGGGCGTCCTCGGGACCGAAAACGACGAACTGTCCAGGCCTGATCCCGACGAAAAGCTGCGGCCGGTCTGCAAAAAACCGAATGTCTTCTTCCGCATCGAAAGGCCCCCGGGGAACACGGCACTCCCGACGCTCCCGCCAACCCATCGTTTCGACTTCGCCGGCGATCAATACCTGTACGTCGATATATTTATCGTGCACCTCCAGCGAAGCCTCCTCTTCCCGTTTGAGCTCCCCTTCTGTCACTTTCATAAAAATTTCAGCTCCTTCGATCTCGTACCGCCCCGGCTCAAGAGTATTCAAATCGGCCGCTGCGAGGTATTCCAACGCCCGCTTCAACCGGGAATCGGCCCCGCAATAAAAAGCCCAGTTTCTCAATGAATCCAAAATCATAACAACAACTATTTTTTAACCGGCCTCAACCGGACTACGACCGGATAGTGATCCGACAAATCCACATCGTACAAAACCTGGTAATCGAGACACTCCAAATCTTCGGAATAGAGGACGTAATCGATCCGCAAAACATCCATGAATCCGCGAAAGGTATAGGAATACCCCTTACCGCTCGCCCGGAAAGCATCGTCGAGGTCTTGTGCCATCACCCGATAGGCATAGGACATAGGCGTATCGTTAAAGTCACCGCAAACGATCTTACAGCCCGGAGTCGCAGCGATCGCCCGAGCGATCGTGTCCGCCTGTGCCGCCCGCAACATGCTGTTGTCGCGGAACCTGCGGAAGATATTCTTGATTTTCGCTCCGCCAGCGGTATCCGTAAGAAACTGATGCTCCGAAAGATACTTATCGTCATGCACGGTAATTGCGGTCGAATGCAAGTGGTTGTTAAAGATCCGAATCGTATCGTCCCCCACCAGCAGATCCACCCATACCGACTGCCCGTCCTGCTTCATAGGACCCAATATCGAATGAGATTTTCCGAGGATCCGGTATTTGGTATAAAGCGCCAGCGGAAATACAGGATCCCGTCTGTTCCCCTCCATAACCACCGTACGATCGTAATCGGATAACAGCGAATCCAACTCTTCGGCCTTGCTCGAGGTACGGTTGAACTCCTGTAAGCAGACAATATCGGGATTCACACGGCGGATCACCTCCGTCACCCCGTCGAAACTCCACTGTCCCCGGTCGTTATAAAAACTGCGAACATTGAAAGTCAGCAGGGTGATCACCCCCCGGCCGAAGCTCGTCTCTTCGCCGTAATGACGGCGCAACTCCGGCTTCAGGAAGAGCGGCACCTTGAAAAGGCCCGCCAGCAACAGTACGACAAGCGGAAGGGCAATGCGCCACCGCCACCGAATGATCCAGTACAACGTCACCAGCAGGGTGATTACATAAACCGCCGGAGCGACCAACCCCAGCACCGGAAAAATCCAGGTTCGCCCCGGGTGCACGAACGGTGCCAGCAGCGTTACGATCATGGCCGCACCCGTCGCGACCGAAAGGATCAGCATCACCCCGTTGAACACGCTGCCCGGCAAACTTTTCCGACGTTTCCGGGAAGCACCGTGTCTGTAATCGTCGTAATACTCCCTGCTCATCGATCAATAGCGGATCACCCCTTTGTGTTTCCAATAATAGAGCAGCAGGAATCCCCACAACATACCGCCGACATGGGCGAAGTGGGCGACACCGTCCATCCGGCCCGAAATGCCGAAGAAAAGTTCGATCACGCCATACACGACCACGAACCACTTGGCTTTCATCGGAATCGGCGGAATGAGCAGCATGATGACCGCATTGGGGTGCATTACGCCGAAAGCAAGCAGCAGACCGAACACGGCACCCGAAGCTCCGACCGTCGGCACCATCAGGGCCATCATACCGACATTGCCATAGCGGTATTCCAGCCAGCCGACCAACAGTTGCAACACCCCGGCACCGACGCCGCACACCATGTAGTAGGTCAGAAAGCGCTTCGACCCCAACTCGTATTCGAGCGTACGACCGAACATCCACAAGGCGAACATATTGAAAAACAAGTGGGAAAATCCACCGTGCAGAAACATATAAGTCACCAACTGGTAGGAATGGAACAACGGACTCTCGACGTTGAAAAGCGCCAGCGCCCCGACGATTCTGTTCCCGACAGGCAGCAGCTCGGTCGCAAGAAGCATCAACGCATTGATGATAATCAGGTTCAGCACTACGGGAGGCGTCGAAGAAAAATAGCGGCTATTATTCATAGACAAAGTAAGATTTAGATGCAAATGTAACGATTATATCCCTTCCGGCAACCTCTCAACCAAGTTTATTGCGGATTTCTTCCAGTGTGATTTCGGCCATGACCGCCTTGCCCGAAGGCGTGAAGCTGACATTCCCGCCTTCGCAGAGCTGCCCCAGCAGAGATTCGGCCTCCTCCGTCGAAATCGTACGGGACATGCTGCGGGCTCCGCTGCAAGCCATGACAGCGGCGATCTTCTCGCGCCGCAATGCCTGAACGTCCACAGGCACGGCGAACTCCTGCAGCAATTCGTAAATCAACCGGTCGATCGTATCGTGCGGAATGTCGGCCGGAACGCCCTTTACCTCGACGGCTCCGCCGCCGCAAAACTCCAGGTCGAAACCCAACGCCGCGAAATCGACCGCATTCTCCTCGAGCAACGCATATTCGTTTTCCGAAAACGCGAGACGCTCCGGGAAAAGGAGCTGCTGGCTGACCGACGATCCGTTGGTCAGGAGCAGCAGGTAATTGTCGTACAACACCCGTTCCCGCGCCCGGCGCAGGTCCACGACCACCCACTTGCCGCCGTACAGCGCCGAGGCATACCCGTTGCCGAGCACCGTCACACCGCTGAAACAAGCCGCAGGGCCATCCATCAGCCGTTGCTGCACCGGTTCCCCGGCAGAAGGAATGAACTCCATTTCGGTCGGAGCGAACCCGGCAGAAGGGATCATCTCGTCGTATCGATCCTCCGCCCCCACACCCTTTCCGGCAGGCATCTCCCCGTCGTAAGGAGCGTCGAAGCCCGAAAAATCCACGTCGGGCATCCGTTCCGACACATCGGAAGCGTAATCCGCACGAAAAGGGTTGTAACTCTCGTTCGACATCGCCTTGGGTTCACGGTAAACGGCCCCTTTGGTCAGCACCGGAATCTCGACGCTGTCCGTCTGATCGAAATCCATGAGCGGCACCGCTCCCGTCTTGGCGAGAGTTTCCCGCACGGCAGCGTTGATGATCTGCCACACGGCCTCTTCGTCAGCGAACTTGACTTCGGTCTTCTGGGGATGGACATTGACGTCGATCCGCGAAGGGTCGATCGTCAGGTAGAGAAAATAGGAGGGCGAACAGGCATCGGGAATCAGCTTCTCGTAAGCCTTCAGGATCGCCTTGAAAAAATAGGGGGAGCGGAAATAACGCCCGTTCACGAAAAGATACTGTTCCGAACTATTGCTCTTCTTGGCGGCAGCGGGACGGCCCACGAAGCCCGTCACCCGCACGATCGACGTGTCGGCATCGACTTCCAGCAGGTTCTGTTTGATATGACGCCCCACCACATCGACGATCCGCGAAGCCAGCGAAGCAGCGGGCAACCGATAGAGCGGCTGATCGTTCATCAGCAATTCGAACCCCACCTGCGGATTGCAGAGCGCGACCCGCTGAAACTCGGACTTGATCTGCCCCGTGGAAGTCGTACTCTTTTCGAGGAACTTACGGCGGGCAGGCACGTTGTAGAACAGATTGCGCACATAAAACTGCGACCCCACAGGACAAGCCGCGAGGGTCTGCGAAACGAACTCACCGCCATTGACCGTCGTGAGCGTACCCACTTCATCCTCCGCCTGGCGCGTACGCAGCTCCACCTGCGACACGGCGGCGATCGACGCGAGCGCTTCGCCCCGGAAGCCGAACGTCTTGAGCGCATAAATATCGTCCAGCGAAGAGATCTTGCTGGTAGCATGCCGGTCGAAAGCCATGCGGGCGTCGATGGGCGACATGCCGCAACCGTCGTCCACGATCTGAATCAGCTCCTTGCCGCCGTCTCGGAAATTGACCTTCACGCTGCGGGCTCCGGCATCGATCGCATTCTCCATCATCTCCTTCACCACCGACGACGGACGGTTCACCACCTCACCGGCGGCAATCTGGTTCGCAACGACCTCGGGCAGTAATTTGATACGATCAGCCATTACTCCTCATAATCGTTAGGGACGACCGTAATCGGAGTGTAGGGATTGAACTCCTCGGTCTGCGGGGTTTTGGGTTTCTGCATATCGGAAATGAACGCGACCACACGCGGATAGCCGAACACCATAAGCAAAAGTACCAGCGCCACCAGTACGACCATCATCCACATACGGCCGGAGCCTCGCGACATCTCTTCGCGGCGGCGGGCTGCCCGGGCCTGGCTTTGCGTACGGATATACTGTCCCGGCTTATACTCTTTGCCCGCATCCTCGGCCCGTTCGCCGCGCAGCTCGGCACGACGCCGGTCGCGCTCCTCTTTCTCGGGATCGTAGTAGCGCGGCAGGTAGTTGAATTTATTGGCGTGTTTCTTAAACGGCGTAAAACCGGACATAAAATTCTGTTTTTTAAGGTGAAGACAGCAGCGGCCCGGGCGAGGCTCCGAACAGACGAATTGCATCGGCCCGCTTCATCGTCATCCGCAAAAAATACGGGGCCCGCAACACGTCGTGTTACGCCCGATCGGAATGCAGCCGTCCAAACCGGTTATTTCTTCGGTAAAGATACGAAAAACTCCCGGAATAACCAGCCATGTCACTCCGGGAGCTCTCACTTTTCGACCGGAAATTACCGGAAGAAACTCTTCATCCTGTCGAAAATGTTGTGTCCTTTGGACGCCTCGGCCCGCTGGAAGGAAGGCTGTGCGGCCAGTTGCTCCACCAACCGCTTCTCCTCGGCATTGAGCTTGGCGGGGACCGTAACATCCACCACGACCAGTATATCGCCGCGTCCGTAACCGTTCACGTCGGGCAAGCCCTTGCCGGCCAGCCGCAGCACCTTGCCCGCAGGCGTACCCGGTGCGATCTTGATCCGCGCCCGGCCATCGACCGTCGGAACCTCGACCGAACCGCCGAGCAAAGCCGTCGGAACCGTAATATTCAGATTATGGATCAGGTCGTTTCCGTCGCGCAGCAATTCCGGATTCCGCTCCTCCTCGATCAATCACCGTTCACACCGCCGTGACGAGCCGCATTTCCCTTGCCCGACACCGTCAATACCATTCCATCGCCCACACCGGCCGGAATCCGAATCTCCACCACCTCGGAGCCTTTGATCGTCCCTTCGCCCTTGCACTCGTCGCAGGGATTGGTAATCACCTTGCCCGTACCGCCGCACGTGGGACACACGCTCTGGGTCTGCATCCGACCGAAAAAGGTATTTTCGACACGATTCACATACCCCGCTCCGTTGCAGGTCGAACAAGTCGAATAGGAGTTGGCGTCCTTGGCTCCCGTACCTCCGCATTTAGGACAGGCGATCTGCTTGTTGATCTTGAGCTTCTTGACCGTTCCGGCAGCGATCTCCGCCAGGGAGAGCTTCACCCGCACACGGATATCCGTACCACGGCTTACGCGACGGCCGCCGCTCGAAGAGGTCCGATAACTTCCGCCGCTGAAATGGCCCCCGAAAATATCGCCGAACTGCGAGAAGATGTCCTCCATCGAGAACCCGCCGCCGAATCCGCCGAACCCGCCGCCGGCTCCGGCCGCACCGCTCATTCCGGCATGGCCGAACTGATCGTATCTGGCTCGCTTTTCGGGATTGGAGAGCACATCGTACGCCTCGGCCGCCTCCTTGAACTTCTCCTCGGCCTCCTTATCCCCCGGATTCTTGTCCGGGTGATACTTGATAGCCGCCTTTCGGTAAGCTTTCTTTATCTCATCCGCGTTGGCGTTCTTCGCCACGCCAAGCACTTCGTAGTAATCTCTCTTTTCTGCCATAGTATTCGAATGCCGGACTTCGATTCCGGCTCAATATTCTTTTTCAATAGTCGTATTTTCACACTCTACGCTCGGCACAATAGTGCGCGACGGAGCAACTCTGCGCCCGTTAAACGAAAACGCCCGTTACTCTCCGACGACCACTTTCGCAAAACGCAACACCTTGTCGCCCATCTTGTAACCGGGCTGTACCACATCGACGATCTTGCCCTTCTTCTCCTTCCCGGCATCGAAACGGGCCACCGCCTCGTGGTGATCGGTATCCAACTCCAGTCCGAGCGCCTCGATCTCCTTCACATTCTGTTTCTTGAGCGTTTCCCTGAACTTCTGTGCGATCAATTTCACACCCTCACGAAGCGCCTCCAGGTCATTGCTCTTCTCGATCGCTTCCAGCGCCCGCTGCAAATCGTCCATCAGAGGCAGGAAATTCTTCACGCACTCGGCGCTTCCGCTCTGCACCAGCTCCATCTTCTCCCGCAGCGTGCGCTTGCGGAAATTGTCGAACTCGGCCTGCAAACGCAGGTACTTGTCCTGCCACTCCGCAATCTCCGCCTCCCAGTCGCGCGAAGGCAACTCCTCCGAAGCCGCTTTCGGTGTATTCCTATCCCCTGCCATTGTGTCAGCATCGGCAGAGCTTTCATCTGTCACATTGGCACACGGCTCCCCGTCGCAGGAGGGATACCCATCGCCCGCCGCGAAGCCTTCGTCGCCGCCAACCGCTTCATTATAAACCTTTTCCTTGTCCATATCTGATGTATTATTTGATTTTCCACTCCTCTATTGTCCAAAATATATACCAACCGGCAGAAGCATCAGCCCAAAATGAAAATTGCAGGCCGTTTATCCATTTCCGGCAGCAGGGCCGAGCGCCACTCACGAACCGTCAGCGTGCGGATATACTCCTGCGGCGAGGTAATATCGACGGCCAGCGTAAGCCGCGTATCGGGGGCGCATACCTCGAGCAACTGCCCGAGCAGCTTCGCATTCCGGTAAGGAGCCTCGATAAAAACCTGCGACTGCCTCTCGCCGGTCGCACGCCGTTCCAGCGTCCGGATCGCCCGGGCCCGTTCGGGCGGTTTGACCGGCAGATAGCCGTTGAAGGCGAACGACTGTCCGTTCAACCCCGACGCCATCACTGCCAGGATGATCGACGAAGGACCGATCAAAGGCACCACGCGGATTCCGAGCCGGTGACACCGGGCCACCGCCAGGGCCCCGGGATCGGCCACTCCCGGCACACCCGCCTCGGAGATCACTCCGGCAGAACGCCCCGCAAGAATCGGACGCACCATCTCGTCCACAGCCCGGGCATCGGTCGTATGCTCGTTCAGCTCCCGGAACTCCAGGCTGTCGATCGGACGGCCGAAGCCCGCCTTCGACAGAAAACGCCGAGCCGAGCGGACATTCTCCACGATGAAATAATCCAGCGAGTCGATCACGGCCCGGTTCGCCGCCGGCAGCACGTCCCACACGGGCGTATCCTCGGCGATCGGACACGGA